>ERZ777011.453-NODE-453-length-63640-cov-3.441252_pt1 | contig 63640 bp, 49 predicted proteins | sample MGYA00374964_ERZ777011 | MGnify/ENA primary metagenome ERZ777011 (study PRJEB29310, sample SAMD00008975) | mouse gut metagenome | study: EMG produced TPA metagenomics assembly of the Metagenome analysis of fecal microbiota from mouse which was promoted...
AATCAACCCTGCTGAAAATAATAACAGGCGTGTTAAATCCTACGGAGGGTAAGGTCAGGGTAGAGGGAAAAATAAGCGCCCTGCTGGAGCTTGGGGCAGGCTTTAACATGGAGTATACAGGCATTGAAAATATATATCTCAACGGTACCATGATGGGCTTTACGGAAAAGGAAATGAAGGAAAAGCTTCAGGATATTATTGACTTTGCCGAGATAGGGGAGTTTATATACCAGCCTGTAAAGACGTATTCCAGCGGTATGTTCGCCCGTCTTGCCTTTGCGGTGGCTATAAACGTTGAGCCTGATATATTAATAGTAGACGAGGCATTAAGCGTAGGGGACATTTTCTTTCAGGCAAAATGCTATAAAAAATTTAATGAATTTAAGGAAGCGGGAAAGACCATTATATTTGTCTCCCACGATTTAAGCAGCGTACTTAAATATTGCGACAGAACCCTGCTTATTCATCAGGGAAAGCAGATAAAGCTTGGAAAGACCTCTGAGGTAGTGGATATATTTAAAAAGATTTTGGTAAACCAGTATGACGAAAGCGCCGTGGAGACTGAGGATACAGAAGGTAATACAGAGAATGAAAGTAAAGCAGCAGCTTCCCAAAATGAGCATACAGACGAAGGCGTCCTGTGGAAAGAAAAAATGATTATAAATCCTAATTTCAACGATTACGGCAGCAAGGAGGCAGAGATAACAGACTTTGCAATAACAGATAAATCAGGAAATATAACAAATTCCATCTATAAGGGAGAGGAATTTGCCATAAGAATGAAGGTGAAATTTAACGAGGATATTAAAAATCCCATATGCGCCATAACCATAAAGGATTTAAAGGGAACTGAAATTACGGGAACAAACACTATGCTGGAGGAAAACAATATAGAATTAGGCAAAAAAGGCCAGACGGCGACAGTGGAGTTCAGGCAGAGAATGACGCTTCAGGGAGGACAGTATCTTTTGTCCCTTGGGCTTACAGGCTACAGGCTTGAAACCTTTGTTGTCTACAACCGGTTGTATGATATATGTAATATTGAGGTATTGTCCACAAGAAACACAATCGGCTTTTATGATATGAATACTACGGTAACATATTTGTAAGGAAGGGATTTATGATTGAAAATATTGGAAAAGTTAAGTTGAATTTAGAGTATTACAGCGGAAAGGATTTATACAGCGACGGAGCCATAGAGGATGAGCTTTTGGAAATAGTAAGCAAATATAAGGAAGAGGACTTTGATGCTGTAATAAGAGAAAGAAATTCATGGCCTGTTTTATATCATCTTTCGGATATGAGACAGAATATTGTTACATGGTATCCTTTTAAGGAAAAATCAAATGTTCTTGAGGTTGGCGCAGGCTGCGGAGCCATAACAGGAGCGCTGACAGAAATGGCGGAAAGAGTGGTGGCCCTTGATTTATCAAAAAGGCGCAGTACAATTAACGCCCGGAGAAATAAAGAAAAGAGCAATCTTGAAATTCTGGTAGGAAACTTTAACCATATACAGGGCGGCATACAGGAAAGGTTTGATTACGTTACGTTAATCGGAGTATTTGAGTATGCGGAGAGCTATATTGACGGGGACAATCCAAAGGAGATATTTCTTGAGAAAGTAAACGGCTTGCTTAAGGAAGACGGAAAGATACTTATTGCCATAGAAAACAGATTTGGATTAAAATATTTTGCAGGCTGCAGGGAGGACCACTTAAGCCTGTTTGGTGAAGGAATAAGCGGATACGGCTCTGCAAAAGGGGTAAGGACCTTAAACAGAAGCGAGTGGATAAAGCTGTTGGATAAATGCGGCTTTAAGGATTATAAAATATATTATCCGTATCCTGACTATAAATTCCCAACCACAATATATTCTGACAGCTATATGCCTAAGGCAGGGGAGCTTACAAATAATATAAGAAATTTTGACGGAGACAGAATTATGCTGTTTGACGAGACGAAAGCGTTTGACAGTATAATAGAAGCGGGAAGCTTTGGGGAATATTCAAATTCATTTTTTATTGAGGTAAGCAGGAAAGAGAGTTAATTATGGAAAATGTTATATATTCAAAATTTTCGTGCGAGAGGAAAAAGCAGTTTCAGATAGTTACGAAAATTACTGAAGAAAACAATATAAGGCATATACGAAAGCAGGCGCTTGGCAAAGCAGGCTGCGCCCATGTAGATTCTCTTGCTGATAAAATGGACATGCTTAAAAACAGTGAAAGCTACAGAAATGTATCCATAGTAAAATCAGAGATAAAGTCTCCGGGAATTGTGGAATTAGAATATATATATGGAAAAACCTTTGAGGCTGTAATAAATGATATTGCGGCCCGGGGAAACAGGGACGGGCTTATAGACGAGATAAAAAAGTTTTTTAACCTTTTTGAGGTAAAAACCCCCTTTAAGTATACGGAAGGCTTTAAGGAAGTGTTCGGAGACATTGAATTAAAGGACGGTTACATGTGTATGGACGTGTCCAATATTGATTTGCTTTTCAGCAATATAATTTTAAAGGACAACAGGTATTATGTATCTGACTATGAATGGGTATTTGCTTTTCCGGTACCCTTTAAGTATATAGAATTTCGCTCTATAGCGTTTAACGTTATAATATCGCAGCTTGAAAAGGACAGTATTGATAAAATATATGAAAGTCTTGACATATCCCGGGAAGAGATTGACATGTTCTACAAAATGGAGATTAATTTCCAGAATTATGTTTCAGGAATAAAGCTCCTTGACGACTATAAGAAAAAAAGCAAGACCGTTGTTCTGCCTGTAAATGCCATAGATATAAGAAAGAATGTTTATACGTTACAGCTCCTTTATAACGGAACTGTAGCGGAGACAAAGGAATTTTACAGAGGAGATTTTCTGGCGGAATTTTATACGGATAAATCTATGGACAATATTACCATAAGATTTGGAAACGGTCAGGCAATAATAAAAATAGAAAATATAACGGCTTATAAGAACGGCGCCGGATATATGCCTCAGTTTACTGCAAATGATGATTTCCATATAAATGAAAATTATTATTTCAAAAATGAAAATCCTGAGATATATATAGCCGACGAGGGTATTGAAAGGCTGCAAGTACAGGCTGTAGCCTATTATACCGGCACAGGGCTGGTAGGCCAGTATATAGATAAAATATTTGAGGCAAATGAAATAACTTCAAAGCTTAATGAGGCAAATAACAGTCTTACGGCGGCAAACTCAGATAAGGAGGAGCTATTGCGGATAAATGGTAATTTACGGCAGGAGATAGATTATCTTCACAGTAAGACATGGTTTAAAATATATTTTAAGCTGAAATCAATGAAGGATAAGCTTCTAAGGAAATAAGACGGTTTATGGGCGGGGGGCTTTTGATATAAAAAGCCTTTCACTCCCGGACCTGTACCCCTGCAGGTCTGAGATACAAAATTAAGAGGGGCGCGAGGTGGAAAATGGACGTTACTGTAGTTATACCTGTAAAAAATGCCGGAAATCTGCTGGATAAGGTTTTAAGCAGGGTTTTTGAACAGAAGACACAATATACATACGAGGTAATATGCGTTGATTCAGGCTCAAAGGACAATACTCTTGATATTATAAAAAAATATGACTGTAAGCTGTTTCAAATTAAGCCGGAGGAATTCGGACACGGAAAAACAAGAAATTACGGGGCCTCAAAGGGAACGGGAACATACATTATATTTATAACCCAGGATGCCCTTCCTGCCACTGATACATGGATGGAAAATTTTATTAATGCAATGAAGCTTGATAAGGACATAGCAGGAGGCTTTGGTATTCACTATCCGTATCCCGACTGCAATATACCTGATAAAAGGGACTTAAAGGCTCATTTTGAAGGCTTTGGCAGCGATAATACCATATATTATCTTGAGGATAGGGAAAGATATGAAAGGGAGGAAGGCTACAGACATCTGCTGGCGTTTTTCTCAGACAATAATTCATGTATAAGGCGGGACATATGGGAAAAATATCCCTATGAGGATGTGGATTTTGCAGAGGACCAGATATGGGCAAGAAAACTGATAGAGCTGGGCTATAAAAAGGTATACTGTCCTTTTGCGCCGGTATATCATTCACATAATTACAGCTTAAGCTCATATGCGGGAAGATACTTCGACGAATATAAGGGCTTATATAAGCTTCACGGCTACAGAATGGCAGAAAAGCTGAGAAAAAATATTATTCCCATGTATAAGCACATAAAAAGCGACTGGAAATATATACTGTCCCTAAAGGAGGGCATAGGCTTTAAAATAAAATGGATGCATTATTCCTTCTGGCGAAACCATGCAAGATACTATTTCGGTTATATGGGAGGAAAGTATTGTGATTATTCCGACAGAAAAAAGGCTTTTTTAGATAAGTATATATCGCAGCAGCATAAGCAGAGGAGAAAATAAAATGGCAAAGATAATAACATTAATAAAGAAAACCTACAGATGTCTCAGAAAAAAGGGAATAAACGGAATTATAGAAAAAATTGATAACGTAAGCCAGACAAAGACAGATGTAATAGGCTTTTATGATTATATTATGGATGTTACCCCAATTCCTTTTGACGAGGAGGCATATAATAATGCAAAGGGAGGGCCGGTTACATTAAACTGGGTTATTCCTGAAATGGGTATAGGCTCAGGAGGACATATTAATATATTCAGGTTTGTAAATAACCTTCAGGAGCTTGGAATAAAAAACAGAATGTATATTTTTAAGGGAAATTCATGGGATACAAACGAGAGCCTTAAAAAGTTTCTTATTGAAAATTATGAGATATATAACAGCGACATAGAGGTATATACGGACGTATCGTATATGGAGTTTGCCCACGGTACGGTTGCCACCTCATGGAATACTGCATATTACGTAAGAAAGTTTAACAACACAATATCAAAATTCTATTTTGTTCAGGATTTCGAGCCGTATTTTTTTGCCATGGGCTCTGAATATATGTTTGCAGAGAACACTTATAAATTTGGTTTTAGAGGCCTTACGGCGGGAGACTGGCTTAAGAATAAGCTTGAAAAAGAATATGGAATGGAAACCACAAGCTTTGGCTTCTCCTACGACAGGGATTTGTATACCGAAAAGGAGAAAAGAGATAATGTAAAGAGACTGTTCTTTTACGCAAGGCCTGTTACCGCAAGAAGAGCCTTTGAGCTGGGGCTTCTTGCATTAAATGAAATTACAAAGAGAATGCCTGAAATAGAGGTTGTTTTTGCAGGCTGGGACGTAAGCAATTATGAAATTCCCTTTGTACATCTTAACGGAGGAAGCGTGAAGCTTGACGCCCTTTCTGATTTGTACGCCCAATGCGATATGTGTCTTGTTCTTTCAAATACAAACCTTTCGCTGCTGCCTCTTGAGGTTATGGCGTCAAACTCAGTAGCCGTGTGCACTAAGGGGGAAAACAGCGAGTGGCTTGTAAATAATGAAAATTCAATTATGGTGGATTTTGACCCTGTAGCAATAGCAGACACAATAATTTATTATTATAATCATCCTGATGAATTGGAAAGCATAAGAAAGAAGGGCGTAGAGTTTGCCCATAATACGTCGTGGGAAAAGGAAGCGAAAAAGGTTTATGATGCTGTAATGAAAGGAATAAGGGAAGATGAAGAAAAATGTCCTGATTTTAGGCGGTAACGGGTTTATAGGAGCAAATTTATGTAATCATATTGATAAGGAGAGCTACAACGTTTTCAGCTTTGATATAGTAAGTCCGGAAAGGCAGAATAAGGATATAACATATATTTCCGGAGATTTCTTTGACGACGCCACCCTTAAAAAAACTGCAGAGGGCATGGATATAATATTTCATGCCATAAGCACGGTAAATCCGGGAAATTCCAACAGTCAGTATATGCGGGGATATGAGAAGGATTTTATACAGACTATAAGGCTGTGCGAGCTGGCAAATGAACAGAATTCCAAGATGATTTTTTTATCGTCGGGAGGTACGGTATACGGAGAGCAGAGCATACAGCCCATACGGGAGGACGCGTGTCCTAAGCCTATAAACCATTACGGAAATATAAAGCTTTGTATAGAGAATACAATCAGAACCTTTAACATTCAGAAAAATGCATCCTTTCTTGTTGCAAGAATTTCAAATCCTTACGGTCCCGGGCAGGATTTTAACAAGGGCGTGGGATTTATAGATGCTGCCACAAAGAAGGCAATATCCGGGGAAACCATAGAAATTTGGGGAGACGGCACAACAGAGAGAGATTATATATATATAGATAATGCCTGCGATATGCTTTGCGCCATGATGGAATACGAGGGCAATGAGCATACGTTTAATATAGGCTCAAACTATGGCTGCAATCAGAGACAGATTTTATCCATATTGAGAAAGCTTGGGCTTGATGTTAAGGTTGAATATAAGCCGGCAAGAAGCGTGGATGTACACAGGATTATACTGGATAACCACAGAATTATGGGAATATGCAAGGAGAAGATAATAACAATAGATGAAGGGATAAGAAGATACTATAATTATTTAACCGGTAATAAAGACCTTATTGAGGAATAAATTTTAAAGGCAGAAGCAGTAATAGAGGATTAAGATGCTTGTTTACGTAAAAAAAATAATAAACTACATAAGAATACATGGCTTTAAGCGGTTTATAATAAGAGGCACCCGCTTTTTCAGGGAAAAGCGTATGATGAAGAAATACCATACAAGGCTTGTGCCTACGGAACAGGAGCTTAAGAGACAAAGAAGCGCAAAATTTGAATATATGCCCCTGATTTCAATAGTAGTTCCCATGTACAATACAAAGGAAAAATACCTAAGGGAGCTGCTGGACTCAGTAACCAGCCAGACTTACGGAAAATGGCAGCTTTGTCTGGCAGACGGGAGTGATGAAGGACAAGGGTGCAGGGATATAGTGAAGGAATATCAGGAACGCTTTCCGGGGATAGCTTATAAGGCCATAAAAAACAAAAATATAGCGGACAACACAAATGAGGTCATAGCTATGGCAGAGGGAGAATTTATTGTATTTGCTGACCATGACGACACACTGGCGGAGTTTGCGCTGTATGAAATAGTAAGGTGCATAAATGAAACAAAAAACGTTGATTTTATATATTCGGATGAGGATAAAATGTCCCCTGACGGAAAGAAGTTTTATTCTCCTCATTTTAAGCCGGATTTTAACATTGATTTACTCAGAAGCGTAAATTATATATGCCATATGGTGGCTGTAAAAGTAACGCTGCTTAAAAAGGCAGGGTATTTAGATAATAAATTTGACGGGGCCCAGGATTATGATTTTGTACTTAGGGCGGCGGAGCAGGCGGAGTGCATAAGACATATACCAAAGCTTTTGTATCACTGGAGGGAGCATGTATTATCAACAGCCTTTAATCCTGACAGCAAAAAATATGCTTATGAAGCGGGAAGACGGGCCTTAGAGGAGCATTATAAGAGGATGAATATAGCCGCTAAGGTTGACAGGATGGATTATCCCGGCTATTACAGGACAAGATATGAGCTTAAAGATGAGCCACTTATTTCGGTAATTATACCAAATAAGGACCATGTTGATGATTTAAGAAGGTGCGTAGAATCACTTTATGAAATAAATGAATATAAAAACATAGAAACAGTAATAGTAGAAAATAACAGCGAAAATAAAGAAACCTTTGAATATTATGAGGAGCTTAAGGAAAGGTACGGCACAATAAGGGTAGTAATATGGGAAAAGGAATTTAATTATTCAGCGATAAATAATTATGGGGTAAGCTATGCAAAGGGAAAATATATTCTGCTCTTGAACAATGATGTGCGGTTTATTCCTGAATCCCGTGACGCGTTAAAGGAAATGGCAGCAGTATGCCAGAGAAATGATGTGGGAATAGTAGGAGCAAAGCTTTATTATGAGGACGGGACTATCCAGCATGCAGGCGTAATTTTAGGCATACGGGGAGTGGCGGGCCACGCCTTTGTGGGAAGAGCCCACGAGGATATGGGATACTTTAACAGAGCAGTTATAATGCAGGATTTAAGCGCAGTTACGGCAGCCTGCATGCTTGTAAAAAAAGAAGTATACACGGAGGCAGGAGGGCTTGACGAAGCATTTAAGGTAGCCTTTAATGATGTGGATTTCTGCCTGAAGGTAAGAAAAAACGGCTGGCTTGTGGTGTTTAATCCCTATGCGGAATTTATTCACGGAGAATCAAAGTCAAGGGGAGCGGAGGATTCAGTTGAAAAGATAAGAAGATTCAACGGGGAAATAGACAGGTTTAAGGAAAAGTGGCAAAAGGAGCTGGCAGAAGGCGACCCATGTTATAATATAAATCTTACCCTTGAAATGTGTGATTTTTCCATAAAGGCGGAATAGAATAATACATTAAAAGGAGCATAAAAGAGATAATAATATTAAAAAATATATATTAAAAAATATATATTAAAAGTTTTTAGATAAAGGCAGGAACAATGAAAATATGAAGGTTACTGTAATTATACCAAATTATAACGGAGAAAAATTTATAGAAAATTGCCTTTTGGCGCTTATAAATCAAAGCTGTAAGGCTTTCAGGGTAATTGTGGTGGATAACGGCTCCTCTGACAATAGCTGTCAGATAATTGAGGAAATGAAAAAGAAATTTACGGACCGGGGCTTTGGTACGGAGGCCCTTACCCTTATAAGGAAAAATAACAACACAGGCTTTTGCGGGGGAGTTAATACAGGTATAAGGCTCTGCATAACGCCATATGTAATATTGTTAAATAATGATACGGAAGTATTTGAGGATTTTATAGAAAAATCAGTTGAGGGAATAGAAAGGTCAAAAAGAATATTTTCTGTATCGCCTATGATGATACAAATGCATGACAAAGAGCTGATAGATAACGCTGGCGACGGCTATACGGCGGTTGGCTGGGCGTTTGCCTTTGGCATGGATGAGCCAGTGGAAAACCATACTAAAGAAAAGGAGATTTTTTCTGCCTGCGGCGGCGCGGCAATATACAGAACGGAAATATTAAAAAAGCTGGGTATGCTTGATGAAAATCACTTTGCTTATCTTGAGGATTTAGACATAGGCTACAGGGCAAGAATATACGGCTATAAAAATATGTACAATCCTAAAGCAGTAGTTTATCATGCAGGAAGCGGAACAAGCGGCTCAAGGCATAACGTATTTAAAATAAAAAAATCCGCAAGGAACAATATATACGTTTTGTATAAAAATATGCCCCTGCTGCAGCTTTTAATAAATATGCCGTTTATAGCAGCAGGCTGTATTGCAAAATGGCTGTTCTTTAAAAAGGCAGGAGCCATGTTTGGAGAGGCATATATTAAAGGACTGACGGAAGGAATCACCGGCTTAAGAAAATGTAAAAAGGTTAAGTACAGTAATAGAAATCTAAAAAATTATGTAAAAATAGAAGCGCTTCTTATAAAAAACACATTTGTATACGCAGGGAAGCTTTTAAAAAACAAAGGAAAAATCTAGCTTTTGTCATGGATATGGTGAAACAAAAAGTTCACAGATTTTTGGTTGCTATTTTCTTACATTTGGGGTATCATAAAATTTAGGCATAAAAATATGTTAAGCACATATATAGTGTGAGGGGAAAACATGATTAAGGATAATCAGCGTCATTTTAACAGATTGCATTTATTGCTTGATATACTGCTATTTATGCTGTCTTATTTGGAGGCATGGTATATTAAGTTTCGTACGCCTTTTTTTAAGGACAGCTATGAAACACTGTCCTTTGAAAATTATATGCTGGCGCTTGTATTTATAGTACCGGGATATTTTATGCTGTACATGGCGTTTCATCTGTATACGCCTAAGCGCGTTCAGGGAAGAAGGCTTGAGTGTACAAACGTAATAAAGGCAAATACAATAGGAATACTTTTGTTTCTCACCATATTGTACATGACAAAGCAGGTGCATTTTTCAAGAGAGATGATATTCATCTTCTATGTTTTAAATACAGGCAACTGTATCGCCATGCGTCTTGCATTGTTTTCTACATTGCGGGCTATGAGAAGGAGAGGCTTCAATCAGAAGCATATTCTTCTTGTAGGCTACAGCAGGGCGGCAGAAGGCTATATAGACAGAATACGCGCAAATCCCCAGTGGGGATATACGGTAAAGGGAATACTTGACGATAATATTCAACGGGGAACCTTTTATAAAGGAGTTCAGGTTATCGGAAAAATAGATAATCTGCAGTATATTCTTCCGGAAAATAAGCTTGATGAGATTGCCATTACGCTGGGGCTGTCAGAGTACAATAAGCTGCAGCATATAGTTGCAGAGTGTGAAAAATCAGGCGTTCACACAAAGTTTATACCGGATTATAATAATATTATTCCAACTAAGCCGTATACAGAGGATTTACAGGGACTTCCCGTTGTGAATATAAGGTATGTTCCACTGTCAAATACCTTTAATATGATAGTAAAGAGAACCATAGACATACTTGGCTCAATGTTTGCAATAACATTATTTTCACCTGTTATGCTTATTGCCGCAATTCTTGTTAAGACTACCTCCAAGGGCCCCCTTATATATAAGCAGGAAAGAGTAGGGCTTCACAACAGGCCCTTTATGATGTACAAGTTCCGCTCTATGGAGGTGGAGGACCCGGGCAGGGAAAAGAAAAAGTGGACCATAAAAAATGACCCAAGGGTGACTAACGTTGGAAAATTTATAAGAAGGACAAGTATAGACGAGCTTCCACAGCTTTTTAACATATTAAAGGGAGATATGAGTCTTGTTGGGCCAAGACCGGAAAGACCGTTCTTTGTTGAAAAATTCAGGGAGGAAATACCCAGATACATGGTTAAGCATCAGGTAAGGCCGGGGCTTACAGGCTGGGCGCAGGTCAATGGATACAGGGGAGACACCTCCATAAGAAAAAGAATTGACTGCGATTTATACTATATAGAAAACTGGACCTTAGGCTTTGATTTTAAGATTATATTGCTCACCTTTGTAAAGGGCTTTATAAATAAAAACGCATATTGATAAATAATACAAATACAGGGTTGAAAGGGGAAAATTATGACTAAATCAGATAAGAAAGTAGATATGATACTTAAGAATAGCGAAAAGATGCTTCAAAAGGAAATGGAAAGCTACGGCTATGACGATGATGACAGGAGAAGGGAAAAGCAGGCGGCAAGAAAGAAGAAGGACAAAAAAAAGACAAGGATAAAAATAGCGGTTTTAGTGGCGGAGATTATAGCCATACTTGGACTATCCTTTGCCCTCACCATGCTTATCATGCCAAACAGCAAGGCATGGCTTATGAAGACGCCTTTTGGAAAGTTTATGGTTAAAACCATGATGAGCGAGTCGTCATATGAAAAGATAGTAGATTCAGACTTTGACAGAAATAACACAGGAATAAATGATGATTTGGATACGTCAAAGCTTGATGAATACATGAACATAGCGCTTTTTGGACTTGACGCAAGATACGGGGAATTAAAGAACGGAACCCAAAGCGACTGCATTATAATTGTCAGCATAAATAAAGAGACAAAGGATGTAAGAATGGCCTCTGTTTACAGAGATACATATGTGCGGGCATATGGAAAGGACGGAAATACAAGATTTGCAAAGATAAACTGGTCATATGCCAACGGAGGAGGAGCAGCTGCGGTAAAAACCTTAAATGCAAATTTTGACCTTAACATACAGGATTACGTTGCCTTAAACTTTGACGGCATTACCGAGCTGGTAGACCTTCTCGGAGGAATAGACGTAACCATAACTAAAGAGGAGGCGTCGTTTATTAACGGGTATATAAACAGCTACTACGAGGAAATAGGCGAGTATAATAAGATGTATACCCACAATATACAGGAGGTGGCGGGAAACCATCATCTTGACGGAGTCCAGACAACAGCCTACTGCCGTATAAGACAGCTGAGATTTCATCTTAACGACGGAACAACGTTAAACAATGACTTTGGACGGGCGGCAAGACAAAGACATGTAATTAATCAGATGGTATCAAAGGCGAAGGCAATGGGAATGGAGGAAGTCCTTAAGCTGGCAGAGAAAATATTTGAGGATGAAGACGAGGTATTTTTAACAAGCATACCGTATGAGGATATAGTAGAGCTTATACCTATAGTTCTGGAGTTTACAATGGCTGAAAGCCAGGGCTTTCCAAACTCCTATGAAACATACGAAAAGGACAGGGTCTTCGGACAGAGCCTTCTTCCTAATAATCTGGCCCAGACGGCTATAGATATGCACAGGTATCTTTTTGACGATTATGATTATGTGCCTTCAAAATCTCTTTTAGGTATAAACGAAGCCCTTTGCAGTCTTGGAGGGCTTGACACAAGCTATGATTTATCGGTAGGGGATACCGGAGGTCAGAAGGACACAAAATAAAAACATACTTTACTCAAAATAAACAAATTTTTTTCACAAAGAGAACACAACTGACTGGTAAACTATGAGACATAGAAAGCAAAAAACAAGCTATTGTCAAAATATATTGAAAAAAAGGAGTAGAGACTATGTACAACGAAAATGAAAATAATTACAATACATTAAATAATAACAATAATGAGGCCGATATAAACGCTCATATAAACGGCAGCGCTCCGCAGGTTAATGGGGCTGAGGCTCAGAATACCACATACAGCTACACAAGAGAGCAGCTTGAAAACCAGTGGCAGCCAAACACAGGCTCATATTTTACTGACAGCAGCACAGATAAAAAGACGGCTAAAAAGGCGAAAAAAGAACAGAAGGCAGCTAAAAAGGCAGCAAAAAAAGCAAATAAAAAGCCAATGACAGGAGGAAGGATAGCTGCGGCGTGTACAGCCAGCGCGCTGTCGGCTGTTATTATAAGCTCAGGGGTAATGTACGGCTTATATAAGCGTAATATTGAGGATAATTATATGCTAAAATCCGAATACAGAGCGGCGTCCATTGGAAATACAGGAACTACCCTTAATAATCTTTCAATGCTTACAAGCGATAAGGACATTGAGGGAGAATATTCTGTAAAGCAGGTTGCCAAGGCGGTACTCCCGTCAGTTGTATCTATTACAAGCACGGCTATAGTAGAGTCGAACTATAACCCGTTTTTTGGGGGAGGCAGATACCAGATGACAGGCGCAGGCTCGGGAATTATAGTAGGAAAGAGTGATACAGAGCTTCTTATAGTTACAAACAATCATGTTGTTGAAGATACCACAAGCCTTACGGTAGAATTTGTTGACGGAAGCGTTATTGATTCCGCATACGTAAAGGGGACAAATTCATCAAAGGATGTGGCTATAGTGGCAATAAAATTAGATGATTTGGATGATGGTACTATAGATGCAATAAAATTAGCCGTTATGGGAGATTCAGACAACCTTCAGGTAGGAGACGGGGTAGTTGCCATAGGAAATGCTTTAGGCTATGGGCAGTCAGTTACATCAGGCGTAATAAGCGCTCTAAACAGAACAATCACATTAGATTACGGTGATTTGACGGTTATTCAGACAGATGCATCCATAAACGGAGGAAATAGCGGAGGAGCCCTTGTAAACAGACAGGGAGAGGTTATAGGAATAAATGTTGCCAAGGCGTCACAGTCAGGCACATCATCTGCATCTGTTGAGGGCATGGGATATGCTATTCCTATCTCACAGGTAAAGGATATTATAAACGACCTTATGAATAAGGAAACAAAGACGCCTGTGGCTGAGGATGACAGAGGATATGTGGGAATTACAAAGGGAACATATGTGGAGGTAGACGAAAGCACATCACAGATGTATAATATACCGGAGGGAATATATTTAAGGGAAATAAATGAGGGAACTCCGTTATACAAGGCGGGAATGGCTAAGGGTGATGTTATTACTGCCGTAAACGGTGAAAATGTAACAACCTTTGCAGAGCTTCAGGAGCAGATTTCCTATTATGCAAAGGGTGAAACCATAACATTGACAGTTCAGGTAATGAGTGACAGAAGCTATAAGGAAAGAGAAATAGAAGTCACCCTTGTGTCATATGATGAACTGAATAAAATTCTTAAGTAAAATATTACAAAAAAGGCAGGGTAGATAAGTATGTCGCAAAATTACAACGACGACGATTATGAAAAAGTATGTTATATATGCAGAAGACCTGAGAGCAAGGCGGGAAAGATGGTAACAATGCCGGGGAATATATGCGTATGTTCCGACTGTATGCAAAAGACCTTCGACGCCATAAACCGGTCGGAATTTAACAATATGTTAAACGGCATGGGGAATATTCCCTTTGGAAATACAAACAGCACAGAAGGCTCCGGTGAAAACACCGGAGCCGCCGGCGCGTCTGCAAAGGAAAAGGCTGAAAGCGGGCAGGATGACGATTCAAAGGAAACAAAAAAGAATGGCAGTAATTCAGGAAATCCTTTTGCAGGCATGCCTAATATCAGCTTTTTAAATCTTAATGATATAGCGGGAAGCAGACAGAGAATAAAGAGAAAGAAGTCAAAGGAGGAAAAGAGAGAGCCTGTTATTGACATAACAAAGATACCGGTGCCTCACAAGATTAAGGAGCAGCTTGACGAGTATGTCATAGGTCAGGAGCATGCAAAAAAAGTAATGAGCGTAGCCGTATACAATCATTATAAGCGTATATCCGCAGGAGAGAGGGAGACAGAAGTAGAGATTGAAAAATCAAATATGCTTATGATAGGGCCTACAGGCTGCGGAAAGACATATCTTGTAAAGACGCTGGCAAAGCTTTTAGACGTGCCTTTGGCTATAGCGGACGCAACCTCTCTCACGGAGGCAGGCTACATAGGCGACGACATAGAAAGCGTTGTGTCAAAGCTTTTGGCGGCGGCAGACAATGACGTAGACAAGGCAGAGACAGGAATAATTTTTATAGACGAGATAGATAAGCTTGCAAAAAAGAGAAACACCAACAGCAGAGACGTAAGCGGGGAAGCTGTACAGCAGGGTCTGCTTAAGCTGTTAGAAGGCAGCGAGGTGGAGGTGCCGGTAGGAGCCAACAGCAAAAACGCCATGGTGCCTCTGGCAACCATAAACACAAAGAATATTTTATTTATATGCGGAGGAGCCTTTCCGGAGCTTGAAAATATTGTTAAGGAAAGATTAAATAAGCAGGCGTCCATAGGCTTTATAGCTGACCTTAAGGATAAATATGACGATGACGCTGATATTTTATCAAAGGTAGAGGTAGAGGATATAAAGAATTTCGGAATGATACCTGAATTTATCGGAAGGCTGCCTATTATGTTTACATTGCAGGGACTTACAGCCGATATGCTGGCGAAGGTATTGAAGGAGCCAAGAAACGCCATTTTAAAGCAGTATAAAAAGCTTTTGGAGATGGATGAGGTAGAGCTGGTATTTGAGGATGAAGCCATAGACGCCATAGCGGCAAAGGCAGTGGAGAAGAAGACGGGAGCCAGGGCCTTAAGGGCAATAATAGAAGAATTTATGCTGGATATCATGTTTGAGATACCAAAGGATGATAACATTGGCAGAGTAATTATAACAAGAGAGTATGTGGAAAAAAAGGGCGGTCCTGTTATAGAGATGAGAGGCAGCGCCCATATACCACAGATAAGCATGATAGAAGGGAATAACGTCATAGAAGGCATTAAGGAAACTGCATGCAGCTCTTAATTCTCAGGCTGTGATACAGGTTAAAAAAGCAATAAAAACTGAGCTGTTACATTATAAATTATGTGGCAGCTCTTTTTTTATTAATTCCGCACTTTGATTGACTTTTTATGCAAAAAAATATATAATGGATTTGATTATACATAAATATGAGGAGGCATATAAAAACCATATTTACAAATGCAAAAGAAGAACTTTTTAACTAAAAAATCGAAAGGAAGGATATGGGATTATGGATGAGAATTTCAGGCGTCAATTAGAGGAGAACGGGGTTGAGGTCGGGAGCACAATTAATCGTTTTATGGGAAACGAAGCAATGTATCTGAAATTTTTAGGCAAGTTTCTTGAGGATAAGAATTGTATAAATATAGGAAAAAATCTTGAGGAAGAGAATTATGAGGAAGCATACAAATGCGCCCATACCCTTAAGGGTGTAGCTGCCAATCTGGGACTTGAGCCTCTTCAAAAGACAGTTTCGGTTCTTGTGGAGGAGCTTCGGGGAAAGAAAAATGAGGAAGTAGATTCAAAGCGGGCAGATGAAGAATGGCAGAAGGTCAAAAAAACATACGAACAGATTTTTGATATTATCAGTAAAAATCAGTAAGAGAGAACAGAGTTTGGAGGAACTATGGAGTTTGAGTGGTTAAATTCCTGTATTGCAGATGAAACCATAGAACTGGTGCTTGTTTTTAATGAAAAGGGAGACATTCTTTTTGGAAATCAGTCAGCAGTACAGAAGCTGGAATATGATAAAGAAGAATTAATAAAATGCAGCATGATGCAGATTTTCAGGCAGGACTTTTTAGAGGGGGACAATGGAGGCCAGACCTTTGAGAAGGAAACTCTTGAAAGCAAAAAGGAAACTGCCATGTACAGGAAAAACAGTTCCTGCTTTCCTGTGAATATACATATTATTCCTTCTAAGGAGGCGGGAATATATGTGCTGATGGCGGAGGATATAAGCCGCCAGAAGGATATGAATGCACGTATACGGAAGCTTAAGGAGGAGGAGCAGGAGAATCAAAAGGCAAGAAATGAATTTACGGCAAATGTAACCCATGAGCTTAGAACTCCCGTAAATGGAATCAGAGGTCATGTAACAACGCTCCTTGACCAGATTCAGGATGAAGAGCAGCGAAAGACACTTGATATTATATTGTATTGCTGCGATAATATGTCAGCCATTATCAATAATATATTGGATTTTGCCAAGCTTGAATCAGGGAAATTTACCATTGATGAAAAGGAATTTGATTTTTATAAGATGATGGACCGTGTAATCGCAACCCACAGCGCCGAAATAAACAAGAAAGAGCTTCGGTTCAGCGTGGATGTGGACGAGAAGATTCCCCGTCTTATGATAGGAGATGAGCTCCGCATAGTGCAGATTCTTAACAATCTTATGTCAAACGCCATAAAATTCACCATGGTAGGATATATAAATATTGTTGTAAGCAAAACAAGCCAGGTAAATGATGAGATTGAATTGTTTTTCATGGTACGGGACAGCGGAATTGGAATTTCACAGGCGGAGAAGGACAGACTGTTTCAAAGCTTCAGTCAGGTGGACGCTTCAATCACAAGACGCTTTGGAGGAACAGGGCTGGGGCTAGCCATAACGAAGCAGCTTATAGAGATGATGCAGGGAAGTATTCATTTGGAAAGCGAAAAGGGGAAGGGAAGCACATTTTCTTTTTCTGTAAAGCTAAGGACAAATCAAAGTATAAATGAAAACAATGATAAGATTTACGGAGCGTGGGCTAATTTTGCAAAGGAGGAGGATAAAAAAGGCGGAGATGTTTTCACCTCCTTTGGAGAAATAGATAAGAATGAGGAACTGAAAAAACGTATGGATAAGCTGGTTTTATCCATAGAGCTTAGCGCATGGGATAAGGCGGAAATGCTTGCAGCCACCATTAAAACACTGATTGACACTGATAATGACGACCTTAAAAAACAGGTGCTCCGTATGGAAATGGCAATCAGAAAATCTAACTATGAAAAAAGCATGGATATGTATGAAAAGGTAAAGAAGCTTCTCTCAGAACAGATAGGAGAAATATAAATAGGAGTGATAGGTATGGAAACAGAATATTTAAAAAAGGAATCTCCTAAAATTTTGATTGTGGATGATATTAGCATTAATGTTGAAATTTTGGAGAACATTCTTTCAAATGAAGGGTATGAGGTATTAGGAGCCCTGAGCGTTGAGGAAGCAATTAATATTATGAAGAAAACTCTGCCGTCTCTTATTTTGTCGGATTTATCAATGCCTGAGATAGACGGACTGGAATTTTGCAGGATGGTTAAAAGCAATCCAAAAACAAGGGATATTCCCTTTGTCTTTATTTCGGTTTTAGACACCAGTGAGGAAAAGGAGCAGGCATTCTTATCCGGCGCTGTAGATTATATACCAAAGCCTTTTGACGCGGTTGAGGTTGTGATGAGGGTAAATAATCATTTAAACAGCTACCGGCTCCAGCAGGAAATGGCAAGCTACAACAGAATGATGCATAAGCTTGTTGAGGAGCAAAAAAAGCAGATTGAGAGGGAACAGGAAAACAGGCTTCGAGCGCTTGCAAAAATCATGGAGAAAAGAAATAAGGGAATGGGAAACAGGCTTGAGAATCTGGGGCATAATGCCAAGCTTTTAGCCCAGAGTCTTCAGCTTCTTCCAAGCTATGAAAATGAGATTTCCGATGAATTTGTCGAGACCATAGAGGTAGCGTCAATGCTTTATGACATTGGAAGCCTTGTTATACCTGATATCACATGGGCAAAGGGTAATACAGATGATATTTCCGACACTGAATATATAAAAAGGCATATAACAGAGGGAGCTGAAATATTGGAGGAAATCAGCAGCGGGCAGGGAAACAGCCGTTTTCTGTCCATGGCAATTAAAATTGTTAAATATCATCACACCCATTGGGACGGAACAGGCTATCCTGCTCTAAGGGAAAAGGATATTCCTTTGGAAGCAAGGATTACGTCCCTTGCAATCACGTTTGATGCTTTAACAGGAAAAGAAAATAACGACAATGCATATTCTGTAGAGGAAAGCATACAAATAATTAATGAGAAGGGAGGCAGGGTATTTGACCCGGATATTGTAAGAGTTTTTGGAAAGATTTGGAGACAGATGAAAACCCTGTGATTATGTTGTAATATATTGCATTTTAAAGAAAAACCCCGCGCAAAATATTGACAAATTTCAGCAATAGTTATATTATTAAAATCGTATTTATAATTACAAAAATAAAAGGTAATGTTAAGGAAACTATAGAGGAGGCGCAACGTGATTACAGATAGTGAATTTAACCGAATTGTCTTTTATGTAAAGAAAAATTATGGAATTGATTTGAGCCAGAAAAGAGTTTTAGTAGCAGGAAGACTTGAAAATTACCTGCATAGAAACGGATATTCCAGCTATAATGAATATATGGCGAAGGTTGAAGAAAATCCGTCGGGGGACGAAGCAAAAAATCTGGTTAATGTACTGACAACAAATCATACATATTTTATGAGGGAAAGCGTTCATTTTGATTACCTCAGGCAGGTAGTACTGCCGCAGCTTAAGGTGAGGGAGGCGGCCAAAAAAGATTTGAGAATATGGTCTGCGGCATCCTCCACAGGAGAAGAACCATATACTCTTGCAATGATTTTAATGGACTTTTTCGGGCTTGAGCATAATTCGTGGGATACAAAGATATTGGCAACAGACATATCTACAAGAGTGCTGGCATATGCGTCAAAAGGAGTTTATCTTAAGGAACAGATAGAGCCGCTGCCTCCTAAGTGGAAGCAGCACTATTTTAAGGATATCGGCAATGAGCAGTATGAAGCTAAGCCAGAGCTTAAAAATGAGGTGATTTTCAGACAGTTTAATTTAATGAATCCCCTTCCTTTTAAGAAAAAATTTCATGTTGTCTTTTTGCGTAATGTTATGATATACTTTGAAGATGATACAAAATATAATTTACTTCAACGAATTTATGATTTTATGGAACCGGGAGGCTATTTGTTTATTGGAACAACGGAAGGCTTAAACAGAAGCCGGACATCATTTCAATACGTAGAGCCCTCTATATATAGAAAGCAGGTGAGATAGGCATGAGACAGATAAGAGTGCTTGTTGTGGATGACTCTATATTATTCAGAAATTTGCTGGTACAAAGCTTAGAGTCAGACCCAAACATTACGGTAGTGGCACAGGCAGCGAATCCTTATGAAGCAAGAGATGCCATTATAAAATATAAGCCGGATGTAATGACACTGGACGTAGAACTGCCAAGGATGAACGGAATTGAGTTTCTTAAAAAGCTTATGCCTCAATATCCTCTTCCTGTAGTTGTAATCAGCGCTTTAAACGACACGGTATTTGACGCCCTTGAGGCAGGAGCGGTAGATTTTGTAAACAAGCCGAGTAATTTAGACCGTGTACAGCTTGGAAACTTTATGAAAAAGGAGCTTACAACTAAGGTTAAGATTGCTTCTACCGCAAAGGTAGGAAAGCTAAAAAAGGTGGAGGTAAATACTGTCAGCGGAAACATGGTTAAGGCAGGAAGCGACCGCATTGTTGCAATAGGAGCCTCAACTGGAGGAACAGAGGCTATTTTTGAAGTAATAAAGCAGTTTAGGCGGGATATTCCGGGAGTGGTTATAGTACAGCATATGCCGCCGGGATTTACAAAAATGTATGCTGAAAGACTTAATAACCAATGTGAGGTAGCGGTTAAGGAGGCCCAGACCGGCGACAAGGTAGTACAAGGGCAGGTGCTTATTGCTCCGGGCGACAGACAGATGCGTCTGGTAAAGGTAGGAAATGAATATCAGGTTGAATGCAGAGGCGAAGAAAAGGTAAGCGGACATTGTCCTTCCGTTGACGTACTTTTTCAATCCGTTGCAAAGGCTGCAGGAGCCAAGGCAATAGGCGTTATTTTAACGGGAATGGGCGCAGACGGCTCAAAGGGCCTTTTAGAAATGCGCAATGCGGGAGCCCAGACCATCGGTCAGAATGAGGCAACCTGCGTTGTCTACGGAATGCCAAAGGTAGCGTATGATATAGGCGCGGTGCAGTATCAGCTTGCGCTGTCGGCAATATCAGGAAAGGTGTATGGATTGTTAAAGTCATAAATAAAAGAAAGGAGAACAGAAGAGGATGAAAATTTTATTGGCAGAAGACGATTTTGCCAGCCGCAAATTTATGGATAATTATCTGTCGCAGTACGGCGAATGTGATGTGACGGTAGACGGCGAGGAAGCTGTTGATGCTTTCATGATGGCATTGGATGACGATGAGCCTTATGATTTGATTTGCCTTGACGTAATGATGCCAGTTTTAGACGGCTATCAGGTATTGAAGGCAATCAGGGACATTGAAGTGCAAAGAGGCATTTCAAAGGAGGACAGAGTCAAGGTTATTATGACAACTGCATTGAATGAGGAACGCAACGTTAAAATGGCTTTTGAACTTGGCTGTGAGGCTTATTCCGGAAAGCCCATTGATGTGGAAAAGTTTGAAAAGGTACTAAAAAAACTGGGACTTATTTAGGCAGTATAAAAAAAGAAACCACTTAGGAATGGAGGAAGTATGGCAGAAGAATTTAACATAGACGGGATGCTGGATATGTTTTTGTATGAAAGCGGCCAGCTTTTAGAAAAACTAGAAGGCATTATATTGGAAAAACAGGATGCAGAATGCTTCGACGATGCCGATATCAATGAAATCTTCCGTATTATGCATACCATCAAAGGCTCATCAGGAATTATGATGTATGAGAATATTACAAAAGTTTCTCATAAGCTGGAGGATGTGTTTTATTACCTGAGAGAATCCCAACCGGATAACGTACCTCATTTAGAGTTAGTGGAAAAGGTACTTTCAGTATCGGATTTTATCACAGGAGAGATGGATAAAATAAAAGAAGGAGAAAAACCGGACGGTGACGAAAGTGAGCTTCTTAAGGACTTGGATGATTTTTTAAATCGCTTAAAGGGAGAAATTAAGGAACAGGGAATTAAGCTTCCTAAAGAAAACAAAAGCGAGGAGCCAAGTCAGTTTTACATAGCGCCTGTTGCCAGTGAGGACAGCCGGTTTTATCGTATTGTAATTCATTACAAAAATGATACGCAGATGAGTAACATCAGGGCATATTCTGCGACATATGCATTAAAGGAAGTGGCGGAGGACCTTTTGTATACTCCGGAGGATATTATTTCCAATGAGGAAAGCGCGGAAGTAATATTGGCAGAAGGCTTCTATATGCTTTTGCAGACGAAAAGCAGTAAGGATGATGTAATGTCCCTTATTGACAGCTCTGAGGCGGAGCATATTGATATTGATGAGATAACCTCAGAGGAATTTGGCAGAGGACTTGTTGAGATTGGAAAAACAGACGAATCCATAGTTATTAATCTTGACGATGAAGCGCCTCAGGTGAAGGAAGAGAAAAAGCAGCCCGCGCCCGGCGATTATGTTGTAAAGACAAAGGAGACTGGAAAAGGAAAGACACTTGCAAAGAATCAGCCTAAGCAGCAGAGCATTATAAGCGTAAACATAGAGAAAATGGATGCGCTTATGGATTTGATAGGAGAGCTTGTAATCGCAGAGGCTGTTGTACTTCAAAACCCGGATTTGAAGGTTCCGGGACTGGAGCTTGGCAACTTCCAGAAGGCGGCGGCCCAGCTTTCAAAAATTACAACTGAGCTGCAGGAGATAATAATGTCTCTTAGAATGATGCCTCTTACAAACGTATTCCAAAAAATGAGAAGAATTGTTTTCGACGTGTCTAAAAAGCTGGGCAAGGATATTGAGCTGGAGGTAATCGGTGAAAACACAGAGGTTGATAAGAATATTATTGAGCATATTTCCGACCCTCTGATGCATCTTGTGAGAAATTCCGTTGACCACGGAATAGAGGAGGATGTTTCCCTTAGAACAGAGCTTGGCAAGCCTGAGAAAGGAAAGATTACCCTTGAGGCAAAGAATGAGGGCGGCAAGGTCTGCATAAGCGTTCGGGATGACGGCAAGGGATTAAGCAAGGAAAAGCTTTATGCAAAGGCGTCAGCCAACGGTCTTATAGGAGATAAGCTGATTACCGATTTTGATGATAAGGAAATCTACAAATTTATCACACTGCCGGGCTTTTCTACAAAGGAGGTCATCACAGAGTATTCCGGCCGAGGCGTAGGCATGGATGTTGTAGTTAAAAATATCCAGAATATCGGCGGAAGACTGGAGATTGACAGCAAGGAGGGCTACGGCTCGGAGATGACTCTTGTGATACCGTTGACATTGGCTATTATAAACGGTATTGTAGTACAGGTAGGAAATTCTTCCTTTGTAATAGAAACAGCGTCCGTAAAGGAATTTATAAGAATTGGCGACGATACTATCGTACAGGAGCCAGGCGGTGAGGAGTATGTGGTAATACGAGGCGAGTGTTATCCGTTTATTCGTTTGAATGAAAAGTATGAGCTGTCCGAATCAAGAACTAAAATAGATAATGGCATAGTTGTTATGCTGGAGCATGAGGGCAAGTATCTGTGTATATTAATTGACAGATTGCTGCAGGAGCAGGAAATTGTTGTAAAGCCAATTCCTTCCTACATAAAAAAGGTAAAGGGACTGTCGGGATGTACCCAGCTTGGAGATGGAAGTATTGCGCTTATTCTTGATATTGCCGGCTTAATAGAAGATGATGAAAGGAGTTAACAGATGGCACAAAAATTTATGGAAGAACAGACGGAAGAAGATTTGCAAAAGGGACAGTTTATGACATTTCAGACCGGAAGAGAATACTTTGGCATAGGCATCAGTTATATAAATGAAATAATTCAGATGCAGCCCATAACTGCGGTACCTGAAGTGGAGGATTATATAAAGGGATTGATTAATCTTCGTGGTAAGATTATTCCCGTTATTGACATCCGCGTAAGATTTAAGATGGAGCCGTTGGAGTATACAGACAGAACATGTATTATTGTTATTAATGTTAAGTCAATGGTGATAGGAATAATTGTTGAAAAGATAGCCGAGGTGGTTACAATTACGGATGACGACATTGTACCGCCGCCTACATTAGGACGCAGGGACAGTGAACAGAATAAATATGTTTACGGTTTAGCCAGAATAGGAGATTCAATAAAATTATTGCTTGACCCGGAAAAACTGGTTAAGGATGCGGATATTGAGGCATTAGAAGAACTTCAAGAGGAAAATGAATAAAAGGGAGGATTTAATTATCATGGAAAAAAAGAAGTTTTCAATTCGAAATATGTCAGTTAGAAGTAAACTGTTTACCAACAGTGCGGTGGCGCTATGCATGCTTGTTATTCTTGCCGTATTAAGTATAGTGTTTTTTATGGATACAAACAATTCACAGATAGAAAATCAGGACATGTATGCAAAGAGGCAGATTGCCTTAAGTGATGCTTATGTAAGCTTTAACAAAATCAGAGTTGATGTAAGAGATATTCTTTATCTGTATCGTGACGATAAAACAGCACAACAGGAAAAGATGAATTCAATAAAAGCCGAGGAAGGCAAAATAGAGGAGAATTTTACTCTTTTTATGACCTATAAGGATGAGTATGGTTCAGGAATTATAAATGAATACAATAAGGTTGTAGAGAGTCTGACGGCTTATGTTCAATCGGCAGAGCATATGGTTTCCCTTGTTGAAGCCGGCGATATTGCAGGTGCAGAAGAGGAGCTTATAAACAGCGGTCCGACCACTGCAGCAAGTGCAGACCAGGCGTTTAACAACTTTATGGATGAAATGGACAAAGAAGCTAACCAGAAGGAAGAGCATATTGAAAAGCTTGTTAATGTGATTGTTATAATATTTATCGGTATCTGCGTATTGGCATTTATAATTGTTTTAGTGCTTTGTCTCGCAATTATAAAGCAGATTGTCAGACCTATCAGGAAATTGTCTGAGGCTTCAAAGAAGATGGCATCCGGCGACGTTGATGTTGACTGCACAAAGGATAGCGATGATGATTTAGGCGAATTGATGGATGAATTTGCAAAGATGGTAGAGGCAACCAAGCTGCAGGTAAAGGTTGCAGAGCAGATGTCAATGGGAGACTTGACAATAAATGTGTCAACACGTAGCGACAAGGATGTTCTTGGCAAGGCAATCCAGAAAATGTTATCAGAAAATAACAGAAACTTTGGAAATATAAAAGAATCTACACAGCAGGTAACTATCGGAGCAGAGCAGGTTGCAAGCGCAAGCCAGTCGCTGGCTCAGGGTTCTACAGAGCAGGCAAGCGCTTTGGAGGAGGTTACAGCATCCATGGCAGAAATTGCCGAGCGTACAAAGGTAAATGCTGCTCAGGCAAGTGAAGCAGATGATTTGGTAAGGAATGTTAAGTCAATGGCTACTGACGGAAAGAATCAGATGGAGTCAATGATTAGCGCAATGAATGATATTAACCAGTCATCTGAAACAATTTCAAAGATTATTAAGACTATTGACAACATATCATTCCAGACAAATATTCTTGCATTAAACGCAGCGGTTGAGGCAGCAAGAGCAGGCGTACATGGTAAGGGATTCTCAGTTGTTGCAGAGGAGGTAAGAAATCTTGCATCTAAGAGCGCGGCAGCAGCAAGTGAAACGGCAGATATAATCGAGGATTCTATTCAGAAGGTAAGTCATGGCGCTAAGCTTGCAGAGGAGACAGAGAAGTCTCTTAATGCAATAGTAGACGCTATCGATAAGATAGTAGATTTAATTGACAATATTGCAGTAGCTTCTAATGACCAGGCAACGGCAGTATCACAGATTGACCAGGCAATAGGTCAGGTTTCAACAGTTGTACAGACTAACTCAGCAACAAGCGAGGAGTGTGCCGCAGCCAGTGAAGAGCTTTCAAATCAGGCGGCAAACCTTAGAGAGCTTATCAGTACATATAAGCTTGCTGTTGGTTCAAAAAATTCCTACAGCCCGTCAATGGACAGCGGTATGTCATATGATGGCGGCGGAAGCAGCTATAATGAGCAGATTATTTCTCTTGACGGAGAGTTTGGAAAGTACTAAGAAGAAAAAAGCAAATATAAAAAAGACTCCGGATTGTGCCGGAGTCTTTTTTTGCACAGGGGTGGATGAGGAAATTAGCAGCTTTGCTCCATGCACCCCAGGCGGTAAGTAGGGAAAAACTTACCTGCCGGATTTAATAAAATATTGATAATGATAAAATCCCGTGATATAATAAATCAACAAAAATAATGCAGTTTCCAGCCGTTTACCGAGAGAAGAAAATGCAGAATTTCCATAAGGAGGATATGGAGTTGTGAAAAAAGGACAAGAATTAAAACTTATATTTGATGAAGGCACAATACCGATTATTCACCAGATGACAGAGGGAATGCCGGGAGGTTTCTTTATATATCATGCAGATGGAGATGAGGAGCTAATATACATAAACAGCGCTGTATTGCGTATTTTTGGCTGTGAGACGGAGGAGGAATTCAGGGAGCTGACAGGATTTACCTTTAAGGGTATGGTTTATCACGAGGACCTTGAGGAAATTGAGAATAGCATAAGTCAGCAGATTACCAACAGCGTATATGATTTAGATTATGTAGAATACCGCATTGTGCAAAAGGACGGCTCCCTTAGATGGATAGAGGATTATGGACATTTCATGCATACGGAGGCATACGGCGATATATTTTATGTTTTTATTGAGGATGCAACAGAGCGGTTAAAGAAGCGAATGACAGAGCTGGAGAAAATAAATGATGAGCTTCGCAATACATACGCGAGGGAAAGCCAGTACAGAAAAGCAATATTATATGATGCAGACATATTTCTGGAGATAAATCTTACAAAGAATGAGTTTATATGCGCTTCAGTACAGGAGGCTAACGGACAGGTACATGATTTATTTGGGTATATGGGAATACAGCCCTTTGAAAAATACTCGGATTATATTGACTTTTTAAAGAATAATATTGATATTTGCGGAGAGGAATCCTTTGGAACCTTTTTTAACAGGGAGCGTTTAATTCAGTGCCATGACAATGGAGAGCTTGAGCAGACACATGACAGCTGGGTAATTGATGCTCTTGGAAGAAAGCGACTATGTCATTTTATATTTTTGCTTGGAAAAAACGAATATACAGACGATATAATAACGCTGTCTATAGCAAAAGATGTGACGGAACAGATGGAAAGACAAAATCTGCTTAAATCCGCATTGCAGCAGGCCCAGAATGCAAATATTGCAAGGAATACATTTCTTTTTAATATGTCCCACGATATAAGAACGCCTTTAAATGCCATTATAGGATATACGGAGCTTGCAAGAAGCCACAAGACGGAGCCTGACAAAATAGATTATTATATGAACAAAATACATATTTCAGGGGAGCAGCTTCTTGCCATTGTAAATGAAGCCTTAGAGATTACCCATATGGAATCAGGAAAAGCAAAATTGATTGAAAGTGAATTTTTGCTGGGAGATTTGCTTGGGGAGGTTGAAAAAAAGTTTAGGCGTCAGGCAGATGTAAAGTCAATACAATTTATTATAGATAAGTCAAAAGTAAAGCACTCTGTGATTATTGCCGATTATATGCGTATGCAGGAAATTCTCAGCCAGCTATTAGATAATGGAATAAAATATACAGAGCAGAATGGAAAAATAAGCCTGTCCGTAATCGAAAAGGATATGAATTTAAAAAATTACAGCAGCTATCAGTTTATAGTGGAGGATAACGGCAGGGGCATTTCGGAGGATTTTAAGGCTGATTTGTTTAATCCATTTATGAGGGAAAATAACACGACAAAAAGCGGTGTTTTAGGAACAGGCTTGGGGCTTGCCGTTGTTAAAAATCTTGTGGATATGATGGAGGGAAGCATTGAGCTTGAAAGTCAGGTGGGACATGGAAGTAAATTTACCGTAAACCTTATGCTTAAGCTTGGGGAGAAACAGCTTCAGGAGGAGCAGGAAGCGTCATTGCATGTTCTTTCTGAGGAAGATTTAAAGGGAAAAAGGATACTGCTGGTGGAGGACAATGAAATCAACTCTGAAATTGCAAAGGAGCTTCTAATCAGCCAGGGCTATATAGTCGATACTGCCAATGACGGCAGTGTGGCGTTTAAGATAATCAGCAATTCCACACCGGGATACTATTCTTTGATTCTTATGGATATACAAATGCCTGTTATGGATGGCCATGAGGCAACAAGAGCCATAAGAGGACTTCCAAATAAGGAATTGGCAAATATTCCAATTATTGCCTTATCGGCAAACGCATTTGCTGAGGATTACGAAAAATCCTTTGAGTCAGGCATGAATGCGCATTTTCCTAAGCCGATTAATATGGCTGAATTGCAGGAAATGATAAAGGACGTACTGTGCAGAAGCTTATAAAGAATTTCAGGAATCATTATTATATTCAGAAGGGATAAATTTGCGGCTTACATGTCGTAATTTATTATATAATAAAAATATTTAAACGGAGGGGAAAATTAAATGAGTAATAAGGAAAACAAATGGCAGGAAATATGGAGCGGAAAGCAGGTTGTCACTCAGGATGACAGAAAAAATGAATTTGACAGGTTTTGTGAGCTGAAAAAGGCAAACGGCTTTGACGTGGCGGTAGAGGATGGAGAATCCTACTACAGGTATTTTTATAATGAATGGCTTGAATTTTTTGACAAGATAACGGAGCTGGCAGGCGGCGATATTAAGAGCGTTTTTGAAATAGGCTGTGGAAGCGGCGTAAACCTGTATATGTTTTTAAACCGTAAAAATGAATGTCAGGTAGGCGGAGTTGACTATTCAGCCTCAATGATTGAAAGCGCAAAAATTGCAACAGGCTCTGATAATTTTTATTGCTGCGGGGCAGATGACATAACCGTGGAGCCAAAGTATGATATTGTTATGTCTGAAAGCGTATTTCAATATTTTGATTCCCTTGAATATGCAGAATCAGTTTTGAGAAAGATGATTGAAAAAAGCAGAAAATTAACGTATCTTGGAGAAATTCATAATGCGGAATTTGAGAAGGAGCTGATGGATAAAAGAAGGAAAACCATTGAAAATTATGAGGAAAAGTATAAAGGCTTAAGCAAACGCTTTTATGAGAAGGGCTGGATTGAGAAAATATCGGGAGAATATGGAAAAAAGGTCTATTTTACGGATGTAAATAACACTGATTACATAAATGGAAGGTATATTGTTTAATTGACTTTTCACAAAAAAATATATATAATTAAAAGTGCTTATGTATACGATACAATAGCTTAAAAACATTATTTCAGATGCAAAAGATACTAAATTACCTCAAAAATGAGAGAAAGGAAAAGTAATCCTTCCACTGTTTTACCGGTGAGGCGGGATTATAAGCAGTAAGGTGAGTAAAGAACAATTATTAATCGTAGATGACGAAGAAGTAAACAGAGCAATACTTAACATGATGTTTAATTCCGATTATGAAATATTGGAGGCATCTAACGGAGAGCAGGCAATAGAGCAGATTGAAAAAAGTGAAAATCTCTGTCTTATATTGCTAGATGTGATTATGCCTGTGATGGACGGATTTGGAGTATTAGAGTACATGGAGAAGAACGAGCTTATAGACAAAATACCCGTTATCCTTATAACAAGCATGACTCCACAGGAAAGCGAAGAGAAAGCATATACATACAGAGTGGCGGATGTAATGAGAAAGCCTTTTGAGCCAAACATAGTCAAGAGAAGGGCAAAGAATATTATTGAGCTGTATCAGAGCAAGAAAAACATGGAGCTCCGCTTAAAGGAGCAGGAGCAGCAGATACTTAAGCAGGAAAAAAAGATAAGGGACAGCAACGAATTCATGATAGACGCCTTAAGCTCTGTGGTGGAATTCAGAAGCGTGGAAACAGGAGACCATATAAAGAGAATAAAATATTTTACCAGAATAATTGCAAAATACATGGCAAAATATTTTCCGAAATACGGTCTTACCCAGACTCATATAGACCAGATAGCAAGAGCAGCTGCGCTGCATGATATAGGAAAAATAGGAATACCTGACGCCATACTGTTAAAGCCGGGAAGGCTGACGCCGGAGGAATTTGAGATAATGAAGACTCACACCACAATAGGCTGTGGAATACTTGAGTCCTTCAAAAATACATACACAGATGAATTTTATCAGTACTGCTACGACATATGCCGTTATCACCACGAGAGATGGGACGGAAACGGATATCCTGACCGTCTGGTGGGAGATGAGATACCAATCAGCGCACAGATAGTATCAATAGCAGACGTATACGACGCCCTTGTAAGCGACAGGGTATATAAGTCGGCATACAGCAACAGCATAGCGTATGAAATGATATTAAACGGAGAATGCGGCCAGTTTGCGCCTGACGTGATAGAGTGCTTTGAGCTGGCAAGAGAGGATTTCTTTAATATTGTTGAAGTAATTAAAATGTTTGATTTTACATAAAGAGGATTAAAATCAGAAACAGCAGAAGCTTAAGAGACAGAGAGCTGTCCTAATAATAAAAATATACAGGATGTTGAAAATGCAGTTATATATCATTATCATATCCTGTATATTTTTTTATTGCGGCAGCTTTTGTTTTTTGCCGGATAAAGCTGAACCGGTACGTACGCAATGTTGTAATTATCGATTTATTATATTCATAGAATATAATAAACAACAGCTTTATGTCTTCAGGACATATATGGGAAATGAGGAATAAATATGACGTATCGTGACAAAATACTTTCAGAGGATTATGCCGAGCTTATATATCCGGAATTTAACCCCTCAGACAGGGTAATGAAAAGATATAATGTGGAATTTTCAGAAAACATAAGCAATACAAAAAGCACTCTTTATCTGCCCTTATCAGCTATGGAAAATATAAATTTCAGCAATTACAGCTATGGACTTATGCCTAAGGTGTATGGGCTTATGGATACATCTCCCCTGGAGGTGTCAGGAATAACAAGGCTTGCAAACCAGCCGGTTTTATCCCTTAGGGGACAGGGTACTATTATCGGCATTGTAGATACGGGAATAGATTATACAAATCCCGCATTTATAGATAGTAACGGAAAAACGAGAATTTTGAGAATATGGGACCAGACTGACGACAAAGGAAAGCTTCCTGCAGCTGTCAGAAATGAAATATTGAGGGAAAGCCTTAATTTAAAGATATATTACGGAAGCGAGTATACGGAAGATGATATAAATGAAGCATTGAACAGCGCAAATCCAAGGGAGATAGTGCCAGTAACGGATGATATAGGACATGGCACATTTATGGCGGGAGTTGCAGGTGGAACGCCTGATATTGCAAGCGGATTTTCAGGAGCGGCTACAGAGGCAAAATTTATAGTGGTAAAGCTGAAGCAGGCAAAAAAATATCTTAGGAATTATTATTTTATACCGGAGGATGTGCCGGCATATCAGGAAAATGATATAATTGCCGCGGCAAATTACATAAGAATATACAGCATGGTATTTAATATGCCGGTGTCCCTTATGGTAGCCCTTGGCTCAAATCAGGGAGGACACGACGGAGGAACAATGCTTTCGGATGAGCTGTCAAGATATGTAAACAGCGCGGGAACGGCAGTTACCGTTGCGGCGGGAAGCGAGGGAAACGCAAGGCATCATTTTTTGGGGGTAGTCGAGGATGAAGATAAGCCGGTGGATATGGAAATAAGAGTGGGAGATAATGTGGCAGGGTTTTCAGCGGAAATATGGGTGGATGCTCCCCAGATTTTTTCCGTAGGAATTATATCTCCCACGGGAGAGGTGGTAAACCGCATTCCGGCGCGAATGGGAAGCAGCCAGATTATAGATTTTATATTTGAAAAAACGCGTATATATATAGAATATGACATTATAGAGGGAGCTACAGGGGATGAGCTTATTTTTATGAGATTTAGGGAGCCTACGGCCGGTATATGGCGGATACAGATATACGGAAGCAACATTAACACGGGAGTATTTAACTGCTGGCTTCCTATTACCCAGTTTGTGGGAGACAATGTATATTTTCTGGAGCCTGACCCTTCCATAACAATAACTGACCCTGCCATGGCGGCAGGAGTAATTACCGTGGCAGGCTATGACAGCAGAAGCGGGGCATATTTTCAGGAATCGGGAAGAGGCTATACAAGAAGAGGCAGGGTGGCTCCCGATATAGCGGCTCCTGCCGTGGATATAACGGGACCTTCAGTAAACGGAGGCTTTGAAAATACAAACGGAACAAGTCCTGCGGCTGCCATTACGGCAGGAGCTTGCGCCCAGGGGCTTACATGGGGGATTGTCAATGAAAACAGAAGCTTTATGTCAAGCGCAGAAGTAAAAAGCTATCTGATAAGAGGCGCCACCAGAGACTCCGGAATGGTTTATCCAAATAATATGTGGGGCTATGGAAAGCTTAATATTTATAATTCCTTTGAGGTACTGAGAAATTCCTAAAGGCACATTTGACAAAAATCACAACAAATAGTATACTAGCACTTGCGAAGGAAAAAAGAGAGGTATAAGCATAACTATGGGTAAATTGTATGCGGTTAAGGTAGGAAGGATTCCCGGTATATATGAAAGCTGGGAGGATTGCCGCTCTAATGTGGATGGGTATCCGGGAGCAGTATATAAAAGCTTTAAGACTGCCGGGGAAGCAGCAGCATATATGGGTTGGAGCAATGAGGAGGCTTTATCCGAAAATACAAAAGATATGGGGGAATCCCCTTTATATATAGCTGAATTTGGATGCCTTACGGCTTATGTAGACGGAAGCTTTAATTCTTCTACGGGAGAATACGGCTTTGGGGCAGTGCTTATAGACTGTGAAGGCAATATAGTGGACAGGCTGTGTGAAAGAGGACATGATGAGGAGCTTGCTTCCATGAGAAATGTTGCAGGTGAAATCAAAGGCTCAGAGAGCGCTATGAGATATGCGGCGGACAAAGGGTATAAAAAGATAGTTATATACCATGATTATGAGGGCATAGCAAAGTGGTGCCAGGGGCTTTGGAAGACAAATAAATCAGGAACCATAAATTACAAGAAGGCATATGACGAGCTGTCAGAACGCATACATATTGAGTTTGTAAAGGTAAAGGGACATTCCGGAGATAAATATAACGATATGGCGGACGCCCTTGCAAAAAAGGCGGCAGGGATATAAAGGAAGAAGCATTGTAATAAGTATGGAAAATGGAGCATAAGATATTATGAATAAGATGAAAGGTTTTTATGTACAAAATAAGCAGTTAATTATGTTGACAGCATCAGTTGTAATAGGAGTATTTATAATATTTGCCATTTTAGCTGTTATTATAAACAGGAATGGCACAGTTGAGGAGAAAAAAAACAATACAACCTTAAACGTGGCGGTCACAAAGGAGGAAAAGGACAGCTATACGGATATGACAACTATTGATGACGGTGACGAAACCGAAACTGCCGCGAGTCAGGATGAGACTACAAATGAGAAGGAAACAGAGAGGGAAACGGTAAATCCTAAGACTCTGCCCTATAAGATTATGGTAAACAGAGCTGCAAACTGTATTACAGTATATAAAAATGACGGCAACGGAAATTTCACAACTCCCGTAAAGGCTATAGTATGCTCAACGGGAAAGGAGGTAGGAGATACTCCTCTCGGAAAGTTTTCAACGCTTATATCCTATAAGTGGCTCCGTATGGTTGACGATTCCTACGGTCAGTACGCATACAGGTTTTATGGCTCAATACTGTTTCATTCCGTGCCATATTATACCCAGAGTAAGGATAATCTTGAATGGGAGCAGTTTAATAAGCTTGGGGAGCCTGCTTCACTTGGCTGTGTAAGAGTGTGTGTGGCAGACGCTATGTGGCTTATTAATAACTGTCAGGTAGGAACGGCAGTTGAGGTTTATGATGACGCAGATAATCCGGGACCTTTAGGCAAGCCGGAGATGATAAAAATACCTGAGGACAGCCCATACAGAGGCTGGGACCCGACAGACCCTGATAAGAATAATCCTTGGAATAGCTGCGCCCCTGAGATAAAGGTTGAAAAAACCTCAGTTACAATAGTCACACATTCTACTGACATTATAAGAGCCCTTGGAATAAAGGGTTATGATACCTGTGGAAATGACGTGACAAATATGGTAAAAATAACAGGTCTTGATGTAAACAAGGAAGGTGTGTATACGGTAAAGCTTAATCTGACCGACCTTATTGGCAGGCGGGCAGAGGAGGTTACGGTTACAGTTACGGTGAAGAACAAAGAGGCAGGCAGCACAATAGAAAATCCGGAGGCAGGCAGCACGACAGAAAATCCGGAGCTGGGCAGTACAACAGGAAATCCGGAATCGAACAGTACAACAGAAAATCCGGAGCCGGACAGTACAACAGAAAAGACATCGGATGATAATACAGGCAGCAGCGGCGAAGATAATTCAAGTGAAAGCAGCGGTGATAAAAGCGATACCACTACAAAAGGAGAGGAGGGCAGCTCACAGGAGACAACAACACCTGACAGCTCAAAAGACGGCGCGGAAAAGGACAACAATAAGAACGGAAATGACGATAAGGGTAAATCATAGCAAAAACAGCCGAAATGGCGCTAATAAGAAGAAAACCATATATTGAGTGACGAAGAGGGTGGATATAATCAGAAAAATATATGAGAGATTACAAAGAACCGGCAGAGGACTGTGGATAGTATTACTATTACTGGCATTTTGCTGGTCCTTTTATTTTCAGTTCAGCATGGTAGAAACAGGCGGCAACGTATACAATGACGTAAGGCCGCTGCCAATATATTCCGTGGACACGGAAGAGAAGGTGGTAGCGATTACCTTTGACAGCGCGTGGAATATAGATGATTTAGACGATATACTTGGTATACTTGAAAAAAATCAGATAAAATGTACCTTTTTTATGACAGGGGACTGGATAGGCAAATACCCTGACGCGGTAAAGAAAATATATAAAGCAGGCCATGATGTGGCAAATCACGGAGAAAACCATAAAAATATGAGCGCTCTGTCTGAAAATCAGTGCAGGGAGGAAATACAAAAGGTACATAACAGAGTCTACGAGCTTTTGGGAATAGAAATGAATCTGTTCCGTCCGCCGTCAGGGGATTATGATGATGAGGTGATAACGGTGGCAAGAGAGATGGGATATGAGCCTGTTCAATGGGATATTGACAGTCTCGACTGGAAAAATTATGGCATAGACAATATGGTGGACAGGGTGGTAAACAGCAAAAAGCTTAAAAACGGCTCAATAATACTTCTTCATAATGGCACGAAATATACGGCGTCAGCCCTTCAAAAGATTATAGACGGACTAAGAAACAAGGGATATGGTTTTGTTCCTGTGTCAGAGCTTATATACAGGGAAAACTACACCATAGATAATGAAGGAAGACAGCATATTCAATAGATAAATCTTGACAATAACAAAATAGGCTGATATTATTTAAATGTGCAAAGAGGCATTAGGGTACGGGAAGCTGTATCATAATGTCTTTTTGCGTATTATCGGGAATCGGCACAGACAGTTAATCTGTCTGCGTTATGTAATATATTATGAAAGAGAGGGAAATACATGAGGTATACAAAGCAGGATATCTTAAATTTAATTGAGGAGGAGGATGTAGAGTTTATAAGGCTTCAGTTTACGGATATATTCGGCGCAATGAAAAACGTAGCCATTACCACAAGCCAGCTTGAGAAGGCCCTAAGCAACAGGTGTACATTTGACGGAAGCGCCATAGACGGTTATTTAAGGCTGGCAGAGACAGACATGTATCTTCATCCTGACTTGGATTCCTTTGCAATTTTTCCGTGGAGACCACAGCAGGGAAAGGTAGCAAGATTTATATGCGACGTTTATACTGCCGACGGAAAGCCCTTTGAGGGAGACAGCCGCCAAGTGTTAAAGAAAGTTATTGATGAAGCTCATAATATGGGCTACAGCTTTAATGCAGGCCCTGAGCTTGAATTTTTTCTGTTTCACACAGATGACAATGGCAACCCGACAACGATTACCCATGAGCATGCAGGGTATTTTGACATAGGCCCTGTGGATTTGGGAGAAAATGCAAGGCGGGATATAGTTTTAAATCTTGAGGACATGGGCTTTGAAATAGAAACGTCACATCATGAGGCGTCCCCTGCGCAGCATGAGATAGATTTTAAATATTCAGACGCCCTTACCACGGCGGATAATGTAATGACCTTTAAGATGACGGTAAAGTCCATAGCCAAGAGACACGGACTGTACGCAACCTTTATGCCGAAGCCAAGGAAGGATGGAGCAGGCTCAGGAATGCATATAAATATGTCCCTGACAAGGAATGGAAAAAATGTATTTGACAGTCCCTGCGGAAAGCTTGGACTAAGTGATGAGGCATATTATTTTATGGCAGGAATAATAAAGCACATAAAGGGTATGGCAATACTTACAAATCCCCTTGTTAATTCGTACAAGAGGCTTACCCCTGAGTTTGAGGCGCCTATGTATGTTGCATGGTCTGACGTAAGCCGTATGCCTTTACTTAGAGTGGCGCCCTTTAGAGGCGAAGGTACTAGAATTGAGCTTAGAAGCCCGGACGCCGCATGCAATCCGTATCTTGTGCTTTCGGCATGTCTTGCGGCAGGACTTGAAGGAATAAAAAATAAATATGAATGTCCTGAAAAATTTGACGGCAATTTTGGGGCAATGACAAGGAAGGAAATAGAAAATATGGGTATAGACTCCCTGCCGATGAATCTTATGGAGGCTGTCTGTGAGTTTAAGAAGGACGTATTTCTGCATAAGCTTTTGGGAGGGCATATTACGGAAAAGATGATAGAGGCTAAGACCTCAGAGTGGGATAAATATATGTCGCAGGTTACATCATGGGAGCTTGAGCAGTACTTATATAAATTTTAAAAAGAGAGGTGGGACCTATGACCGGAATAATTGTAGCCTTCTATAAGCAGGAGGATGCCATATCCATAAAGAACATATTGGTCCGCAACGGTTATAAGGTGTCATCAGTGTGTACAACAGGCGCAAATGTGCTGGCAGCCGCAGATGACTATAATGACGGAATTGTAGTGTGCGGCTACAAAATAACAGATATGCTATATTATCAGCTGCGGGAAAGTCTTCCAGGGGAATTTGAAATGCTTGTGGTTGCGTCGCCTGCAAGGCTTGATGGAGAGCAGTATGACGGCGTGGTAAACGTGGCTATGCCCCTGAAGGTTTACGACCTTGTAAATACGGTAGAAATGCTGAATAACACTATTATGAGGCGCAGAAAGAAAAGGAAGGAAAAGCCGAGGACAAGAAGCTCTGAGGATATGAGAAAGCTAAAGGATGCAAAGGATATTCTCATGAGCAGGAACAATATGTCAGAGGAGGAGGCCCACAGATATATGCAGAAGATAAGCATGGACAGCGGCGTTAATATGGTGGAGACGGCAGAGATGATATTAAATTTATATTAGAGAGACAGAAGCAGTGGATAATATTTTAAATAAGCTGTATACTGTGAGTTAGTTGCAAAAAATATAAAAATAAGCGGCAGGATGGGTAATCCCTTACAGGTCGTAGGGAATATTAACCATAAATATATTGCGGCAGGAAAGGAATAAAAAATGTTTAAGGTTAACGATAATTATTTAAAGCTTCCGGGAAGCTATCTGTTTTCCACTATAGGAAAGAAGGTAAAGGAGTTTGAGGCGGCTAATCCTGACAAAAGGATTATAAGGCTTGGTATAGGGGATGTTACCCTTCCCTTAGCACCGGCTGTTATAAAGGCGCTTCACGTGGCGGTGGATGAAATGGCAGACGAGGCTACCTTTAAGGGATATGCCCCTGATTTGGGATATGAGTTTCTTAGAAGCGCCATTGCTGAAAATGATTTCAGAGCAAGAGGGGCGGATATTTCAGAGGATGAAATATTTGTAAGCGACGGCGCTAAAAGTGATTCAGCCAATATACAGGAGATTTTTTCCGTTGACAACAGAATTGCAGTCTGCGACCCTGTGTATCCTGTGTATGTAGATTCCAACGTTATGGCGGGGCGGACAGGTACGTATGACAAGGCAACAGAAAAGTGGTCGGAGGTTATTTATATGCCGTGCACCGCGCAGACAGGCTTTGCCCCTTTATTGCCAAAGGAGGAGCCTGATTTAATTTATCTTTGTTTTCCAAATAATCCTACAGGCTCTGCAGTATCTAAAGAACAGCTTCAGGAATGGGTTGATTATGCAAATAAGATTGGAGCCGTAATTATATATGATGCGGCTTATGAGGCGTATATATCTGAGGAAAGAATCGTACATACAATATATGAGTGTGAGGGAGCTAAGACCTGCGCTATTGAGCTTAGAAGCTTTTCAAAGAATGCAGGCTTTACGGGAACAAGACTTGGCTTTACCGTAGTTCCAAAGGAGCTTAAGCGGGGTGACGTAAGCTTAAATGCCCTCTGGGCAAGGAGGCACGGCACAAAATTTAACGGCGCTCCGTATATTATCCAAAGGGCAGGGGAGGCTGTATATTCTGAGGAGGGAAAAAGACAGACGGCAGAGCAGGTAGCTTATTATATGAATAACGCAAGGGTTATAAGAGAAGGTCTTGAAGCCGCAGGATATACGGTGTCAGGCGGTATAAACGCGCCGTACATATGGCTTAAGACGCCTGATAAGATGACTTCATGGGAATTTTTTGACTACCTCCTTAATGAGGCAAATGTGGTAGGTACTCCTGGCTCAGGCTTTGGTCCAAGCGGGGAGGGATATTTCAGGCTGACTGCATTTGGTAAATATGAAAATACAATAGAGGCGGTTGATAGAATAAAGAGACTATAAGTCTCTTTGAGGCTGTCAGCTTATCATGTCACAAATACACATGCAGAGTTCACATATTAGTATATATTTTTACTGCGGTACGTGTTATTATATTTTCATAAGAATAAACACGGTACGTGGAAGGAGAGGTAAAAATATGAGTATACATGTAAATGAAGAAAATTTGGTTTTTCACTTGAGAACTCCAAAGACAAGCTACATTATGGCAGTGGCAAAGGGAAAGTATTTGTGTCATGTATATTGGGGAGACAGGCTTAATAAAGAGCCGGACCTTAATAACGGATTGATTTTAAGAAATATTTGCTTTTCAGCAAATACGGAGAATGAGGACAAATCATATTCTCTTGACTATGCGTGTCAGGAGTATCCTACAGGCTGTAATACTGATTTCAGAATACCGGCAATATCCATGGAGTTTAATGATGGCAGCAGGGTTCTTGAGCTTAAGTATGACGGCTATGAGCTGATAAAGGGCAAGCAGAAGCTTACGGGCCTTCCTGCCACGTATGTGGAGGAGGAGTCGGAGGCAGACACAATAAACATTATTCTAAGGGATACGGTAAAAAGCATAAAGGTTATTCTTCAATATACTGCATATAATAGTCTTGACGTTATTACAAGAAACGTTAAGGTTGTAAATGAAAGCGGCGAGCCGGTAAGAATTGACAGAATAATGAGCATGAATGTGGATTTTGAGGATAGCGGGTACGATATGATAGAGCTTTCCGGCGCATGGGGCAGAGAACGTCATATAGAGAGAACGCCTCTTAGAAGCGGCATACAGGCTATAGAAAGCAGGAGGGGAGCATCAAGTCATCAGTTAAATCCGTTTTTTGCTTTGGCAGATAAAAATGCAGATGAAAGTACCGGAAGGGTATACGGCTTTAATTTTGTATACAGCGGAAACTTTACCGCAGGGGCGGAGGTAGACCAGCTATTTAAGACAAGAGTTTTTATGGGCATTAACGACTATGACTTTTCATGGCTTCTTGAGGCAGGAGAGGAATTTCAGGCGCCGGAGACGGTTATGGTCTATTCAGGCGCCGGACTTGGGGAAATGTCAAGAACATACCATAAATTATACAGGACAAGACTTGTACGGGGAAAATATCGTGATGAGGTAAGACCAATATTAGCCAACAACTGGGAGGCTACATATTTTGATTTTAATGAGGAAAAGATAGTAGGACTTGCAAAGGAGGCGGCAGCCCTTGGCATAGAGCTTCTTGTCCTTGACGACGGCTGGTTTGGCAGGAGAAACGGGGATAACTGCTCTCTTGGAGACTGGTATGTAAATAAGGAAAAGCTTCCAAGCGGAATAAAGGGGCTTGCTGAGAAGGTAAACGCAGAGGGAGTAAAGTTTGGACTTTGGTTTGAGCCTGAAATGGTATCGCCTGACAGTGATTTATACAGAGAGCATCCTGACTGGTGTATACATGTAAATGGAAGAACAAGAACGGAATGCAGGTCACAGCTTACTCTTGACCTAAGCAGGAAGGAGGTATGCGACTACATTATAAATGCAGTGTCAGGTGTGCTGGATGAGGCGGATATAGCGTATGTTAAGTGGGATATGAACAGGCATATGACGAACTTAGGCTCAGATGGACTGCCTCCTGAAAGGCAGAAGGAAATGCCTCACAGATATATGCTTGGACTGTACAGGGTAATGGAGGCTATTGTGTCAAGCCACCCTGATGTGCTGTTTGAAAGCTGCTCTGGAGGCGGAGGAAGATTTGATGCAGGAATACTTTATTATATGCCTCAGACATGGACAAGTGATGATACAGATGCCATAGAGCGTCTTTACATTCAGTATGGAACCAGCTTAGTTTATCCTGTCAGCGCTATGGGAGCCCATGTATCGGCAGTACCCAATCACCAGTCAGGCAGAGTTACAGACCTTAAGATAAGGGGAGATGTGGCAATGAGCGGAAACTTTGGCTATGAGCTTGATTTAATGAAGTTTTCTGAGGAGGAAAAGGATATAGTAAGAAAGCAGGTGGAAACCTATAAGGAGCTTAGAAGCTTTGTTCCGTCGGCAGATATGTACAGGCTTAAAAGTCCCTTTGAGGGAAATGATACCGCATGGCAGTTTATATCAGAGGATAAAAATAACGTATTTGCCGCATATTTCAGAATAAACAGCAAGGTAAATCCGGGAATCACAAGGCTAAGGCTTACGGCCCTTGAGCCGGATGCTTTATATGAGCTGGAAGGCGAAGATAAGGCGTATGGCGGTGATGAGCTTATGAATATAGGAATTATTATAGATATGTGGGGAGATTTTCAGAGCAGAACCTTTAGGTTAAAAAGAGTTAATAAATAAAAGTGTTATATGGCGATGCCGCAAAAAGTCGATTTCAGGCTTTTTGCGGCATCGCCATATTTATGTATGTTTTAAATAAATATTTAAGATTAATTTTCAAAATCCTTTAATAGCTCAGGTATTTGTGATATCATATCATCAACCTTTTCAAACATAATGCTTTTTTGGGTTGTTCGTGAGGATAATGCGTTCATATTTTTCAGGACATTGTTATATTGTCCGTTCATAATATCAAGCTTTTGGCTTACATTTGAAAACTTCTCATTGGACATACTGATTGCAGTTGCAATGTCGTCCTGTACTATTGAAATAGAGTCAGCCTTTTGGCATATTTGCTGGAATGTTTCATTTGTATGCTCTACATGGTTAAGGCTGTCAGTCAATGCCGATTGTGACTCTGATATTTGCGAATGAAGCTCTGTGGCATTTACCTCAATATCCTCTATAGAATGATTTACATCACTAACTATGACTCTTATATCGTCTGCAAGCTTTCTTACCTGACCTGCAACCACTGAAAATTCCCGTCCGTTTTCTCCTGAACGTGCAGCCTCTATTGAAGCGTTAAAGGACAAAAGATTAGTTTCTTCAGCAATCCTGATAATACCCTTTGCACACTTTCTGATTTGTTGAATATATTCCATAAAGCTTTGAAAGGTTTGCTCCATCTGTTTAAATTTATTATTTAACTCATTTGAGCTGTGCTTTAGCACATTAACCTGTGTCTGTGCAACCTCAACCGAATTAATAATATCTTCCCTTGCATCGCTGAATTTTTCTGATATGCATCCAACCTGTTTAAAATCTGTCTGAAATCCGTTCATGGCATCCTTAAGGTTATTTGCCTCATCTAATACTACAAAAAAGGATTTTTTTACAGAATCAATAATATCCAGCGTAACAAGCTCCTCTGATACCATTTCAGCCTGTGTTGCGTCTAAATATTCTGCAATGTAATTCAGAGCAAATGTATCTGTCTGTTCTTTGTTTTTATTTTTTAATTTCATTATATAAGTTCTCCTATTATTCAAAAACTACGCAGCTAAAGGTTTGATTTGTAAACTGGTTGCAATAATGCTCTCCAAAGCCGACAAATCCCGCATGAGGACCGGCTGCATTCATTTTTCGCAGATATTCTCCCCAATATCCCCGTTCACTGAAAAACAGATATCTAAAAGCACAGTTCACGGAAAAAATTGCAGAAACATGCGTGAAATCTGCCTGGATTTTTGATACGGTGTCCGATACTACCCGGTCGTAATCATCCAGCTCTAAAAGTGTGAGAATATCGGTTTTTGATGTTCTGTGATAACATGACAGAGCCTGGTTTTGTTCAACGCCCTTGATAGATATTATAAAAACATCATTTCCGCATATTCTTCCCAAAGGATTAGTAAAGGTCTGGTTGGTAACGTCACCTGAATTAATTCCCAGCAATTTCTGATAGACTAATTGTGCGGGCTGGTTATTCAGCTTGTAAAGAATATTATTTACAGGGTCGGAATCCGTTACAATAAGCTTTGGACTGTTTTTCATTGGTCTGTACATATTTTCACGATATACCTTTACTTTTCCCTTATTATTTTTTATAAAGGCGTAAACACATGCATTTTCATAAACTGTTCCATTATAGGCAACTAAACCGTCGCCGGCTGTGCCGCCTATTAAAGGAATATGCTTTTTTTCCAAAACAGAATTAAGAATTGTAATGACAACCTCATCATTTCCCGTACAAAAATCAATACATACAGTATCTGACATACCGGCATTTATTTTGTTTGAATCCTCATAAATCTTTTTTAAATGCTTTGCCGGACAAATGTTGACATTTGTTATCACATTTGCCTGAACGTCTATTCCGTCAGAATATGCCACAACCATGAGAAGGGAATTATAAACCTCTGTTCCGCTGTAGCTGTCGCCTACGCAGCCAATAGAAGGAACATTCGGAAACATTTTTTTGATTTCTTCGGCATGTTTGGAAATATTTTCTTTTGTTGTCATAAACATAAGTAATGTTGGATTGTTAATATGCTGTAAGGCTTCCTTTGCATTACCGCTTTTACTTATATGAACTGACTGTTTCATGTTTTTTTCTCCTTAAAATAGTTTATTTTCTCTGCTTTATGGCAGTACATTTGATTGAATGTGCGTATGCCACAGGCTTATAGGCAGAAAATATTTATATTTTTGGCATGCTTAGTTCAGTCTATCATAATTACATATGCTTTTCAATAATTATATTATGCTATTATATTAAAGAATTTTTATAAAAAAATAAAATTTAACAGTAATATATTTGCTTTAATCAATTCTTTGTAATATACTATACGTAGTTTCAATGAGGGTGAATTTATTGTATAAGTAAGGAATACATAAAGGAGGAAAAATGGATTATTATTTGGCAGTGGATATTGGCGCCTCAGGAGGCAGGCATATACTTGGATGGCTTGAAAACGGCATATTAAAGACAGAGGAAATATACCGTTTTGACAATGGGATGGAAAAAAGGGACGGACATCTTATCTGGAACATAGAAAACTTATATAATAACATAATAGCCGGAATGAAAAAATGCAGACAGATAGGAAAAACTCCTGCATATATGGGTATAGATACATGGGCTGTAGATTATGTACTGCTGGATAGGGATGATAAGGCGCTTGGAGTTCCATACGCATACAGAGACCATAGAACGGCCGGTATGGATAAGGCTGTATATGCAAAGGCATCCCAGGAGGAGCTATACAAAAGGACAGGTATACAAAAGCAGATATTTAACACTATATTTCAGCTTATGGCGCACAAGAAAAAGGAGCCGGATATTTTAGGCAGGGCAGAGCATATGCTTATGATACCTGATTATCTGAATTTCCTTCTCACAGGAGTAAAGCATACAGAATATACAAATGCCACTACAACAGGGCTTGTGGCAGCAAAGTCAGGAGACTGGGATTTAGAGCTTACGGACAGGCTTGGTTTTCCAAGAAGGATATTTAAACCAATAGTAAAGCCGGGAACAAGAGTAGGAAGCCTTAGACAGTACATAGCAGATGAGATAGGATATAATCTTTCGGTAATGCTTCCTGCTACCCATGATACTGCATCGGCAGTTCTTTCAGTTCCATATGATGAAGATGGAATATATATTAGCTCCGGCACATGGTCATTAATGGGAATTGAGCGTAAGGAGGCGGACTGCGGACTGTTGTCACAAAATAAAAACGTTACAAACGAAGGGGGCTTTGGCGATACCTTCAGATATCTTAAAAACATAATGGGACTGTGGATGATACAGTCTGTGAGAAATGAGCTTGGAAGAAAATATTCCTTTGGCGAGCTGTGCAATATGGCAGAAGAGGAAAAGGACTTTCTTGAATTTGTGGATGTAAATGATGAAAGCTTTTTGTCGCCTGACAGCATGACAGAGGCGATAAGGGAATATTGCAGAAAAAAACATTCGGATAATCTTCCTGAAACGCCGGGACAGCTTGCAAAAACTATATATCACAGTCTTAGTATTTCATATAGAGACACGGTAATGGAGTTTGAGGAGCTGACCGGAAAAATATATCCTTCAATATATATAGTGGGAGGAGGCTGCAATGCTGACTATTTAAACAGGCTTACAGCTAAAGCCACGGGAAAGAATGTATATGCAGGCCCCACAGAAGCCACAGCCATTGGAAATATAATGGCCCAGATGATAGGCTCGGGGCTTGTAAAAAATAAGGCTGAGGGAAGAAGGATAATTTATAATTCTACTGATATAAGAAAATATTTGCCAAATTAATAAAATAAAAATGAAGGAGAGAAAAATGAATATATTGGAACGCTATAAGCAGGCAAAGGAAATTTATAAAAAAATGGGAGTTGATACTGATAAGGCTGTGGAAAGCCTTGAAAAGGTTTCTATTTCAATGCATTGCTGGCAGGGTGACGACGTTTGCGGCTTTGACAATAAGGGTGAGCTTACAGGGGGGATACAGACTACCGGCAACTATCCGGGAAAGGCCTCCAATCCATGGGAGCTTATGGAAGATATAGACATGGCAATGAAGCTTATACCGGGAAAGCACAAAATAAATCTTCATGCAAGCTATGCTATTTTTGAGGATGGGAAGTGGGCAGACAGAGACAAGCTTATGCCGGAGCATTTCAAAAAATGGGTTGGGTTTGCAAAGGAGAGAGGACTGGGTATAGACTTTAATCCTACCTTCTTTTCACATCCAAAGGCGGAGCAGTTCACCCTTTCAAGCATGGATGAGGATATAAGGAATTTTTGGATAGAGCATGGCAGGGCGTGTATAAGAATATCGGAATACTTTGCTACGGAGCTGTCTATTCCCTGTGTTATGAATATATGGATACCTGACGGACTTAAGGATGTTCCTGCGGACAGGCTTGGTCCAAGAGCAAGATTTAAGGATTCTCTTGATAAAATACTTTCACAGCCTTATGATAAAAGCAAGGTATATGTGGCGCTTGAATCAAAGGTATTTGGAATAGGCATGGAGTCATATACCGTAGGCTCAAGCGAGTTCTGCATAAATTATGCGGCAAACAACGGTATATTAAGCCTTATGGATAACGGACATTATCATCCTACTGAGGTGGTGTCGGACAAGATACCGTCTATGCTTTTATTTAATGACAAAATAGCCCTTCATGTTACAAGAGGCGTAAGATGGGACAGCGACCACGTGGTGCTTTATGACGACGAGACAAAGGAGATAGCAAAGGAAATAGTAAGAAATAATGCTTTGGACAGAGTCTTTATAGCCCTTGACTATTTTGATGCAAGCATTAACCGTATTTCGGCGTGGGTTGTTGGAATGAGAAATATGCAGAAGGCTTTGTTAAGCGCATTGCTTACGCCGAATGAGGAGTTTAAGAGGCTTCAGGATGAGGGAAACACAACAAGGCTTATGGCGTATACAGAGGAGCTTAAAACATATCCGCTGGGTGACGTGTGGAATTATTTTTGTGAAAAAAACGGCGTTCCTGTCGGAACGGACTGGTTTGAGGATGTTGAGAGGTATGAGAAGGAAGTATTGCTAAGCAGGTAAAAAAGCGTACCATAAGGCAAATACATGTAAAATTGGGTTTGTTGAATTTGCAGACTGCCTTAGTGCCAGAATAAAGAATAAAAAATTTTTATAGCAGGTCCGCGTTGGCACGGCATACGAAGGCTTGCAGAAGTGTCGTTACTTTATGAACATAAAGCCGTGCAGAAATGAGGAGCAGAATGAAGGTTTTAGATGCAGAATTTGTACAGGGATTTATAAGAATGGCTTATGACGGCTTTTTGCAGGGCTGGCATGAGAGAAACGGGGGCAATCTTACATACAGGATAAAGCCTGATGAGGTCAGGAGCGTAAGAGAGCATTTTAAAGCTGACAGAGAATTTACGCCTATTGGAACAAGCGTTAAAAAGCTTGCAGGAGAGTTTTTTCTTGTTACAGGCTCAGGAAAGTATTTTAGAAATGTAGTGGTTAATCCAAAGGAGGCTATAGGTATTATAGAGATAGATGAGCTTGGAGAAAATTACCGCATAGTATGGGGACTTAAAAACGATGGAAAGCCAACCAGCGAGCTTCCAAGCCACCTTATGAACCATGAGGTTAAGATGGCGGTTACAAACGGAAAGCACAGAGTAATATATCATTGTCACGCCACAAATGTAATTGCCCTTACCTTTGCGCTGCCTCTTAAGGATGAGATATTTACAAGGGAGCTTTGGGAGATGGCTACGGAGTGTCCCGTAGTATTTCCTGACGGCGTAGGCGTGGTGAAATGGATGGTTCCGGGAGGACGTGATATAGCGGTAGCGTCGTCAAAGCTTATGAAAAAATATGACGTTATTATATGGGCTCATCACGGCATATTCTGTTCAGGTGAGGACTTTGATTTGACCTTCGGGCTGGCTCATACAGTTGAAAAGGCGGCGGAAATTCTTGTAAAAATGCTGTCAATGAGACCTGATAAGCTACAGACCATAGAGCCTGATGATTTCAGGGCATTGGCAAAGGATTTTAACGTAAAGCTGCCGGAAAGGTTTTTATATGAGAAGGAAGCGGGAGCCGTGGGAAAGAAGAAGGCGGCAAAATCAAAAAATAAGTGATAATATTTAAACAGGCAATAAACTGAAAGGTGGCAGAAATATGAGAAAAGGCTTTAAAATGAAGCTCTATGAGGGAATGGCGGCAGAATACGAAAAAAGACATAATGAGCTGTGGGATGAGATGAAGGATATGATACATGAATATGGAGGAAGTAATTATACCATATTTCTTGATAAGGAGACTAATGTGCTTTACGGCTATATAGAGATAGAGGACAGGGAGAAGTGGGATTCATCGGCGGACACGGCTATATGCAGGAGATGGTGGGATTTCATGGCAGACATAATGGAGACAAATGAGGATAACAGTCCTGTGTCTGTGGATTTGGCCGAGGTGTTCCATTTGGAGTAAACATGATGATATGCCACGTAAAAAATATATTGAAAGAAATTCCGGAAATGAATTGATTTTGGAGCAGCTCTTTAATAATGCCGGATTGAGAGCATAATATAAAGGAGACTGTCGCAGTGCGGCAGCCTCCTTTTTTTATATGAAATTACGTCATGGAAGCTTCATCTACTCATCCAACAGCTTCTCCATTTCATCAATTATCTCCCCAAAAACATTGAGAGCATCTTCGATAGGCTTAGCGGTAGAAAGGTCTACTCCGGCTATCTTAAGAAGCTCAACAGGAGCCTTAGAGCAGCCGCCCTTAAGGAACTCCTTATACCTTTCCACAGCAGGAGCGCCCTCCTTAAGAATATTTCTTGCTATGGAAACAGAGGCAGAGAATGACGTAGCATACTGATACACATAGAAATTGTAGTAAAAATGAGGAATCCTTGCCCACTCATATGCAATTTCATCATCTGAAACCATATCGTTTCCGTAATATTTTTTATTAAGCTCAAGGTAAAGAGAGCTTAATGCGTCGGCAGTAAGGGTTTCGCCAGCCTCCTGCATAGCGTTGGTACGCATTTCAAATTCTGCAAACTGTGTCTGGCGGTAAACAGTACCCTTGAAGCTGTCCATATAATGATTGAGAAGATACGCTCTCTCCTTCTTATCCTCAGTATTCTTTAAAAGATACTCCATAAGAAGAATTTCATTACATGTAGATGCTACCTCAGCCACGAAAATCTTATACTGGGAATATATAAACGGCTGGCTGCTGTTTGAATAGTATGAGTGAATTGCATGTCCCATTTCATGGGCCAGTGTAAACATCTCATCAAGGCTGTTATTGTAATTCATAAGCACATAAGGATGTGTTCCGAAGGCGCCGGCAGAGTATGCGCCGCTTGTCTTTCCCGCATTTTCATATACGTCAATCCATCTGTTAGAAAAGCCTTCCTTAAGTATTTCAAGGTAATCCTCTCCAAGAGGAGCTAACGCCTTAAGAATAGTAGCCTTAGCCTCATCAAAAGGAATTTCCTTAGCCACGTCGGCAATCATAGGAGTGTAAGCGTCATACATGTGAAGCTCTGAAAGACCAAGGCATTTTTTTCTTAATGCAACATAGCGGTGAAATTTATCTAAATTGTTGTTTACAGTGTCTACAAGATTTTTATAAATTTCAGGAGACACGTTGTTTGCATCAACGGCAGCCTCCAAGGTATTATTGTATTTACGAGCCTTTGCATAAAACATAAGCTGTTTAACCTGTCCCTGGTAAAGGCTTGCGCTTGTATTGATAAACTGCTTGTAAACAGAGTAAAGAGCCTTAAAGGCGTCCTCCCTTACGCGTGATTCAAGGAAACGGATGTACCTTCCGTGGGTTATACGTACCTTTTCACCGTTTGCATCAGTAATTTCAGGGAATACCATATCTGCATCGTTAAATATAGAAAAGGTGTCGCCGGCAGTCTGGCTCATCTCAGAAGACATAGCCAAAAGCTTTTCAAGCTCGGCAGAAAGACTGTGAGCCTTAGTTCTCTGTATCTCCTCTATCTGCTTTCTGTACAATTCAAGCTCAGGAAGCTCCTTGAAAAATCCCTCTAAGGCAGCGCTGTCTGCGGCAAGTATCTCAGGCCTTATAAAAGCGGTTTTACTTATTACATCCGTATAGAGAGAAAAAACCTTTCCCGACATAGCCTGATGAGCATTATTGCTCTGGTCCTCGTCAAAGAGCCTTTGGGCATAATTAAAGGCAAGGTCAAGCTTCTCGCCTGCCTTAGCGTCATTTTCAAGAACTGCTAACAGGTTAGCTGCGCAGGCGGTAGTCTTTCCCTCATATGAGGCAACAATATCTGTAATCTTTGAAATCTCCTTAAGGTCGGCCTCCCATGCCTCCGCCGTTTCATACATATCCGCAAGGTTCCATGTGTCCTCAGGGTTAACCTCGCTTCTTTTTGGTAATTCTTTAGCCATAATATCCTCCATTTCTTTAGCTTAAGATGAATATTGATAAATATATCAAAGCTTCAAATTAAGCTGAATATATAATGTATAATTTTAGTATTAAAATTAAAGTTTGTAAACACTAAACAGAGGAAATAATATTATTGAAAAACATAAAAATATATGGTACTATGAAAGCAAAATAATTTATTCTTCGAAAAATTAAGGAGGATTAAGATAAAATGGAACAATATAAGCAGGAGTTTATCGAGTTTATGGTAGACTGCGGAGTACTAAAGTTTGGTGAGTTTACATTAAAGAGCGGCAGAAAGTCACCGTTTTTTATGAACGCAGGACTTTATGTTACAGGCAGACAGCTTAAGAAGCTTGGAGAATATTATGCAAAAGCAATACATGATAAATATGGTGAGGATTTTGACGTGCTTTTCGGTCCGGCATATAAGGGAATACCTCTTGCCGTTGCGACAGTAATGGCATTTTATGAGCTGTATGGCAGGGAAATACGATATTGCGCTAATAGAAAAGAGGCAAAGGACCACGGAGATGCAGGAATCCTTTTAGGATGTCCTATAAAGGACGGAGACAAGGTGGTTATAATAGAGGATGTAACCACATCAGGAAAGTCTATAGAAGAAACCTTTCCTATAATAAAGGCACAGGGAAACGTGGAGATAATAGGCCTTATGGTGTCTCTTAACCGTATGGAAAGAGGAAAGGGAGACAAGAGCGCCCTATGGGAGATAAAGGAAACCTACGGTATTGCTGCAAATGCCATTGTAACCATGGAAGAGGTTATAGAATGTCTGTACAATAAAGAGATAAACGGCAAAATAGTGATAGATGATACTGTAAAGGCGGCTCTTGATAAATACTACGAGGAATATGGAGTAAAATAAAAATATTCAGGAGTTTAAGCTCTTTATAAATCCGGAATATGCAGTTTAGTCATGCTGTATTTGCGGCTGCATTAGAGGAATTTCCTGTAATAATCAATATTATATAAAACAGAAAGGCGGTTTAAAAATGGGAGAAAAGATATATAACCAGATGAAAAATTCGGGGGCAGGCTCTATTGCAATGGGTATATTATGTGTTGTTTTCGGACTTACCATCGGAATTATTTCAATAGTAAACGGAGCTAAATTAGTAAGAGGAAAGAAGTATATTTCATTTTAATCGGGGAGATAACATTGAAAAAGGTTAATTATAAACGGCTAATTACTGTTAGCCGTTTGTTATTTTTATTTTATATTTTTTTTGTGCTTTACTTTTTGCTTTTTGCAGAAAGCTTTGGAAGAACAGAGGTAAGGAGGGAGTATTCCTACAATCTTACCTTATTCAAGGAGATAAAGAGATATTTAGAGTGGGCGGAGACGTCGGACCTTGGCTTTAAAATGATGCTTTTAAACATCTGGGGCAATATAATATGCTTTTTGCCCTTTGGATTTTTTGTTCCGGTACAGTTTAAGAAAATGAGACACGGAATATCCACAGCCATAGCAACCTTTGTTTTTTCCCTTTTAGTTGAGAGCTTTCAGCTTGTATTTAAAATTGGAAGCTTTGATGTAGACGACATTATGCTAAATACTCTGGGAGGAATATTAGGGTACATAATGTATATGATTTTAAAGAAAATTATTTCAAAAAGGTCTGTTTAGTTAAGCAGAAACGGGAGGAAAAATGGATAATGATAATAATACAGAAAGTACCGGTATAAGGGAAAATGGCATAAAAGAAATAAATTTGAATGAAAAAGGGTTTTTTAAGAAGAAATCCTATAAGTTTACAAACAAGAAGCAGTCAGTAAGAGGAATTATATCTACCATATACTTAGTGCTGGCGCTGGGGCTTGTGGTATATGCCATTGTTTTATCCTTCAATGCAAAAGGAAATGCAGGAGTGGAGATAGGAGCCTTAGGCATGGAGGCTCTTTTGGTGTCTGCCGCGGGAATTGCCATGGGAGTGTACGGCTTTAAGGAGGAGGATGTGTTTTTAAGGTTTCCGTGGATAGGAACAGTAGGAAATACAATAGTATGCCTGTTTCTCCTTGGAACAGTTTTAGTTGGAATATAAATTTATATTTGGGAGTCATTGCAGCTAATGTCTGCTGTATGCATGGTTATTAGCGTTAAATTTATTGAAAGGAACGAGGAAATGAATTACATCACATATTATAAAGAAGAAAATGAAGCTGTAAAGGAACGGTATAACCTTGTTATGGGCAGGGTTTTGGAGATAGCAGAGGGCGAGGATACCGTGCCTGAAAGGTTTAGGGAATATTTCAAGGAACAGGCAGAAAGGCTTCTTCTTATAAAGAAGCTGTATGATATGTCAGAAACAGGGCAGTACAGAAACAAGACGGAGGAAGAGCTGAAGGCCATAAATGATATGCTTCACAAAGAGGTCAGGGATAATTACGAAAAAAGCTACCTTAATCCTCAGTATATGATGAAAAATATAGGCGGGGAATACGGAAAATACCTGCTGTGGCTTGGCTTCTACATAGAAGGGCTTACGGAGGCGGCGCTTTCCGTAAAGCTGGAGATTATAGTGTTATATACAGAGCTTTTTGTGGAGATTTATAATCTTTTTGAGACAGAGGATTTGTCCGAAAAAAATCTTAAGGATATACAGTACTGGTTCAGGCACGACTGCAGTGAAATCCTTTTTGATTATACGGTAGCGGACAGAGACTGGAACAGGGATTTTGCCACGAGTATCATTATGGAATCAGACCTGAGCAATACAAGGTATCTCTATTTTTACGGCGCGAATATAAGCAGAAATGAAATAGAAACCTCAAGGCTTCTTGCAGGACTGCCGCAGGATACCATTGACGATATGGCAAGAACATATACAAACGGCTATATTGAAGGCTTTAAAGTGCTTGGAAAGGACCTGTCAAAAAAGGGCGTGGTACAGATTGTTTACGTTATCGGCTTTGAGCGTGTAATAAAAGCCGCAATAAAGCAGTTTGAAGAAATAGGCTTAAAGCCGGTGATTTTAAGCACGGATTACACCGGAACTTCTCCTAACAGACAGTACGCCTATGACCACAGATACCTTGATGCGCATTTGTTTGACAAGTGCTTAAAGGACAGGTATATAGAGATTTACAGGGTTGCCTTTGAAAAGTATAGGGATTTTATAATTCCAACGGCAGGGCCGGCAGTGCTTGAGGCGTTTGGACAAAAGCCCTTTGAGCCTGCAGACAAGCCTGAAAGCCTTAAATATACCGATAAGCAGCTAAAGCTTAAAACTGAGTTTGACAGGGAGTATATGGAAATTGTTAATAAATACATAAATCCTGAGGACAGAAGCTTTACAATCATATCCTACCCGGTGGCTGACATAGGAGAAAAATACAGGGAAATTTTTAATGAGACCATTAAGCTTAATAATCTTGACCAAAATCTGTACAGGGAAATACAGACATGTATAATCAACGCCTTAGATGAAGGAGAATACGTGGAGATAAAAGGAATGAACGGGAACCGTACGGACTTAAGGGTTGCCCTTAAGGAGCTCAAGGAGCCTTCAAAGGAAACTCTTTTTGAAAATTGCCTTGCAGATGTTAATATACCTTTGGGAGAGGTGTTTACCACGCCGAAGCTAAAAGGCACAAACGGAACCCTTCATGTTACGCAGGTATTTTTATACGGCTTAAACTATATAGATTTAGAGCTTAAGTTTAAGGATGGCTGTGTGGCAGAGTATGCCTGCAAAAATTATGGAGATAATGACGAGGCAAACAAGTCATACATAAAGGAAAATCTTCTTAAGGGACATGAAACACTTCCTATGGGAGAGTTTGCCATAGGCACAAACACAACAGCCTACGCCATGATTAAAAGGTATGATATAGAGGCTTTAATGGACATTCTTATTCTGGAAAAAACAGGTCCTCATTTCGCTGTGGGAGATACCTGCTATAAATTTGACGAGGATGCAAAAACCTATAACCCTGACGGAAAGGAAATAATTGCAAAGAGCAACGAATTTTCAGACCTTAGGAACACAGAGCCGGATAAGGCATATTTTAACTGCCATACGGATATTACCATTCCTTACAATGAGCTTGGCTCTATAAACGTGGTAAAAAAGGACGGAAGCCAAACGGCTGTCATAAAGGACGGAAGATTTGTCCTTAAGGGTACTGAAAAATTAAACGAGGCATTTGAAAAGCTTAATTAGTACAGGACTTGTACGGTTAAGGCTGTTTGTGGGGATATTATCAGCAATATAACAAAATATTGACTTGAGATGTCAATTAATATAAAATGGTAGGGTAAAAGAATTGATAAATAAAGGAGATAAAAACATGGCTAAAGTTGGTATTATCATGGGAAGCGACTCAGACCTTCCTGTTATGGGCAAGGCGGCGGATGTTTTAGAGGAATTAGGTATTGATTACGAGATGACTATTATTTCTGCTCACAGAATGCCTGATATTTTTTATGATTATGCAAAGTCAGCGGAGGATAAGGGCATAAAGGTAATAATTGCCGGAGCGGGAGGAGCAGCCCATTTACCGGGTATGTGCGCCGCAATATTTCCAATGCCTGTAGTTGGCGTTCCTATCCATACAAAGTCCCTTGGCGGTGTGGATTCTCTTTATTCTATAGTACAGATGCCAAGCGGAATACCCGTAGCTACAGTAGCTATAGACGGAGCGGCAAACGCAGGGCTTCTCGCGGCAAAGATACTTGCTACATCTGACGGGGGGCTTTTGGAAAAGCTTAAAAAATACTCGGAAAATATGAAGGCAAAGGTTATTGAAAAGGCAGAGAAGCTTGATAAGAAGGGCTATAAGCATTATAACGATTAAGCCCGTTAATTTAATTAAGAAAGGACAAAGAAAATGGATTATAAAAAGGCAGGAGTAGACATTGAAGCAGGCTACAGGTCGGTAGAGCTTATGAAGGAGCATATTAAAAAGACCATGAGACCTGAGGTTTTAGGCGGTATAGGCGGTTTTTCCGGAGCCTTTAGCATGAACGGCTTTAAAAATATGGAGGAGCCGGTGCTTCTCTCAGGAACAGACGGAGTGGGAACAAAGCTTAAGCTGGCGTTCCTTCTGAATAAGCATGACACTGTAGGAATTGACTGTGTGGCTATGTGTGTAAACGATGTGGCGTGCGCAGGAGGGGAGCCCTTATTCTTTCTTGATTACATAGCCTGCGGAAAGAACGAGCCTGAGAAGATAGCATCCATAGTAAGCGGCGTTGCAGAGGGATGTAAACAGGCGGGAGCGGCTCTTATAGGAGGAGAAACGGCAGAGATGCCGGGCTTTTATCCTGTGGATGAATACGACCTTGCAGGCTTTGCAGTAGGCGTTGTGGATAAGAAAAAACTTATTACAGGCGAAAGCATAAAGGCAGGAGATACGCTTATAGGCATAGCCAGCAGCGGAGTACACAGCAATGGCTTTTCCCTTGTAAGAAATGTATTCAAGATGACAGAGGAAGCATTAAATACATATTATGATTCACTTGGAAGGACACTTGGGGAAGCGCTTATTGTTCCTACAAAAATATATGTTAACGCCCTTAAGAGCGTAAGGGAGGCAGGAGTTACCATAAAGGGCTGCAGCCATATTACGGGAGGCGGCTTCTATGAAAACATTCCGAGAATGCTTCCTGAAGGCATAAGAGCAATAGTAAGCAAGAACAGCTATGAGGTGCCTCCTATCTTTAAGATGCTTTCTACAGACGGCGACGTGGCGGAGCATATGATGTATAATACCTTTAACATGGGTATCGGTATGGTGCTTGCAGTTGACCCGGCAGATGCGGACAGTACCATGGCGGCGCTTAAGGCGGCGGGTGAGGAGTGCTTTATTATAGGCCAGACCGAAGCGGGAGAAAAGGGAGTTACATTATGCTAAGAGTAGGTTTTCTTGTATCCGGAGGAGGAACAAACCTTCAGGCTGTTATTGACGCCATAAAAGCAGGAAAGATAACAAATGCCTCCATTGAGGCTGTAATAAGCAATAATCCAAATGCCTATGCACTTACAAGGGCAAGGGAAAATAATATAGACGCCCTGTGTATTTCACCAAAGACCTTTGACACAAGAGATGATTTCAATAAGGCTCTCCTAAAAAAGCTTAGGGAATACAGACTTGACCTTATAGTCCTTGCAGGCTGTATGGTGGTATTGCCGAAGGAGCTTATAGAGGAGTACAGGAACAGGATTATAAATATTCATCCTTCACTTATACCGTCCTTTTGCGGGACAGGCTATTACGGACTTAAGGTACATGAGCGTGTTTTAGAGAGAGGCGTTAAGATTACGGGAGCCACCTGTCATTTTGTGGACGAGGGTACGGACACAGGACCTATAATTGCGCAAAAGTGTGTTGAGGTTTTGGAGGATGACACGCCGGAGATATTGCAGCGGAGGGTTATGGAGCAGGCTGAGTGGATTATTATGCCGCAGGCCATTGATGATATTGCAAATGGCCGTATATGCGTTGTTGACGGCAAGGTTAAGCACATAAAATAATATATTTAATTTAAGAGTATGGCGCAATACAAGAGCAGTATTGAATAAAGCGTATTATAAAAAGTGCTGCAGAGAGTATTGCATAGAGAAATATATAGAAAGGATGAAACCATGAAAGTTTTAATCGTAGGCAGCGGAGGAAGAGAGCATGCCATAGCATGGAAGATAGCTAAAAGCCCAAGGGTAGAGAAGATATACTGCGCGCCGGGCAACGCAGGCATAAGTGAATTTGCAGAATGTGTAGATATAAAGGCAATGGAATTTGAAAAGCTTGCAGCCTTTGCAAAGGAAAAGGAAATAGAGCTTACAGTTATAGGCATGGACGACCCTTTGGTTGGAGGTATTGTGGATGTATTTGAGAAGGAGGGCTTAAGGGTATTCGGACCAAGAAAGAATGCCGCCATACTTGAAGGCTCAAAGGCATTCTCAAAGGATTTAATGAAAAAATACAATATACCGACAGGGGCGTATGAAAGCTTTAATACGCCTGAGGCGGCGTTAAAATATCTTGAGAACTCCAATTATCCTATAGTATTAAAGGCAGACGGACTTGCTCTCGGAAAGGGAGTTCTTATCTGCAATACTAAGGAGGAGGCGAAGGAGGGCGTAAAGACTCTTATGCTGGACAAGCAGTTCGGCGATGCGGGAAATACCATAGTTATAGAGGAATTTATGACAGGACGGGAGGTTTCAGTGCTTTCCTTTGTAGACGGCAAAACCATAAAAATTATGACCTCCGCACAGGACCACAAGAGGGCAAAGGACGGTGATATGGGACTTAACACAGGAGGTATGGGAACATTTTCACCAAGTCCTTTTTATACTGATGAAATTGACAGTTTCTGTAAGGAGCGCATATATCAGGCGACGGTAGATGCAATGAAGGCAGAGGGCAGAGAATTTAAGGGAATTATTTTCTTTGGACTTATGCTTACGGAAAAGGGAGCAAGAGTGCTTGAGTACAATGCCAGATTTGGAGACCCGGAAACACAGGTTGTTCTTCCACGAATGAAGAATGATATAGTGGATGTATTTGAAGCATGTATAGACGGAACTCTTGATAAGATAGATTTACAGTTTGAGGATAATGCGGCCGTATGCGTGGTTTTGGCGTCAGACGGTTATCCTGAGCATTATGATAAGGGCTTTCCAATAACGGGACTTGAAGGCTTTAAGGATAGGGAAGATTGCTTTGTTTTCCATGCAGGAACAAAATTTGAGGGAGATACCATTGTCACAAACGGAGGACGTGTGCTTGGTGTAACTGCAACGGGAAGGGATTTGAAGGAAGCCAGGGCAAACGCATATGAAGCCGCAAAGCTTGTTTCCTTTGAAAATAAATATATGAGAAAAGACATAGGAAAAGCAATAGACGAAGCATAGGATACATGGGTGAGAGAGGAAATAAAATGCGATTAAGGGTAGACAGAATGTATTTCCATAGGGTGAAGACCAATATCATATGCCACTTACTTATAGTGGCATTGATAAGTGGTCTTTTTGCCTTTTTGGACGAGGAAATATATGGATATACTGATAAAACAGGCGTTGTAGTAAATATAGACACATCGCTTAACGTAAGAAGCGACGCAGGAACAAATTACAGTATAATAGGCACATTGACAAATGGATATGTTGTTACCGTAAAAGGAGAAAAATACGCGTCAAACGGAGCATTATGGTATAATATATCCTATGCTGATACAAAGGGAAAGGTAGTGACAGGCTATGTGTCAGGTATATACATAAAGATTTTGGATGATATACAATACAATCCAGATGAAGATTTTGAGGCATATATGACGTTGCAGGGCTTTCCTGAAAGCTATAAAAACGGATTACGGCTTTTGCATGCAAAATATCCAAACTGGGTATTTAAAGCTGACCATATAGACATAGATTTCAACACGGCGGTAGATAATGAATATATGGTTAATCCGGGAAGCCCTGACTATGCAATGGGCAGAAGCCTTATATCGGTAAATTCCATATCCTCATGGAAATCTACAGATACAAAGGCGTATGACTGGAGTACGGGGAAATGGTACGGCTTTGACGGAAACAACTGGGTGGCAGCCTCAAGGGAGCTTGTGGCATACGCTCTGGACCCGAGGAATTTTCTTGATGAAACATATATTTTTCAGTTTGAATCCCTGTCCTATGAGCCGTCATACCAGACGGCGGAGGGTTTAAAGGCGCTTACGTCTGGAAAATTTTTAAATTCAGGGACAATACCTGACGATAACGGCGGAACAATGTCATATATAGACGCTATTATGAGGGCAGCAAATATATCGGGAGCAAGTCCCTTTTATCTGGCGGCAAGCATTGTTCAGGAGATGGGCACCGCAGGAAAAAGCGGAAGTATCTCGGGAACGGAAAAGGGCTATGAGGGATATTATAATTATTACAATATAAAAGCATATACAGGGGGAGGGCTTACAGCCATACAGAACGGTCTTAAGTATGCAATGGGAACAGACGCAGCTACATACAGACCGTGGAACACAAGATATAAGTCTATAGTCGGCGGAGCCGTATGGACTGCAAAAAATTATATAAGCAGAGGACAGGACACACTATATTACAAAAAATTTGATTTCGTTGATACGCCGTATACACATCAGTATATGACACATATTATCGGAGCAAGGCAGGAGGCGGTAACGTCCTCTAAGGGCTATACAAATGAAATGAAAAATACGATTAAGCTTGTGTTTAAGATACCTGTATTTAAAAATATGCCTGAGACGCCGTGTCCTATTCCAACAAAGGACGGAAGCCCGAATAATGTACTGTCAGGTCTTGGGGCAGAGGGAGTTTCCCTGACTCCTACCTTTAACATGTTTACGTCAAAATATGACGCAATAGTGGAAAACAGCGTAAGCAAGATAAATGTTACAGCTAAGGCAGTAGACGGAAAGGCTGTTATATCCGGCGCCGGAGAGCATAGCCTTAAGGAGGGAAGCAACGATATAACCATAGCGGTAAAGGCAGAAAACGGTAATGTGAGAAATTATGTCATATCTGTCGTGAGAAAGCCGTCGTCAGGAGGAGATAATAACGGAAACAATTCCGGAGATAACAATGTTACAACGCCTGATGAAAAGCCGTCAGTAAGCGTGGCAGGGATAAATATAGACCAGGAGGGAAAGCTTATTACGGGAATATCTGAGGCAACATCATCAGATAATATAAAAGGAGCTTTCTCCATAAAGAACGGAATATTAAAGGTTACTGATAAAAACGGAACGGAAAAATCGGGAACGGTTGGCACGGGGGATAAGGTAAGGATATACACGAATAACGGAAGCCTGTTTGCAGAATACAGCATTATTATATACGGAGACATAAACGGAGACGGGGCGATAACGGTAAAGGATGCCCTTATGGTAAGAAAGCATATACTCGGAATGGAGGGCATAGGAGGAGTTAACGCAATAGCGGCAAATGTCAACAGGCAAAACGACGGAATAACGGTAAAGGATGCCCTTATGATAAGAAAGCATGTGCTTGGAATGGATAAAATTATCCAATAAAATTTACTGTTAAATAAAAAGTATGGAGGAGAACATAAGAATGAAAAATACTTTAAGAGCAGGAGAAATACTAAGGAGCATAACTGCTGGGGCTGCATTTGTTATATTTGCAGTTATGCTCAGCATTAAAGCGTACGGCGCTGATTTTAATGCGTCTGTATCCTCAGGTGAGGCTACCCAGGGGGAAAATGTAACGGTTACAGTGAGTATGAGCTCGGATGTGACTGTTGGAGCATATGATTTGACGCTGACGTACGATGCAAATATACTGGAATACGTATCTGGCGCAGATGGAGGCGGAGGCGGCTCCTTAAGACTTTACAATGATTCAAATTATGCGGGCTCCTATACTGTAACTGTTACATTTAAGGCCATTGGAGCGGGAAGTACAAAGCTGTCGGTAGTAAAGCAGGGTGATATATGCGACATAGATTTGAATGACCTGACCTTAAAGGCATCAGACGGAACTGTTACGGTAAAAGCGCCGTCGACAGCCTCATCAAATGCAAATCTGTCCTCACTTAAGCTTATGGCGGTAAAGGCAGACGGCTGGTCAGGCAGCGTTAACCTTATGCCTGATTTTTCAAAGGATGTAACGTCATATCAGCTATGGCTTGGCAGCGAATTTAGCAAGCTTTCTGTTTCAGCCGTGGCGGAGGATGGTAAGGCTAAGATATCTACTTCCGGAACAGAGCTTACGGCAGGTCAGGATAATACTGCAACAGTCACCGTTACGGCAGAGGACGGAACGGTAAAGACATATACAATTATAGTACATGTAAAGGCAAAGCCTGCTGAAGATACTACCACAGCGGCAGAAAACAACAATACGGATACGCCGGCAGACGTAACAACGGCGCCGGAGGATAATCCTCAGGATACAACGACGGGAAATGAAAATCCTTCAGGAGCAGATGACAGAAATGTAACTATATCTGAAAAGCCATATACAGTGGAAGATGTGCCGGAGGATATGGAGCTTCCTGAGGGCTTTGAGAGAAAGGCAGTAAGCTGGAACGGCATAGAGGTAATGGGAGCCTCAGACCAGTCAGGAACACTGACTCTTTTATATCTTAAGAATAATGAAAGCAGTGAAAGCCGGTTATATATATATAATAGTGAAAAGTCATCATATACACCTTTCATGTCATATACTATCACACAGAGGTCATACGTTATGCTTATGGCAGATGACGACCTTATGTTTGAGGGAGAAAAAGCGGCGGAAAGCAGGAAGCTGGAGCTTACTACCCTTAATATTGCAGACGGCTATGTGGACGCGTATAAGCTGAAAAATGCAGAAAATATCTACATAGTAAAGGCAATGAACTGGGATAATAAAATAGGGTATTACTATTACAGCAGCGCAGACGGAAGTATGATTCCTTACTATGAAACAGCAGTAAAGCCTCAGAATAATAATGCGGCGCAGCCTGTTACAAATTCAGCTAAGGAATCGAATATAACCGAACTGCTTTTTTGGATAGTGGTTGGCTTATCTGTCATATTGATGTTAATAATTGTTGTTCTTGCCGTTAATTTAAGAAGGCTGTCAGCATCGGACACAGAGGATAGTGAAGATGACGAAGACGAAGAGACTGATGAATTTGATGAAGATGATGAGTTTAACGACATGGATGAAAAGGAATCGGATGACGGATTTGAAGGAGAAGTCTCATGCGATGTAAAAGAATCGGATTTAGATGATAAAACAGATGAAACACAGGAGTTAATGACAGAGGAGCCAGCGGAGGAGACAGAAGCACAGAAGACGGCAAAGGAAGAGCAGTATATTGAAGCAGAAAATCCAACGGAAGCAGCAATACAGGAGGTAACAGAACAAAAAGCAGCAGCGCAGGAAACAGCAGCAGCGCAGGAAACACAAGCAACACAGGAAACAGCAGTACAAGAAGCAGCAACAGCGCAGAAAGCAGCAGTACAAGAAGCAACAACTACACAAGAGGCACCAGCGCAGGAAACAGCAACAGTACAGGAAACAGCAACAGCGCAGAAGACACCATCACAAGAAATTACTGCCGGGGAGCCGGAAGAAAATCAGGAAAAACGGGACACGGAAGAAAAGCCGAAGAAAGAAAAGAAAGAAAAAAAGGAAAAGAATAAAATTTCCAAGAAGGAAGCTGCTGCAAAGGAGGATATTTCAAATAATAATACGGAAAGCCAAAAAGAGGAAAATATGTCAGAGCAGGAGCTTGACAATGCAATAGACGACATATTGGGACAGCTTTTTAAATAGATATTGCACAAGGAGGGAAGGAAATGCAGGAGAGATTTACCAAAAGCGCCAAGGCTGCCATAGAGTATGCTCATCACTGCGCAAGGGATATGGAGCATGGCTTTGTGGGAAGCGAGCATTTACTGTATGGACTTGCATGCGCCGCAGACAGTGTGGCGTCAGTTGTTTTAAAAAATTTTAAGGTTACGGACGAAAGAATACTTGGCGCCATAGAAAGCTTTTTTACTACAAATCCTGTAGGAGTGGCGGAGCCGGAGGGATTTTCCGTCAGCGCAAAGGGAATTATAGAAAATTCTTCAAGAGAGGCTGTCAGGTTTAAATCCTCAAATATAGGCACAGAGCATATACTTATGGCAATTCTTAAGGATATGGATTGTACGGCGTACAGAATACTTGCAATGATGGATGTAAACCATCAGAAAATGTACGGGGAGCTTCTGATGGCTATGGGTGAGGAAATATCCGCGGCAAAGGAGGAATTTCAAAATGGACGGCCGGTAAAAAACAGAGCCGGAAAGGGACAATATCTGGCCCAGTACAGTAGAAACCTTACGGAGCTTGCAGTATTGGGAAAGCTTGACCCTGTTGTAAAGAGAGATGAGGAGATAAAGAGAGTTATTCAGATTTTAAGCCGCAGGACAAAAAATAATCCATGTCTTATAGGCGAGCCGGGAGTAGGAAAAACTGCCATAGTGGAGGGACTTGCCATGAAGATAGCAGCCGGGGACGTTCCGGATACGGTGAGGGATTTAGAGGTTCATACCCTTGATTTATCGGGAATGGTGGCAGGCTCAAAATACAGAGGTGAGTTTGAGGAGCGGATAAAGCGTATAATAAACGAAGTAAAAAATAACGGAAATATACTTCTTTTTATAGATGAAATACACACTATTATAGGCGCGGGAGGCGCGGAGGGCGCTATTGATGCGGCAAATATACTTAAGCCCTCTCTTGCACGGGGTGAAATACAGATAATTGGAGCAACAACCATATCAGAATACAGGAAGTATTTTGAGAAGGATGCGGCGCTGGAAAGAAGATTTCAGCCTGTAAATATAGAGGAGCCTGATGAAGCGGCGGCGATAGATATATTAAACGGTTTAAAATCAAAATATGAGGAGCATCACGGAGTTATTTATACAGACGGGGCAATAAGGGCGGCGGTACAGATGTCTGAAAGATATATAAATGACAGGCATCTGCCGGACAAGGCAATAGACCTTATTGACGAGGCGGCGTCAAAGGTATCCCTTAACTCTTATCAGGCGCCTTCAGGCATAAGAGAGCTTGAGGAGAAAATAGCAGCCTGTGAAAAAATGATAGAAAAATATATTGTCGACGAAATGTATGCAAAGGCAGGTCAGGTAAAGACTCAGATGGAGGAAGCCGAGGAGCAGCTTATGCGGCTTAAGGAAAAATGGATGAATTCCAAAAGAAGAAAATCGGCTCAGGTTGATGAGAACGATATAGCCGATGTTGTGTCTATGTGGACAAAAATACCTGTGAAGAAGCTTTCTGAGTCAGAAAGCAGCAGACTGAAAAAGCTTGAAAAAATTCTCCATGAGAGAGTTGTCGGGCAGCAGGAGGCTGTAAGCGCCGTGGCAAGAGCTGTAAAGAGAGGAAGGGTAGGACTTAAGGACCCAAAGAGGCCTATAGGCTCATTTCTTTTTCTTGGACCTACCGGCGTAGGAAAGACAGAGCTTTCAAAAGCCTTGGCAGAGGCTGTGTTTGGTGATGAAAATTCCATGATTAGAGTTGATATGACAGAGTACATGGAAAAGCACAGCGTATCAAAGATGATAGGCTCGCCTCCGGGCTACGTAGGCTTTGAGGAGGGAGGACAGCTTAGCGAAAAGGTCAGAAGAAACCCATATTCGGTTATTCTTTTTGACGAAATAGAAAAAGCCCATCCTGACGTATTTAACATACTTCTCCAGGTCCTTGACGACGGTCATATTACAGATACCCAGGGAAGAAAGGTGGATTTTAAAAATACAATTATCATTATGACCTCAAACGCAGGCGCAGAAAGGATAATGGACAATAAAAGGCTTGGCTTTGGCGCGGCGGAGGATGAAAAGGCA
>ERZ777011.454-NODE-454-length-63624-cov-63.299202_pt1 | contig 63624 bp, 54 predicted proteins | sample MGYA00374964_ERZ777011 | MGnify/ENA primary metagenome ERZ777011 (study PRJEB29310, sample SAMD00008975) | mouse gut metagenome | study: EMG produced TPA metagenomics assembly of the Metagenome analysis of fecal microbiota from mouse which was promoted...
CACTTGAAAACTAGATGTTTAACAGCATAAATTTGAATTTTGTCATCTACTAAACCTCCCTTGATATCTAGATTTTAGCACACATAGAGCTGCAAGGTAGAAGGGATGAAGAAAATCACAATCGGAGAAATCCCATACAATGTTCTCCACATGATTGACATCGGTTTGTTCGGTTTGGAACATAACGGAAAACACATGGTTGAACACACTACCTATATGAGCTTCTCTCGATACGGGTGGTATGCAAATTATAGGAGTTATTGGGTTTTGCATAGTCAGAATCTGTGCTGTATTTACCTCATTCGATTACTCGCCAAACGAGACCTCAATGTTTTCTTGATTTCTCGGTTAATGGCTTGTCAGGACCAGTGCCCTTAGCTTCGATAGGGAGACGGTGATACATCTCATCGCCGATTCTTGAAAAATGTCTCAGCGATTCGTAAGTTCTTTCGGAAGTGGAGGATTTGTAAACAGTGTTTGCCGAACCAACTTGCCGGCTTTGCGACGGCTGCTGCCGGGATTTTTTTGCTGTGCCATATGGATGGATATTTAAGTTGTCAAGTTTGTATACTACAATAGATAAAATGGCAATTTACGGGAAATGCTTGTCTATGATTAATGGGGTATAGGTTTCACTCCGAGCCATTAGGCCACAGGAAAAGAGCCGTCATAACATATCCGATTATCAGTGACACAATTTTGATGATGAATAATATCCATGTCACAAAGTTAGGAGATTCCGGCTCATCAATCACCATATCATCTTCCGACTTCAACCCATCAGTGGATTTTTCAGGTTTCTTGTGCCTCAAGTAGAAGAAGTACCAGAAGCCGGTTTTGTATGCATACTGCAACACATCAAACGTCAGCGAGAGGCACCAACACAGGAGAGGAAGATAGAGGGCATCAGGAATTGACAAGGAAGTTGAGGTCTTGTTGAATATCCACACCAATGCGAACCCAGCAAAACATAACTGTCGATTTATTTCGCTCAGCTTTGCCGACGACCGCTCATATGCGTCTCTTATTTCAGATAATCTCAGCATTGTTGTTACTTAATTATGTGCGCAATGCGTGTCAAAGACTAGGCAGCTCAGGGGGTACAGATTTTGTTTTACCGTTTCAATTTAACGAGACTTTGATTCATTGCAGAAAGGTATAGCGTTGCCATATGACCTATTCGATAAATCCACGAATCAACAGAAGAGAGGATGCCTCCTGGTGAGTACTGAAGAAGAAAAATAGTCAGATTAACATTTGTTTAGTTTGAATATCACCATAATAACAAACCAGACAAAAGCACCAAGAAATAAACACCCAGAAGAATGTGTTGCGATAAAGGTCGCAACCCTATCAGCAACTCCAAATGCAGTACCTGTTGATGGTGAATATTGATGGCCAGGATTGTTATGATAATACATTATTTTCCTCGTCCAGTAATCAATGAATGAAACAAATTTTTAAACTTATATCCACGCCTCAAAGTTACAAAAAAGTAATTAAAACGCCAAAGAATAGGATTGAAAAAAGCTGGATAGATATCATCCCATCAGGTTTGGATCGGGAACGACCAGACAGTATATTATCGTGTATTATTGAATTTTATAACGCGATGAAATCGCGCTAATAAAGGATGTAACCTTATTATAATAACCCTGTTTATTATGCAATCCCTCAATATATACGCATGGAATTGATGAGTAACCAAATTTTGCCCCTAATATAGCGCAAGCAATAGCGGCATTGGTGTCGGCATCTCCTCCTTCATTCACAATCGCCAACAATCCGCTTTCAAAATCTGTCGCATGAAAGTATGCCAACAATGCTGCTGACAGCGCTCGGTAAGTATAGGCCAATGTTTCCTTATCATCTAAGTGAAGCTCACTGATATCATTGTTTTTATATGCAGACTCTATCCATTTTCTACATTCCGAGTCATATTGACTGCTTATTGCGTACAGTTCTCCTACTTCAAGCGATTTATTGTTCCATACAAAATTATAAATAATCAAAGAAGCAATCACGCAAGAACACACACATCGTTTATCGAAATGAGTCATCTGACATACATTGATAGCATTTTCAACAACATTGTATGGCCATAAACCAATTATCGAAGTTCTCATCAACCCGCCATTTGGTGCATTATTTTCACCTTTCAGATGCCATACCATTTTTGATACGGATATGGAATCATTTTGATATATTGGGGGCGCGAAGTTAAGTGATTTTCGGGTAAGCGTTCCGCATGTATGTCCCCAGTTGTTATAAAACGTCAAAAAATATGGGGCCAACACTGTTGGCGAAATTGACTCTACAGGATTGTCTACAATGCAATCTAAAATAGAAAGCATCATCTCCGTATCATCAGTCCATGCACCCATTAGTCATCCTTTTCTTCTTGCATCCTGATAAAAATTATTATATTTTCAGTCCATCAGGATAAAAGGTTTTAACCTCAAGTTTGGTCAGGGCCTCTGTTCCGAATCCAAGTGCATCGCCAATAGCTTGCCCATACAAGCATCCACGAATACGACTCAATATTGAATTATCCATTATCGTTATATAATTTCATTCAGGCTCGTAGCCTTCGTAGTAGTAGGATTGGTTTATGCCGTGGAAGATTACGTCGCGGTCGTCAGTCTCTGATGTAAGGGCGTTTTGAATAAGATAGCGAAGCTCAAGGTCATTGACTGGAGAACGTTCCATAGCCTGCAAATATGCTTCGCGAGTAATCTGCTGCCAGTCCACCACCTTACCAAGAAGGCGACGAAGCATCATATCAAGCCAAATACGTGTAGCGCGACCGTTCCCCTCCATAAAGGGATGGGCAATGTTCATCTCCACATATTTAGCGATAATTTCCTCGAAAGTAGACTCCGGCATCTTTTCTATCGCTTCAAGCGCAGGTATGAGATAAAGGGAATTTGCAAAACGAAAGCCACCTTTTGAGATATTCAATTTGCGAATCTCCCCAGCAAAAGGATAAAGTCCGTCAAACAACGCACGATGAATCGCCTGAAGCCCGGCGATTGTGCCGACTTCAATCGCATACACCTTGCCAGACATGAAAAGCTCTTTAGCTTTCTCAATGCTCGCGCGGTCAATCTCGTTTTGCGTCATAGCTTATTCCTTCAAGAGAATTAATGCCAATTCCGATATTCCGATTCTGACATAATCGGCATAGAAATTATAAAAGGTGGGGATTCCGATGGTTCGAAATCCCCACCCTATTATTGAATGGTTTGTTCAATCAGAGAAGATTAATCTTCGATAGCTGCCTGCGCCGCACAATCGGAATGGTTATTATAAGTCACTTGGCGTTTTTGCGACAACAATGGGACATCGGGTGATTGTGCGCAAGCATCCACAAGGAAATAGTATATCCCAACGGCATGCTCGTTGGCAAATGACATGGCCCACTCACTGAATTTCTGCGCTACGCCGGTCTTGGGATCCTCATAGTCACTCTCCCACATATCCGCGAGGGAGGCGTTGACCTCCTCCGGGTTTGTTCCCAGAGCGTCCACAACCTCGGTCGGATAGTCAGAGATTAGTCCCTGCTGCCAATCTCCAAACTCGGAGCCGGGATTGAGTAGCAGATACTCGAAAGCGGCCTCTTGCAGCTCGGCTGTCAAGGTGGCCGGTTCGTTGTATATGTTTTGTCCGTTCATATCCTTTATTCGTTTACGCCTCAATTTGCCCTCTCAGATGCGCTACAATCGCTTTCGCGGTCTTGGATGGGGGGTTTATCATCCGGGGTTCAAAAAGCGGCTTATTGAGCTTTATTCGGTCTTGATGATATTATTGTTTTGGTCAATCCAAACTTTCTTTTTGTTCTTGGTCTCTCGCATTATTCTGGCTGTAGTAAATATCGACTTGATAAACAGGAAACAGACAAAGGCTGCTATGCCAATAATGAAACACCAAACTTTGTGTAGTTGTGTGCATTCATCAAGTATGCCTCCTGTAAGGCCGATTATTATAGCCGGAACAATCCACTTCATTTCATCTCAAGCAATTTGTCAGTGAGTTGGTCGATGCGTTTACGCTGCTCGTCAATAATATCTGTGAGTTTCTGAATGGTCTCCGGGTCGTTCTGTCCGGGATTGAAACTCCGTTCTACGTCCCTAATATCAATTCTCACATCACTATCTTCAAGTAGGTCACTTACAGCCACACCGAAAAATTCTGCAATCTTTCGGAGCGTTGACAGCTCGCAACTATCGCGCGAATATATGTTGCGTATCGCCGTATCGGACATGCCAATATGTTTTGCAAGCTCTTTCACCGTCCTCCGTTGGTCGGTGAGTAAGCCTTGTATCTTCTCTTTGAGCATAAGTATTCTTCTGCCGTAATGTTAATAATTCCTAAAAACACAAGTATTGTTTTGGCTAAACAAAAGTATTGTTGTACCTTTGCATCACAATACTTCGGTTATTGCAACGCAACTCGCTGAGTTTAACCGCAAATTTACAAAATAATATGCAAACAACAAAAGAAAAAACCTCGCAAAATCAATATCTCGTCAGACGGGTATCTCTGACGGATAGCATCAAGAGCATCCCTGCCGGGGTGACCGTGACGTATGATTGCCGTGTGGCAGGTTCTATGGCGAGCGCAAAGTCCGCTGTCAGCCGACTCAACAAGGCTGCGGGCCGTGAGAAGTATAAGATTACCTCAACCGACAATGGCGTGACCTATTCAGTAATTCACAACAACTAATTTCTAACCAATTATCAATCATGGGAAAACAACAATCCATCAACCGCGCAAGAAAGGCTGTCGAGGACGGCAAAGTGAATTACATACGCTTTTACCGTGACGGCTCTGGATTTGAAATTGAGTTCACCGACCCTACGGGTGACCATGGGATGCCGTGTTTAATCAAATCGTCATTCTCGATGGAAGATGCTCCGGCTATCCTTGCCGGAGGACGATTTGACCAGCACCATTGGAAATATTAACCCTCTAAAAACATCAATCATGAAGAAAGCAACTATCACCCTCGCACTTGTAGCCATCCTGTTCACCGGCTGCAAATCATCACAGGCAACCCTCGACAGCCGCCGCGCTGAAATCTCTTGGTCGGCCTTCTGCGCCGCTCGCGGATATGACCTCAACGACAACACCTATCCGGCCATCAACGAGTATCTGGACACTTGGTGTGGCTCGGTAGATGAGGAGGCCGCTTTCATCAAAGCGGGAGTAGAACCCTATTAAATCATACAGCTATGAACAAGACAATCTCTGTTATCCGTCTCGCAATACTTTTTATCCTCAGCGGCCTCGCCTTAATCTTTATCTTCGGTGAGGAGCAGAATGAAAACCTGTTGGCCTTCTTCTTCCACGTCATTGTGGACAAAGGTCTTGGCATCGGCCTCTGCTTCTACATCGGTCGCCTCTACAAACGTTGGAGCCGGGTTGACCCGTGGCTGAAAGCCTACGACAAGATGTGTGATGAGGTAATGGACAACCCTAACCCCTCCCAACTCTAAATCTCACTATGCCTCCGACAGTACAAATACAATTCGCGGACAGGCTTGTGACCTATGAAACATTCATGACCGACCTCACAGCACGATTGGCCAGAGTGATTAAGAGCGATGCAGCCGACCCGGAATATGTTTCCCAACGCACGGCCTATTCAATCTTCGGGCGCAAGAATGTGGACCGTTGGAGGCGCACAGGTAAAGTGAAACCCTCCAAACGTCCCGGCAAGGTGGAATACTGCATGGCAGACCTCCGCCTCCTCCAGAGGACAGAACAGGATTACCTCAACCAATAAATCAGACAACAATGGATTACGCAATATACAAGACCAATGACGGCAAAAATCCTCGCGTTATTCACCGCTTCACGCAGGAGGCATGTAACCACAGGGCGAAACGCGCCGCAGTTCTGAAACTGCACGAAATGTGGCTGCGCATTATCAACCGGCCCGACTATTTCAAAAATTACAATGGGAACAACTATGAGTTTTCCTACGACTATCCGACAAGCACAAATACATCAGAGCGCATACGCTTCTACATAGCTAAGCTCTGACAGTTCAGCCTCTCGGTGTGTTGGTCGCACTACAGATTTTGGTTCTGTCGGAGGGGGATCGAGTCCCTCAGAGGCTACAAAGTAGCGGTAGTTGCTACATGATTGATAACCCGGAGGCTGCGCCGCAGCCAATCGCAAATGTGCAGCCTCCATTTTTCAGTCATAGTAACCCGCATAAGTTTAACAATTTAACTCCATCAATCATGGGCAACCTCCAAATGACGGTTGAGGAAATCAACCAACTCAAGCCGCTCGAAATTGTCGAGCATCCTGTGGTGCGTGAACGCTTCACCCAAATCTACGAAACCCTCTGGGGTAACGGCGAAGCCGCCTATCAGCGTGAGAGCATATATTTCAACAAGGCTCTCCGCGACAACGACAACGGCAAACTGCAAAAAGCTACGCCGTTCAGTATCTTCACCGCCTTCATCGACCTTGCCGTCTGTGGTCTGTCGCTTGAACCGGGAACACGCGCTCTGGCCTACCTCATGGGCCGCAACGTGAACGTAGGCACAAAGGAAAACAAAAAATGGGAGAGCCGCTGCGTCCTTACCGTCTCGGCCTACGGCGAACTCGTGATGCGTACCCGCGCCGGTCAGATACGCCACGCCGACAATCCTATCCTCGTGTACGACAATGACGAGTTTTCGTTCAAGGACGTGGACGGTCGCAAATCTGTGTCCTACACATGCAACCTCCCTCACACCGGCCACAACATAACTGCTTGCTACCTGCGTATCACCCGCGCCGATGGCTCCATCGACTACTCGGTGATGTTGCCCGAAGATTGGTGCCGTCTCGCCGGTTACTCCCAGAAACAGAACCGTGGAGTTGCCAACGAACTCTACGGCATGGACCAAAACGGTATCGTCCACATCGACCCCGGTTTCCTCATGGCCAAGTGCATCAAACATGCTTTCAAGTCTTATCCGAAAGTACGCATCGGCCGCGGCACTGAACTCCAATCACAGCAGGTTGACGAGCAGCCGCAACTCTCTGATGAGGACATCTACGGAGTTGACCCCGAAACAGGAGAGGTACTTAACGATACGCCGGAACCTGCGCCTCAGCCTCTCGGCGACAACGAGCCTCCCCAGGGCGTAACAGTCAACACCGATGAGGAGGAAGGATTCTAAAGATAGCAAGCCGTGCAGTGAGTGTCCGCTTGTTCGTAACACCCTCAAGGACTCTACTGCACACGGCTTGGTATTATCACCGAGTATGCTGTAACAAAACCGTGTAACCCCTAAATACATCAATCATGGCAGACAACGCCCAAGCATTAACAATCTTTGAGCCGCGCAACGTGCAGACACTTGCCGAACTTGCGCCTCAGTCTTACAGGGACAATCAGTTGTCCCACACACGTTGCCTTGAAGTAGGTAGCGCACTCCTTCTGAAAGTGAGAAAAGAAGGTATGTCAGACGCTCTCGACATGGAGATAGCCAAGTTTATCGAAAAAGCCAAAATCACCGTCAAGAAGATGAACGGCAAACGCACTCCTGTCACCCAACTCTTTGACCAGATACGCAAGGTCTATACCTCGATGGAGAATGACGTGGACCCTGCCAAGGCTGACTCAATTCCCAATCAACTCCAAGCCTACCGCAATGCCTACGCCAAAAAGAAACATGAGGAGGAGGAACGCCGACGCCGCGAGGAGGCCATGCGCCAGGCTAAGGAAAACGTCAAGAATCGTTACCGCTCCGAGGTGGAGGACGATTATGTCAAACAGTTCAACGCTCTTGTCAATAAGAGCATCAACGAACTGACCGACATGGATAAGTTATTGACACTCGATAACTATGAAATCATCTATGACGGTGTCAAGGAGTATATATGCGAACTCCCCGAAACATGGTGTCAGACGGTAATCAGCGGCGCATATCGCCCTGCCGAACTCACCCCGGAGGAGTGCCGCGCCATCCAAGCAAACGTAATGGCCGGTCTGGTCAACCGTTTCAAAGAGCAATTCCCCTTTGAGGTGCAAAGCACCCGTGATGATATTCTCGACCGTCTGCCCTCCAAAAAGAAGGAGCTTGAACGTATCGCCAAATCGTCAGCCGAGGAAGCTGCCAAAATAAAGGCCGCGATGGAGGCCAAAGAGCGTGAGGAGGCAGCTCGTAAAGAAGCCGAGCGCAAGGAACGCGAGAAAACAGAGGCAACCGCCGCTCAGCTCGCAGCCCAGAAACAGGAAATGGACGGCCTTTTCGGTATGCCGGTGGCCGCTCCTGCATCCTATCAGCCCAAGACACAGGTCAAGAAAAAGGTAGTTGTCGAAACTGCCGAGGACATCATGAAGGTGGTAGCCTTTTGGTGGTCGCAGGTCGGCTGCACTCTGACCATGGAAGAACTCTGCAAGGAATTCAAGAAACAGATTACCTACGCCAACACCGCTGCCAACTCCAAGGATGCCCCGATGTTCATTTCTGACGTGAACTATGTGGACGATGTAAAAGCCAAATAAGCATGAGCCAGAACCCCGATGCATATTACAGCCGCTCTGAGGTCAGCAACTCTGACCTTACCGCTCTGAAAAATCTCTTACACCCGGTGCCTATGCCGCCGGGTGTAAAGGAGGCGGCATTCAGTTTCGGCAATCTGGTGGACGCTATCATCACAGAGCCGGACCGCGTGAACTATTACCAACTGACCGTGGACGGTGAGCAATACACCGATGATGAGTTTAGACACGCAAAGGAAATGTACCGCTCACTGCGCATGACTGCCCGGCATGACCCCTTTCTCGCAAAGGTATTGGCCGAGGCTGAAACTCAAAGGTTCATGGTCAACAAAGCACAGAAGTTTGAGTATGGCGGTTTCCCGTTCACCCTTGATACTCGCTGCAAGTGGGATTGGTGGTTGTCTCGGTACGGTTTCGGCGGTGACCTCAAGACCTGCAGCGCCTCAACACAAAAGGAGTTTGAGGATGCCATTGATTTCTTCGATTGGGACAGAAGCCGCGCATGGTATATGGACATCGCACATTCAGACTGCGATTTCATCTATGCCATCAGCAAACGGAACTGCAACGTGTTCACAACCCGCATACGCCGTGACGAACCGGTGTATCTCCGTGGCCGTGATAAGTATCTGGAATTAGCATTTCAATATTGGTGCCTCGCATTATGACCGCAACGCTGAAGCATAACCTCCGAGTAGAGCCTTACGAATACCAGAAAGAAGGTATCTTGTTCGGCCTCGACCACCGCCGTCTGTTGATTGGTGATGAGCCGGGACTTGGCAAGACCCTGCAAAGCATTGGTATTGTTGATACGGCCTCCGCTTACCCCTGCCTGGTAATCTGCCCTTCCTCACTGAAGATAAATTGGCAGCGAGAGTTTGAAAAATTCACAGACAAAAAGGCTTTGGTGCTTGACAACGCCTCTCGTACATCGTGGCCTTATTTCCTCGGTATGGGGATGTTTCATGTTGCCATAGTCAACTATGAGAGTCTGAAAAAGTTCTTTGTGTGGGACATCAAGGGTGGCAAGACATTCACCCTTAAAGATGTAGTGTTCAACCGCGACATCAATGTGTTCCGCTCGGTAATCATGGATGAATCACACCGACTTAAAGACCCCACGGCACAACAGACCATGTTCACCCGTGGTATTGTAGAGGGCAAGGAGTGGCGCATACTCCTGTCCGGCACCCCGGTTGTCAATCATGCTCAAGACCTCGTTTCTCAACTCGCCATCATGGGCCGTCTGCTCTCTGACTTCGGGGGCCGTGGCAAATTCCTTGCTCAATACGGCGAGAATGAAAACCTATCCGAATTGTCGGATAAACTCTATGACACCTGCATGATACGCCGCGAGAAGGCAAAGGTGCTTACAGAGCTGCCCGATAAACAGCGCACAGACCTCTACGTTGAAATCTCCAATCGTGATGAATACGACCTCGCCGCCGCTGACCTCGCTGCCTACCTCCGCGAATACACCGAGTGTACCGACCGCGAGATACGCCGCAAGATGCGCATGGAGGCTCTGGTAAAGTTCATGACCCTGCGCTCGCTTGCCTCCAAAGGTAAGGTGAAACAGGCTACCGACTTTATAAAGAACTTCCTCGCCAACGGCAAGCCGCTGATTGTGTTCTGCTCGCTGAAGGAGATTGTCAAGGCTCTGCAAAAGCAATTCCCCGATGCCGTCCGGGTTACAGGTGACGATAACACAGCCGAGAAACAGGCTGCTGTCGATGCCTTTCAGTCCGGCGGGGCTCAACTGATAATCTGCTCCATTAAAGCTGCCGGTGTCGGTCTGACGCTCACAGCATCCTCTAATGTGGCCTTCGTGGAATTTCCTTGGACGTATGCGGATTGCTGTCAGTGCGAGGACCGCGCCCACCGCATAGGTCAAAAGAACAACGTCAATTGCTATTACCTCATCGGTCGAAATACTATCGACCCGGTTCTCTACAACATCATCCACAAAAAGCGGAGTATCGCCAATCAGATAATGGCCTGTGATGATGATATTCCGACCGATGAGATGTACTTCGATGAACTTGTTAACTCCTTCCTCGGCTATGGTTGAAATCTCCAACTCCGACATTGAGCGCATACTTAACTGTCTCGATATTGCCATAGCACATTACAATTCATTGAAGGGCTTACGCAATAGCACCCACGCATGGGCCATCGGCCTACTCAAAGATAAGATAAATCGTAAACTCAGTAAACAACAACATTCAAAATCAAAAAAACCATGACAAAGAATGACATTGCAGTTGAACTCTGCAAACGTAATCCCGACCTGCCCAAATCAACTGCTCTCCATGCCGTTAAGGGCGTGACCGACATCCTCTCAGACGCTTTCGTCCGTGGCGAGAACGTCTATCTCCGTGGCTTTGGCTCTCTGGAGGTCAAGACCACCAAGGAGAAGAAGGCCCGCAACATCAACGCCGGCACAACGGTAATTATCCCCGCACAGCGTACCGTGAAATTCAAACTCAGCAAGCAACTCAAAAACCGCATGAACAATGGAAAATGACAGAACAGCCTCCTACGACATGAGAACCTACATCGGCACAAAGACCGTCCAAGCAAAGCGAATGAATGCTGCCGATGCAAAGCGGGCAGGAGCCAACGTCCCCGGCAAGTATTTCGAGGTCGGCCATCCCGAGTACAATCCTGGTGCTGACGGCTATCTCGTCATATACGATGGTGGCTATCGCTCTTGGTCACCTGAGAGAGTTTTCGAAGATGCCTATAAAGTGGCAGATTCTGTAGAGGCTCTTGCTCGTATTGAGTGCAGAGAACTCGGCCAACGCATTCAGAAGGAAATGAGCAAGCTCTATGAACCATATACGCCTATCACAGACCATCAGCGTGAACTCCTGCTTTTACAGGTTGAAGCGATGAGAAGCTATTATGACATACTGCGTACTCGCCTTGCCGAAATGGAAAAGGCATCTAACGAAAGGCAGCGTCTTGCTGCCATCAACTCAAAATCCGAATAATATGGCACAGTGGATTGAAGTCAAGGTCCGTTATGACAAAATGACGGAAAGCGGCAAGACCGTCAAGGTTACCGACCCCTATCTCGTTGACGCTGTTTCCTGCACCGAGGCCGAGGCCCGTGTAGTTAAAGAAATCTCTTCGTTTGTCAACGATTTCAACGTTCTTAATGTCGGCAAGACCAAAATCTCGGAAATATTCTGGGATGAAACCGGCGACAGATTCTACAAAGTTAAGGTCAATTTCATCACCATTGATGAAAAATCGGGTGTAGAGAAACGCAAAGCCTCCTTCATTCTGGTACAGGCATCGACTTTCACTGATGCTCTTGCCAACTTCAACAAGGGCATGAAAGGGACAATGGCCGACTATGAGATTGAGGCCATCGCCGAAACCAAGATTGTAGATGTGTATCGCTATCAAGCACCGGCGGCAGAACCTGCAAAGGTGGCCGAGAGGGTCGCTGCTGACAAAGGTGTTCAACGCGCCGTGAAGAAATTCCGCGATGCTGTTCCCGAAGGCATGAAGGTGTCCATGTCGGCCTCGTTGTCGGATGGTACTGTGATACCCGAAACTGTTGTTGTCGATAAGTCTATCCCACATGACGATGACGATTGACGAATTCAAGGCCCTCCGCGCTGCACCGGCTTCACCTAAGAAGCGCAACAAGTACGGTGCGAAAAAAACAGGTGACCATGCATCAGAAAAGGAGCATGAGAGAGCCAACCAACTGAAGCTGATGCAGCGCGCCGGCCTTATCTCCAATCTCCGTGAACAGGTAAAGTATGTGCTTATCCCCACACAACGCGACCCACAGGGCAACCTCTTGGAAAAGGAGTGTTCCTACTACGCTGATTTTGTCTATGATAAGAATGGTGTCACAGTGGTCGAGGACACAAAGGGATTTCGCACAAAGGAATACACAATCAAACGTAAGCTGATGCTCCACGTCCACGGAATTTCAATCAAAGAAATTTAATCATACGGCTATGGCACGAATAGCAAAATCGGGACTTGAATATTTCCCTTTCGACATAGACTTCTTTCAAGACATCCGCATACGCAAGTTAATCAAGCGTCAAGGTGGTAAAGCTGTCACGGTATATGCTCTCCTGCTCTGTCTTATCTACAAGAACGGGTACTACATGCAGTGGGATGACGAGTTGCCTTTCATTGGCTCGGAAATGTCGGGCTTTGAGGAGGCGTATGTATCGGAGGTGATTAAAACCTGCCTGTCGCTGGGGTTGTTTGATAAAAATTTGTATGACACTGAACAGGTCTTGACATCCAAGGGTATTCAAGTGCGCTACTGCAATATTCAACGCCTCAACAAGCGTTTGAGCCGGATTGATAGATACTCATTGATTGAGGAACTGACAAAGGCCTCATCGACAAGGAGCCGCAACAAACAAGCTAAAACTGCTAAACCGGCAACGCCTAAACCGGCTGTAGCCCCGAAACCCGAACCCCCGCGCCCTGCTGCGCCTCAACCTCCGACAACCGGCACAAATGCCGAATGGCTGACTGAATTTTTTGCCGACAACCACAAGGAGAGACTGCTGCTGCTCTGCAAAAACTTTGGTCTTGAGCATGGAAAGATTGACCGATTACGGACGCTCGCCAATGCTGTTGTCGGCGAGTGGGAATTGTCGCACACACAGCACAACGATTACAGCGATTGGTCACGGCATCTTATTTCCGTTATGCGTATAAAGTGCCGCGATACATCTGCAAAACCGAATAATCAATCACAACAACCTACACCCCAATCATCTGATTACTCTTATAAGGGAGGTTTCGGAGGGCAGGATGTTTAACTGTAACAATCATGAATCTATCTAATTATCCCTCTTGCTTACTTGAGGAACTTGGCAAATACAATCTAAAACCAACAGGAAATTTGGATTGGGATAAAGCTATGCTCCAGACAATGAGGTATCGGGCATCCGATAAGGCTATGTATGCGGCCATAGAACTGACGAATGTCATCAAGAAGGCCGAGGAGGCCAAACAAAAATCACAAGAGGCATACCCGGACCTTACAGACAATACTGTATATGAGATGCATTCTCATCTGTTTATGTATATTGCCAACAACATAGTTATGGCATCACAGCACCGCGAGTTTGTGATTGATGATGATAATCGTTTGGTAATACGTTTCTTGCTGTATTATTTCAATAACTGCCAGCTTGCAGAGGATGTATTTCCCGGACGTGGCTACAAACTGCATAAGAATATCATGCTACAAGGCGGTCTCGGTGTCGGTAAGACGATGATTATGCAGTGTTTCTCTGAGTATCTAAAGCGCATCAACTCCCCACGATTCTTTCACAACCTGTCAGTTACACAGATGGTGAACTACTATACCATCCACAACAACTTTGACCGCTACACTTTTTACGAGGAGGGCAGCAAAGGTTTTATGCCAAAGCCGGAGAATGTCTGCCTCAACGATGTGGGGCTGAATGATGACAAGATATTCTACGGTATGAACACTTCGGTGTTAACTGATGACTTCCTGCTTGCGCGTAACGACATCTGGGCGGGATGGGACAAGTTTGCACACATCACCACCAATCTTGATGAAAAGGCCCTCATCGCCCGCTTTACCAAAGGTGATAAGTATGGTAGATTGGTGGATAGATTCAAAACATATAATGTGATACCTGTAACCGGCAAGAGCCGAAGATAAACCAATTTGACATGGATAAAATGACTCCCGAATATAAGTCGGCCCATGAAAGAATCAGAGCCATATTGCAAGAGTCCGGGCTACCCGAAATGAAAAAGTATGCACTCTTGTCAACTTGTATGACTGAGGTTGCCCACGAATGCAACGGTAATGATTTCGATACATTAAGTCTGAAATTGGCCATCGTCAGCAAAACCATGTTGGATGCGGTGGATAAAGCAAAGGAACTCTATAACAAACTCACTAAATCAAAATAATTATGCAAAAAGCAATCAACCGTCTGCACAGACAAATTCTCGCCGGAGTAAATCAAGGTGGCGGCGCACTCGGCGCACTCGTCATTGTCGGTTCTGTATCAGCACCCGACCACGGCTCAGTAACATCATTCTCCGGCGGAAATACCGCGCCCATCGTTTCCGGGCTTGTCAAGGAAATGCGCCGTGACCCTGGCATCCTCGCCTCGGTCCGCATGGCCCTCTCCATAGTCGATAACACCGAAAATCAGAATTGACATGAATGACGAAACGCTAAACAAGGCCAACCGCATAAGAATGGAAATGACCGATACGGAAAATATGTTGAGGCGCGTAGAGAAGGAAGCGGTCATAGAAATCTCGTTCAACAATGGTGGCTATGGCTGCTGCTCATGTCAAAGCAAATACCTCTCTGCTGAGGAGGTGGCGACGATAAAAGCCAACATCACTGAACAAATCCGTCTGCGGGCACAGGCTCGCCTCCATGAACTTCAGAAAGAATTCAATAATCTCTAAAACCAATCAACAATGACAACATCAACATTCTTCGCCATAATGTTGGCCCTCTTTCTCGGTGCTGCAATCATGGTAGCTATGTACTACCGTTACCGTGCAGACAACATCCTGCTCACAAGTCGCTCACAGCAAATCCAAATTAACGCTTACCGCGATGCCAACCGTGACCCCAACGCCATCTACTGTGTCCAGAGGGTAGAAACAGACCTCCCCGAATACCGTCAGTATAATAACTGTTGGGGCGTGTGCCGGCGCACAACCAACCGTGGCTTCATGTTCTGCACCACAATCAAGGTATTCACCGATGAGGACGATGATTTCAATCTCCGCGAGGCTGAGGAACTCTGCGAAATGCTCAACTCCAAATAACCTACGACCATGAAGAAAGTAAAATGCGAGACCTGCGGGGAAATGGTTCCTCAGAACGAAATGTCAAAGTCTTATCGGCATCGCTGTAAGAAGTGTGTCGCTGAGATGACCCGCGCCCAACGGCATGCCGAGAAACAAAAGCAGGAGGCACAGGAAAATGTGCCTCACACCTACGACCCGGCACCGCTTTATGAAGTTGGTGCCAAGACCGGCCTCCCCAAAATCAGCGAGAAGGAATTTGACGAGGTTATAAAACTCGCCATTAAGACCTACGGCAAGGAGGCTCAGACACAGATGCTGTTTGAGGAAATGGCCGAACTCCAGAACGCTATATGCAAACTCAATAGAGGACGTGGCACAGCAGGTGATGTTTGCGAGGAGATTGCAGACGTAATGATAATGTGCCTCCAGATGGCGCAAATCTACGGCCCGAAAGCTGTTGAGCAAATGGCACAATATAAGATGCGCCGGTTGAAGGACCGCCTCATTAACCCAAAGAATTATGAAAACTGAAAAAGCAGCTCAAGTAGCATGGAAGTCATTCCTTAAGATTAACACTTTTCCGGGGATGTCTGAGCCTAAAATTCATCCGCTCTTTGCAAGCGGGTACAATATGGGAGTTGCCGAGGCTCTCTCTTCTCAATGGAAAGACCCGAAAACCGAAATTCCAGAAGATGAACAGCAGGTACTTGTCGAAACAGATTGTGAAGATAAGGGACTGCGTTATGCAATAGCCTATTTCCTTGCTGGGGCATGGCATTTTCCTGACGATTGGTACTACGATTGCAGGGTGTTGAGATGGCTGTATATTCCTTGTGTGAAAGGAGGCAAAGATGGGAATCAATAAACCAATCCTTGACGCTTGCTGCGGTGGCAAGATGTTCTACTTCGATAAGAATGACCCGAATGTTCTGTTTCAAGATATTCGCCAAATATCGACAACGCTTTGTGACGGACGCAGATTTGAGGTTTCCCCGGATGTTGTAGCCGATTTCACAAATATGCCATATCCCGACAACACTTTTAGAATGGTAGTGTTTGACCCTCCGCATCTATTGCGAAACGTGGGTAAGTCAAAATTTGCAGACCTTTATGGAAGTCTAAATCCCAAGGCAAAGCCAACAGGATATCAGCACATTAAATATGGCTCCCTCCCGAATATGGATTGGAGGGATATGTTGACAAAGGGTTTTGCGGAATGCTTCCGTGTCCTCGCGCCTGGAGGTTTCCTAATCTTCAAATGGAACGAAACCGATATTAAAGTGTCAACCATACTCAAACTCACAGACCAAAAACCGATATTCGGACATAAGTCTGGCAAACGAGCAAATACTCATTGGATTTGCTTTATGAAAGGAACAGAACAATGAAACAACTCCTGTATATAGACCTATTCTGTGGTGCAGGTGGAACATCCACGGGTATAAATTCCGCACGGCTAAACGGTGAACAGTGTGCAGAGGTCATTGCCTGTGTTAATCATGATGCCAACGCAATCGCCTCGCACTCTTCCAATCACCCGGACGCACTTCACTTTACAGAGGATATACGCACATTGGAACTATCCCCGCTCGTTTCCCACCTCCAAAAATGTAGAGCGGAGAATCCCGATGCACTGACTGTCCTGTGGGCATCGCTTGAATGTACCAATTTCAGCAGAGCAAAAGGAGGTCAGCCCCGCGATGCAGACAGCCGCACACTTGCAGAGCATCTATTCCGATACATTGAGGCCATTGTGCCGGATTACATTCAGATAGAGAATGTGGAGGAATTTATGTCGTGGGGTGAGGTTGACGAAAATGGCAAACCAATATCCATGGACAAGGGCAAAAGTTATCTCCGTTGGGTGCGCAATGTAAAACGCTACGGTTACAACTTTGAGCATCGCTACTCAACGCGGCTGATTATGGTGCATACACCTCTCGCAAACGTTTCTTTGGGATATTCGCCCGGAAGGGTTTGCCAATTGTATTCCCAGAACCCACACACTGCAAAAATGGGAGCAAGAATCTTTTTTCAGAACTGCAACCGTGGAAACCGGTGCGCGATGTGCTTGATTTCTCAAACGAGGGTGAAAGTATTTTCGACAGAAAAAAGCCATTATCAGAGAAAACTCTTGAGAGAATCCATGCCGGGTTAATCAAATTCGTAGCGGGAGGCAAAGATGCTTTTATGATTAAGTACAACTCGGTCAATCAGAAAACAGGCAAGTATGTACCTCCATCTCTTGATGCTCCCTGTCCTACGGTTGCAACTCAGAATCGCCTGGCACTTGCGCAGGTGTCATTTCTATCCAAACAATACGGCGGTCATCCATACAGTAAGAACGTATCGATGGCCCGGCGGGAACTGTAACTGCGAGAGACCACCACATGTTCGTGTCAGTACATTATGGCAATGGTTATAATGTCGCTCTTGACCGTCCGGCTCCTACAGTTACTACTAAAGACAAGTTGTCGTTGGTTGGTGTAACTCCATTCATCGCAAACGAATATTCGGGAGGTGGTCAATTGTCAAGTGTCGAAGGCGTATGCCCTGCGGTCCTTACCAACCCAAAACAAAAACTTGTGTCTGTCTCACATTTTTTGCTCAACCCTCAATTCAGTTCTGCGGGGTCGTCAATTGATTCTCCTTGCTTCACGTTAATTGCAAGAATGGACAAACGTCCACCGTCATTTGTGAGCGTGAAACATGGCGCACTCGACATCGCCATATATGACACTGACTCGCCAATGACCATCAAGATAAAAGAGTTCATGCGCCTATACTCTATCATCGACATTTCTATGCGTATGCTTATGGTCGATGAGTTGAAACTTATTATGGGATTCCCCGAAGATTACACACTGATAGGTACACAGGCCGAGCAAAAGAAATTCATAGGCAATGCTGTGGAAGTCAGCATAGCTCGTGCTTTATGTGAGGCTCTCTGCAAAGAGATAAAAAAGTATTATGAAAAGAAAGTAGCATAATGAACTCTCGAACATTCTTTGAAAAGGTAGCCCTCATGCGAGAGGCTCAAAAAGACTATTTCCGCACAAAGTCGCGGGATGCCCTACGCAAATCTAAAGCTCTGGAGGCCGAGATTGACCACGAAATAGAACGTGTCCGCGCCATGGGCCACACTGCGCCGGCACAACCTCAACAGCCAAGTCTATTCTCTCCCACAACTTAAAGTGGGCACTACAATCATTAAATCTAATTTTGCCAATGATGAAAAGTATATTGCCGAACTCACGCAAACATGACATATCATTCCATGCCTCCGGCAAGATTGATATATCAGCCCACGTTGCCCGGAGTCTTTCTCTCGCTCCGGGTGATGTGATAGACATTGCACAGGAATCCGGCGAATGGTATCTCTATGTAAAACTACGCTCCGGCAACTACGCAGGACGGCATGAGGGATGTGTATGGGCTACTGCTCGCGGCAAAGGTACTTTCCGTTCCTGCTCAACTGCCATCACTCGTGCGGTGCTTGCCGCCGCAGGTGTTACAGGTCGGCTCCGCTGTCCATGTGGTACCGAGATTGAGCGAAACAACGTCAAGTACATCACAATCATATATCGCTGCTCGCTATGATTAAAGATATAAAATACAATGGCTACACGGCCCAACCGTCCGACTACGAATGTTCGGATGGTCAACTCGCTGCCTCTCTCAATCTAATCAGTGAGGATAGCCAACTGAAACCGCTCCTTCAGCCTGTACCGACCTCTATCGGCCTGTCGGCATCCCAAAAAGCTGCATACATACATGAGACATCCTCGTATAAGCATTACATACTGTTGGAAGGTAAGAGTGTTAGTTGGCTTAATGGCAGGTCTGAGACAACAGAGACCCCAACACAATTGGCTACGTTTACAGGATTAGATATTTATCAGTTCAGTTCTATCGGTAATACTCTGCTTGTTCTCTGTTCCGATGGTATGCATTATTTTCTGTGGAAGGGAGATACAACCGGCTATCTCAATCTTGGTACTACAATGCCCGAATGTTCTCTTTCATTCGGACTGCAAGGCGAGATGAAACGTACTGATGAGTTTGAAATCTCCTACAGCATACACAAAAACAATATCTATTCGGAGTTTGACGATACCCAGAAAACAAGTATCACCAATCAAGTATTGGCGAAGATAAACAAATTCATCGCCGAAGAATCCACTCAGAAAGGTAAATTTATTTTCCCATTCTTCGTCCGTTACGCCTACCGTCTATACGATGGTACGTTGACAAGACACTCCGCTCCTATTCTGATGATATGCAGTTCTGAAAACACACCTCGCGTTTTCTGGTTCAACCTGCATGGCAAAGATGACACATACACTACTGCGAAACTCCGTGTTGTAGCTCCTGTGCATAGCCTTGATTATGCACTCAAATCCAACTTAAATTCACTTAAAAATTGGAGTGATATTATTAAGTCCGTTGACATCTTCATTTCTGCTCCGATATACACATACGACCAGAACGGCGAGTGTGAAAAGTTCATCAACGGTGGCGAGGATTTATCAAGTTTCAGCGTATGCAAGCATACTAATCAAGCGGCAAGTACCACAACATACCCTCTGCGTTATCAAAAGAATAATTTCGGCAAGCTTTATGCCTTTACTTTTACCCCGACTGAGTTAAATTCTCGCCCTGGCGGTGTGTTGGTCACACCGAAACGAAGTGATGATGCTGTCAAAGAGGATATTCGCAATTGCTCTCAGTTCTATTTCCTGCACAGCATCCGAGTGGAGGAACTTAAAACTGACCGTACACTCATACCAGTAAAGGAGGACTATCTGCAATCTCTTGTAACTCGCGAGGTGATGACAGATGATTATGACAGCCACGATAAGATTATACCTCAACAGGCGTTTGCCTACAACTCACGCCTTAATCTCTCCGGCATAAAGAAACAGCTTTTTCAAGGTTTCGATGGCTATTCTCTGTTCAATTACTCCGATGGATATGTTTATAATTGGGGTAATACAACTCCAACCACTGCGGATTATAAATTCGGCGTAATGGTTGCGGTGTATATTAAACAGGATGGGAAGGATATTATTGTGTATGGCTCTGGCGGTATTTGTGGATATGAGGCTCCGCTTCTATTCTTCTATTATCCCAATGCTAACGCTTACAAGGCTGTGATAATCCGTACCAACTACTTCGATTCGCCTCATCTGGTTGTTCCATTGGAGCCTCACGGTTTTCTAAATGGTGCGTTTTACTTCGGTGGATGGGAAGAACCTGCTGGCGTATCTCAATCTCGCCCACAACAATCATCTATCGCGGACCGCACAATTGATGTGTTCAACAAAGTTTATACCTCCGAGGTTAATAATCCCTATGTTTTCCCTGTACTTGGTATCAATACGGTGGGCACAGGGCGCATCATGGCTATATCAACGGCGGCAAAAGCACTTTCCGAAGGTCAGTTCGGTCAGTTTCCGCTCTATGCGTTTACCGATGAAGGAGTGTGGGCGTTGGAGGTTTCATCAACCGGCTCTTACTCGGCTCGTCAACCAATAACCCGTGATGTTATCCTCGCCAATACAGACCCTCTGCAAATGGATAGTGCCGTACTGTTCGCAACTGACAGGGGCATAATGCTCATATCTGGCTCTCAGACACAATGTATAACTGATGTTATCAATTCAAAAGAGCCTTTCGATGTGTTGCAGCTCCCCGGCATGGATAAACTTCATTCCATGCTCGGCCACAATGCAGACACCTGTCTGCCGACTGCTCCGTTCTTGGAGTTTATTGCAGAGTGTGGTATGCTCTACGACTATGTGCATCAACGTGTGATTGTGTATAATCCTCATTATACCTATGCTTATGTATATTCCCTAAAGTCAAAGGAATGGGGCATGATGTATTCCACAATCGAGGCCGGCATAAATTCTTACCCAGAGGCATTGGCCGTTGACCATGACGGTGCATTGCTGAATTTCTCATCTATGAATGGTGAGCCGACAAAGGGATTGTTCGTAACCCGCCCTATCAAACTTGAAACGCCGGATGTTCTCAAGACTATGGACACGGTTATTCAACGCGGCCATTTCCAGAAGGGGCATGTTCAGTCCGTCCTTTACGGGTCGCGTGACCTCTTTAATTGGCATCTGATATGGTCGAGCAAAGACCATTATCTCCGTGGCTTCCGTGGCACTCCTTACAAGTATTTCCGAATTGCATGTGTGACTTCACTCTCCGATGATGAGAGTATCTTCGGGGCCTCGCTGCAATTCAATCCTCGTCAGACCAACCAACCGCGATAAAGATACTACATGGGCAATTAGATTTAAGGTAACAAAGATTGTTAAACAGAGAGCCGGGGCGCGTGATGCGTCTCGGCTCTCGTCCTTGTCGGGATAGTTCCGGGTTGCCCCGGCTTGGTAAATCATTAGAATGGATGTGAAGGTCGGCGTAATGCCCCTGTGCGGCTGTGCTTGATGCTGTTGATTTCTTGCTCGGCCTCCAGAGCCTTGTCAAGCCAATTCCGCGCCGCCTCGGGGTGCGTGATGCTCAACCAATCATAAATCACTCGCGCCACCATAAACTCGTGGATGAGCTTGTTGAGCAGATGCGGTGTTGTGCGCGACATGGTGGTCGGCACTTGCATTATGATTTGATATTTGTCTGGGGTCCACATGCAGTCACAGATAACCTCATCATCCACCGGCTCCTGCTTGGTGTAGGGATAAAGCATTTCAACGGCTGCGGCGTGGACCACTCCGAGGATGCGGTTCACTCTGTCAACATTGCCTTCCTCGCCAATTTCAATGAGGGTGTGCCGTGCGTGTCGGATTTCCGGGGAGTCCTCTCCCCACACATGCCCCTCGATATAGGCGTAGTTCTCGATGTCGTAGAGTAACTGCGCGCGATGGAACACCAATGTCACTTTCTTTGTGGCGGTGTTATCCGGGACATCGTTGTTATAGCAGTTCTCGCTGCAACCTATGTGATACATTGCTTAATCTGTATAGGTGGGACGTGTGGGGCGTTCTCTCTTGTAGAGGGCTTGCTTGGCTTGGTTGAGGGCATCTGTGGCGAGGTTCGCGTAATCCTGTGCGTCCTGCTTGTCAGTGATTACAAACCACTCCGAGAGGGTACGGTCAACGATATACTCATGGAGCATACCGCCGAGGCTGTCACAAGCGGAGTTGTTGAAATTGGACGGGAGCAGGAAAGAGAGTGTCAGCTTGCCGCCGTCCTCTACGGTCTTGTTGATGCGGTTGTTGGACGTGGAACCATCCTCGTGAAGATACTCTCCAAGCTCCACCTTCAGATGTGAGAAGGCGTTGCTGATGGAGCGAAGTAGCTGGTAGGCGTGTTCATCGTCCTCACTTGCCTGCATATAGGCCGTGGCACGGTAGTCCTTGCCCTCTGCGTTTCGCGCTTGGCCGGTCAGATGCGATTTGTTCATCACATCAAACTTGATTTCTTTCGACTCAAGCGTTACTACAATGGTCTTTTTCTTTTCCATAGGGATATGAGTTTATTAAATTAGTCATCGTAGGTCGGGCGTGTAGGTTTCTTCTTATAGACGGCCTTGCGGTGTATGTCATCGAGCAACGTTGTTGCTTTGTCGGCATAGTCTCCGGCCTCACCTTTGTTGGTGTAGATGTACCATTTGGCAACGATGTTATGAACGAAGAAACTGCGTAGGCTGAGTTTCATGCTCGGCAGCAGTGCTTCATCAAAGGATTTCGACACGTCAAGCCTCAACTCATAGTGCTGCGTGGTGATGATGGTCGGAGGCAGCACTGCGGCAGTGGATGCGCTCTGGATTACAGGGCCTGATGGGATTATCGGGTCTATCGGGTCTATCGGGTCAACAGGCTTGATGATACTGTCTTTGACCATACCCTCAAAGGATACGAGGCCGATAAGTTCCTGGCAGATGTCTGCACGGCTCTCTTCCCAAAACCTTTCGAGGTGGTTCTCATCCTCGTCCACGGTCGATATGCGGTGCAGGGCTTTGTCGTCATTGTCCATTTTGCCGCCTGTGTAGGCGGTTGTGACGGCAACTTCCTGCATCACATCTTCCTTACTGATTGAAAGCGTTATCTCCATGTCATAAACTGAATATTGAATAAGTAACTCCTACACCGATGTAAGGAGAAAAGCCCTTTGGCCCATAACCATATCCGGCTGTTACTCCTATGTGCCAACGCTTGGGAGGTTTCCATACTCTTTGGGTGATGATGGTTGTCGGTGCAAATACTCTGAGGCTGTCGAGCCGTGGGTCAACCGGGCCGCTTATCCATGCCTCATAAGTGCTATCGGCATAGTGACGCTGAATTATCGGGAGTTCCACGATTGCGCTGTCCTCGCAACATCGAGGCTCGCCTCCTGCGCCGGTGCCATAATGAGCGGTGATGATGGTGTCAACATTGAGGCTGTCACTATCGTGGCGTTGTCGAGGCTCGCCTCCATAGCCTCCACCGAGGAAACGATAGACCGGCAGAGTGTAGCGGTGTGTGCCTAACGCCAACTCCGACTGCGGCATCGGTGCGTAGTACGGAATGGTGTCCACGGTCGTTTCTCTTGTTTCCGTCACGGTGCCGGGCGGCTTATCCGTGCGGTCTTTGCCGATGAAGAAACCGGCAAAGAAAGCTATCAGCCCTCCAAGGGCTAACAGGATGTAGTGTCCCGTTTTCATGCGTTGAGAGTGTTGACGTATTGAATGTATTGAATGATAGAGTTGACGTGCAGTGTGGTGATTGCCTTCTTGCCTTCATCCGAAAGCAGGAAATCCACCTCTTCCTTGTTATCTTGGAACAGGTTCTCGGTCAGCACTGCGGGACAGGTCGTGTCGCGTGTCATGGCAAGCGACTGTACCCAATACTTTTCGGGCGGCACACAACGGTTGCCCATCAGTCCCATATCGGTGGCGTTGTCCGTGAATATCTGGGCGAGTTTCTTGGACTTGCTCGATGCGTTTTTGCTGACGAATACCGAAAAGCCGGTGGCCGAGTGCCATTTGCCGTCAGCTCCGGCGGCATTGTTGTGTATCGACACAAGCACAACATTCTGTGAGCCGAGTTTCTTAGCCCATCCGTTCACTTTGCGCACACGTTCTTTTAGTGGAGTGTCTGTTTTCTCCGGCACAAGGAGCAGTGTGTCAACACCTCGAAGTGTCAGCTCCCTGCTCACGCGCTGCGCTATCTCGCGGCAATAGTAATACTCTTTGAGGCGGTTGTCGGGGCTGTGCTTGCCCCCCGACAGAGGCGGGTCGCCGTGGCTGTTGTCTATAAGTACCTTCATCTTGTCAGTCTTTAAGTTCGTGTAGGTCTATGTCGAAATGGCGGGAGGTTTTGTCAACGAGTATCTTCTGTAAGATGGTCGCCCACTTAGCACCGTTGCAGGAGCTTTCGTTTTCCAGAATTGACCATAGCTGCCAGAAACAAATGGCACCTGCGGCCACTTTTGTAAGGTCAATTGGCATACCGTCTGTGATGTGGCGTTGTATCAAGAATGACATGATAATCAAAGCCCATGCCTTCAGAATGGTGAGTATAACCGCGCCGAAATGGTGGCTCTTGAATTTCTTGCCGTCCTTACTTACGCGGTCGGGATGCGCCTTTCTCGCTCTCCTTGACAGTGACCATGCGGTGTAGCAGTCGGCCAATATCATGAGCGTACAGATGAGAATGTAGGGTAAGGTCGGTTCAAGTATTGCCATAGTCGCGCCTAATGCGGTGAACATCCACCGCAGAATGTCTGATAATAATTGGTTGGGATGCATGACGTCTGAGATTAGATGAGTAGTGCGACAAAACCGGCGAGGCATCCCACTACGGCCCCGGCGATGTCAGCGGCCAAATCCGGCCAGCTCCAGATATTGCCGTGTGCTTTGCTGTCGCCATATTCTTTACCTATGCCACACGCGGTTGCACCTAAAAATCCTGCCATGCAGGACGGGAAGGTAAGCGCACAGGTGTTGGCAACTATCGTGGCTATGATTGCGGCCACGATTAAGCAGACTAAAAAGTGCTGCAATTTGTCCTTTGCTATCTTCATTGTAAAAAGTATTGGTTATACGATGCAAAGGTAAACAGCCCCGCCTCCTTAGTCTCTTTATCTTTTGAGTTAGCAGAAACGCCCGGCCTCACGGTCGAGCGTTCTCTAATCTTTCACATGAAATAAATATTCTTGCTTCTTGGTCAAAATCCAAATGTCGCGGGATTGAGATTGTCTTTCTCATCCCAACCTGCTTGCAGGGTGTCAGTGACGTGCTGTGAACTGAGTTTGCTGAATACGGCAAACTCCTCCTCACTGACGAAGGTGTAATAGATTGGCTCCCCGTTGCTGTCCTCGTTGATTTTCAGTTTCAGAGGATATGCTTCTTGGGTCAGTTTCTCCATCATCATAAAGTCGCGTTGGTTCCTTTCAGATAGCCAGACACGTTGACCGTTCCACTCAAAACCGTTGAGTATGGTTTCTTCGGTATGTTCGTTAATGGCCTCAACCAAAACGGCCTTGACTTCCTCCCATGTAGGGTTATGGTCAAAGGTGTGTCGATACTCAAATTTGTTTCCGCGCTCATCTGTGTAGAGTCCATAAAAGAGCGTAAAATTCCTGCGGCCTACTTTGTGTAAGCCGTCCTGCCGTACTGATGTCCCATATATCTTCTCCATAGTACGGCAAAGTTAACGCCTGTTTCGGTTAGTGCGTCTTTATCTTGTGGACGTTATGTGAATTTGGGGAGCGTCTTATTGTCGTAGAAATCCATAATGATTGTTGTTTCAAATGGAAATCCATCCTCTATGTCACTAATCTGGTCAAGGATATTTTGCATCTCCTTACTTGCAGTGAAGAATTTGTTGAACGTGCCGTCCTCTTTGTTGCGGAAACTAACGAGGTAGCAGCCCTCGCCGTGTGCAGTGGTTAGGTCTGACTCGTAGTCATGTATCTCGATGAGTTTATTGGCTATGCTACGGATGGGGACCACTTTTCCGGGGAATCGTTTTTTACCGTCATCGGGCTTGTAGCACACGCCTAATTCTCCAAATTTTTTCATATATTGTCTTGTTAATTTGAAATATAGATGCTTACAATCGGCATGGCAAGCCATACCTTTGAATGAGCCAATAAGTTCCTGCCGCCGTTTGCGGGATTTGACCTTTGCCAAATGTCGAGCGGCTTTCTGTTTTGTACGCTTGCGCAAACGAGCGTGAGTACCATAGAAAACAAAACCGAGGTAATCAAGCCCCTCGGTTATCGGTCGTATAGCCTCAGTAGGTTTTACTGTCAGTTCTCGTTTGCTTGCCTCAGCGTGATAAATGTCCCGTAATTTCCATAGAGGCCGCTTTTCATCACCCCAAATGGCAGAATCGTCCATGTAGCGTTGATACAGATACCTCACTTCTCCGTCTGCACTGATGTATTTGGGGACATGGCAGCACATCACATGGTCAACCGGCGACAAATAGAGATTTGCAAAGCATTGGCTCGACCTTAGTCCTTTTGACAGCCCGGCAGGTAACAGAGTAATGAAGTTGTCGAGAAACCCTAAAACAATCGGGTCGGAAATATAAAGCCTTATCTCGGCTTTCATACGCTCTTGATTGATGCTGTCATAATAACTCTTGATGTCATTCTGACAATAATACTGCATCATGCCTGGCACTGCATTGTAATCATCCACTATACGATGAAACAACCAATGCATCCCTCGTCCCTGTATGCTCGCCGCTGTATTGACTATTAGAGTAGGATTGACATATTTCTCCACCACTACCATTATCACATGGCACCCGATACGATGATAGACTCTCGGTGCTTGAACAATCCGTGTTTTGGGGCCATCATCGACAATCATTTCTCTGATATTCTCCGGGTGAATTCTGAATGTCCCGTTTACCAATTCTTTCTTCAGACGTGAAAGAAGTTGTCGCTTGTCGCGTTCTCCCTTGGCCGGGTCTTGTTTGGAGTAGTATTTCTCGCGTTGCTGTGCCGTTTCCAAATGGCTGATTACATAGTCAAAGCCATCCGACAAATTTGCATCGGAAACTATCTCATCCAAGATGTTGTCGATTGGGAAACCCGCATGTCTCAACGCCGCAGGAAGATTGGAGCATTCCTGCGGTATCAAATCATATTTGATGTTATGGGCAGTCTCTGCATCCATTGTCTCAATATTTGAGCCTTCCGGTCCTGTGGAGGTCGCCGGAGCGACACTCCACATTCTAAGGTTATTGTCATTTTTCGGCTTTCCGGCACAATGTGTCGCTGTTGCCAGAGGCTCAAACCCTTCGCGGAATACTTTGACAATCTCGTTGCCTTGTAGGGTCACACGATTTAACCTTAGTAAGTTCAGACGCGCGCCGTAGTTCGTGTTCGAGTTCGAGCAAGCGTTATTCGCATTCGCATAAGCGAGGCCGCTGTTCGCACTCGAATTGTTGCCCGACCGCAAAACCACGCGGCTGTGAGGGTTTTCTGCCCGGAATTTTTTCCGGCGCAAAATTACTAAAAATATTTGGATTTATTAACTCTTGACGCTGAAAATCACATAAAAAACCCGCTTCGCGGGTAAAAGAAAGGTGCAGCAGCCGGGGCTTTCGCCCACGGCTCTGCACCAAACGAATAGGACGAGCGGCGAGAAGTCGCTCTTACGAAAGAACGATTAGTCGCCCACGGAAGGCCAGACGCGCGCCGTAGTACGTGTACGAGGACGAGCAAGCGTGATACGCACTCGCATAAGCGAGGCCGCCGAGCGCACTCGAAAGGTTGCCCGACCGCAAAACCACGCGGCTGCGAGAATTGGAATACCAATACCCGGCACAGAAGCCAACGATGTACTGACTTGTATCCCCAACAGTGCGAGCCGGCAGGACGTCACATTTTGCGCCGTGAACCAGACGTACAATGTTGTTGCCATTGCCGGACGTCAGACACTGCACGGTACGCTCTTTGCCGCTGATGGGGTCGTAGATGTGAGCCACGCCGTCAGTTGGGAATGAAGATACCTCAACACCCTTGTTCTTGAAAAATTCCTTGAACGATGTAACATTGAGCGCAATATTATCCATCCATTCGGAGTCACAGCCGACATAACCCTTGATACCGAGTATTGAGTTCCACACATTACCGCTGCTCTGTGTGTCGGCCATGCCGATGGCGTCTGCTGAATTGAGCAGTCCATCATGCGCTCCTCGGCCTACTATGCTCTGTTCATCGCTGTTGCCGTTCAATGCCCACCACAGGATTGCCGATTCTTTGTGTTGCTCATAGTCTTGGAGCTGATAGCCCTTTCCTCGGAGCCTCGCAAGATTCTGGAAATCTTTCATGGTGTAGTTGATGGTGCCTGTCGGCAATTCCGTGGCGTTGCCCTCATCGTCATACAGCCAATTTGGGTTTATGGTTGATGTGCCTGTTCCCCTACGGGAGCGTCCGCTACTGATGCTTCGGGGTAGTCCGAGGCCATCAATAGTAATCGGATATGTACCGAAAACTGAACCGTCCTCAATCTCCTCGTTGAGTGCCTTCGGAGTCTTGATTTCAGTCCACTCCGGCTCTATGGCCTCGATGCTGTCACTGTCCACAACATGAACTTCGCTCTCGTCAAGGTCCTTGAATGTGGTAAAGTAAAACCATTTGGCTCCTGTCGGCACCGTCTCAAAGATGTAGTTGCCAATTGTGAAGTCAAAATTGGTATTGCTGACGGCCATTTGGAATACCCCGACAATCTTGCCCTCTGCATCAGTGAACACACAGCCCATAGTCTGATTGTTCATGCCGGGCCATCTTACCTGTTTCATGCCCTCTACATCCACGCGATATACATTTACGTTGGATGCTTGGCCGAGAAGGTCTGCCACGTCAGTTCCTTCATATTCTTCACCCTCAGAGATATACACGCCTTGACTCTCCGAATATAAAAGGTCGCCGAGGCGCAGTATCTTACGCACGTTTGAGGTTGATAACGGTTCATTGTCACAACTTGACCAAACGTAGTATTTATCTTGGTTCTTGAAGTCATTGACACCTTTGTACCAACCGTGACCGAGAACGTGCATGATGTCGTAACCGGCACCCGCCACATCCGAAAGGTCAATTTCGCTTCCGTTGAGCATGAAATTGAAGTTGGTGCGGCTCAGTCGGCGTAGTTCCAGACGTTGCAGTTTTGCGTTATAGTCGGCTCGGCAAGCCCAGGAGTTTTCAAAGATGCGCAACGGATGCCCCGACCGCTTGTAGGCAGCAGAATACAACGCACCGGTCATGTTGTCAAGATTGCCCCATTTCTCACCCGGAGCGTCCACCAAGTCAGAGCATCTGATGATTGAGAACTGCGAGTTGTAGAGGTCAAGTGCAGGGAAATAGGCTTTGAGGCTGTTAAGACCGCTGACTCCGTTTGTGTCATTGTCCTTAATCAGTTCTGACAATATCCAACGACCTGTAAGGCCGGAACACTGTTTCCCAAGCCCCTCAACGGTTTTGTCGGCTGCAATGTCATTGCCGTTCTCATCAAGACCGAAAGCGTGTGTGGCCATGAGTGAGCGTAAGATTTCCACGCTGGCGGTGATATTCACATCTCGCAGGCCGATGCTCTTGATTTGTCCGGCTCCGTCCACGATGTTTTTAATCATGGTCATTGCATCAATCTTCGGGCAACCGCTAATCATCAGCTTGGTGACATTGCTTAGTCCGGCAATGGTCAGACCTCCGGGATATGAGAGGTTGGGAAGATTGACAAGGGAGATTTCCGTCATGGTGGCGGGCAACTCCAATATGCTGATTGGCGAGGTTTCGGCAACGAGACAGTTTTGTAGTGGTGTGTCTTTCGCCTTGATGATTTCCAATCGCGGGCAGGTACTCGCGTCAATGCTTGCAACCGTGGTATTGGTCACATCAAGCTCACGCAAGAACGGCAGTGAGCCGAGGGGCAAAGAACTGATGGGTACGGCGGCACCAATCGAAACATCCTGTCTGGTTTCACTACCAAGTATAATCTTCTCGGCGAGTGTCATGACTTGGAAGTTGAAACTGCTGTCAAGGCTTATCTCGCTGAGGTCTATTTCAGAGAGTCGGTCAGCTTGATAGATGTAGAGAAGTGCATACTCAGTATGGCTGAACTTAGTGAAGAAATGCTCCTGTCCGGCCTCAAGGAATACGACCTCATCAAGTTGGCCGCTTGCATCGTGGCCAATTCCAAAGTAGCCTGTCTTGGCAGCTTTGATGCGGATGCGGGCTGTGCTACTCGCGCACGATGTACGACCGCTCAACACTCCGCTGAAGAATTGGCCGGTCTGGTAATAACCGTCACGGATGCGCCAACGTTGTTCAATGAACTGTGGGAGGGCCGTCAGTCCCAGACCTTGCAGGGCGTAGAAATATATATCATCGCTCTTGCCCACACTTTCAATGTACTTACGCTCGCCATCATAAGAGGATATGAGCTTCTTCCAGAATTTCAGACGCTTCTCCACAAAGAAGTATTGCGCTCCTTCCGGGGAGAATGGAACCAAGTCAACACCGTCTACATTGGTCTTGGCTGAACGCATGGCTGCAGCTACCGTGCCGAGAGACAACTGCTGATTGCCGCTGTGTGTCGCATCAAGGTAAACGGTAGGAACAACCGCTACATTGTTGAACAGTATTGAGCCGTAACCGGCGTATGGATTTACATACACATCGTCAGTCATGCGGTTGGGGTCGGCCTCTGGGTCAACGGTGCATCCACCGTCATTGTCCTTGCCGTTACAGGTGTCGCAGTCATATACCTTGTTGAGATACATTCTTACGGCATCGTCTGATGAATACACTCCGTTGGCCACACTGCATCCATCCTCCAAGAACCACATAGGCTGCATGTTCTTGGCTCGTTGGTCGGTTGCGGCAAGATAGTCTGTAAACAGAGTATAGGCATAGAGGCTCTGCGGTGATGCGTACTGCCATAGGTTATTTTTCCAATTGGCTATTTTGGTGGCATCCTCGACAATCTGCCAACGGTTATCTTTACCTGTAACTGCGCTTATCATGTCGCAGTCATGGCAGAACCGCAACATTCGATAGAGGTCATAAGGCACCTTACGACCATAGGCGAGGTCAATCTGGAGTTGGTCATCGTCAACCATGCACTCAAAATATTGAGTCCATTTCGGGAATGTTTCTGCCGAAACATCGCCACTGTTTACAAGTTTCTGAACCCACGATGATTTATCAGCCTCCATTCGCATCATGTCGTCAATGCTCGACACGCCTTTCCACCAACAGAATCCTTGATAGGAAAGCAGTTCAAAGCCGGTGACAGGGTTTAGCACATCACCTGTAACCACCCATTTGCCGCCAATCTGTTTCATCGAACCGTTGCTACGCTGCCATTCCGTCCCGTTGTGACGCATGATGAGGTAGTCACGCCCGCAGTATTGGCTCAGAAGATAGACAGCATCGGTGTCGTGTCCTGCGGTTGCTTTGAAACGGGTCTCGATTTGTGAGAGCGTTTCATTGCGATTGCCAAAAAACTCTATGAAGTCACCGTAGTTAAGACAGCCCTTGTTGTAGCCAGGAGTGTCCTTGAAACCGAGGGCAAGCTGCTCGCCTTTATCTTCTTTCCAATTGCCCTTTGCATGGAACCATGCATCGGTCAGTTGCTCGTTGGTGGCACGGAAGGCAGCTATCGGGTGGTTCTTGGTGGAGTGGTCCATCTTGCAGCCCTCAATATGAAGGTCGCCTTTGGTGAACGTGCCATCATAGGCTCTCTGGGCCGGTGTCTGATATGCGCTGCCCATTGCCTTGAAGGTGTTGTTCATCATATCGCAAACACCGCAGTCGTTGGCATTTGAGCTGTCGGAGTAGTCAACTTTGACTGTGATAATCTGGACAGGGATTGCATCGGGACGTACAAGTACAAAGTTCTTGGCGGCAAGGGCAATCGCTTTGCGGCCAAGTTCTGTGTCCTCATTGGGGTTGAGCAACGTGATAACAATCTTGTCTGCTTTATTTACGGGTTTGTTGAGGTAGAAGCGGTCGTTTTTAATCGGTCGCTTTGCGGAGGTCGTTCCCTGTCTGCGCCATTGAACATTGGTGGCTTTGAAGTTCAACTCCGGGTATTCGGGATTGAAATAGAACAAGGTGCAGGTGAATTTGGTGGAGGTGTTTGTATCTCCGTCAAACTCATCAAACACGCTCTGCGGTGCTACCACAACATAGTACGGCATACCTTTGGCCTTGAGCTTGTCGAGGCTCGGACGGTTGAGGGTGTCAAGTACATCCTCGTTATCATACTCGGCCATCATAGCAGTTACGTCTGTCTGCTTGGCGAGGTAGTTGCTGAAAGCCTGTGACCACTCATAGTAGCTCTCGTATGCCATGATGTAGTAGAGATACAGGTCGCCCTCCCTGCCGTCAAATGTGAGCGGGGTATTTTGCGAGATTGCGTTCTGCCCCGGTATGTAACCCAGACAAGCAACCTCCTCCCCGTTGAGATACATCTTGATTGTGGAATACTTTTCGTTGCCACGCTCATAGGCTCGGCTCGCCGGTTCGACAACCACGGCCATGGTGATTTTCTCCTTGCAGCGGAATTTGCGCTCCTGCCTCTGATGTTTTACACCTTTGGCACAATAGATGCCGGCCACATTGCCTTTTACATAGAAGCCTGTACCCGTGGCCGGGTCGTAGCTGTGCATGAGCAATGCGTCCTTATCCTTGATGTTGTCGGTGGCGAAACAGAATTGCACTGCATTACCTGCGCTCTCGTTGGTCTGACGGGAATATGGATAGTAAGGGATTATGCATCGCATATTCTCGGCGACACGCAGAGCGTTCTGCCCAAGGTACGACACAAAGCCGTTGGTACGCCAATTCGCGCCTGTCACCTCCATTGTCACACCATTGTCGGTTATGACCTTATCCACATCCGCATTGGTGCGTAGTGCAAAGTCATAGCCAAATGCGGCTCCGCTCTTGAGCTGAACATCTATCGCGCTGCCGTCAACGGTGACGGAGATTTCATTGCTCTGTCCGTTGTGGACGGTGCCGTTGGCCTGTGTCCACCGGCCCTGTGCAACAAACTTGATGCTGTCGCCGTTGGTATATCCCTGTATCTGGTAGCGGACGGAATATGTCGATGAGGCCGAGGCGTTGAACGTCTGTATCGTTTCACTGTTAGCCTTGACAGATACCTGTGTGTTGCCGCTCACACTCGCGGCGGTATAGGCCGCAACTTGTAGGTTGGCTATGTCGTACAGGGCGACTGTGCCGTTGAGATTCTCGTCATAGGTCTTGGCATCATAGCGGATAGCCACAATAGGCTCGGTGGACTTGGTGCTGTCAACACACATGATGGAGGTATAGACGTAGTTGCCGGTCACCTTTGCCTGTGGCGCATAACCATGTATGCGCAGCAGGTAGGAACCGTGCTGCATCTTCTCGTTGTTTCCGAGTACATTGCTTGGATTAATGCTGATGTCCTGAGAGAAGGTTTTCTGAATATTGGCTCGGCCAAGCTCATGCCATTCTCCGTTCCAGAGAATTTCAATGATTGCGTCTATACCTCCACCTGTTCCACCAAGGGTGTTGCGGGGGAAAATATAGAAACTGTTCAGAGTGGTCATACCTGCACCTGCGGACACGCGGCACTCATGCAGGGCTTTGGAGATTTCCACGGTTACGTCAACGCAGTTCACGCTCACGTCCACGCGGCGCACGTTACCTTCCTGGTCCTTGACTGCGACAACAAAACTACGCTGACCTGCACCTTCAAACCAATCGGTAAAGTCAACTGAGAATTTCCAATCTTGCAGGGTTGCAGAACTACGCTCGTTAGTGAGGACTTCAGTTTTGAGTAGCACACCTGTGTTGGCATCGCTGACGGATATTTCCGTGATGTTGTTGACAACTTCCTCCTCACCCATGCGCGTGACGCTCCGGGCGGCAAAGCGACCAATTACCTTACCTCCGGCGGCTCCGTATATTGTCTGGCTCTCAAAACGCACAGCGAATGAGGTTGCATCGGTACTTCCTCCACCTCCACCGAGAGGAACGGTTAGAGGGCTACCAATGGGCTTGCGTTTGGCGTTGACCGGCTGATATGTCTTGGAGTTGCCATCCTCGCTGAAACTTTCTTCAAAGTCCACGATGAGGCGGTCGTATGCACCGCCGGTGCTGAAGGCATCTGTTCCTCCCTCGGAGGGGACATCATTTGCCACAAGGTCATTGCCGCCGCCTCCGAAGTCTTTCCATGCCTCGGCATTGTCGGCACTTGCCTTGTCAAGCAGTTGCTTGGCCTCCCAGATGTGTTCCGTGTCATTGACGCAGTAGGTAATTACAAGGCCGTCCTTGAAATAGTCGATACCTTTGCTTGTGCAAAGTTTACGGAGGGCGGCCACTGCACTCAACAGGGTGTACTCGCTGCTGCCGGTGATTTCCTTGCACAGCTCATTGATATTCAATATTGGCTCTTCACCCGCGCTCTGTCCTGCCACGTCAAGCCAATTATCCATGTTGTTGTAGCTCTCCGGGGAATCGCTTAACCCTATGTATTGGAAGGTGCGCCAATCTTTCGAACTTGCCGCGAAGGTGATTTGCACACCGATGCCGACGGCGTTTTTCGCAATGGCATATTCGATTGCACTCTGCTTGGTGTCGTAGGTCGGGGGATTGCTCGGAAGCTCATCACCGTTTGCGAGGCGGGCCGCTGTTACGTTGTAGCAGTTACCCACGGACGAACCTCCAAGTTCAACCATCTGGCCGTCCACTATGCGGTAAAGCATATCCTCACAGCGATATATCTTTCCAGATATGCCTACAAGGTCACCGTTGTATTCCTCCTCTCCGTATTCATCGAAGTAGGTTCCATTAGAGCCATAGGCACGAAAACCCGCGCCGTCCTCATCGTTGGGACAGAAATATACACCTGCTGTCGGAGAATTGCCGGTGCCGTCATAGATACCGTCAAACGGCAAAATGCAGATATTGCGAATCTTCGCATCATGGAGGACGATGTCTCTCTGTGCATTCTCCATATCTTGCTGCAACTGCGCTCCCTCGTCACCCGGAAATGCAGTGCTTTCAGTATGGCCAAGGGCGAGGTCTGAACCGATTACCACCATCTGTGACCCACTCCAACGATATGTCTTGTTTGTGGAGCGGTCCACATATACCTTGTCTTTTTCGGGGATGCAGCCATTTATTGAGAACTCGCCGAAACTGTCTGCATCTACCCAATTATTTGCATATTGTTGGGGGAGGGTTTTGGTTGATGCGATGAAACAACCCAGATTGTGATTGAACAATACATACACATCGCCCGTCAACGATAAAGGATTGCCTGTTGCAAATGTGAAACCGTCAAACTCTTTGACATCATCCATTGCTCCGGGGATGAAACGCGAAGGGATGCGGCCACTCTCGTTAAGAGGGGCTATACCACCGGCAGCTCCCTTGCTGTCGGTGATTGCCTTGATGTCGGCGGCATTCTTGGCAATGGATGTGTCGTGACCGTCAACACGGCCTTTGAGGGTGTTGATACTGCTTGTGTTGCTGTTGACTGTGTTGCCGAGTGTGGTCTGCTGTGTCTTGATGCCGCTTATTTCGGTGTCGTGACCGTCAACACGGCCTTTGAGGGTGTTGATACTGCTTGTGTTGCTGTTGACTGTGTTGCCGAGTGTGGTCTGCTGTGTCTTGATGCCGCTTATTTCGGTGTCGTGACCGTCAACACGCTTTTCCAGAGCCTCGTGTTTGCCTTGCAGGGTCGATAAATCTTCGCGGAGATTATTCACCTGCACATTGTCAACCACAATCTCATACAGCTTGTTGATAGGTTCACACACCCAATCGCCACCACTGCCGACATACATTCGGAACAGAGCCTTTCCTTGTTGTACGGTAAGGCCGAGGGCGGTAATGTCGGCCTCCGATGCTGACACACCGGCAAACCAACCGTCATGCGGTTGCGGGTAGGCTTCACGCAGGGCTGCAGCGGAGGCAAACAATCCTTTGTTTACTCCCTTGATGTTCTTCGCCTCAAGCCATCCCTCGACTTTTAGGTCGTGGCCGACACGGACGTTACCCTGTACGTTGGCATCGCCTCCGGCTGACACATTGCGCCCAACCGCAACATCACCGTCTATCTGTTTTGTTGGAATTGAACTCATTGTAATGCTGAATTGGAAATTTCGGAGAGTGCCGAGGATTTTTCGGACTCGCCTAATGTGAGTAATACTAATGACGCGGCGGCATACTTCACGGCTGTGTAGCAGCGTTCACAGATGTCTATGCCCCCGTCCTTGTCTATTTTCGGGTATGGAAGATATTGCGCCCGGCGCACATAAGCTCGCTCGCTTTTGCAGGAGTAGAACTCCAACGCTCTGCCTTCGGGCCGTGAGGTTATTACGCACACCGGCTTTTGGGCGGTGCCTCGCAATGCCTTGATGCGTTGACGCTGTAAGGCATATTCGGGGTCGGTGGGACTGATTGCCAAAAAGACTGCCCGCTCCCAATCGCTCATTTCAAATACGATTAGGCGCATGAAGTCCTGTGGTAACAGAACCCATCCGCTTTCAAGGTCGCCCCAGAAAACGGCATCGCCGAAATTGTGGCCCTCCTCCAACAGATATGTCGGGGCGTTGCTATGCACTCTGACAACCGCTTCCAAAATCTTACTTCTGACTATATCGTCAAGTGCAAGGGTGTCCACGTCATCATCCTGCAATAACTGTTCGCTCGTCATGTTCTGGTCGAGGCAGATGCGCACATCGCGCATGACATCGTGAATGTTATATACCATAGCGTCTGAAGTTATTCTTCCTCTGCGGCCTCACTCTCGGCCTTGTTGATAGCGTTGAGCGTCTCGAACTTGGCACCTGTGAACTGAATGCCATGTTCGGCGGCGATTAACTGTGCAGTTTCGCAGTTACGCACTTTATAGGAGGAAATGTTGAAATTCTCTTGTAGGTAGGCCTGTGCGTCCGGCAAGCAGGTGACCTCAACTTTCGTAAGGCCGGAGGTTTCGGTTTCGTCGGCCTGTTCTTCAGTGGATGGTTCCGGCTCTGTGGCTTGCTGCACCTCTGCCTCGACAGGCACGGGGGCCGGTGCGGGAGTTTCCGCAACAGGCTCCTCTACCTTCGGCTGCGGTGCAGGTGCCGGTTGTGGAGCGGGCTGGGCTTTCGGCTTGGGCGCGGGTTTCTTGGGTTCCTCAACCGTAGTCCGGCGTAGGAGTATAATACGACCCTCCTTGAAATAGGAGCTGTTCTCAATCACCTTTTGGATGAAGGGATTGCTCGTTGTGTACTCGGCGGGCGTTACACCGTAGGATGTAAGTGCGCCGCCGGTGAAGTGAACCCTTACGGTTGCGGCTCCCGCCTTAATCTGTGCAACCCAATCCACAAGTCTGGGGGCGCCATAAGTGATTTTTTCCATTGTGATATATCGGATTTGAGTTTGGTTATACTAAAAATGTGGCGGTAAGGCGTTGGCCGCCCTCCGCCACATTTCGGTTTATTTACGGGATGATACGTGTTAGTCGGCGATGATTTCTCCCGTGAACTCGCTCCACGTAGTGGTAGTAGTTGCGGCCTCGCCGTTGCCGGTCGTGGTGACCTTGGCTTGCCACATCTGGCCGTTCTGTGCTGCGCTGTTAATGCCGGGGCAGTCCACGGTAAGTAGGTAAACGCGACCGTCTGCGAGGTCATCACCGGTGGGTGCGGTCTCCTTATCCCAGATTGTGTAGGTAACGGCTCCTTCGTTGGCGGTGTCACCCTCGCCGTCAATCCAGATATGACATGCACCCTTGAGTGCAAGACCGTCCCAGACTACGATGCCCTTGCGGGTTGCCTCCTCGCCCTCGACACGGTCGTTGAACTCATGCTGCTGCGAATACATATAGTGGACAAGACGGTCCTCGCCGATGAGTGCGCCGGAGTTGGAAAGACCCAGTGTGTCGAGTGTCGGCTCGCGCTTGATTTCGATGTCGCCGAATACGGTGTGGATGCTCGTAACTTCCCATCCGATTTTGTTGGTCTTGACCGAAATCTGCACCTCCGGGTGCTTGGAGAAGTCGATGCACTGAAGTTCTTCGAGCAGGTTCTTGCCCGAAAGCAGGAGTGCCGTCTTGGGTACGTCCTCGCCGGTGAAATACATCTTGGCCAGGGCGATGAGCTTCTCGAATGTCCATTTGCCGGAGTGCTGCAGCTCACGCTTGAACTGCCAGCGGATGCCCTCGGTGAAGTAAATCATCTGTTCACCGAGCTTGGGGACCTTGACGGGGAATTTACCCTTCTGGCCGACCCATAGGGTACGGTTGCCGGCGCGCTTGAAGTTGAGGATAGCCTGTTCTGCGATGAGGCTCTGTGTGAAGGGGATGTGTTTCTTCTGTGCCTCAAAGTAGTCGGATACGACTTGGTTCATGCCGCGCTTCTGGAGATATACGATTGTAGGACGCGGAACGATGAGGTCGGGGTCAACCTCCTTCTGTGTCTCGTACATCGCGTTGGCGAGGAGCTTGACCTTGGAACCGGCGGGGATGGCGGGAGTTGTGCAGAATGCGTCTGTGGCATTTGCTTTCGGGCCGTTGACCGCACGGACGATGGGATTGTCGGTTGTGGCGTCGCGGCCGGTGACAAAGAGCATAAGACTCTTGCCGGGCGTGACCGTCTGACCGTCTGGCGTGTAGCCGTCCACATCGGGCACGAGGAGTGTGTGGTAGTCACGCGGAATGTTCTGGTCGCTTGATACGAGGGGAAGCACGAATTGAACCTTGGTACTCTTGGCCACGGCGGTCTCCGTGGTGAGCGTTGAGCGTTGTTCGTCAATCATGAAGTGTTCGACCTCGGGGCTGTTGACCGTTACTTTCTTCGCTTTGAGCATAAGCGACATGAGGGCGGTGTCCTCGCTTTGAAAGCGAAAAATCTGCTCGTCAATGTCGGTTTCTACGAGATTGCCCGGTGCGATGCCGCCTGTTGCGCCCGCTACGTTGCTGACGGTTGTGGCGTTGCCCGGTGCTTGGCTTTGTACCCCGGCGGTGCCGGGAGAAGTGGGAACAGGATTACCTGTACCTACAACTACGGTTTCTGTTGTTTCTGCCATGGCTTATAAAATTTAGTTGAAAATGTTATTTGTCAGTTGATACTATGTTGCCCGGTTTGATGCCGCCGCTTGCTGATGCGAGGTTGCCTATTGTTGTAGCACAACCAGGCACTTGGGTTGATAATCCTACCGTTCCTTTGGTTGGGCGCAGTGGCTTTTCTACAAATTTGATATGCTCACCCATTATCGCGCTCCGTCTGCAATGTCGAAGATTGAATCTTTCTGGCGAGCGGGCGCAGGTGCATTGTTTGCTCCGGCGAGTGTCGGGGTACCGTCTCCACGCTTGGGTCTGCGTAACGTGGCCTCGGCCTTGGCGTTCTTACCTCGTATTTCTCCCTCCGCGCTTGCGGCGGCGATGTCTGCGTCATGGTTAATGGCTTTGAGGGCCATTTCAAGCGTTTTGGGCTTGATGATACCGATAACGGCATCATTGGTCACCTCCTTAATCCAATCGGCGGCAGCGTCAAGCTGCTCATCGGTGAGGCCGAGTTCCTGCTGTTTCTGCTCAAGCATGGTGAGTGTGGATTTCATATTCTTCTCCCACTCCTCCTCAAGACCTTTTTGCTTGGCCATGCGGTCAACATACTCTTTATTGCTCTTGGAAAACTCCTCCATCTTGGCGGGGTCATCGAGCATCTCCTTCACACCGTCAATGCCGATGCGGTTAATCAGTGAGGCCCACGGGTCTTTGCCCTGCGCCATGTCTGTGATGAACTGTGCGCTGTGGGGGTCATTCGCAAGCATATCAGTTAGCTTGCGTTCGCGCTCCTCGTAACCCGATAACCTGTTGTCATATTCGTCATAATCGTCATTGATTTGGCCGAATAAGGCCTCGTCATCGGCATACTCCCGGTCGGGATATTTCTTTTTCAGTCGTTCCCCGAATTGGTCACGTCTGCTTTTAACTTGCTTTTCCTCAGCCATAATTGCAATTTGATGTTATATGGGGTTTAATATCACAGGCAAAGTTAAGCGAGTAATAGCGGCTGACATCTTTATCTTTTGAGTTAGTATGGGTATATTTGCAATATCGTTAATACCTTAAAGTGCAGCGCAATGAAGTCATTCGGAAGTGTCTTGGCCTTTACACGCGAACGCAATGCGGCGTTGCTGAAGGCTTATCGGGAACAAGTAAATGCAGCGAGTTTTGTTCGATTGAACGAAATCGGGGAGAAAATTGTTAATTCTCCTTCCCCTCGGTTTTGGGTCTCGGAGGATCGTGCCGCCGCTGTTGTGTCTGCTATCATGCGGGGCAAGCCGGTATTGGAAACAATGCGTCCTACCAAGCGTGAAATGTTTGAGGAGATACACCGGCGTGTTGTCGCTCTGAAAGCACAGCATCCCGATTGGCATCTCTGCCGATTGGTCTTTGAGGTCGTTAATTCTCCCGCTCCAAAATTCTACATGGAGGCATCGTCAGCACTTGAGAGGTTGTTCAAAATCCGCAATGGTTGGTATGACAATGGAAAGGGAAATTACAGTTTCTGATATAATAACCGAAAACGAAAAACGCCGCAATGAAATGTTCGCGCGCTTCAACCCAATCACCGGCGAGGGTTCAGTTGGTGAACGTGTTGTTGTGTGCATCACGGACTTTCCCATAAAGAAATTGTGGCTCCCCAAAGCAATGACCGACAACGCACTTGTCAAAGGTCTCGTGAAACATAAAGGTATTGACGGTTTCCTGCGCAATGTTATGGATGTAGAGCCTACTTCCGAAGATAGAGAGGCGGTTCTTGACCGATTTGTGCGGCTACGCTGTCTGCATGATTTCCCATTCTGGGCAGCGACATTCGTCTATATCAAAAATAAGGAGGTTGGTCAGCCGGACTGTCTGTTTCGTCTGACTTATCCTCAACGGAGATTTGTTGCAATGCTTGAACGGATGAGGCTCACAGGTAAGCCTATCCGTATTATTCTGTTGAAAGCTCGTCAGTGGGGGGGCTCCACAACATCGCAACTCTATATGGCATGGTTGCAGCTAATCCACCGAACAGGCCTTAACTCTCTTATCATATCCAACTACAATGAAGGTGCCCGAAAGATTAAAGGCATGTTCAAGAAGATGATTAAGGAATACCCCGTATCCATGCTCCATGAAGTCGGCGATGTCTATTCCGAGAAGGAGGATAAACTTGTGGGTGTCGAGGGTTCTTCCTTGACACAGCTTGTGCCGCAGCGCAACGCAACTATTTCCATCGGTTCCTCGGAGTCCCCGGACTCCTGCCGTGGTGGTGACTATGCGCTCGTCCATCTTTCCGAGGTAGGTCTGTGGAAAGCGACTGAAGGCAAAAAGCCGGAGGACATGGTTCGCTCTGCCTGTTCTGGTGTCCTCTACCGTCCCAACACTATGATTGTATATGAAAGCACGGCCAATGGTGTAGGCAATTTCTTCCACAACGAGTATGTTGCGGCAAAGGACCCGGAAATAAAATCTCAGTTTGAGCCTCTGTTTATTTCTTGGTTCGATATAGAGTTATACCAACTGCCATTTGAGAGCGAGATTGAGCGACTTACATTCGCTCAATGGCTCTACGACAACAGGCTCAACGGTTCTACAAACTCTGACCGCGAGGAGTGCGGTAAATATCTGTGGTGGCTCTGGAATATCGGTGCCTCGTTGGAGGGTATTCATTGGTATGTTGAGGAACGTGCCAAGTATCATGACCACGGAGATATGGCCTCAGAGTATCCCTCGGATGATGTAGAGGCGTTTGTCAACTCCGGCTGTGCTGTGTTTGACAAATATAGTGTTGAGGAATTAAGACCCGCAGCTAAGGCTCCTGCACGTTACATCGGCGACATTTACGCCTACGGCGATGAGGGTGAGGACGCTCTGCGCGATTTGCGTTTCAAAGCTGATGCGCAGGGACTGTTGTGGGTGTGGAATCTGCCGGACCCTGTAAACCCTAACGACCCGGAGGAGGTCATTAACCGTTACCTTACCGTTGTCGATGTCGGCGGTCGTTCCCACAAGGCAGACTGGTCTGTTATCGTGGTGTTCGACCGCCTGTTGATGATGGACGGCGGCAAACCTGCGGTTGTAGCGCAATGGTACGGTCATATCGACATGGACCTCCTGGCATGGAAAGCGGCACAAATTGCGGCCTTCTATGACAATTCTCTGCTCGTTATTGAGAGTAACACACTTGAAACCCACGATAAGGAGCGCAATGTTGACGGTGACCAATCGGCGGCGATTCTCAATCAGATTAAGGACATTTATCCCAACCTGTATGCCCGCAAGCAATCCGAGGACGCTATTGTTCAAGGCCTGCCTGTGCGCTATGGCTTCCACACTAATGTAGCCACAAAGCCAATGATTATCTCCACACTTGTTAAGGTTATCCGTGAGGGACTTTATGTGGAGCGGGATAAACGCTGCCTCGATGAGTATCTGAACTATGAAAAGAAACCCAACGGCTCTTTCGGCGCGAAACAAGGAACACATGACGATTTGCTGATGACACGAGCAATAGGTCTGCACATCTGTTTCTATGAAATGGAACTGCCGCAAGTCATAACTCGCGGCAGCAACAATCTTAAGTATGTTCCTAAAGTCGTGTCGGCAGCATCCTTTTAAGCTGCGGTCTGGAGTTGCGGCTGCTGTCCGCGCATGGCTCCATTCAGTTGGTTTACTGCGTCCATGTTTGCGCCCTGCTGTGCCTGTGCCAACAATTGCGGTGATACTCCCTCCGGCATCTGTCCGGCCTCCAACTGCTCTTTCTGAGACTGAATGGACTGCAACAACTCGTCCGCAAACGGGAAGTTGCCCGCTTGCAGCAACTGTTCCAGAGAAATGGCCTGTTGTTGCCACAACTGCATAAGGAAGTCATTTGCCATTGCTCGATATGCAGGTGTCGCTGTACTCGGTACAATTGACAGGTCAAACTCGACATCGCGGATTTTACGCGGGTCGTATTCAATCTGTGTTCCGGCTCGACCGGCAATGTTGAACACTCTCTTTTGGTCGTAGAACTGTTGAATGTTCTTGACATCCTTGTAGGCTGCATCGCGCACAAACTCGCTGAAGGTGTCCAGCAGGTCAAGTAATGACGTGGTGGCGTTCTGTGTCTGCTGATTGTAGAGTGCAGCCGACATGCCGGCATAGCCGGGCTTGCCCTGCAATGCGCCGTTCACACCCGATATGTCCTCAAAGAATTTCAATTGCAGGTTCAACAATTCATTGATGCCGATATTGGTTGAATTTGCCTGTATCTGTTGTGGCAGGTCGCGGTGGTTCTTGGAAGGAGTATAGACAATAACACCGTCATGGCGGCTCCACATATCTGCAAAGTCCTCCGGCGACATCTCTTTTGGAATACAGTCTCTCGGTATCATCAGCACACCTTTGGCCGATGCTCGCATAATCCAATCGTAGAGTGTGATAAGACGGTTGGTATATCTCTGTTGGTCTATTACGTCACTGACAAACGAGTGAATCTCACCGTCAATGAAAGGATACGCTTTGAACACATAGGGGTGGCTCTTATGGTCGTAGGGTGTCTCACCCTCGCGCAGAATGTCACCGAATGGTGTGAGATAGTAATAATACCAGAAGGAGTCAACAAACCACTCTGCACGGATGAGCGGTATTTCCTCCTGTGGCATACCTGCGGCGGTGCCCTGCATGACACGGCGTGTGTTTTCCTCAACAACCATTTCGTTGTAATCTTCGACCTCAATCTTGAAAATGTCGCCGTTGTTGTAGTCGTGGCACCAATAGCGGGGCTTTGTTTCTTTGCGCCATACCTCAATCACTCTGCACCGGCTTTCATCCCTCGGCACAAGGAAATCCATTTCGGGTGTCTGCGAGTAGCCGAACTGCTCCCATGCTTGTGTCAACACAACTTTTTCTCTTGCGGCCCTGTATATCTGGGCGAGCTGAGCATACTCGGTCGGGGTCTTGGCAAACTCATGGCACACGTCCTCAAAACTGACATCGTGTATTTCTCCCACACATGAACAGTCCCATGTGCGGAAGTCGCGCATATTGTTGTCGATGAAAAAGTTGTTGGGTTGAACATACTCTGTCCAACAATCTTCCTTATCGTTGAGTCGGCCAAACCACTTGCGGTGAACAATCATGCCTGAGATAAGAAATTCCTCCATTGTACGCGCATACAGCTCAGTCATTCGGTTGAGCTGCATATTGTACTGCAACACGGTTGACATGGTTTCGGCCAATTTCTGCTCGTCACGGTCGCGGGCGTAACAGGTCGGCTCCGTTGCTTGACTGCGGTAAACACCGATTACATTACGGACGAGGCGGCGAATGAGGTTGTTTTTCAACGGGATGTTTCCCTGCTTCATAATATATTGTTCCTCGGTCATTTTCTTGCCGTTCACACACACTATGTCGCTCCATTGGTCGCCGTAATTATAGCGTTTGTTCCGCTCCCTCTCTCGGCGAAAGCGGTACATATTCTGATATAGGGTCTGCGCTTGCAGTAGAACCTCCGTAGCCCGGCGCATATTGTCGCCCTGTGACTGCGCCCGTGCCACGCTGTCCATTTCTGAATTGCTCGCGGGCTTGACCTTGCTTAGTCTATTAAGTTTAATCATATCGGGTCTAATGAATTAGTGTCGGTGGCAAAGTTACTCACCACCGACACATTCACATCTTTATCTGTTGACTTGCTTGGGTTGCATACCTTGATACTTGGCAGAGAAGTCATTCATCAAGGTTGTCAGTTCCGACATCGCCGATTGTTGGCTCTCTGCAGTCTCGGCCTGTAACACCTTCACCATGCCTGCACGGTACGATGTAATCGTGGAGGCTACGAGGGCGGCTTCTGCCGGCGACTTCGATGTCAGCCACATTTTGGAGATGCGTCCGAGTTGTTTGTCAAGACTGCCGAACCTCTGATAAAGAATGAAGTCCGGGTCTTGCTGCAACGCTGCGTGTGCTTGGGCGGCAGCGGTGTAATCGGTTTTCATCAACACCTTTGCCTCCTTCGCCTTTTCGGACACGGCTTTATATCGTGCCTCAAAGTCGGCATAGGCCTTGATGACCGTTGCATCGCCCTGGGCGTCCAGACGCTCCTTCATGCGGTCTGCGGCCAAATCGTTGTACTTGCCGAGGCGTTCCTCATCACCCCATGACCACGGAGCGAGAGGTGTGCCACGTTTCACCTTGTATTCGGCATAACGCTGTGCCAACTGCGCCGGTGTGAGCTTACTCGCCTCCTCGCCTGTAAGGTCAACCTCATCGAAATATATTTTATCAATTTGGCTTTGGGGAACCTGCAATACTCGCATGATGAAAATTGCGGCCTCATGGCTCAATGCAGGGTCATCCCCGCATGCATCGGTGATGGCTATAGCAGTATCGGTGATACTCTGCGGATTCATGCCGACACCCATCTGCACCAATAGGTTCAGTATGTCGTTCACGGCCTCTGCGTTCTTGCCTCCTATGAACTTTGTTGCAATCGTGTTGATGTCGCTCGCCAACGGCATATCCTTGCTGAGTTGGTTCCAATTCCATTCACCGCTTGCCCACATGTTGCCAAAGCTGCTCATCACGTCACCACCTGTCAACCCCTCGACACTGCCAAAGTAGGCGTGTGTCATGGCATCGTCCCACATTTTATCCTTTTCATCCTCATTATTACCGAAGATGACGTAAGGAAGATATGGGCCGAGGTTCCACGCCAATTCAAGGATAAAGCCGAAGGTGGCCAGACGGAGAATGTCTTTCTTGATTTGTTTGCGGAAACGCTTCTTGGCTGCGCCGTGTGCTTGGTTGCGCTCGGCATCCGTAGCGGTGTCGGGGTCAACGTCCCAATCGCGGAGTATCTGCTTTGTCATAAACTCAATGCTCTTGGCCCGTTGTCCGGGTGTAAGGTTGCGCTTGAGATTGCGCATAGCGTCAAACTCCTGTCGGGTGTATGACATGGACGAGTTGCGGAACACGGTGAACAGAGTGCTTAACCAATCCTTATCAACCTGCATGGTTGACAGGAAGGGCGACTCGGAGGATTGCTGCGTCTGGTTGAACAGAATTGTAGCGTCCTGCATGGCTCGTTTCTCTGCGGCATCAGTCGGATACCCCTCCTTGAGATATTGTTTCAGTCGGGTTTCATACATGGCTTTTGCGCCGATGCTGACTGTTACGGCATCCACAAATGCATTAGGGGTCATACCGATGCGTGAGGATAATTCCATGATGCGACTGCGCCACATCTTCCAATCCATATCAGATTTGAGAAGTCGCGGGTCGCCGCTGATACGCGAGTGCCAACGTTCACGGAAGATAGGCATATTCTCAAGGCACCACTTGAAATCACCGTATGGATTAGCGATGCTCTTCAGTATGGCCCGTGTGCTGACTTCCGGGGCGTAAGCCGGTGCGGAAAGCAACTGTTTCAACGCCGTGTACATTCTGAAACTTACCTTTGCGGCGGTTACACCTTTGGCGAGATTGACCGCACTCTTGTTGAGCTTGGAAACAGGAGGATGGTATTCACCTGCGGCCATAAGGCACAGGTCGTTGAAATTCTCCCACAGCTTGCGGCCTCCACCATAGACGGTTGTCATGTTGATGACTTGGTTGCGGAAACGCTTGTATGTGCGCAGGGTGTTTAGGTCCCTGTTCCATTCTGCGTATGCGCTCCAATGTTCCATCTGGGTGATGTGGTCGAGTATCACGCTCAGAGCATCCGCGCCTGTAATGTCGAGTGCGAGATTGTTTACACGGCGTTTGATGATGCTGCCGGTCTTGGTGGTGATACCGTCCGGGCGGTTCTGCTGATTGACATCTTCCTCCTTGTCAATTCTGGCATTGGCCAAAATCTTCAACGGGAAGTAGTTCTCAATCGCGGCCATGGATGCGCCGAACATACGCTTATGGGTTTCGTTGTACTCATTGCGAGTGTCAACAAGAAACTCATCTTGCAGCCAATCGCCGAGAGCCTTGAAACGCGGGTCGAGGAAGTTTTCAATTCTGGTAATATCGTCCTCGGTGATACCCATGCGGCGTAGCTTCATACGCCCGTCAGTCATTTTGTCAACCATGTAGATGTAGAGCAGATTGCCCTGTGTCAATTCATGGTCACGCATTTCTCCACCATCCCAGAATGAAACGGAAGCCTTCGGCATCTTCGCCTCCATTCTGATGAGGTTGCCCCAAGTCTTGCCCTTGCCGAACAATTCAGCGGCCTTCTCGTCCAGACGTGCGAATTTCTCCTTTACACCTGTCAGCTCCTTGTTGCGGCAATCTACCCAACCGCGCATGAAGCGGTTCCACAGGTAGCCCTCGCCGTTGGCACTCTTGTTGCCGAATACACGGAGTATCTGGTCAAAGGTGCCGAGGGGAGCGAACAGGAACTGAACGAAACCATTGTTGACAAACTTGTCTTTCCAATTGTCCTTATGGTGTTCGTTGGTCGGTCGGCCCTCCATGTCGGAGTTGGCGTTGTGGTGTATCTCGCTGACGCGGGCTTTCTCAGCCTCGCGGAATGCCTTGGCGTTCTCAATACTCTCTCGCAGGGAGTCAGACAGACGGCCTACCAGATTGAAGTAAGCCTCTGCCCGTTCTACCTTATTCTTGCGGATTGCATCCTCTGTGGCCTCGACAAACTGCTTGTAGGCATCATCGGTCATGCGCCCTGCGTCCCTGTCCTCCTTAGCGGTTTTGAGGCTGTCACGAAGGGTTTTCTCCTCGGCCTTGCTGTTCGCTATATTCTGCACATAGTCGAGTGCCATATTGAGGCCGGCATACTCTAACGCTGCTTGGTCGGCAATCGTCTGGTCGGGGTCGCCCATGCGGTTCAGTGCCTCGGCAATGCGGTCGGTGATGTCATCCTCACTCAGCGACATTGCCTTCTTCACTACCTCCATTGTGTGCTGTCCGTCCACGTCAAGCACTCCCTGCACCTCAACGCCTCGTGCATCAACCTTGCTGCCTCGGATTGACAGTAGCTGACGCAGTGCGCCCTCGGCATTGCGCAGTTGATTATTAACCATGATGTCCATAATCTTCTGAACACTGTCGGCTATATCGTGCATGGCGGTGGCGTTCTTGACTACCGACAATAGCCGCTGCATCTCCCCGGATGTCATGCCGGAGAGATAACCGTTCTGCATAAGGATGCGGGCGAGGTCGGAAACTCGTTTGACGGTGGCCCTGTCAAACATGGCCTGTGCGTTCATGGCTCCGACAACACCGGCCTCAACCTTGCGGTCGGCCCCGACAAAGCTCTGTGCGGTGCCACGGCGGTTGCGCATGGAGTGCAACAGGCTCTGTAGGTTGTTGACTACGGCCTTCTGTGCATCGTTGCGCAGGGTAAGGTCGCCGCTCTGATTGTTGCTCAGTCGGATGGCGGCGTTGGTTATGCGCTCCTGTAAGCCTACGCTCTGGTCTTTCCAGATGTCGCCGGTCTCACCATCGCGGAAACGTGCCTCGTCAGTCAGTCCTAACTCATCACGCTTGGCGGCATCACGGGCCATATCCACATAGTCTCCTTTGGTGCGGAGCTTCTCATGGCTGCGCCACAGCATATAGCGTAGCTCGTTGTCGCCGAGGCGTACCCATTTCGGGAGTTTCAGAGAGCCGAGGAATTTGTTGATGGCTTCCAACACTTTGGCTTTGAGTTTCGCCCAGATGCCTCTCTCGGCTTTGGTGAAGTCCTCAAAACCTTTCTCTGCCATGCGGCCAAACAACTCATCAACGGACACACGACGGTGGTGCTCGTAGCCTTTCTCCGGCTCGCGCTCAAATCGCCTCGTTGTCTCGCGGTCCACTTCCTCCTTCAAATCATCTTTGAGGTGGTCGTAAACCTCATCGCAGAAGGCATCGTAGTTTTCATCGCCAAGCATTTCACGCAGTCCCTTGTGGGCTACCACCTCATGGAACACCGTCTCGGCAACGTCCTCGACATTGGCATTGTTGGGGAGTACGACTACAACCTTGCCTGTTGCGGGGTCGTAGAAACCTTTGCTCCTGCGCATATGCGCCTGTCGGTCGGCATTGTCGCTCGTCAGTTCTTTCGGGTCGGCAACTACCTGTATGGGGGAGTTGAACTTCTTTGCCAACTTTTCTGCATGGCTGCTCTTGGCCTCCGGCGAGGTCTGGGCCATTTCCTGCTGATGGGCATTGATGCGTTCAATCTCTTGGTCGGTGATGTATTCGGCCTTGCCGAAATCTCTGTTTTCACCCACGCTACCACTCGGAGTGTCGCTGATAGCAATCCCCAAATGCTGTAATTCCATTCTAACTTGTGGCGTTACTACGTTGTATGGAATATCAATGTCCGTTCCTTCAAGTTGAGCGGCAATCATTTGAGCAACCTCTTTGAACGGAACAATCCTAACGGGCATGTCATAGCGAGACAGGATTACGCGGCGGGGCTTGCCGAGTTCGGCCAACTTCCCGCTCACGGTCCCGCTGTGCCATGACATTTCACCCACGGCATCCTTGGCCATCGGCGCACGATAACCGCTCGTGAGTTCGCTCTTGGGAATAAGGCTTTCTACGATTACGAGATTGGGGCGTATGTCGGCTGATGTGAATTGGTCATTGAGCGGGGTGAGCGATGCGTGAATTGAGGGATTGTAGGCAACTTCAAGTGTGCCTTTGCCAAGGCCCTTGTCGATTACCACATATCCAACCTCAACTCCATCTCTGCCAACCTTGGTGCGCTTGATGATTTCGGGATGCTCCTCAGCCTGTTCCGGCACACCGAGTTTGATTTCGGGTGTGGTCTTGCCGCCTACCTTCGTAGCCATAGGCGAGTAGAGTTTACCGTCAATCACCTGCATTGTGCGGTATGCCTTGACGGTCTTGCCCTCGGCAAATTCCTTCAGCACGGCATTGTCCTCGACCTCGCGGAAGCGGATGTCACCTTCTGGGGATGCTCCATACTCGGTGCCCGGCTCATAGACATAGCCATTGTCCCTTGCGCTCCATGTGTGGTTGCCCTCGATGCGCACAACGTCAAGAAGGTTATACACACCTCCGCTGCGCTCCTTGACAGCTTGGGTGAGGTTCCTGTAAGCAACCATGCCGCTCTGTTCAAAGTCGCCGTAGAGGAAAGCGTGCATACCGCCAAATTCACCAATGGCCCTTATAATATCATCGGCAAGTCCTTTGGAGTCGATGCTGACGTGTGTAGTGTGGACGTTGGCAACAATCTGGTTTTGATTGTTGCATACAAGCACACTCACCTTGCTGCGGTCGCCCAGACGATGCGAGGACAGGAACTTGGCCACGTCCTCTGCATTGCTCATCTTCTCGCTTGGCTGATAGTCGGGGTTGAACACATGGCGGTCGAAGGCATAGAGCCTCAGTCTGCGCTGTGCGGCGGGGGCCGGCGCCTTGTCATGTGATGCACTGCTGCTTGTGCCGGAGGAGTCGAAGGTGCCGTACTTGCCGCTCTTAAGGTCCATGATTACACCCTCGGCCTTTTTACCGATGGCACTCTCAATCTGTTTTAAGCAGTTCACATCCTGCGGTGAGCAATTCAAAGCTCCGCTCGGATGGTTGTGTACGAAATAGACTTTATCGGGCTTGATGCGGTCGTAGGCCAACTTCACAGGGGCGGCGTTCATGGCAGACCAATTGAAACCTCCGATGCTTATGTGCATCACGGTGGGGACACCGCGCTTGGTCATAACGACAAACACATTCTCCACACTTGCGTTTTCAAGTTCCTCAAAGATGAAGGCAACATCATCGGCACTCTCCACCTTTTCAGCGGAGGTGAACTCCATGTAGTTGCTCTCGCGGAACTTGCGCTCAAGTGCGCAGTATTCGCCGTTGGCCTCGTTCAGTCTGGCACTTGCGTTGGTGTCGAGTAAGGCAGCGTTTCTCCGTTGTAAGGGGGGATTAGACTGCTGTCGTCTATTAATTCGCCCTCCCTCGGCTGCGTTATCGGCTCCGGGTACCTCGTTGCTGAAATCGAAGTCGAACAATCCTCCGTAGGCTTCGGGGTTCTCGGAGGTGTATCTGACTGTCTTTCCGTCTTTGGTTTCATATCTGCTTACAAAGTTAGCATTTTCTGTTGAATATTCAGATACAGGCTCGCTCGCTGTCGGCTCGCTGTCCTCCTCGGTAAGCTCGATGCCAGATGCAGCCTCAACGTCCTTATCCATTTCGGCATACTTGGCCTCCTTCGCAGCCATTTCAGCTTTCATCAGCTCCTCGTATTCGGCGAGTTTTTTTTCTGCCTTTGCGAGTGCTTCAGCATCTTTGAACGGTTGGCCGTCACGTTTGGAGATTGCCTCAAATTCAGCGTTGTTGCGCTCAAGGTAGTTCTCGGCGTGTGCTATGCACTCGCGGAAGTCCTTGCCGCTGACAACATTCTCCATGATGTCCAGAACGGCGTTCTTGATGGCGTTGCCTCTTACCGGCATTGCATCAATACCGAGTTCGGGGCAGGAGTATGTCATTTTGGCGGGGGCCGTTGCAAACAGGTCGCCCTGCTGATGCTTCATTTCCTTAGTGATTTCGGTATGGATTTTGAAATTGAAACCACCAACGGAAATAGTTATGTCGCTTGTGGCGGGACGTGAGGAGTAGCCGGATGTGCGCACCTGCTCCTGCATGGCGGCTTTCTTCTTGTTTTGCTCGGTGAAGAAATCCTCCATAGCCTCAACAGACGGGAATGAGAGCTTGCCAACGGTGATGTCGCCGATTGTAGCGGCCTCTATCTTTTCCAGATAACCCTTATTGTCTGCAATGCGCTTCTCGGCCTCTCGGTTCTGTCCTGTAATCTGACGCTTGCGGTTGTGGATATAGGTCTGGTCGGCCTTCCAATTCTTTTCTGCGGCTCTCAGCTTGCGAACCTCCTTCTCGATTTGGTTCTTCAGCATGGCATACTCGGAGCCGGAGAGCTGTGCGGTGATGTCGCCGAACAGGTCTTGGTCCTCCTCCAGAGAACGGTTCTCCATAGAGTTTGCCATGAGCTGCTTGCCGTTCATGATGCTGTCGGCAATAGCACCTTTGGTTTTCAGACGTTGGTAGGCCGTAACATCAAGGCTGTCCTCAACGCCGAAACGCAGTACACGCACAGGAAGTCCCCATGTGTTGTGCAGGTTGCCCTGTCGCAGGATGCGTCCGTTGCGCTGTGTGTAGTCCATTGGTCGGTTAGGAGCATCGAGGTGTATCAGAGTGTGGAGGCGTTCTTGGATGTTCACACCTGTTCCGAGAGTGAAGGTACTACCCATAACGACACGAACCTCTCCGGCATTGACCCTGTCGAAGATTTCAAGTTTCTTCTTCACGGTCATGCCCGATTTCATTACCACAACCTGTTCCTCCGGCACACCAGCGGCAATCAGCTTCTTGCGGATGTCCTCATAAAGATTGAAGCCGGATGCCTTATTCTGGTAGTTGTCGGCAAATATGGCCACGGTTCCCTTGTAGTCTTTGGTTTCTTCAAGGGTTCGGAGGGTCTGACGCACGGCCTCATTGGTCTTGCTGTTGGGGTCGTCCTCGGCATCTGACTGAACGAGGCGGGCATCTACGGCGGCTGCTTTGGCAATGCCGTACATTACAAGGGGAATATGGCTATTCTCCTTTTTCTCCTTGCCGGTCATGTCCTCGTATCTCTTGAGTTCATCCTTGACAAACTTCATGATGGAGCGGAGTGCGCGTGTCTGGGGAAGGAAGATGTCTTGTGCCTTGCCACCCTCCATTTGAGGTATCTTGTCGCTCACGCCTCCGGCCTCGCGCGTCAGCACGGTGTCGGCCACGGTTGACCATATACGCACAAGTTCGGGGAGGTTCACATATCCGGCAAAGCGGTTCACCTCATCATACTTGCCGTTGGTCTTGAACTCCAGCATCTGTTGCAGATTGCCGAAGTTGCGGACGAAATCATCAAAGTAGTAGATGTCATACTCCTTCATTACGTCAGCAGGGATGAGGTAGCGCATGAACGTCCATATCTCTGCGGCGGTGTTGCTGATAGGCGTACCTGTCGCAAAGACAACATTCTTGCCGCCGGTCTTTTCCAGAACGGCCTGTGTTTTGAGGAATACACCCTGCGATTTCTTACTCGGCGATAGGTCAACTCCTTTCACCCCGCGCTGCATAGCGGTGGCAAAACCGAGGTGTTTGTACTCGTGGGCCTCATCGACAAGGATAGCGTCAATGCCCATGCTGTCGAAGTCCTCAACATCATCAGTGGCTCGGTCGAGCAATTCTCTTGCCTTGACCTCGGCGTTCTGCCTGGTGATGGCAGCTTTCTTGGCATCCTTCTTTTTCTTGCCCGATGTCGGTTCCTCTCCGCTCGCGAGTTGGCTCATTTCGTCCTCAAGGCGTGAAATCTCTCGCTCGGCTGCACGGACAATCATACTCCTGCCGTCCGGGTCGGCCTCCTTCATCTGCTCAAGCACAAGCATCTTCTCCTCGATTTTGTCTTGGATGAACTGCGTCTGACGCTCGATGCTGTCGGGGATGCGCTCAAATACAGACTGCGGAACCACAATCATGTCCCAATCATTGAATTTGATTTTGGCATAGAAAGCCCTGCGGCCCTCTGCGTTGCGGTCTGCATCTTCAAGAGTCAGCACTTTGGCATTAGGATAGAGTGCCTTCGCGCTCGCTACGAATTGGCCAACGGTTGCGTTCTGGACTACAATCATGGGCTTTCGTGCGGTACCGAGGCGGCGCATTTCCATTGCCGTGGTGATAAGGGTGTATGTCTTGCCGGTGCCCACCTCATGAGCCAACAGAACAGGCTGTGTGGTGGCACGGATTACTGCCTTTGCTTGGTGCGGACGCAGTTTGAACGGTTTTCCGCCTACGGTCGTGGCCGCTCCTCCGAAATGCTCCGGCACAAATTCATCTGGGATGGTCTTAGGGACGGAGTTGTTGAACTTCTCGTTATACTTCTCCTCCATGCGCATAGACAGAGCGGGGTCGTTCTGCATCTGTTCACGCGCCCAATCCTTGAAGTCTTGGCGTATTTCGTCAACTTTCGTAGCACAGGCGGTTGTGGCGGCGGGGTCTGTTTCAGTATGTGAGCCTCCGTCACTGTCCTTAACTGTCCTGCTGACGGTGATAGTCTTGTTGGTGAGTGCGGCTTCGATGAGTTTGTGGCCGGGGATGAGTATGCCAAACGCCTCACTGCGCACACCCATTTCGGTATTCTTGGGCTTGTCGGTGTTCCACGGCTCACTCATGTGCCATGTGCCGCCGGCATTGGTCAGCTTGACATCCAACTCGGTGCGCTCCTTCACATATCTCTCATAGAGCTGCGGTTCAATCCATGATGAACCAAGAGCAAACTCGATGAGGTGTGCAGGGATGTTCATAGGCACAACGGCTTCCAGAGCCTTGATGTTGGCATCGTAGGCACCTCCGGCGGCTTCGTTAGCCTCTCGCGCCTGTCTCAGTTTCTCTCGCACATTGCCGCTGAGATATTCATACGATACCTCCATCTGGCCTGTTGTCGGGTCAACAAAGCCAAGTCCGCTCTCTACAATCTCCTGCTTAACATCGTCCTGCGACTTACCTAACTGTGTGGCGAGATACTCGGTGTCGATGCGGCCATATTTGTAGATGCTTGCAATGATACCGTCCTTGACATTCTTCGGGGTCGGCTCACTCTCTTTCTCTACGACACGGCGGCTGAAGATGTCGATCTTGCCGTAGGTCTTTACCTTTGTACCGTCTTTATTACCTTTCTCGGAATAGGTTTCAAGAGCGACAATGCTTGAAAAGTCAACATCGTTGCGCAGCCATGCGAGATTGTTATTCTTGTTGAGGTTGCCGTAACGGTGAACGAAGGTGTCATAGGCACGGTTGAGGCGGTCGAGAAACGGCTGTAACCCGGCATCATCGTCATGCTCGGTTTGGTACTTTAGTACATCTGCCAATGCTGACTTGATTTCGGTGTAGTCCTTGAAACACTCCTCTTTGGTACGTCCCTTGATTTTGTTCTTGTTGAGGGTCAGAGGAACGGCACGGCCCATGCGGGCTACACACAGGTTGCCCTCGCTGTCGGTTACCATGCTGCCTTCCTTTACACCCTCGCCCAGAGCCTCGTTGATGTGCGATGTCTGCTTTGTGGCGGCTTTGCCCTGTTCCTTGCTCCAATCCATATCGGTAAGGTGCTGAACCCATGCGGCCATTCGCGCTGATTGGTCGGCTGTGCGGGTCGGGAACAGGCCGATTGATGTTGGACGGTAGGTGTCGCCCTGCTCAAAGCCAAAGAACATTTCACCGCCCATGTGTTCGGGGTGTTCGATAAAATAGCGGTTGACGTATAGAGGCAGGTCTTTGGTCTTGCCTCGCGCGTCCGTGAATGTCGCTGTCCTCGCAGGAGTTACGGTACTTACGTCTATGGCGTTGGCACTTTTGCGGCCATTGACACGCTTACGCACAACGATGATGTCAGACGTGGCGGCGGTGCCTCCGAAGGTCTGATTGTTCATGCGGAATACTCCTACAACATCGGCGTTGCCCTCCTTGTTGCCCACAAGCCAGGTGCGGAGCTTCTGAGACTTGTCGAGTGTGCCGCTTGACGTGATGAAGATACCGATACCACCTTCACGCAGTTTGCGCACGTTCTTGGCAATACAGAAATCGTGGATGTCACGGAATTTCTTGGAGAGGTCACTGTCGCCGCTCTCATCCATGACGTGGAGGTCGGTGACGAAAGGCACATTGGTAATGGCGAGGTCAACGCTGCCGTTGGCGATGCGGGTCTGTTCAAACCCCTGCACCTCTACCTGTGCGTCCGGGTAGAGCAATGACAGGATGCCGCCGGTGGTCGGGTCAATCTCCACGGCGTGAATGTTGCTGCGCTCGCTGATGTCGGTAGGCATCAAGCCTATGATGTTGCCGATACCGGCTGAACCCTCAACGATGTTGCCGCCCTTGAAACCGAGAGCCTTTGCAACATCCCACATTACATCAATGACTGCCGCAGGGGTGTAGTATGCGCTGTTGCGGCTCATTACAGCGGCTTGGTATTCTTCCGGGGTCAGTGCTTCGCGGAGGCGTTTGTTAATGGGATTGGGTGCCCATGCGCTACCCTCGTTGAAAGCGGCACCAAGGCCACCCCAACCGCTATACCTGCGGAGTATGGCCATCTCCTGCGGAGTGGCCGTTGCGCTGGAGGCAAGGAGTTTCTTTGCGAGTTCCAGAGCGGCGATGTTGGCATCAATACGGGCCTTCTCGCCTTTGGGAGCGTAGTCTGTACCGCGCTCGGCATGATTGTTGCGGGTGTTCTTGGGTACGGCAGGTGTGTGGGGTGTGGTTACGCCTCGCTCGCTCGGATGTAGTCCAGATACTCCTGCGCCTCTGTCGGAGTCAGACACAGTATGCTCTCCACCACGTTGAGCCATTCTTCCTCCGTCAGTTCGCTCATCTTCATGTTTTGCGCCCTCTCCCAACGGTTCATCAGGTCGCGGTTGCTGTCTCCCTCGCCCGGTTCCTTCGGTGCGAGGTTGTACGTCAGTTTTCTTTTCATCGGATTTGGGTTTAGATGTTGATGTTTCTGATTTGGATTTGCGCTCGGCTATTTCCTTCTTTGCAGGTGCGGTCGTTTGCGGTGTCTGCTCATTGAATAGACCGCCAAACAGGTCACTAATGGCAAGTTGAGACTCTACGGCAGGTGTTTTCGTCTCTTTGTCGGATGCGACACGCTTTGCCATGTCCACGATGTCCTCTCCGGGCTGCGGTGCCAGAGGTGTGGCGGGCTTAACCTGTTCATCGGGGAGATATGTCCGTACCAACCGGCGAATGTCGGACAGCAGCTCATCATAAGGAATGGTAGGGCGGGTATTGTGGTTGCCCGACACATAACGGCTCATGCCGCCCGCGCCGGGGTTTTCGACACGGTACATGATATGCGTGAGCATCAAGTCCTCATCAGTTCTGTCCGCGCGCCCACCATCACGCCACGGCGCGTTTTTGTCGAGGCTCAGCCAGATTGACAGCTCGCGGTCCTCTGCGAGTGGTAGGGTGATGTAAACCTCACCCCCGGCAGGAGCGACATTGCTACGGGCAATCTTGCTGCCAAAACCGTATTTGGCTTTGCGAACCTTGTCTTTGGGGGCTATGGTTATGCCGAGGTCAGCGGCTAACTGTGTGGCGAGGCGGTGGGCATCCTGTACGGCCTTGCGCTCTGCATTACGCATATAGCCGTAGGCCTCGTTGAAATCCTTGTCAACCGGGTCTGCCTCATAGTAGCCAAGGAGGGCGAGTTGTTTATTGACCTCCTCTAATTCTTTGTCGAGGCTACGAGAGAGTCTTTCGGCATCTTCCTCAGAGTTTGCAGCTTCGAGTTTACTTTCGACTTGACTTGCAGTAGTCTCTGCTTTGTCGATAATAGTTTCTGTATCTGCTGATGTTTCGTCAGCCTCTTTTTTTCTTTGCTCATTGCGTTGGTCTTTGAGTGTTTGAATAATCTGGTCAGTCTGCTGTTGTGAGGCGTTCTCATCAACAGTATGTCGAGCTGTGGAGATGATGTCCTTGGCTCCGGGCTTGTCGAAGTTGTAAACGTCAAAAGCCTTGACGGTCTTTCGGTCGTCCATTTCTTCATCCCATCCGAGTTCTATCACCTCCTCCATGTTCTGTGCGGCGGCATACAGGGATTTGAGGTGCGGACGCATTTCATCAAAGATGTCGGGCAGTTCGTCCTTCATGGCCTCGCAGTAGTCGGAGAAGGAGCGCAGACCGCCTTTCATCATAATATAGGTCATGCGGGTACCCATGCGCAGCACCTCGGCATCCATCTGTTTTGGTTTGGGCTTGCCGTATTCGGGTCCGGCCTCCTGCACGATGTCGCCGTCCTTACCGAAGTGGCTGCGCAGGTCTTTGCGGAGGCTGTCAAACTCATCGGCATCCTCATCACTAATCCATTTACGCTTTTTCGGTTTGGGTTCCCCTACGGGCGCGGCATGGTCGCTCAGCTTGGTTTCGCCTTTGGCCTTGAGCGCATCGAACACTCCCTCAACATCAACCTGCTTTATCGGGCTTTCGGACTTGGCGGTTGACTTAGTTCTGGGAACGGAGTTTGTTTTCTCCATGTCAGCCATTGATAGGGGAGCCTCGTCAGCAACTTCGTCCTCACTTTTGGCAGCAACCTCATCGGCAAAGGCTTTGGCATCGTCACTGCTGCGCAGCATCCAACCTTTGCTCTCGCGGTCATACCAACCTTTCAGAGCCTTGGCTTTCGCGCGCAGGGCCGACAATTCCTCTTTGGAGAAATCGCGGTAGAAAGTTACCAGATAGGTGTCAAGGGTCTTGCCCTGCTTGTTGGTGTAGGGCTTAGGCTGAATCTTGTAACCCTCGCCCTCTATGGTGGCCGCAGGTTGTGCAGGTGTCTCGCTTGGTTCCGGCTGTTGCGGCTCGGTCTTGACAGGTACCTCATCAACAACCTTGCTGACGGTGGAATATTCGGCGAAGGGTTTGGTCTTGCGGTGGCTCGACTGCACCCACTTATTGAAATCCTCAATGTTTGTTTCGGAGATACGGAGGCCGGGGTGAGTGTTGGCCCACGTCTTATCATAGTTGGCGAGGTAGGCGGTCATGGCCTCATCCTTATCATTGAAGCCAAGCATCACCTTATGTTCATCGAAAGAGCCATCGGTATTAGTCTGGTCAACGACAAAGACCTTGCGGCCATTCCATTCATCCATGTTCTCATGCAGGAACACGTCAATATGGTCGCCGTCAACCCCCTCGGTTCCCTTGATGTAACCATAGGTATTGGCCATTTGTGTACTCCATTCCTTGCCGTCAGCGTCAACACCTTTGCGCAGACTGCCCGCAGGGTTTTCTATGGTAATGTCAAACTCACCGATAGTTACATGGCCTTTCTTGTAATTACCGGCCTCGGCCTGTGCATGGGTCGGCTCGGTGTTCACCTGTGCGGATGCGGCCTCGACTGCTGATTGCACGGTGGCCGGTGCTTGCGGCTCCGGCTTGGCCTCAGTCTTTACTGCTTCGGCTGCTGCTCGGCTATCATCTGAAGTTCCTGCTCCACGGTCGGACGGTTCTGTTCCTGTCGGATTTTGTTCTCCACTTGCAGGTGGTTCATTGCCTCGGAGTTGCCCTCCTTGGCCATCTTGATTACGGAGAGCCACATCAGCACCTCCATTTGCGACATCGTTGTTTCCATTCTTCGCAGGTTGATAATCTATATTTAATACTTGTTGAATAACGTCCGCAAGCGGATATTCTGTTGTGTCGGCCTCCTCAAAGAGAGTAGCGGCTTTCTTGCCTTGCGCGAGGTCATACATCTGGTTGAAATAACCCGCGATTGTCGATTGCGACATATCATTGGCTTTATACATCGCGGCCAGATGCAATGCAAAGTTACTAAAATTATCGGCAGGCATGTACTGCTCAAACCTGTCATCGAGTTGAATTGACAGTTTGAAAGCCTCAACAGCCCTTAGAGCCTCCTCCATTTTCTTGGCGGCTGCAAAAGTGGGGTCGCTCATGAGCTGATGATATGCGGCAATGGACGCTTGGATTTCGGGGAGCATTTTCCCTGCAAAGGGTGAGTCCATATCACGGAAGGCCGTTGAGAGGATTGCACGTTGAGCCTTGGCCGGAAGTGCGTCAAACATTTCCTCCAACTGCTGTGAGCCTCCTTTGAACACGGCTTGATACAGAATTTTCTGCAAGTCGTTCTTAGCCTCGGCGGTGAGATTGCCCTTGCTGTCAAATGCAGACTGATATTGTGTGTTGGTGATAGCACCTTTCTGTGCCATCCATTTCAGTACCTCGGTACCGTTGCGGTCTACAAGCTGACCGAATGTGGCCTCCTCATCACCGCTGCGGAGTAACTGTGATGCAAACGAGCGCATATCCTCACCGAGTTTCTGGGCTACATTTTTGGGTTTGATACGCTCGATGCCGCCACTCTCGGTGTCCTGGGCGGTCATTTGACCCAAACGGATTGCCTCAGCATCGTCAACGTCAAGCATATTGACAAGGACAGGATGCTGCATGGCGTTGATAGCTTCGGAGGCGAGGCCCAACTGCTCGGCATTGTCAAGAAGGTATTGCTTATAGGTCTGCTGCTGTTCGGGCAGGTGATTATCCCACAGATAGCGGAGAGCGTCAGAGCGATTGTTACCCTGTATAACCTCACCGCGAGTATTGACGGTCGGTGCGCCTGTGTAGGCGGTTGCACTGCCTGTAATTTCCTGCGGTCGGATTCCTTCTGCCATTTCCTTGGCGGCATACATAGATACGGCCTCTGCTCTGTTCTTGGGCTGAGCCTCCTCAATAAAGAACATGGGGTTGCGCTGTCCCTGTATGTGCGAGGGCTGTAACTGCGATGCCTCAATGACGGCCACATGACCTTTGGGGAGGTCTTTCTGTGAAAACTTGACCTCGACCTCCTTGCCGACAACACCCTGCACAGGTTCCTGTCGGGTGAACATTTGACCACTAAAACGGCGCACACCGCGCTTGCGGGCATTTTCGGGTGTGTCAAGGTGCCACTCTGGAATACCCTCCAATGCCTCACGCTCCTGTCGTGCGGCCTCCTCGCGGGCTGCTCGCTCCGCTTTCTCGGCCTCGGCTCGTTCTGCGGCTCTCTGTCGGGACTCTGCCTCCTGCTGTGAGCGGATTGCATCCTGTCGGCGTTGTTCGACATTCGCCATCTGCTGCCACAGGTTGTATTCCTGCTCGGCCTGTACGAGTTCTGCGGAGATTGCCTTCTTAGATGCAAGTATTTCGGTCGGGGTCTTACCCTTCGGTTTCTGCTTTTGGGCTTTCTCATACGCCTTGCGCTTCTCCTCGGCCATGGTGTCGGCAATCTCTTTGGCGGTGGATGCATCACCCTCGGCAAATTCCACAAGTGCATCCCAACCATGCTCCGGGTTCTCGGCCTGTTCAAAGATTGGTTCACCCTTTGCATCGCGGGGAATACGTTGCAGTGGTGTCGGTTCTGCTGTCGGAGCCGATGTTTCCTGTACGTTCTCTACGGGAACGGCGGGATTGGGAACGGTTTCAGCGGTTGAAACGGCGTTTTCCGTAGGATTTTGGGGCGTTTCTCCAGAATTGAGAACGGTTTCGGGCTGATTGGGAACGGTGGCCGGCTGCTCGTTGGCGGGCTGAATTGCGCCCAATTTGGAGAGCTGCACATCTGTCCATGTAGGGACGTTGGCTCCGGGCGAATATGGCTGCATGGCATTGCCGTTGCCGTCATGCGCCCACATAAAGCCTCGGTCGTCAATAACTACATTCTGCCCCTCGGCATCCTTGCCAACGGTGAATGTGCGTGTGCTACCGTCTCGTTGAGGTATGGCAATAGTGCCAACAGGGTTCACGCCTGTGGGCATGGCAACCTCACCCTGCGGTGCCTCGGCGGGTACGGGTGCAGGAGTCGGTTCCGTTGTAGGTGTGGGGGTCGGCTCTGGAGTAGCAGCAGGAGCTGGGGCAAGTGTAGGCTCGATGGGTGCAGTCTGTTCGGGTTGTTGAGACTGAGCGGCCTGTATTCTGCGCTGCTGTTCCTGCTTTAGTGCTTCCAACCATCCACGGCCATAGTCTGTAAGGCTTGATACCTCGCTCTCATTACTGAACCGTTCAATTTTGCTGTTGAGTTCCTCATCAGACATTGAGGTGTATGCAGCTCCATCTTCAAGGCCTTTGTTGTATGCCTCGGTGTCAGTAACTCCTTCCGGGTAAACGCGGTCGGTGGCTGCTTGGGATTGCTCGGCTGACGGCTGCGGCTCGTCCGGCACATACTCGGAGAGAATGTTGTCGAGTTCGTGGTCAGATGCGTAGTGGAGGTGTTGCAGGTCGCCTTCTACATAATACTCATGGTTACCATTCTCATCTACATAGCCGGTGAGGACACCGCGAGTTTCCGTGCCATCAGAGTTGCGTATCTTAATTTGGCCGGAGGTGTATTGGGATTGTGGTTGCACATCTCCTGCGGGGTCCTCGGCCTCGGTGGGCATGGGTTCGGCCACATCTGTGGCGGTGGGCGCATACTCTTCATAAGTAAGAATGGCCTCGGGTGAAACCATCTCAACCTTACCTGTGGCAAGGTCACGAATGACAATAGAGTCATCGCTGCGCTCGTTGTCAATCATTGTGCCGTCCTCCATCATCACCACGCGGCCACTCAACACCTCAACAGGTCGGTCTTGGTATTTCATAACCGCACGGCCTATGGGAGCCTGTTCGCCTCCGGGCTGATGCGGGTCGTAATCCGGGGCCGGGTCGGTGGAGCTGTCGAAACGCGGGTCAATCGGCTCACTCTCGGCATCACCTTGCCGTGCGGCCTGTTCATCGTTCATCTCAGTTGCCTCTACTTCCTCCGCATCCTCAACTTTTTGCGTCAAATTTTCACCTTCAAGTAATTTGGGTCCAGTGAAAGAGGATTTGGCTCGGCTTGGTATCAGAGCCTCTATATACTCATCTATGGCCGTCTGTTCTTGGAGTGTGCGGCGGTTGGCCTCCTTGCGGATTGCTCCGTCAATATCAACGCCGTATTTCTCATTGATAGCGTTGCGCTTTTCGGTGGCTAAATCCTTATTCTCCTTAAGTTGCTCAAACTCTGATATAATTTTACCGTATATATTCTTCTGAACCTCTGTGAGTTCATTTGATTCGCCACGTCCAAAGCTATTGTCCCTTACAGTTTCATAGGTTTTATATACCTCTACGGGGTCCCAACCATATTTGGCCGCAACTCTTCTGCTTGCCTCCTGCATTCTGTTATCCACGTCAACTATCTGCTGATAACGCTCGCCGATTTCGATTGTGTTGAGTTCTGTTTGACGCTTGATGCGCTCCAATTCAAGGTCAGCGGCCTTGCGGCTCTTGAACGAGCGGGAGGTGATAACGCCGTTGGCTCCCTGCGATTCCACGATGAAACCGCCATTGCCGTCCTCTATGAGTTCTCCTTTCATCACAGTTGACATCGGGAGCCGACGGCCCGTGGCGTAGTAATACATCTTGGCTCGTGCTGCCTCGCTGACATGCGGGTCGGTTACCATGTCGGTAAGACGGCTGACGATTTCCGGGGCGTTCTGGGCTATCAGACTACCCTCGGCAGGGTCGCCTGTGCGCTCTGAACTTTCAACAAGGTCGCGCAGGTCATAGCCATAGCGTTTGAGTTCTGCCGTTTCGTCCTCGGTCAGAGCCATACCACCATCGGAAGGAGCGTCCATGCGCTGACGCAGACGGCTCTCAAAGTTGAGGCGGTTCTTTTGCCCGTTGGTCGGGCTGTCGAAAGATGCCTTGAGGTCGCCGAGGACACCACCTGCGCTCTTGAGTATGTGCTTGGTCTTGAAGCCTACCATCATGGCCATGTTGTCATTCCACACGTCCA
>ERZ777011.455-NODE-455-length-63498-cov-4.417335_pt1 | contig 63498 bp, 52 predicted proteins | sample MGYA00374964_ERZ777011 | MGnify/ENA primary metagenome ERZ777011 (study PRJEB29310, sample SAMD00008975) | mouse gut metagenome | study: EMG produced TPA metagenomics assembly of the Metagenome analysis of fecal microbiota from mouse which was promoted...
GATCGTGCTATAAGCACTGACTACACCACCCGCATAGCAGGTGGTTTTCTGTTTCGCGCTCCTACGTTTCTCTTTTGAGATACTCCGGCGCGCTCAACTGGCTAAAGCCATTAATTAAAGATGATTTGCCATATAACTACCTTCCATTTCCATATGCGCTTTTCTCCATTATTGCTCAAATACTATATCTTCTTCTGCCTTCGCATATACATTCAACTGATTCTCAATGTCCAATTGATTAACCAGCCAGCCACGCGCCATACACATTTTGATAAAATCGTCAATACGATTTACACCATTCATTTCCTTCAATGTTACAACTACTCCAAATTGAAGTGGTTCTTTTCTTCTCTGCAAACGTTCTTTCGTATTTATCTTAAGCCCCCAAAGACCGGAATCATATGCTTTCCTTGGAATTCTTCTTTCTTTAATCTCTTCACTAATATGCTTGATATTATCCCATTTCCGATACATTTTTCTTGCATCTTCTTCATAAAGGGTAATCAACTTATCTTCCGATTGCTGGTTATTATCTATTGATTTTATTTTAGCTTGTCTGTTTTCGACAACAACTCTGCCAAAATGTATATCCATTTCGGTACTTGTATAATCAACCCCCTGATTACGATCACACTGTGGAAAATATACTAACGTTGCTCTTGCATAAAATGGATGTGCATTATCTACAATCGGTACTGGCAGGTTATATGTATATGTCTCATATTCCTCTGATGCGCCAGTCAAAATAAAACGTATCTCATCATTTGATGATTTCATAATATTATTAATGTGCTTTGGGACAACACCATAACCGATACTATGTGAAACATCATCTTTCCTATTCCATCCCGCGGCAGCATCAATCAATAACGCTTTCGCAACTTCTCTGCTCAGTCCCATAATGTGAATTAAATATGCCAGTTTTCTTGAAATCCACGGCGCTGCAAATGATGTTCCGCTTACATATGCGGCCCCCATATCATCACGGCATACAACCATATTGTCCTTATAGTTGGAACCGTCTCCGCCATAATAACTGATATCAGGCTTATGAAAAAAAGATAATACAGGACCGACTCTGGTATAAGATGCTGATTTTCCTCTGAAGTCTACAGCATTGATTACCAGAGAATTCAGTGAATCTGCTGGCGATCCAATTTTCATATCCTTTTTTGTTTCACCATCCGGAATATTTGTCCCTGCAACAACAAAAATAACATCATACTCACTTTGTATACGGTCAAGTTCTGCTGCCTCTGGAGAAATAAAATTAGGCTTGATTTCGAGTTTGGAACCCAATGATAAATTCCATACTTTAATATCCCTGTTTAAGGCAACAATGTTTCGTATCATTTTTAACACGGTAAATGAACTGAAACCTCTATGTGTTGCAACACCAAAATGACGTACTCGGAATCTGCCACACCCATCATCAAGTGCCGGATTACCTTGCGGACCATCTACAATGATATAACTTACTTCTGTCCCATGCTCATAATCTTTTGCAGTCAATGGAATATTCGGATCAAGTAAATTTCTATATTCTACCCACTCATGAAAATACACCTTTTCATTAAATTGTGTATCAATAACTCCTATTACAGGTTCGTTGGTCGGATGGGGTATCAGGCTTTCTTCATTACTGATCTCCGCCTTATCCTCCAACACCTCGTCTCTCGTAAGCTGGGAAAAATCAGTGACACTCATCGCAATCAGATACGAAGCACGATTATATAGCAGTTTCGCTTCATCTGGATTAAGTCTTAATGTAGTACCATCAATAATACGTTCATCTACGATATGAATTCCAAACTTTGACAACAATTTCTTCGTTTCAATCCCGGTCTGATAAATTGTTATAATAGATTCCCCTGTTATCTCTTCTGCAGCTCGATCAATATCAAAGCTTTCAACGTAAAATCCATCCACCACAGCGTTTAAAAAATTGGATTTAGAAAATTCACTAAATCTATCCGCCGGTGTCCCTGCGATTTTTTCCGTTTCCTCGCTAGTAATAATACCATTAAAATATTTTTCAATAACAGATATTGTTTCACTCAAAACTTCGATTGCTTTTTCAATCGCTTTAAGCGAAACATAATGGGTAAATACATGTTTTTGTATCTCTTTGCCATCCTCGTCTGGTTCCCAGATAAACTTAACTCCTCTAATAGATTCCGCAGGAGATTTACTATTCTCAGACAACAAAATCTTCAATCTATTACTCTTTGCAACAATATGTGTATAGTGTACGCTAACCAGAGCTCCACTAATATCTGTATTTGTTTTCCAGTATTGCAAAATTCTTTTCAATTGCTCAGATAATTCAATAAGATGTAACGAAGACACACTTTTTCCCTTCGGAAGTTTCGGAGATCCCGGTTTGGAGCTATTAGGTCTTTGTTCAAATCTTCCTTTTAATTGTAAAATGTTATTCATTCATTACACCTTCTTTCAAATCTCTTGCAACACTGCTTTTTGATCTTCCAACCAGAATTTCTATTTCTCTAACTGTAAATTTCTGGCTCTGAAGTTTTTTTAAATCTTCCGGTTTTTCATTACAAACTGCATAGTAAAGTCTTCTAAAATAGTCCATGCCATCACGTGGATTGCTAAATGCAACAGACGTTTTAATCATATTTTTCAATTCTCCAGGATACGGTATCTGTGGCATTAGTTTCATTATTTTACGGAACAAACGGATATCTCTATTAGCCAGTTTTAATTTATCAAGATATTGATCTAACATCTTCTCTGCAATTGAAAGAAGATCTTCCCTGGTATATCTATCAAAATCAATGACTGAATCAAATCTTCTGATTAGCGCTTTATCAAAATACTTATACAGATTAGTTGTAGCAACTAAAACTACATTTTCATTCATCCGGTCAAATCCCTTCAACATAGCAGAAGTTGCCCGTCCCATTTCCCGCAGATCATTCTGATTCGTTCGGTCTAAAGCCAAGGCATCGATTTCATCAAACATAACTATTACCTTATTCGGTTGAACGAAACTATTTATTTCCTTGAACAACATAGATAAATTCTTTTGTGTCTGTCCCAGCTTACTATCAATCACTGCTGAAAAATCCACCATAAAAACTTCTCTATTCAATATTCGTGCAAGTTGCTTAACTGCCTCCGTTTTCCCTGTTCCTGGTGCCCCCTGAAACAAAAACTTATTAATTCCAATATGATGTTCAATTGCATTTACTACGCCCAATAAATCACTGGTAATTACATCCGGAAGTAATAGCATATCTTCCTTCCCACCAATTTTTTCAAAAAAGGGAGAAGCATTCTCCGACATCTGCGGTACAAACGTATTCACATTGGACAATAAGGACATAATATACTCTGAAAGCTGATAATCTCCAGAAGCATCAAATCCTTTAGCGATTTCATAAGCTTCATTCCGAAAGCCCGCATCATTCTTTTCCGTATAATATTTTATTAAGCTTATCACATTTTTTTTCTTCATGATACGCACTCTCCCTCTCATTTTTCTCTATGCTTTAGTTATAACACCTTGGGACACATTTGTCAATATTGGGACAATAAATTGAATTAAAAGAGCATTTACATAATTGTACGTAAATGCTCTTTTGGCTTTTCTCTAGTAAATTTTATGTACAAAGCAGTTTGCCGCTGTTACGCCGCTTTCTGCTGGTGTCTCTGTGTTACATTCCCATCAATAAAAGGATAAATCCCCTCAAATTCAATATGAAACCGTGCAATCCGGGAAATAATATGATCTGTATTATTCCTATAATCCTCCAGCAGCTGTTCCACTTTAGGCCTGATCAAATATGGTTGTACCGCTTCATGTTTCGCACCCATGATCCTGACAGGAACTCTTCTGTAAACACCGCGGTCCTCCCATTTCTCTGCGGCCTGTTTTACGGTCATATACATAAAGAGTACACCTCACTTTCCTAAACATTATACTTCCTTTACGCAATCATATCAATTTGATTGGAATAATATTCTTTATTTATCGGAACAAAAGAAGACTCGAAAATACATTTCTGTTTTCGAAGCAAGACACACCAATGTGCATCAGACTGTATTTTCCAAAGAAAACGATAAATTCCCTTTTCAGAAAAGTGTACCCACTGCTTAAAATTGAAGTACAATGCATATTTTCACATATGATCACTGATTTACACACACCCGACAACGTTTCAAACCGGAAATTGCCTTAAAAAACACTGACTAATATAACTATAATAATTACAAAAATAATATTAAATATCCATGTCCACTTATTTCCTAAATTCATTGTATAGCCAAACCCACTTCGTGGTCTCTTGATAATTACTCTTTTATTTTCTCTATTGAAATATAGTCTTCCGGTTAACCAGCCATCATTCCTATTGCATAATTTCATAAAGTTCTCCTTTGCAAATTCCGATTTTATGTTTGTTACAACTTTCTGACAAACTGGAATTTATAGATTCATTTCGTCAACAATTTTTATGGGTTTTGCAGTCATTTCTACCCATGCTGGAACGAAGCCGCTCTTAATGGCGTTTCTGACGGACCTGATATTGGACCATGCCGTACAATAAAATGGTACTTTGTCCCTGCTTATTATTTCTTTTGTAAGCGTACTTGTCAGTAAGGAGGCAATTCCTTGCCGTCTGTATTCCGGCAGAACATCCACACCAATCTGCCACATATCTTTGCAATCCGCAGAACAGGCGGCTAATCCAACCAATGTATTTCTATCGTATGCGCCAACACCAAGTACATCCAGATGCTTACGATCTTTGCAAAGTGCATTACTCCATTCCGGCAAATACAATTCACCAAAATCTTCTTGTTCCAATATGCGCGTTGTATAGGCGCAAGAAAGAATTTGTATCCTGCTTATATCCGGCAAATAGTATTCTGCCATAAAACATATTTTATGTCCTTTCTCTAATAGGCGTTCATTCAGCCAATGCATATTCGGTGTTTCAAAGCAGTGATAAAATTCAAACTTTCCTATATACTCGGACACTATTTCCAAGGTTTCAGGTATGGAAGCTGCCGCGATATTGTTCCCATAGGAAACAAAGTTGCACGTGATTGGCTTCTTCAGATATTTGCGGGCGTTCTTCCCTAATTTTATGGGAAAAACAACATTTCGATTTGTCTTAAAATCTTCCTCTCGGCACCCCATATCCTCTGCGGACTGCCTTATAGCAATTTCCATCATTTCACGATTCGTCATAAACTTCTCTCCACATTGTATCGGTTCGGCAACTTTCGATTTGTATATAACTATACCATAGTTTGTGTAATTCCGAAATAAGAATATTTATTTTGTATATCATGCAACCATATTCAGAAAATAGATATAATTTTCTAAATCTTTGTTTCTTCCCAACCCCTTCCTGAACGATTCAGGAAGGGGTTGGGAATTTTCTCTAAAAATCTGTTTCTCGGTATTGGGAGTGATTTTTTCTCGTTGTTTTTCCATGGTTTTCCGGCTAATGCCAGAGAAAACATGGTCTGCTTATCATAAACAACAGTTGCAATTATAGGGGGGATTATGGAATTTTACGTTCTTTTTATGGTCAACAGAATAAAAATAGGACGTGGAAATTTAGAGATTCTCAATTTTCCATAGATTTTCCCCTAAAAATCGTTATATAAGAGCGTACTTGTTATATTTTGATTTTCTACTTTCCTATTGCCTGACCTTTGTAAACAAAGGAATTTGGGGTTATATTCGTAGAACATGTTATATAATTTCTATGCGTCTCCCAGTCGGCAAGGGCGTTAAGTTATGAAAAGGGAAGGAAAGACTTAAATCTTCCTTCCCTCCGGATTATGATGACACCCGGTATGTGAAGCCCACAAAGCCTTTGGCCTTCAGGTTCCGTTTGTTTTGCCTATCTGGTCTGACTGGTACGGTATGCCATCCGATTTCCTCTAACAGCTTCGCATAGTCCGCACCTTCCGTCCTGAAATACTCCCGGCACAAGGCCGCCGCCATTTTAAAATTAACATGATAGGCATAAATCCCTTCTTCCGGCTGACGTATGACCGCTTCACTTGCTATACGGCTTGTGAAGTTGAACATGGTCATTGCCGCATACATCTCTTGTTCTGCAAAACAATCGCTTTTGCCATGCAGATTTACAAGTCCCATAGTGTATTTCAAATCCCGGAAACTGGATTCGACCCCCCAGCGCAAATGGTACAGCTCCCGGATATCCTCCAGTGTGAATGTATTCGGCAGAGACGTGGCTATCGTCTCAAACACACCGCTGTCCAATTGGAACCGAACAATCCTCAGACACATGGGATACGGACTGGGAAAATCCCAACGTCCCCGGCGTGTTTTGCTCCCTTCTTTGCTGTTTTTCGGCACTTGAAGGAAGATATGCTTCTTCTGTTTATCCTCTTTCGTCTGCGTGGTGCTGACGGTAAAACGGATAACCGTATCCAGTTCCAACATAGGGAGACGTGCCACTTCCCTCATTGCGGAACGATTATTTTTTATGCGGATTAGGAAATCCAGATTTTCTTTTTCCGTAAGATGCGCCAATAGGTTATAGGACTCAAAGCCTCTGTCTCCAATGATGAGAGTCTTTTCCTTGAACGTGTTACGCCTGACAAGTTCAATTAATGCGCCAATCTCATCTTTCTGCGGTTCCGGCTGTATCACTGCTTCCAGATATACTTTATTCAGTATATCATACAACGGCGTCATATGCAGTTGGTTATATCCGTTAGGCACACCGGAATGAACCACAAAGCTGTCTGACTTTGGATTGCGTGGGATAGAAACCGCTGTTCCGTCCACTGCCAGAAGCCGGAATCCGTGGAAGGTTTCACTGTCAACGCATTCCTCATTGAACCCCATAAAAATATCACGGAACACATTGGCCGGAATCCGCGCCCTGCGTTGCGTTAGGGCGGAGGCTGACACGTCATACCCTGCCCTATGAAGTTCTTTGGCAAGGGAGCCGCCCTCTGCTCCGATAATCATTTGAATGGTATCCCTGATTGAAAGTTTACTTTTTCGGAGGGATTGCTCTTTTCTATACGTTTCCGCTACACGATTGATTACATCACAAAGTTTCTTTTTTATGCACATAATGTTTTTTCCTGCCTTTGGTTATTCAACCGCCGGACGAAAAAAGAACGCCAAAAACAAACCCATGATTGGGTATATGATTGACGTTCTTGTTCGCTATTATTATGTACTTTTGACTTCTTATTATTTTCTATGCCACTGACTTCTATACATTTAAACTTCTGACTATTAACTTAACTTGTACTTCCAAAATGTCTGACTTCTCACTTCCGCGCAAACCGTTCGCCACAACGATTGCTTTAATTATAGTCTATAAAATCCTTTCTTTCAAGTCACTGGCTTCTATTTCACAAAAAGTTCACAATTTGCCCCTATAACTTAACAATCTAACGCTATTTAAAAATTGTTAAGTAAAAAAATGCCTTATTTTATCGTAATTTTTCCATTTCTTAATGACATTGGCAACTGGGGCGGGATTTTTCTCTTGACAGGGTGACTGTGGACAGGCAGGGAAGACTTTATCTCTTTGCCGATGAGGGGGAAATACTTCTGTATACCGGCGAGGGGGAATATCACGGCTCCGTCAGCTGCGGTTCTTCGGATAGTCATGTTTCCATTCAGATCAGGGGAGCATGTGACGGCGCTGATGGAAAATATTATGTCTGCGTCTGCAAAGGAAATGTGGATTTTGCCGGGGAGAGTGCAGGCGGAAAGGCTGGAGCAGATACCCGTTGCACTCTAATGGAGATTGACTTTGAGGGAGCCAGGGCGTCTGAGGCGGCAGGGAACATTCCGGATGTCAAAGGATTCTGTGCGGGAAGACAGTGGGGAGAAGATCCCGCAGGACAGGGAGAGGATTCCGGCAGGCAAAGCAGAAACAGTGCTGCGCAGGGCGGCAGTATTGCCGGACAGTATGATTTTCTGCTGTATGATGAAAAAGCTGTCTATGGATTTGATCTTGCCGCTCAGAAAAAGAATCCGGGGTCTGCAGGAGAAGAGCTGTTTACCTGGCTGGACAGTGACATCAACGGATACTGTGTCACCAGCCTGTATCAGGCAGAGGACGGAAGGCTCTGTGCCACGGTGGCGGACTGGGGCAATGAAGATACGGCTATTGTGATGCTGGAGAGAACAAAAGCGGATCAGGCGCCCCAGAGGGAAGAACTGGTGCTTGCCACTGTGGAGGGAGAGGGCAATCTGACGGCAATGGCTGTAAAGTTCAACAGGGGCAGCAGCCAGTATCATCTCACTGTGAAGGGATATGAGTCCCTGACGGATCTGTACAATGCCGTATTGGCAAAGGAGCCGATTGACCTGGTAGACCTGACTGGCGTTAATGTGCAGAAACTGGCCTCTCAGGGGTTTTTCGAGGATTTGGCGCCCTATGTGGACCGGTCAGAAGCTTTTGACCGATCAGATTTTGTAGACGGTATTATGGATGTATATACCTTTGACAATGAGCTGATGGGTATTCCGGCATCTTTCACGCTTCGGACTGTAGTGGGAGACGGGACGCAGCAGGAGCTGCAGGGGGGACTTAGCCTGGAGGGACTGCTTGCGGCGGCGGAGAGCCATCCGGGAGCCCTGGCCTTTGACGGACTGACAAAGGAAGAAATGATGCGGTATCTCATGATGTTTAATGAGGATACCTTTATTGATTTGGATACCGGTACCTGCCATTTTGATTCGGAAGTTTTTCAGGCGGTACTGGAGTATGTGGATCAATTTCCGGACGCCGTGGGATATAGTATGGAAGAACTCTCCCTGCCTGCCAAAATCAGGAACGGGGAAGTACTGTTCGCCATAGCGGAACTAAATGAATTCAGGGCGATTCAGGAATATGAGGGAATGTTTGGGGAGACGGCTGCCTGTGTCGGTTTTCCTACCCCGGACGGACAGGGCGGTCATCTTCTCTTTACCGGGGACGCTTATGGGATTGCTGCTGCATCGGGACACAAGGACGGCGCATGGAAATTTATAGAAGGGTTTCTGACGCAGGAGAAAAGTGACTCCTACTATGGTAATTTTCTCACTGCCAGTTTCCCGTCATTGAAAAAGGTGCTGGATGAAAGAGCAGCGGAAGCCATAGAAAGAGACAGCCAGTATGAAAACGGCAGGTTTCCGGAAACGATTTATTCGGACGGTACCACGTTCCAGTTTCATGCTTTGACCTGGGATGAAGTCAATGTCATGCTGAATCTGGTTCCTGAGGCAAAAGCTTATTTTGATGTAGAAAGTAATGAAATGATTCAGATTATCAGTGAGGAAGCCTCAGGCTACTACAGCGGGCAGAGAGGGGCAGGGGACGTGGCTGCTCTGATTCAGAACCGTGCCCAGCTTTATGTGAATGAAAGTAAATGACGGTAACTGTAAAATTCTGGAGTATGTTTGAAAATTTTTACCTTATTTTGCGCAGAAATGAAAGGATGAAAAGTGATGAAAAATATAAGAAAATATGTAAATAGAGTGATTACGGTTTTTGTGGCTGCAAATATTTTATTGCCGGTCGGAGATACTGTCTGCTACGAACATTGAGGTCATAAAACAAATTAAGCGGAACCTCAGGGGGCGTTTGCTGATAGTCAAACAAACGCCCTTTCCATATGCGGTCTATTGCTTTAATGTGATGATCGTGTGAAAGGTAAGTGCATTTTCATTGTAATACATTTCCATATCTCCATGATAGTTACCAATGACTTTCCGGATACTTTTTATCCCAAAGCCATGTCTGCGTCTTTCAGGCTTATGCGTGGTCAGACTGCCATAAGAATCCGCAAAGGGATTTATGCGGCTGGAATTTATGACGGATATGACGATGAAGGGGGTACCTGTTCTTTTGCGGGCATTTATCTCGATAAAGGCATCGGGAATGCCGTGGGCAGCTTCAAACGTATTGTCCAACAGGTTGCAGAACAGGGAAGAAAGGTCGCTGTCAGCGATAAAGTCAATGGTCTCGTGCCGGATGTCTGCATGAAAGGAAATATGGCTGCCGTCACATTGGCGTTTGTACCGATACAGGATCGTGTTGAGCATATCATTATCGCACAGGCGGACAGATTCCTGCAAATCGGAGGAAAGCAGCAACTGTTCGATATAGGCGCTAATCTTATCATGTTCCCTTTTCTGGTTTGGCAGATCTATGGATTGAAGATGCTTTTTAATGTCATATATCAGGATGCTCTGGTTTTCATTCCGGGAGAGCAGCATTTCATAATATTCCGCTGAGTTTGCTTCCTTTTGCAGCAGTAGCTGCATCTCTGTAAATTCAAGGTTTTTCTTCTGGTTATAATGGTTGAGGCTAAATATAAACAGGTTGGCGATCAGTAAAAAGACTGCACCCAGAGTCATCATAAAAAGCAGAGAGGGTGAAAGAGTGTATATATCATTGATGGCCACAAAAGTCAGCATGACAAAAACAGAAGCCAGTGGAATGAACACCAGAAGCAGCGCGTAATGGTCGTGCTGTCGGTTGTCTTCCCGCTGTCCTTTCAGGAAGTGCATCAGGACATAGATGATCGTAAAAAAACAGTTTACTGAAAATGGCAAAAAAGATAATGTTGTAGGAAGATGCGTACTCTGCAAAAAAGTGCGGTGCAAAATGCTCGACAACACCGTACACGGCTAATTCACACATGGCCATGGCGGCAGTCAGTATGGCTGAGTGAAAACAGCAGAAAGCCATTTCAACCGGTATCCGACATTCAGAAAAGTGAAGCTGACAAGAAAGTACAAAAGTGCATTTAACCATTTTAGGTCATACAAGTGAAGAAATATTTTAATTCTTTGTATTTATATAGGTATATTGGTCAATTTCAAAAATGAAAGCGACTTATATACCTTTTTTGTGTACCTTGAAAACTTCATAGCCTTCCAGACAGTTATACAGGAACTGCGGACGGTGTGCGATGACAAAAAAGGGAGCGCACCCGCAGGCGAAACGCCGCACAGCAAAAGCTACACAGTAGCTGCCTGAAAATACGCGGCGGAACTCCGGCGCAGGAAATGGGTCTGGGGAAAAGGCAAATATCTGTAATAATGGACAAACAGGTCAGTATAAAATGTAAGGATTAGACAGGGAGGTGGTGTTTTGCTGTTATGGAAGAAATCGTGAATATTGAAGATATAAAAGTAAATACCGCATTGCCCAAGGAAGCCCGAATCAGACAGTTTGTTGAGGAAATCAGGAATCCATACCGTTTTCTGGTGGATGATGTCATTGTGAATGTTGTGTTTACAGAAAGCAGGGATACGCTTCAGGACAGACTGCAGCAATACTTTCAGCTTGTTTTGGGATGAGCTTTCATACATATTATTTTGGCGTGTGAAATTCAATGCTGAGGGAATGCCGTCTTATGAGCAAAGGTAGCTGCGAAGCAGCGGAAAGCACCGCAGGTGCGGCTTTGTGAATGGCGAGGGCTGAGCTGTTGCATTTAATGGGAGAAAATGGAAGGATGGCTTGTAAAAGGAAAAAAGATTTGGTAGGATACAGACAAGGACAAATCTAAATCTTAATTTGCAGGCTATTCTTAACAGAATTATTGCTAGGAGGTAGCCATGCGTATTTCAAATCAGAAATACTATGCCGGAGCGTATAAGCGGCTTTCTCGGGAGGATGAGATAGCGGCTTTGGGCGCAAGGAATGAAAGCAACAGTATTTCTAATCAGAGAGACCTTATCCAAAAATTTGTAAAATCCCATCCGGAAATCGAAATTGTAAAGGAATATGCCGATGACGGATTTTCAGGCGTGGATTTTGAGCGCCCGTCTTTTACGCAGATGATTGAGGACATAAAGGCAGGAGTCATAAACTGTGTGATCGTCAAGGACTTATCCCGGTTTGGAAGAAATTATATTGAAGTGGGGAAATACCTGGAAGAAATTTTCCCGGTCTACGGTGTGCGGTTCATTGCAATCAGTGAAAACTATGACAGCGCCGTTACAAACGGCGGGAATGAGCAGCTGGTGATCCCCTTTATGAATCTGGTGAATGATGCGTATTGTCGGGATATTTCCATTAAGACACGTACAAGCCTTGAAATGAAACAGCAGAAGGGAGAGTATGTGGGCTCGTTTGCCCCTTATGGGTATAAAAAGGCGCCGGATGACATCCACCGCTTTCTTGTGGATGAGGATGCCGCCGCTGTGGTGAGGCGAATCTTTGAACTGACAATCGGCGGAATGAGTAACGGTAAGCTGGCGGATTTGCTGAACCAGGAGGGTGTGCCGTCTCCTACAGAGTATAAGCGTCTGCATGGGGAAAATTTTAAGTGTCATTTTCAACGGAACCGGAAGGCCCTGTGGTCGCCGCTTGTGATCCGGCATATTTTAGGGAACAGGGTTTATCTGGGGGTAATGGAACAGGGCAAGACCTACAGTATCAATTATAAGGTCAAGGCTCGCAGGAACAGGGAACCGCAGCAATGGTATTGTGTGGAAAACAGGCATGAGCCTATTGTGGCAAAGGATACCTTTGATATTGTGCAGAAAATACTGGCGAATGATCTGAGGACCAGCCCTGGTGAGGAAACTGTTTACCTGTTTTCCGGCCTCGCAGTCTGTGGCCGATGCGGCGAAAAACTGCTTAGGTATAAGAAAACCTTGAAGGGAAAGCCGTATGTATATTATGGCTGTTATGATAAGAAAAAAATTCTGCGGTGTCGAGGTGTCTGTATCCGGGAAAACAAGCTGGAGCAGGCGGTCACACAGACGATCAGGCAGCATATAGCATCTATTATTCAGATGGGCGAATTGCTGGAAACAATACAGTCTATTCCATTGAAAGAGCAGGAATTGAAAAGTATTGACCTGCTGGTGGAGGAACAGGAAAAAGAAATCCAAAGAATCGGCAGGCTGAAACTGAAGCTTTATGAGGATTATCACGATCAGTTTATCAGCCGCCAGGAATATAGGGATTTTGAAATGATTTACCGCCAGAGGGAACGGGATGCCGAACAGAAAAAAGAGGAATTGCAGCAGAAAAAGGAGCAGTTTTTACAGGGAAATACAGTGCTGCAGAAATGGCTGGAGGAATTTACAGTACATAGAAACGTGGAAAAACTGAACCGCTCTTTATTCGTTACATTGGTGGAGCAGGTTAAAGTGTTTTCCGCAAACGAAATAGAAGTGCAGTTTCGGTACAAAGACGAGTTTGATATTGCAAAGGCCGTACTGGAGGAACGCTGCGGCGCTATGGCGGCTTTGCCGGATGATAGAAAGCGGGGGTGAGGATATGGCAAGGGTTTCCCGCAAAAGTGTGACAAGAACTTCTAAAGACATCCCATCATTGGATGGAATGCCAAGAAGTTCTAAATCTCACACACAATATGCTTTCCTCACGGCCTTATATGTACGCTTATCCATGGAAGAACAGGAAGGTGACTTGACGGAGAAGATCAGGAACCAGAGGGAACTTCTTCTGGAGTATGTCAGGGAGAAACCGGAGTTTCAGCTGGTGGATATTTACTGTGACAACGGCTGTACAGGCACTAATTTTGACCGGCCTCAGTGGCAGAGGCTGATGGAGGATGTCAAGGCAGGAAAGGTAAACTGCATCATTGTAAAAGATTTGTCCAGGCTGGGCAGGAATTATATCGAGGCAGGCAATTACCTGGAAAAGGTATTTCCCTTTATAGGTGTCCGTTTCATTGCAATCAGCGACGGCTATGACAGTGAAAACCTGAAACAGGAAGACACGGGGCTGTTTTTGCCGCTGAAAAACATTATCAACGCTTCCTATGCCAAGGACCTTTCCCAAAAGGTCAGCAGTGCGAGGCATGTCCAGCGAGGCAGGGGAGAATTTACCGGATCTATTGTGCCTTTCGGGTATAAGAAGGATCAGCAGAGAAAGGGAAGATTTGTGGTAAATGAGGATGAGGCGGCAGTTGTAAGGCAGATATTCAGGATGTTTGGGGAGGGTGGGTCCTATTCGGAGATTGCGAGGGAATTAAACCGATTACGGATTCCCTCGCCCCAGGGGAAACTGTGGAGGTATCAGTCTATCCGTAGGATCATTGCAAATGAGGTTTACCTGGGGAGGATGATACAGGGTAAGCGATGCAGCAGGGAACCGGACGTAGTTACCGTAGAAAATACCCATGATGCGATCATCACGGAGGATTTGTTTGAAAAGGCCCAAAGCCAGAGGGAAAAAATCAGTTTTCACAAGGAAAATGGCGAAAGACAAAAAGCTGCGGGTGAAGAAATATACCCTTTTCAAGGAATGCTCAAGGCGGCAAACAGCGGGCTTACCTTATGCAAGACTTGCTACAGGAAACAGGCGGGCCAGGTTCTGGTTAAGGCGTATCGTTCGCCCAAGGCTCTTGATAAAGAGGGCAATCCTTATAAGCTGGTTATGATACGGGAAGAAGTGCTGCTGTCCATTGTGAAAAAAGTGCTGTTCCAGTACATCTCCGTGCTGGAGGATACCCGAATGGTTTTAAGCCAGGAGGCGATACAGGAAAGCTGCCAGAGCAAGATCAGGCGCATGGAGAGAGATTTGCAGACTTTATATAAAGAAGTCACACGGAAAAAAGAATTGCTTTCTGACAGCTATCAGGATTTGGCGGACGGCATTCTGGAGGCGCTGGACTACAAAAGGATACAAAAGCAGTATAAAGAGGATGTTGTCCGTCTGGAACAGAGGATAAGGGAGAGGGAAAAAGGGCTCATGGATTACAGACAGCTTGTAAAACTGGAGAATCCCTATATAGCAGTGTTGATGGAATTTGGAAAGTCGCAGGAAATCACAAGGGAGTTACTCTCACTCCTTGTTTCGGAGATTGTAGTGATTAGCAGCAGGGAGATTCAAATTGTTTTTTCATTCGAGGATGAATTCCGAAGTTTGTGTACAGTGCGGGAAGATTTTCTAAGTTAGTATAGTACACTAACAAAGGAATTGTTATATAAATTTTAACAATTCCTTAGAAAATCTACGGTTCATAATATGAACCTTTCCCACACGAAAGAATTGTGCAAGCAATTCTTTCAGAACTATGAATGGGGTGAAATATGGAAGTTAAGAAAATCATTGCCCTATATCTGCGTCTGTCCAAGCATGACGAGGATATAGAGGAAGACATGGAGAGTAACAGCATTGGCAACCAAAGAGAGATTTTGTGGGAATATGTAAAAAGACATCTGGATACAGTGGGATATGAAGTGCGTGAGTTTGTGGACGACGGATTTTCTGGCACATCCATGGAGCGCCCAGCCATACAGGCTTTGTTGAAAATGGTGGAGGAAGGGAAAATTTATGCCATTGTGGTAAAGGATCTGTCCAGGTTTGCAAGGAACTACCTGAAATCCGCCTATTACATGGAAAAAATATTTCCTGCTTTCGGAGTCCGCTTTATCTGCGTGAACGACAGCTATGACAGCGACAGCATTACTTATCAGCTGCCGGGAATGGATATGGCCTTTAAGGGTATCATCCATGACTATTACTGCAAGGAACTGTCCAAGAAACTGAAGGTCGCCCGCAGGCAGCAGGTAGAAAAGGGGAAATGTATCTTTGCCAAACCGCCGTATGGTTACTGGAAATCGGAGACAGAAAAGGGAGTGCTGGTGATAGATGAAGGTACGGCGCCAATCGTAAAAGATATTTTCCGTCAATATTTACAGGGAATGTCCGCATACGGAATTGCACAGGAGTTAAACAGGAGAGAAATCCCATCTCCCAATAAGCGTTTGATAGCAGCAGGTATGCTTACCTTTCGGGATGAACAGTATGTGAAAGGAATGTGCTGGAATGGCGGCGCAGTGCTTTCTATTCTCCGCAATCAGGTTTATATAGGCGATATGGTGGGCGGAAAGGAAGAAAGAGTCAAAATGTGCGACAAAAACTGTAAGAAGAAAGACAGGGAAGAATGGATCATCGTGCAGGGGACTCATGAACCAATCATTGATAAAGAAGTTTTTTATCAGGTTCAGGATATGCTTACAGGAAAATCGAAAAACCGGGACAGGAAAGCAGGAAGCCCTGCAGCATTTTCCGGCAAGCTGATTTGCGGCAGATGCTACGGAAACATGACGAAAAGCGGGGGGCATAAGGGAGTGGAATATTATTCCTGCCCAAGATGCCGAACCATGGGAAGAAAAGGCATGACAGCCCATAGTGACTTTCTGGAGAAACGAATTCTGGAAAAAATCGCAGGCCGGACCATACCGGAAAGCCTGATGCCAGGTTCTCTGGTTTCCGTGCCTCAGGTTGATCCTGTGAAAACAAGCCGGGAGGATAAAAAGGAAAAAGGCGCACAGAAGGAGGCAGGAATCCGAGGCCAGATGCTATTAGCGGATTATGAGATGTACGCAGAGGGGCTGATTACAAGAGAGGAATATGAGGAAAGGAGAAGGGCGTTACATGAAAAGGCGGTTCGCAAAGAAACAGATACGGCATCACAGAAGGAAGTGAAAATTGCAGAGAGCGCCCATACGGAGAGAGAAAAGGAGGTGTTTGGAGGTGACAGCAGGCTCACATTTGAAACCGTAGACTATTTTGTAGAGAAAATAGTAGTAAACGGCACAGAGGACATCAAGATTGAATGGAGGGAGGGCAGGCAACAGGTACTATACTGAAGAGCACAACCGCTCTTCAGTAAAAAAGATTTTTTTCAAAATGACACCGCATTTATTTTGTGGTAAAATACAAGGAGAAAAGAGATGGAAGGAATTGCTTACCAAAACAAGGACATTTTATTCAAGATTTTAGGCCAGACTTATAAAGAAAAGAGTTTTGCGGTTTATGGCATTGATCTTCCGCGCATTCAAGCGCTTTTACCAACAGATCTGCCTAAAATATCGGCAAATGAAAAAAGCGTTGACAACCTGTTCCTTTTAGAGGATGGAACATATGCGATTGTGGATTACGAGTCAGTCTATAAAAGAATCAGTAAAATTAAATACTTGAATTACATAGCGAGGGTCAAAGCGTTTGCAAATGTGCAAACGCTGAAAAATATTATATAGAAGATGATAATTTCAACCTGCGTCTGATTGCGATTTATACCGGTGATGTGGATCAGGCGGAGCCGGATCTGAAAACGGCCTGTTTTACCCTGCACGCCGAGCAGGCGTTTCTGGCACATATAGACGGCAAGGCTGCCTTTCAGGAGATTCAGGAAAAGCTGCAGGCAGGTAAAACTCTTGACAATGATGATCTGATGAAGCTGGTGATTCTGCCGTTGACGGTTCCCGGTACTGAAGGGAAACAGGGGATGCTGGAGGCGGTTGTTGGGCTGGCTGAACAGCTGGAGGATGAGGAACAGCAGATTTTTATTCTTTCTGCTGTTATTGTAGCAAGTGACAAGTTTATCCAAAAGGAATACATGGAGCAGATAAGGAGGAAAATCAATATGACACAGATTGGCCAGATGTATGAGAAAGAGAAGATTGAATATGGAAACCAGAGAGCAAAAGAGGCGGCCAAAGAAGCGGCAAGAGAGGCAGCAAAAGAGATGGCAAGAGCTATGTTAGATGAGGATATTGATACTATAAAGATTATGAAGATTACAGGCTTGACTGAAGTAGAACTGTTGCATCTCCAAGATGTTGCTGTAACAGTGTAGGAGCTAATATGACGCAGATCGGCCAGATGTATGAGAAAGAGAAGATTGAATATGGAAACCAGAGAGCAAAAGAGGCGGTCAGAGAGATGGCAAGAGCCATGCTGGACGAGGACATAGACATTGTTAAGGTGATGAAGATCACAGGGCTGGCAGAAGAAGAACTTCTGCGTCTCCGGGATACCGTCGTGACAGTGTGAACAATTCACCAAAATGCTGTGGATTATGTGGCTCATATAAGGTCATACGACTCAGATAAAGTTACAAAGTACAAAAAGGGCATGAAATGATGTCCTTTTTTGTTACACAGGGGAAATCGTCCCAGAGGAGGGAAAAGTATTTCCCCCTATTGACACCATACCGGAAACGGTATTCTACACCATGAGCGTGTATTTCCTGGCGGCGAAGGTGACGAAGACCCGGTACACCCTCACCGGGGCGTTGCTGGCTACTCTGGCGGGGACTGTGGCCAGCGTGGTGCTGGCGGGTTGGATGGGGTGAAGACTATTTCAGGATACCCGGGAAAGAGGGGCGATATTTGCAAAAAAATACAGCTTGTAGAGTGACTGCCATAGGCAGTACTCCGCAAGCTGTATTTTGAAATCATGTTTCAGGGAAAGGTATTTTCTGGAGGCCAAAGTGTTCATCCAGCATTTCCAGATAATCAGAATCCATCCTGTCATAGGGACAAGCGAGGAATATGGTTTTTCTGAGAAGCCTGCTCTGCCCGATATGTATATCCATCTGGAACAGAAGATCCATGCCGAGCCCGTATCTCGTTGCGCTGGCTCAACTCAAGCAGGATGAATTTATTCTTCATAGTACATGCCTTCCTCCAGTTCGAGGCTGTCGTTATATACTGGGCACACTACATTTCCCTGGGTATATAATTTATCAGATTCGGCATTTGTCCCTGAACCGATAAACTGCACTGTATATCCATCAGAATCCCTGTTTTTTACAAGTAGTATCCATATATCATATATATTGCTGAGTTGGCTCTTGTTTTTGATCTCCATGCCGATGTACAGGTCGTTTATTGTGAGCTTGCTGTCTGCTTTTTCCATAGGGGCCGCTACTTTCCTTTAGGTATAGATTCTTATTGTTTATTATATCCCGTTCTGATTTAAAAGTACATTAAATAATTTTGTATCATATTCCTGTTATTTTTTTGAATAATATAGGGAGTTAATGCACGTATTTAAGGATGTAGGGCTGGTGGAACAGCTTGGCACTGGAAGTTTCCGGCGGGAAAGGAAAATGTTCCTGTTGATAAATTGAGTGGCGATGATAATGGCGATGAAATAATAATTTTAAAATTGCCGAAAATCAACCTGACATTACGGCACAGAAATTAAGTAAGAAAACCGGATCCAGTGCCAGAAAGATCAGCCGTGTCATAAAGAAGTTACGGGAATCGGGGAAGATCATCCGTATCGGTTCTGACAGAAAAGGATATTGGAAAATAAATGACTAGGTGAATAAAAAGTTTCTCCTTATTGACGCATCAGGGGAGACAGCCTTCTACACCAGGAGCGTGTATATACATGAGCTTTTTCATCAGTTCGGAGGTGATGCCAGCAGACAGTTCCCGGCGGCAAAACAGATTACGCTGTTCATTGTTCATCTGAACGGTATAACTGTCTTCCGTGAAAAACTGTGCCAAAGTGACTCTAAAAGCGGAGCAGATGGCTTCCCGCCATTGCGGAGTACCCGTCAATAGACTGGGAGTATGAAGCTATCTGTATTTATCAAAAAAGGTAGACATTCGTGAAAGGAGCACTATGGAGAAGACCGAGAGCACCGGGCGGAATTGACAGAAGACTATTGGAAAAATTCGTCAGGGGCAGAAGGACTTGTAGACAGGAGGGGTGCCCAGGTGGTATGAGTTGGTGATGGAGGATAAGGAGTCAAACAAATCCATCTGAATTTAGTTGTATGTATATGTTGAAATGTGTATAATATGAATAGAAGCATGTTTGTAAAGATAAGGGATGAGGTGTTTGCTATGACTATGACCAGGGTAGAAATTGATGTACCGGAGGAAATTGTACCATATACAGTGCTGGAGGATAAGGAGGCACAAACAACAAGAAATGCAATGCTGGTCTACCCTTATATCAAAAGCGGTGTCATGTCTCACGGAAAGGCGGCGGAGATGCTTGGGCTTCATAAGATAGACCTGATTACATTGTATGGCAAACTGGGTCTGCCATATTTTGATGAAACGGAAGAAGAATTTGAAGAAGATCTGGCAGTATTGAAGAAGTTAAGAGGTGCCACTATATGATTGTTGTTTCGGATACCATACCGATTATTTCACTGATGAAGGCAAGACAGTTGGAATTGCTGCGGCAATTATTTGGAGCTGTCTATATTCCGGAGGCAGTATATCGGGAATTGACAGATAATGAGGCATTTTCTGAAGAAGCAAGAATGGTACAGGAGTGTGAATTTTTTTATGTACAGAAAGTGGACAATGGGAAGTCGGTTATCATATTGCAGAATTTTACCGGATTAGATGCCGGGGAAAGTGAAGCAATTATTTTGGCAGACGAAATGAATTCGGATGTGCTGCTGATGGACGAACATAAGGGCAGACAAGTTGCTAAAAAGCTGGGGATAACGATTACCGGTACCATTGGGATTCTTGTACAGGCATTTGATGAGGGGATGCTGACGAAGGAGGATGTAGGAAGGTGCATTGAACGGTTAAAAGAAAGTGGGATACGGATCAGTGAGAAGTTGTATCAGAGATTGAGTCCGAAAACAGGAAAGTAAGAGATATGGTAATGGGTATGTAGGACGAGGGCGTAGAATTATGCCCTTTTTTCTGTACAGGGAAGATCAGTCCCAGACGGGGGGAAAGTATTCCCCCCGATTGGCACCATGCCGGAGACAGTGTTCTACACCAGGAGCGTGCATTTCCTGGCGGCAAAGGTGACGAAGACCCGGTACACCCTCACCGGAGCCCTGCCGGCGACCCTGGCGGGGAGCGTGGCCAGCGTGGTACTGGCGGCGGGGATGGGGTGAGGAACGGAAACCGGGGAACGGAAGGTAAGAGGATCCTTAAGAATGTAATGGGAATGTTTTCAGGTGTGTGATATTTTTATTGTACACCTGTATTTAAATGGAGGATTTTCTGTCTGATTTTTACAGGACAGGCAATCCGTCAGTGCCTGGGGAAGGCCGGAGGGTGGTTCGAGAGGGAGAATGGCGGATACACCGGACCAAGCCTCTGCGCCCTGAACCGAAAACTTCTTTCTGCTAAGATTTTGCGGTATTTCCCTTGATTTCTTCGTGATTTTATTGCATACTTTTAATACAGTCGGATATATTTTTATCTGTGTATCGGGACAGCATTTTTCATTTGTCAAAGGAGAGCATTGGTACAGATATGAACAGTCAGAATTCAAACGTTATTAATCCCCGGCAGCTGCATTTGAACATGGAGGAGAATGCCGAATACCAGATAGCGCAGAACCAGGAGATCCAGCTGGGAACGGAGCAGGGCCTGGACACTTCGGTATATTCCAATCCGGAATTTAACTGGCTGCAGATGGAGCAGATCCGCACGGGGCTGAAAGATAATCTTGATGTATCTGTATATGCAAATCCTGCCTACAGTTACGACACCATGAGGCAGATCAGGCTTTCCCTTTATTCAGCCATAAACCTCATCCCTTACCTTGAAAGGGGATTTACAGACGATTCCCTGGAGGAGATCCGGCTTGCCTTGCTGGATAAGCTGCCCCTGGACGCATGGCTTAAGGATGACATGTGCGCCCCCCAGATCCACGAGGTCAGAATCGGCCTGTTTGAGGAGCTGGATGTCTCGGCTTATTCCGACACAAGGCTGAATTGGATGCAGATGCAGGAAATCCGTCTGGGACTGGAAAAAAAGCTGAATGTGTCTCTTTACACCAACTATCTTTTCAGCCATGTACAGATGAAGGAAATCCGGCTCGGGCTGGAGGCCGATCTGGATGTATCCTCCTATTGCAGCCTGATTTATTCTGCTTCGGACATGCGGAAAACGCGTCTGGAACTGATTGATAAAAAGACGTGCAAACCGGATCCTGTCAGTGTCGGGGATCCCCTTATAAACTCTCTGCGAAAAAAGGACTTTGTGATTACCATTGAGGAAAACGGCAATAAAGCGTATGCTTATATACCATGGATTCCCGGCAACATGGTGACGGAAGAGGATATATTCAACGATCTGCAGAGAAGGGAGATTATTTTTGGAATCAAACATGAGGCCATAACGAAGCTGATAAAGAAGAAAAAGCAAAATATGAAGGTACTGATTGCCGAGGGTGTCCCTGCAGTCAGGGGAAAAGACGGCTGGTTCGAGTTTTTTGTCAGGCTTGACATGCCCCGTATTCCGGCTCCGCTTCCGGATGGCGGTGTTGACTATGTTAATATTGAGGCCTTTGAGATGGTTGAAGAGGGTGAAAAGATAGCGGTTTACCACCCTGCCGAAAAAGGCACCAGCGGGAAAAATATATATGGTGAGACCATACATGCGGAGGACGGTATCGATAAGAAGCCGTTGCGGGGGGAAGGCTTCAGGATAGCTCCGGACGGCGTGACTTATTTGTCCAAGTTGAACGGCAAATTCGAATATATAAACGGGCGGATCATCATTACCAACATGCTGGTGGTCCAGGAGGATGTAACCTCCGTCACCGGCAAGCTGGAGGTGGACGGCTCTGTCTATGTGATTGGCAGCATTTATTCCGGCGGATATATCAAGGCCACCGGTGACATCATTATCGAACACAACGTGGAGGCGGCAAGGCTGATTGCGGGTGGAAATATCATGATTAAAAAGGGAAGCTGTTCCCGGAACGACTGCTTTATAGAAGCTGAGGGTGAAGTCTCGGGGAGCTTTTTTGAAGCCGCCAATATAAATGCCAGAGGAAACGTAAAGGCTAACTATATTATGAACAGCAATATCAATACGCTTGGACGGGTGATCGTTTCCGGGAAAAAGGGAGTTCTTCTGGGAGGCAGAATCTGTGCCGTAAAGGGGGTTGACACTTATAATCTCGGCAACAGCTCACACCGAAAAACGCTTTTGGAGGTTGGCAGAAACCATTTGTATGAAAAAGAGCAGGTCAGTTATGCCGGGAAGCGGGAGGTACTTTTGAATGAGCTGAACTCCCTTGAGGCCGGCTGGAACAAGATTCTTCAGTTGGTTGCCGCCCAGCGGGAGGTTCCGGAGGATACCGTGCGTAAGGTTCATGCCACAATCGTAGCCAAAAGCCATGAACTGGCACAGCTGGATGCGGAGGTATCCAAGCTGGCCAACCTGACGGATCAGAACATGAGTGCCCCGGTCTGCGTCAGAGGAACGGCGCATGCAGGAAGCGTGATTGTAATAAATACAATTAGCTACAATCTGTCCGCCAATGTAAACAGAGTCATTTTTAAACTTCGCAATACACATGTGGTAATGGTCACATCGTGACGGGGACACGAACGATTTCACTTAAAAAAGGCGCGGGGCATAACCCGCGGGGAGGTATTGTAAATGAACCGTGATACCATATTGATTTTTGAAGATAACGATATAGAACGTGGAATCCTGGCAGAAATGTTCCGGCAGGATTACAAGATTCTGGAAGCGGCCGACGGCAGGGAGGGGATTGAGCTTTTAAACAGCCACTTTTCCTCTATTGCCGTGGTTTTGCTGGATTACGTGATGCCGGTGATGGATGGGTTTCAGGTGTTGGAACAGCTTCAGGAAAAGAAGGTACTGAGTAAAATTCCGTTCATTATGGTAACGGGCCAGGATTCGGCTGAATTTGAAATAAGGGGCTATGAGTACGGAATTGTGAGTTATATCAAGAAGCCATACCAGTCCGATGTCATTAGGCAGGTCGTCAGTAATGCTGTCGGCTGGTTCCGGTATAAGGTGCAGTTGGAGCTGGTGGTCAAGAAACAAAATGAAAATATAAAGAAGCAGAATGATATGCTGCGACAGCAGGCTGTTGAGCTGGAGAAACGGACGGAGGCTCTTGTCAACTCGCTCAGCAATATTATGGAATTCCGGAATCTGGAATCCAGACAGCATATTAAGAGAGTTCAGGAATTTACTCTTTGCCTGGGAAGAAATATTATGAAGCTTTATCCGGAGTATAAGCTGACACCGGAAAAGATTGAGCAGATCGGAAAGGCTTCTTTGCTTCACGACATCGGCAAAATTGCTATCCCTGACAGTATCATACTGAAATCCAGCAAACTGAATCAGGACGAGTTTGAACTGATAAAGTCCCATACTACAAAAGGGGCGGAAATCATATCCAAGGCCATTCACCTGGACGACAAGGCCGTCATGGATTATGCCTGCGATATTGCCAGACATCATCATGAGAAGTACGACGGAAACGGATACCCGGATGGTCTGAAGGGAGAGGAGATCGACATTGCGTCGCAGATTGTTTCCCTGGTGGACGTATATGATGCGCTGACCTCGAAACGTGTTTATAAGGTTGCCTATGCGCCTGACAGGGCATATCAAATGATTCTCAACGGGAACAGCGGCAGCTTTTCGCCGAAGCTGCTGACGGCTTTTGCCGAGGCAAGGCAGGAATTTGAAAAGCTTTTGGTGCTTTACCGTGACGAGGACTGACGGGGAGAGAATCCTGATAATTCCAGGCAGCCGGTGAAAAAAGCTTTCATGCTGCAATGATTATGCAGCAACGACCGGCCCGCAAGGCTTGTTTACCTGAAAGGATGATACGGAAATGCAGCGTTTTAAAAACGGGGGAATACATATTGGCTCACTGGTTCTGTTTATCGTGGGCATCGTGTTTATCGTGGGGGGCTTTATTCTGTATACGGGGAGCCGCCTGAGCAGCTGCTATGAGGATTTTATGCGGGCGGAAGCCGACTACAGGGAATGTGAGAAAAACGCGCGTCAGATGCAGGACGCATCGGATGCGCTGACTGCCAGTATACGTCATTATACAGTGACGGATGACAGGACTTACCTCGATTCCTATTTTGAAGAAGCCGATTCCGGCAGAAGGGAGCAGGCCCAGGAGAACCTCCATGCCACCGGGGAGGAGAAGGCGCTTTTTGACCGGGCGAAGGGGGAATCCGACCTGCTGATGGATATGGAATACCATGCGGCCAGGATGGTGCTGGCGGCGCAGGATGCCGATATGGGAGGTCTGCCCGGGAAGCTCCGGGACTATTCTCTGACGGAAGCGGAAATAAGTATGGGATCAGAAGAGCTTTCACGGCAGGCGCTTCTTCTTGTGTTCGGACAGGAGTACCAGTCGCTGAAGGACAGGATAGACAGCGATCTCGCAGCATTTTCCGATGCGGTTCTGAACCGGGAGAGCCGGGAAGTGCTGGAGACGGCAGAACGTCTGGAGCGCCTGATCTGGATGCAGCGGGCGGGGATTGCTGTCGTGATCGTGGTGATTATTCTCCTCGGTGTGCTGACCTATCGGCAGATTGCCGTGGCCCTGCAGAAGCATGTGAAAGCTATTACGGAAAACATGCTGCTGGAAGAGGATGGCGTTTTTGAGCTTCGGCATCTGGCACGTACCTATAATGCCAGGGACAAGTCAAGGGCAGAGGAGGAACAAAGGCTGCGGGAAAAAGCGGAGCATGACGCTCTGACGGAACTGGTAAACCGGGGAACCTTTGAAATGCTGCTGAAGAATAAGATAGAGACCAGGGGGAAGGATGCGGGAGCTTTCCTGTTGGTGGACGTGGATATTTTCAAGGAAATCAATGACAGCTACGGTCACGCGGTGGGAGATGCCGTTTTAAAGCGGGTGGCGGAAGTGCTGGTGGATAATTTTAAAGACAGGGACATTATTGCACGATTTGGCGGAGATGAATTTGCCGTATGGCTTACGAACCTGAACAGGGAGTATGCCGGCTTTATAGAGCAGAGGATTGAGGATATTAACCGGCAGCTTCTGCAAGCCAAAGATGATTTGCCGGCGGTTACGTTAAGCGTGGGCGGCGCGTTCAGCCGTGAGGGAGATTCTTTTGAGGCGGTGTACAGGCGGGCGGACGAGATGCTGTATGCAGTGAAGAAAAACGGTCGCCGGGGCTGCATGGTCAACGTGGATTGAGATTGCATACAGTCTCCTTTTTTAGTATAATCAGTTTGTGACAGGAAAAACAGAAAAAGAGGATAAGTACTATGCAGGTTATGCCAAACCGTATGGACAGAGGTTTCCTGAAATATCAGGAGGAATTTGAAGAAAAAGCGCTGGCGGTGCTTCGATCCGGCAGGTATGTACTGGGGCCGGAGGTGGAAGCCTTTGAGAAGGAGTTCGCCGCCTATGTGGGGGCGAAGTATTGTGTAGGGCTTGCCAGCGGCCTGGATGCCCTGTGGCTGGCGTTCCGCATTCTGGGCATCGGTGCGGGGGACGAGGTGATTGTCCAGGCGAACACATACATAGCCAGCGTCATGGGGATTACCATTAACGGCGCGAAACCGGTCTTTGTGGAACCGGACGAGTATTATAATATAGACGTGGAGCGGCTGGAAAGCAGGATCACGGAACGGACGAAGGCAATTCTGGTGGTACATCTCTACGGCCAGGCCTCCTGTATGGAGCCGGTCACAGCCCTGTGCAGGAAGTACGGGCTGAAGCTGGTGGAGGACTGCGCCCAGTCCCATGGCGCCTGCTATGACGGACAGACCACGGGAACCTTCGGGGATATTGGCTGCTTTTCCTTTTATCCCTCTAAGAATCTTGGCGCCTTTGGGGACGGCGGGGCGATTGTGACCAATGAGGAAGGGATTGCTGCCGATATGAGGGTGTATCGTAATTACGGCAGCGAGAAGCGTTATTATAATAAGGTAGTGGGGGCAAATTCCCGGCTTGACGAGCTGCAGGCGGGGCTTCTGCGGGTGCGCCTTCAGCATATGGAGGAGATTACCGGAGAACATCGCAGGCTGGCAGCCCGGTATCAGAGTAAGCTATGCAATGAAAGGCTTGTGCTTCCGGGGGTACGGGAGCGTGCCGACAGTGTGTGGCATCAGTATGTGATCCGCTGCGGGGAGCGGGAGCGGCTGATGACATATTTAAGTGAGCATGGAATCGGCAGTATTATTCATTATCCCATACCGCCGCATTTGTCGGAGGCATATCAATATCTGGGGTACGGGAGGGGAAGCTTTCCGCTGGCGGAGGAGTATGCGGATACGGTTCTGTCCCTGCCTTTGTACAGCGGCATGACCGAAGAGGAGCAGAGCTTTGTGATCGACACACTGAACCGCTTTTGTTGATTGCCGGGCTTGTGGGAAAGAGCCTTTTGGAATGATACTGCCTGGCAGTAGAATTGAGGGACGTATGAAGCTGGAAGAACAGTATAAAATTTTATACTTCAGGGATCTGGGGGATGAACGGGGGAATCTGGTGGTGATTGAAGGAGAAGGCATGGATGTCCCCTTTGACATCAAGCGGGTCTTTTACCTCTATGGTTCCGACGATAAGGTGGTCAGAGGGCAGCATGCCAACCGGGAAACGGAATTCATTCTGGTGAATGTGGGCGGCAGCAGCCGTGTGCGGGTGGACAACGGTACGGAATCAAAGGTGATAGAGTTGAACCGGCCGGGCATGGGGTTGTATCTTCCGCCCATGCTGTGGAAGGATATGTATGATTTCTCACCGGATTCCATTCTGATGGTGCTTGCCAGCAGGCATTATGACGACCGGGAATATATCCGGGATTATTCGGAATATCTGGAGGAGCTGAAAAAGCAGAAGTCCGTGTCCGAACCTGTCGTGAAGGGCAGGGAAGGGAAAATATCCGTTATTATACCTGTTTACTATAATGAGGATACCCTGATGGATCTGTATCAGGATATGAAAGACAAAATACTTGGAAGTCTGGGAGATTACGAGCTGGTTTTCGTGGATGACGGTTCCGGGGACAGGTCCTGGGAGATCATGAATGAGATCAGCAGGATGGATGGCCGTGTGCATCTGGTAAAGTTGTCCAGGAATTTCGGGGAACATGCGGCATTGCTGGCGGGCTTAAGCGTGTGCAGCGGAGACTGCGCGGTGACCAAGCAGGCGGATCTGCAGGAGGACTCCACCCTGATTACCAGTATGTATGAGAGCTGGAAGCGGGGAAACAAGGTAGTGCTTGCCGTGAGGCGGTCCCGGGATGAAAGCAGGGTGAAGGTATTTTTTGCCAATCTTTATTATGCTATGGTGAGGAAGTGCATCAATAAGGGCATGCCGTGGGGGGGATGCGACTGTTATCTGCTTGACCGGAAGGTGATCGAGGTTCTGGAGCGCCTGGACGAAAAAAACTCCAGTCTGACCCTGCAGGTTCTGTGGGCAGGTTTTCAGACGGACAGGGTATATTTTGACAGGCGTGACAGGGAGAAAGGAAAATCCCGCTGGACCTTTGCCAAGAAATTCAAGCTGGTGCTGGATTCCCTGATGAGCTTTTCCTATGTGCCCATTCGGCTTATGTCGGGCATCGGCCTTTTATTTGATATTTTCTCGGTGGTGATGCTGGTCAGCGTCATGATAGAATATTTTACCAAGAGAGTGCCCATCGACGGCTGGGCTTCTTTGATGTGTGTGCTTCTGTTATCTGCCGGTTTGATTTTGTCCATGCTGGGGATACTGGGAGAATATCTGTGGAGGACCCTGGACGCTTCCCGGAAAAGACCTCCCTTTATTATTGATGAGGAGAAAATGCCAGATGAGCAGGACGAAACAGGAAAATAGGCGGGAGAGGGACAGCTTCAGGTTCTGGAAGGCGGTATTGCTTGCAGGCAGTGTGCTGGCAGCACTGAAGGTAATTTTTGTGGATTATACGCTGGATGAGGAATACCAGGTAGTGATGGCATACAGGCGTCTGGCGGGGGATCAGCTTTTCGGCGCCATGTGGGAGCCCCACCAGACCTCCGCTTTCGCCTGTGTATGGCTGATGCGTTTGTTTCAGGCGGTCACGGGGGGAACCACGGGAGTGGTTCTTTTTCTGCGGGTCTGTACTACCGGCATACAGATTTTATTGTCTGTGTGGTTCTGCCGCGTCTTGAGAAGTTTTCTCAGAGGGGAGTATGCTTTCCTGCTGGGGCTGTGCTATTTTAATATCGTGCCGAAAATCATACAGATTCCGGAGTTTTCCAACCTGCAGGTGTGGTTTTTCACGGTGATCGTGCTGTCATTGATCCGGTATTATGAAAGGCGGCATCGGCTGTGGCTGCTTTGGGCGGGGATCGGCATGGCTTTTGAGGTGCTGGCGTATCCGTCCTGCCTGTTGCTGTTTCCCATGTTTCTGGTCAGTATTTTCCTGTTGTCCGGGGGAAGGAAGAAGGATGGCGGGGACAGGAAAGGAGCATTGGCGGACTGCCTTATCTTTGCGGGAGTATGTGCAGGGAGCGCGCTGATCTGGCTGGGATATGTGTTGTATCACGTACCGCCGGAGGATTTCCTGCGGAACCTGGGCTACATACTTTCTTTTGACCCTACCCATGAGCTTGCGCCGGTGACCGGCAGTAAGATCGCCAATTTGTCGGCAGGAGTGGGGAGGCTGGAGTTTCTTCTGCTGATTATCGCGGCAATAGGGACGGGAGCGTGGCTGCTGATTGGCTATATACAGGAGCGTAAGGGGGACAGTGAGCCCCGCAGGCTTTCGGTGCTGGCAGTACTGTTGGTACTGGCGGCGGAAGGGGTGCAGGTTTTCTACTGGACGGTGCTGGGAAGCGGTTACGAAATGCCCATGATCCATTTGCTGGCACTTATGCTGGCGGCAACCCTCGTATGGCGCGTGACGGGCCTGCGGAAAAGGGCGCTGATTGTCGGCTATGCGGGGTCTCTGGTCTGCATTGCGGCGGTTATTTATATGAGTGATCTGACGCCTGAGTATGCGATTCCCCACGGCATGACGGGAGCGCTGCTGGCGGCAGCCATGGTAGTCATGGGACTGGAGGCTGAGCTGGAAGAAGGCAGCCGGCGATGGATTCGAATATTTCTGATCGGCCTTGTCCTGGTGTCCGTGTTCGGGAAAGGATATACTCTGCGGGGAGGCAAAACAGAGACAAATTCCGTGCTGGGCATCCGCAGTGTTGTCAGGGAGGGACCGGCAGCGGGTATTTTCATGAATTATATGCAGGCATATATTACAAACAGTACCTATGAGGAGTTTCAGGCGTATGTGGAGGAAGGGGCGAACTGTCTGGTGGTCACCAACATGGTGGGGACGGCGGGAACGTCTCCCTATTTGTTCCGGAACTGTCAGATCTGTCATTTTTCCGTGGTGGATCCTACTACCTATGACGGGAGGCTGCTGACCTATTGGGAGCTGTATCCGGAGAAGAAGCCGGACGTGATCGTGGTGGACTGCTGGTACGGGCAGTTGAATGAGAAGGAAGACAGCTGGATCATGCGGTATATCGAGGAAGAGTTCGGATATAGCAGGACAGTTGACGGAAAGTATGTGAGGTACTATTTTAAATGATCAGTCAGTTTTTGAAATTTGCCCTGGTGGGCGTGTTAAACACATTGATCAGTGAGGGCGTGTATGTATTGCTTATTTTCTTCAGGGTCCATTATCTCCCGGCGGGATTTATCGGTTTTTCCCTGAGCGTGGTGAATGCGTATTTCTGGAGCAGCAGGTATGTTTTCAGGGAAGAAGGGGAGGACGGGAAGCCGACGGGATGGAAGGTCTTCGGCAAGACTTACCTGGCTTATTTCTGGGGCTATCTGGTGAATGCCGGGCTTCTGGTATTCTGGATTGACATTCTGGACATCTGCCGGTGGATGAAGCCGTTGGAAGCCCGGTTTCTCAGCCTGGGCTGGAAGCGTTTCGACGCGCGGTTTCTTGGCAGCGCATTGGCCGCGGGAATCAATCTGCTGATTACCGTTCCCATGAATTTTGTCATCAATAAATACTGGGCGTACAAAAAGAAATAAATTTCTTCAGAAACAAATTTCCCGGAAATGGAATGAAATATCTTGAAATCTGCTTGACATGAAATGTAAAGCGTACTATACTTTACAAGGTAAAGGACGCTTTACATTTTTGCGCAAAAGAGCTTTGGGCATTACAGAAAAGACAGGAGGTGTCATGCAGAATCGCATTCAGGAGCTGCGGAAGGCCATGGGGGGGGTTACTCAGAGCGAGCTGGCCGATGCGGTCAATGTGAGCCGGCAGACGATCATTTCTCTGGAAAATGGCAAATACAACGCTTCCCTGATACTGGCGCACAGGATTGCGAAGTATTTCGGAGTGGCCATAGAAGAGCTGTTTCTGTTTGATGAGGAGGATGAATAGGGTTGTGTGCCGAAGAATAGAGGTGTTCGGAAGGGTGAAATAATCGGAGATGAAGATGTTTCCCGCAGCGGAAGAGGAGAAAGTATGAGGAGTTTGTTTAGTCCTGTGTGCAGGGCGAAGAATAATGAGGAATATAGGGAGGTACTGGGAAAGCGCCGGTTTCGGTTTTTCCTGTTTATCCTGGCCGGCCTGGCAACGGAGGCTGTGGCCCTGTATGTACACTTCTGCACGGAGATCGGGATTTCGGAATATCATCTGGGGTTTCTGCTGGGGCTTGGCGCCGGCCTGGTAATCGGAGGCGCGGCAGGGATTCTGAAGATTCGCCGGAGACTGAGGGATGAAGAGAAGCTGAAGGAACTCCGCCTGAGGGAGACGGATGAGCGGGAGCTTGGGCTGGACAGTCTGGCCTTGCGGGGGACAGCCAGGATCCTGCTGGGAGTGATGTATGTACTGCTGGTTCTGGGAGGCATTCTAGCAAATGATATGCTGCTGTGGCTCAGCTGGGGGCTGATTATCATATTTCTGTTGAGTTTTGCACTGCTCAGAAAATATTATGAGTCAAAGTTCTGATATGCACAGACAAGCGGCGGAAGCGCCGGCCTGCAGCCTGAGGATGGCGCAGGAGAGAACGGGCCGGATATGCGGCGGAAAGGAAATGAAATGGAGAAAATTTTGGAGGTGCAGGGGCTGAAGAAGACCTTCCGGCTTTCTGCAAAGCAGCAGAAGATCGAAAAGACCAGGGAGAAGACAAAGAGGGCCGTAAATGATCTGTCCTTTACTGCATACCGGGGAGAAGTGTTCGGACTGCTGGGACCCAACGGAGCGGGGAAGACTACGACGCTGCGGATGCTGGCCACGCTGATCAGGCCGGATGCCGGAGACGCCGTGCTGGATGGCTCCAGTGTGATGAAGGAGCCGGAGGCGGTGCGGGGCAAGATCGGGTTTCTAACAAGCGAACTGAAGCTGGAGGAGTTTTTTACGCCTAATTACCTGTTTGACTTTTTTTCGGATCTCCACGGGGTGCCGGAAGGGGAAAAGAAGCAGCGTAAGGAGGAGCTCTTCAGCCGGTTTGGCATTGATAAATTTGCGGAGGTAAAGGTGGGGAACCTTTCCACGGGTATGAAGCAGAAGGTATCTCTGGTGATCTCCCTGGTACATGATCCGGATGTGATTATCTTTGACGAACCCACAAACGGCCTGGATGTGCTGACAGCCAAGGTGGTCACGGATTTCCTTACGGATCTGAAGGCACAGGGAAAGACCATCATCGTTTCCACCCACATTTTTAGTCTGATCGAAAAGATCTGCGACAGGGTGGGGATTATCATAGACGGCCGTATGGTTCTGTGTGATTCCCTGGAGGCAGTCTGCGGGGGAAAGAGCCTGGAGGAAAGATTTTTTGAACTTTATGAGGAAAAGGTGGGTGAGATCGTATGAAAAGTAATATGCTGACAATTATCAAAAAGGAGTTTGCCCGGTTCTTCGGGGACAGGAGGATGGTGTTTACCACGATCCTGATGCCGGGCCTGATGATCTATCTGCTTTATACCTTTATGGGAAAGGGCATGATGGGGCAGTTTGCCACGGATGATACCTATGTGGCCCACGCATATGTGGAGAATATGCCGGAAGAGCTGGCACCGGTTCTGAACGGACTGTCGGCGGAGTGGACGGAAAGCCCCGGCACGGACGCGGCCAGGGAGGCCATTGCGGCCAAGGAGGCGGATCTGCTGCTGGTATTTCCGGGGGATTTTTCCGCGGCAGTGGCAGAGTACCAGGTCTCCGACGGCCCGGCGCCCAATGTGGAGATCTATTACAATTCCACGGCGACGGAATCCACCAAGCTGTACAATATCGTAAAGGGTGTGCTGGATTCCTGGGAAGACAGCATGGCGAATAAATTTGACGTAAATGCCGGCAGCGGAGCCTACGACCTGGCTTCGGAAAAGGATGTTGCGGGACAGCTTTTTGCCATGCTGCTGCCCTTGCTGCTGATGACCTTCCTTTTCAGCAGCTGTGTGTCCGTAGCACCGGAGTCCATTGCGGGAGAGAAGGAAAGAGGTACGATTGCCACCCTTCTGGTGACCCCCATGAAGCGCAGCTCCCTGGCTTTGGGGAAGATCATCAGTCTCAGTGTGATTGCTTTGCTGGCAGGCCTGTCCAGCTTCCTGGGGACCATGCTTTCCCTGCCGAATCTGATGGCAGGCTCAGGTGCGGAGCTGGATGCCTCATTCTATGGGGTGAAGGATTATATATTGCTGCTGGGCGTAATCTTCACCACGGTGCTGGTGCTGGTGGCGCTGATCTCCATTATATCCGCCTGCGCGAAAAGCATCAAGGAAGCCGGCACGGCTAATGCGCCGCTGATGATCCTGATGATGGGTGTCAGCCTGACCACCATGTTTGGCGGAGACGGTGAAAAGAGCCTGGGGCTGTTCTGCATTCCCGTTTATAACAGTGTGCATTGTATGTACGGCATTTTCTCCTTCCGGTATACGCTGTCCCAGATGCTGTTGACTATGGGCATCAATCTGGTATGTGCGTTCCTGCTGACCTGGGGATTGACGAAGCTTTTTAACAGCGAGAAGGTAATGTTTGCAAAATAGGAGGGGCCGGTGTACATAGCGATCATCCTCTCAGCGGCAGTTTTGGGTATTCTCATTGCTGCCGCTGTAATCAGATACAGAAGGAATCGGTATTACCCTTCTGACATGGACCTGATGGAGGGACATGATTTTGAATACTATTGTGCGGAGCTGCTGCGGCAGCAGGGCTTCCTGGAGGTGGAGGTCACAAGGGGCAGCGGCGATTACGGCATCGATATTCTGGCGGAAAAGGATGGGGTTACCTATGCCATTCAATGTAAGCGTTATACCGCCCCCGTGGGAGTAAAGGCTGTACAGGAAGCATATGCCGGCCGGGATTATTATGACCGGATGGTGGGAGCGGTGCTGACAAACCAGTATTTTACCCAGCCTGCAGTAGAAGCCGCTAAAAAACTGAAGATCCTGCTGTGGGACCGGGGCTATCTGGAGGAGATACAGAGGGAATAAGATCCGTTCAATCAGGGCTTCCGGCGGCTTAACTGCTCCTCCAGAGATAAAAAGTCAGCGGGTCCGTTATCCAGATAAAAGCAGTGAAAGCTGTAATCACTGTAAGCGTCGCCCCAGAGGGTTTCAGCCTTGGCCTGCAGCGCCAGAATTTCCAGATAGCCCAGGTAATATTTGGGATAATTGCAGGGTTCCTGGGTGATATAGGAGTAAACCGCCGTTGCGGAAGCACTGTCCTCAATGCCGAAGTTTTCCAGTACTTTGGCGATCTTGTTGAAAGAAGCGTTCTCATAGTGTATCATAATATCCAAAAGGGAGTACAGGCATAATTGCAGACTGCGGTTATGCTTTTCAATCTGTACCAGGACGGCATCTTCCTGCCTTCCGCTCTCCCGCAGCAGGTCTGAGGCATAATCGTAGGAGAGGAATTCCACATATACGGCCCAGCCCTCCAGGTAGCCTCCATACCAGATCAGCTCTCTGGCGTTCCTTTCGTTCCGGGCAAGGAAGCTGCGATTGTGGTATACGGTCTGATACAGGTGGCCGGGGTAACCCTCGTGGGCCAGGGTAGTGTAAAGCTCCAGGCCGGTGATCGTCTTTTGGGTGTTGACGTAGATTACGTTTCGGGTGGTATCGTCCAGGGGGGCGGTCAGGTAAAAGGCAGGAGCGGTGTAGTTCTCCAGATTCTTGGACACGGGCTTGACGTTTACGTTGACGGCGTCTCCGGAAATGGCCGGGAAGTGCCCGTTGATACGTCCCTGCAGATCCGCCAGCATCTGGACCGCATTAGTGTAAGGAAAGGCAATTTGCTCTCCTGTGCCATAGCGCTTTGCGGCTGCAGGGTATTCGTCAAGAAGCTGGCGGATGGCGTCATATTCTGCGTTAAAGCGGGCGACGAGAAGCTCCTGAATCTCAGAGACCGGACGGCTTGAGCCGGTCTCTGCTTTGATAAGGGCCTCGTAATATTCCTTTCCCTGCCGGGTTGCTCCCAGGCCGGTCAGGGGAATGGACTCATCCTCCAACAGGATCAAGCCGTCTCCCAGGGCGGTGTATGCAGGCAGTACGACTGTCTTTAACAGGCGGTCATTGACTGCCAGGTATTTGTCGGCTTCTGCTTTTGTAAGAAGGCCCCCTTCCAGAAGCAATTGAATGCGCTCCTGGAAGGTAGTCTGTAAAAAGTGGGTTCCGTCGTTCAGGGCCTGCTGTGTGACAATGGTGTCACATTGCTTTCGGACGCTTTTGAGGCCGGAAGCGGGCATCAGAAGTCCTGCTGCCGCCTTTTCCTGCTCATAGGTGAGCAGGGAGGCGAAATATTCGTCCGTCTGGTCCAGCAGTTTCAGGTAGTCTTCCACGTCCTGCCGGCTGCGGAAGGTGTATTCCGCCAGCAGGATGGGGAGCTGTGACTGCATGCCGGAGGAGGGGGACAGGGGTTCGCTGTAGTAGGAAAAGCCGCTTAAATCCAGGGAACTTTCCAGATAGCGCTTCAGCAGCCTGCAGAGATAGGCGTCGGATTCCTCCAGCCTTTCCGGATGAAGTTCCCGCAGGGCGGCCAGGATGTTCTCGGTGGCGATTCGTCCCTGCCTGGCGCCTTCCGCGCTGTATCCCGGCAGAACCGGATCATAGTCGTAGATGCCGAAGTCCTCGGGACGGGCCAGGGTATAGTGCATATTCAGGGTATTTCCGGCCATCTCACCGGCGAAAAGGCGGGAGGTAATATTGACGAATCGCTTTTCGTCCTTTTTATATGTAAAGAGAAAAAGGGTCATGGCTGCGAAAGCCAGGACCAGGGCAGACATGAGCAGGATCTGCCGCAGGGTGAGGGAAGAACGTTTTTTCAAAAGATCACCTTTTTTATATGCGTTGCTACAATATATGCCGGGGGATTCCGGCCCATGACCGGGAGAAGAACCGGCAAAAGGAGGATTGGCATGATACGGCCTGTGAATAAATGTGAAATTGAGAAATGTGTGGAACTGATACAAAGCAGTTTCCTGACAGTGGCGCGGGAGTTTGGCTTTACCAGGGAAAACGCGCCCCGCTTTACGGCGTTTGCGGTTACGGCAGACAGGCTGGCGTACCAGTATGAGGAAGGCAGGCCCATGTATGGGTATTTTGGCGAAGACGGGCAGATATTGGGATATTATTCCCTGCAGCTCCAGGAAAACGGAGAATGTGAGCTGAATAATCTGTGTGTTCGGCCGGAATATCGACATAGAAGAATCGGAGAGATTTTATACTGTCATGCACTGAATACAGCGGCTGACAAAGGCTGCAGGAAGATGAAGCTCGGCATTGTGGAGGAAAATAAAAGGCTGCGTGCCTGGTATGAGGGAATGGGGGCAAAGCATACCGGCACTAAAAAGTTTGACTTTTTCCCTTTTACCTGCGGATATCTGGAAACGGATGTTACCAGGGATAAGCTGCCGGAGCGGCTAAACGCTGATGCGCCGGAGGCAGACGCGGTGATATATCAGAAATTATGTAAAGAAACCGTAGATGCCTATATCGCTTATTTACGAACCGCTATGAAAGAAGAACCGGAAAAAATGACAGCTGACGTTCTGGACGAAAAGGGGATAAGGCTTCGTATAGAAGATCCGTTTTACCAAAAGACGGATTCTATCTTAGCTGTTTTGGACGGGGCGGTGGTTGGCCGTATTGAGTACCATTTCTATGGCTGTATCCAGGATGGCGCTAAAATGGCTTATGTGGATTGGGTTTATGTCCTGCCAAAGCGGCGGCATCAGGGAATTGCACAGGGCCTTTTCAGGCAGTTTGAAAAAGAATGCTTATCTTTTGGAATCAATCAGTATTATCTGATCAGGGCGGAAAACGAAAATGCCAACCGTTTTTACTCCGCGTTTTCAGAGGTATCTTTAACAGAGGAACCACTGCTGAGAAAGCAGCTGTCTGCGACTTAAACGGGGATGAGAAATGTCCGGGCGGTTTGTCCATTGTGGATGAACCGCCATTGTGTTGTGCGCCAGCGAAGCTTACAATATTTGACATTGGAAAAAGCAGCATCGGTATCCCTCAAGTTGTATTGTATACAACTATCGGAAATGTACATAAAAAAGCAAGGAGATGTATTGACTTGCTGCGTTGGGATGAATATACTGGATATATGGATGACAAGCGGACGAAGTACGGTGACATTTTGCACTATCTGGAAAACTTAATGGAGTCCGAAGAGCTGAAGCCGGGGGATAAGCTGCCTTCGGAGAATGAACTGACGGGAAAATTCGGCATCAGCAGGCAGACCGTGAGGAAAGCCATTGGGCTGCTGGAGGAAGAGGGCGCGGTCCGCAGGGTCAGAGGAAGCGGCACCTATGTGAGCTTTGACCGCAGGGAGAATCTGGAGGGGCGGAACCGCATTGCAGTGGTGACCACTTATGTGGACAGTTATATTTTCCCTAAGACCATTCAGGGAATCGAGAGAACCCTCTTCGAGAGGGGGTATTCCGTCCAGATTTCCTTTACCGATAATATGCCGGACCGGGAAAGAAACGTGCTGACGGATCTGATCAGCAGGGATGACGTGGCGGGGATTATTGTGGAGGGAACCAAGAGCGGCCTGCCCAACCCCAATCTGTCCCTGTACAGGCAGCTTTTGAACAGGAAAATGCCGATTCTGTTTATCAATACTTTCTATCCGGAGCTGGACGTGCCTCATGTTTCCCTGAATGACGTGAAGGCGGCGGAAAAGGCGGTAAACTATCTCATCGGCAAGGGACATAAGGATATAGGAGCCATCTTAAAGCTGGATGACGGGCAGGGCAGACTGCGGTATCTGGGGTACTTAAGAGCCATGGAAGCGGCAGGGCTGGCCGTTACGGACTCCCGGATGGTGTGGATCGACACGGATGAGTCAAAGCAGTTAAATTACTGCCGGGACAAGATATTGAACCGCGTGGAGGCATGCAGCGCTTTGTTCTGTTACAATGATCAAATAGCGTTCCAGCTGATCCGTATGCTCACGGAGCGGGGAATCCGTGTGCCGGAGGATGTGTCGGTGATCGGCATGGACGATTCGGATCTGGCGCTGCACAGTGAGATTCCCATTACCTCCCTGCCCCACCCCAAGGAGAAGCTGGGAGAAAAGGCGGCGGAGACCCTTCTGGATATGATCGGAAAGCAGGGAAGGGGAAACGAGTATACCGTGGAATTTGATACCAGGGTGGTGGAGCGGCAGTCGGTGGCGGAATATGCTGACGGTTTCATGGATTGTATGCGCCGCCGGAGGCAGCCTGTTTGGAAGTGAGCGGGAATTATCGCGTGTTTTTTGTCAGACGGTAGAAAAAATAAAGGAAGGAATGGAGGACAATATGAAGGAGACGAAGAAGTATCAATTCTGGTTTTGTACGGGATCCCAGGATCTGTACGGAGACGAATGCTTAAGGAAGGTGGCAGCGCATTCCAGAGAGATGGCAGAGGGGCTGAATGCTTCCGGGAACCTGCCCTATGAGCTGGTCTGGAAGCCGACCCTGATCGATCAGGCGTCTATCCGCCGCACCTTTAACGAGGCTAATAATGACGAGAACTGTGCCGGGGTGATTACCTGGATGCACACCTTTTCTCCGGCAAAAATGTGGATCATCGGTCTGCAGGAATACCATAAGCCCCTGTGCCACCTGCATACTCAATATAATGAAGAGATTCCCTATGACACCATTGACATGGATTTTATGAATGAGAACCAGTCCGCTCACGGCGACAGGGAGTACGGGCATATCGTCACCCGCATGGGCATCGAGAGAAAGGTGATTGTGGGATACTGGAAGAATGCGGCCGTCAGCGGAAAGCTGGCGGATTGGATGCGCACCGCGGTGGGCATCATGGAATCCTCCCATGTGAGAGTCTGCCGGATCGGCGACAATATGAACAATGTGGCAGTTACCGAGGGAGACAAGGTGGAAGCCCAGGTGAAATTCGGCTGGGAGATTGACCATTATAACGTAAACGATGCAGTGGCATATGTGGACGAGGTTTCCCCAGGGGACGTGGAAGCCCTGGTGGAAGCATATTATGATAAATATGAAATCCTGCCTGAGGGCAGGGATCCCCAGGAGTTCCGGGAGCATGTGGCGGTTCAGGCCCGGATTGAGCTTGGCTTGGAGAGGTTTCTGGAAGCAGGGGACTATCATGCGATTGTGACCCATTTCGGCATGCTGGGGGGCTTAAAGCAGCTGCCTGGGCTTGCCATTCAGAGACTGATGGAAAAAGGGTACGGCTTTGGGGCGGAGGGCGACTGGAAGACGGCTGCCATGGTGCGCCTGATGAAGATCATGACCCAGGGCAAAAAGGACGCCAAGGGTACCTCCTTCATGGAGGATTATACGTATAATTTTGTGCCTGGCAAGGAGGGAATCCTGCAGGCGCACATGCTGGAGGTGTGCCCCTCTATTTCCGACGGCCCTGTCAGTATTAAGGTGCAGCCCCTTTCCATGGGGAATCGTGAAGATCCTGCCCGCCTGGTCTTTACCAGCAAGACCGGACCGGCGGTGGCTGCGTCCCTGGTGGATCTGGGAAATCGCTTCCGGCTGCTGGTCAATGCGGTGGACTGCAAAAAGTGCGAGAAGCCTATGCCCAGGCTTCCTGTGGCAACGGCCTTCTGGACGCCTCAGCCTTCTCTGGAGGTGGGTGCGGAGGCATGGATTCTGGCCGGCGGCGCTCATCATACAGCGTTTTCCTATGACCTGACCGTACAGCAGATGGTGGACTGGGCGGATGCCATGGGCATTGAGAGTGTCGTTATTGATAAGGCCACCACCATCCCTGCCCTGAAGAACGAGCTGAGATGGAATGCGGTGTATTACAGGTGAGGAAGTATAAAAGGCGCAAAGCGCAGAAAGGTGGAATAGAAATATGAGCGAGGCAATCAAGAATGCCATCAGGAGCGGCAGGACCGTTCTGGGAATCGAGTTTGGCTCCACCCGCATCAAGGCGGTGCTGGTGGACGAAAGCCATGAGCCCGTTGCCATGGGAACCCATGACTGGGAAAACAGGCTGGAAAATAATATCTGGACTTACAGCCTGGACGACATCTGGAACGGGCTGCAGGGCTGTTACCGCAGCCTGGCGGAGGATGTGAAGGCGAAATACGGAGAAAGCCTGACTTCCATCGGCAGTATCGGTTTTTCAGGCATGATGCACGGGTATATGGCATTTAATCAGGCGGGAGAGCTGCTGGTGCCCTTCCGCACCTGGCGGAACACCATGACGGAGGAAGCCTGTAAAGAGCTGACCCCTCTTTTCAGCTTTAACATTCCCCAGAGGTGGAGCATTGCCCATCTTTATCAGGCAATTTTAAGCGGGGAAGAGCATGTGAAGGACATTGCCTTTTTCACCACCCTGGCCGGTTACATTCACTGGAAGCTGACGGGAGAAAAGGTGCTGGGCATAGGCGAAGCCTCCGGCATGTTTCCCATTGATTCCGATGCAAAGGACTTTGACAGGAAGATGGTTGCGCAGTTTGATGAGCTGATTGTGCCTAAGGGATTCTCCTGGAAGCTGGAAGATATTTTACCGAAGGTATTGTGTGCGGGAGAGAAGGCGGGAAGCCTGACCCCGGAGGGGGCGAAGCTGCTGGATCCTACGGGCGCCCTGCAGCCCGGCAGTCCCATGTGCCCTCCCGAGGGAGACGCGGGCACCGGCATGGTGGCCACCAACAGCGTCAGAGTGCGCACGGGGAATATCTCCGCCGGAACTTCCATTTTCTCCATGGTGGTTACGGAGAAGGCGTTGGAAAAGGTTCATGAAGAGATTGACATGGTGACGACTCCCGACGGCAATCCCGTGGCCATGGTGCACTGCAACAACTGCACCTCCGACCTGAATGCCTGGGTCAATTTGTTCGGAGAATTCGCGGATAAATTCGGCATGAAGATTGATAAGAACGATCTGTACGGCACTCTGTACAGGGAGGCGCTGGCCGCCGATGCGGACTGCGGCGGGCTGATGGCTTACAATTATTTTTCCGGAGAGCCGGTGACAGGCTTAAACGAGGGCAGACCCATGTTTGTGCGGATGCCGGACGCTGAATTTACGCTGGCGAACTTTATGAGAAGCCATCTTTACAGCGCCATGGCTACGCTGAAGATCGGGAATGACATTCTGTTAAAGGAAGAGCATGTTAAAGTGGATTCCCTGATGGGCCACGGAGGACTGTTCAAGACTCCCGTGGTGGGGCAGCAGCTGATGGCGGCAGCCTTTAACTCGCCGGTTACCGTGATGGATACCGCCAGCGAGGGAGGAGCCTGGGGCATGGCAGTCCTGGCGGCATATATGATTGAGAAAGCGGCGGGCGAGACCTTGCCGGATTATTTGAGCAGCCGGATTTTCGCGGGGCAGACCGGAAGCACTATCGAGCCTAAAGCGGAGGATGTGGCAGGCTTTGACACCTTTGTAGAAAGGTATCAAAGCGCGCTGCCGGCGGAGAAAGCTGCCGTCCAGGGAATGAAGAATTTCTAAGACGGCAGAGTACGCTGTATTACAAATTCTTCATTCCCGCAGGAACTGCCAGGGGCAATTCCTGGTGTAGCATCAAGACGAGAAAACGGAGGGGCATTATGTTAGAAGAATTAAAGAAGCTGGTATATGAAGCAAATATGGATCTTCCCAAATATGGGCTGGTAACCTTTACCTGGGGCAATGTCAGCGCCATCGACAGGGAGAGCGGGCTGTTCGTCATCAAACCCAGCGGCGTGGAATACGATAAGCTGACGCCGGAGGATATGGTGGTGGTGGATTTAAACGGGAAAAAGGTGGAGGGCCGTTTCAATCCTTCTTCGGATACGGCTACCCATGCGGAGCTGTATAAGGCGTTTGCCGAAATCGGCGGTGTGGTACATACCCATTCATCCTACGCTACCAGCTGGGCCCAGGCAGGGCGGAGCATTCCCTGCTACGGCACCACCCATGCGGATTATATTTATGGGGAAGTCCCCTGCGTGAGATGCCTGACGAAGGATGAAATAGAAGAAGCATACGAAGAGAATACCGGCCGCCTGATCGTAAACGAGTTTCAAAGGACGGGCAAGGATCCGGCGGCGGTGCCGGCGGTACTCTGTAAGAATCACGGTCCCTTTGCCTGGGGGAAAGACGCCAAGGAGGCAGTGCATAATGCGGTAGTGCTGGAAGAGGTGGCGAAGATGGCTTATCGTGCCGAGACCATTAATCCCCGCATTCAGCCCGCGCCCCAGGAGCTTCAGGATAAGCATTATTACCGGAAGCACGGTGCAAACGCGTACTACGGCCAGAGGACAACGGAGTCTTAAATACCGCAATAAATGAGTGGACGCATACAAATATCGTATGATATGATAAACCAAATGACTAAAAACCCATAGAGAGTAAATCTGCCGCAGGGCGGCGCAGAAATGGAGGACGAGCATGAATAATTTAGAACTGCAGAAGCACGCGAACGACGTGCGGAAGGGCATTGTGACGGCAGTCCACAGTGCAAAAGCAGGACACCCGGGCGGATCCCTTTCCGCAGCGGATATTTATACCTATCTGTATTTTGAAGAGATGAATATTGACCCGAAGGATCCCGACAAGGAAGACAGAGACCGTTTTGTGCTGTCCAAGGGACATACGGCTCCCGGGCTGTATTCCACTCTGGCAAACAGGGGATTTTTCCCGGTAGAAGATCTGAAGACCCTCAGGCACCTGGGCTCTTACCTGCAGGGACATCCCTGCATCCATATACCCGGGGTGGATATGTCCTCCGGTTCCCTGGGCCAGGGTGTTTCCGCTGCTGTGGGCATGGCTCTCGGCGGCAGGATGGGCGGTAAGGATTTCAGAGTGTATACCCTGCTGGGTGACGGTGAGATCGAGGAAGGCCAGGTGTGGGAGGCTGCCATGTTTGCAGGCCATCGTAAGCTGGATAACCTCTGTGTGATTGTGGATAATAACAATCTGCAGATCGACGGCCCCATTGACCAGGTCTGCTCCCCCTATCCCATTGACAAGAAATTTGAGGCATTTAATTTCCATGTGATTAATGTAGACGCTCATGACTTTGATGCGATCCGTGGGGCGTTTAAAGAAGCACGGGAGACGAAGGGAATGCCTACCTGTATCGTGGCCCACAGCTTAAAGGGCAAGGGAGTTTCCTTCATGGAAAACAGTGTAGACTGGCACGGCAAGGCTCCCAATGATGATGAGTATGCCGTGGCAATGGCAGATCTGGAGAAGATCGGCGCAGAATTAGAGAAAGCAGGTGAAGCATAATGGCAGAGAATACGGTAAAAAAGATCGCAACCCGCGAAAGCTATGGCAACGCACTGAAGGAACTGGCGGAAGAATTCCCCAATCTGGTTGTGCTGGATGCCGATCTGGCAGCAGCCACCAAGACGGGCGTGTTTAAGAAAGCATATCCGGACCGTCACATTGACTGCGGTATTGCAGAGTGTAACATGATGGGCATTGCGGCAGGCCTGTCCCTGACAGGCAAGATTCCTTTTGTCAGCTCCTTTGCCATGTTTGCTGCAGGGCGTGCTTACGAGCAGGTCCGCAATTCCATCGGCTATCCTCATCTGAACGTAAAGATCGGCGCCACCCATGCCGGCATTACCGTGGGCGAGGACGGAGCTACCCATCAGTGTAATGAGGACATTGCCCTGATGCGGACGATCCCCGGCATGGTAGTGATGTGTCCCGCGGACGACGTGGAAGCCAAAGCGGCAGTCCGTGCGGCGCTGGAATATGACGGGCCCGTGTATATCCGCTTTGGGCGTGCGGCAGTGCCCGTGATTAATGACAGGCCTGATTATAAATTTGAGATCGGCAAGGGAAGCATTGTCCGGGAAGGTAAGGACGTGACCATCGTGGCTACCGGCATCTGTGTGGATTCCGCTCTGGGTGCGGCGGAGAAGCTGGCGGCAGACGGTATTGATGCAGAGGTGGTGAGCATCTGCACCATCAAGCCCCTGGATGAGGAGATTATCATAAACAGCGCAAAGAAGACCGGAAAGGTAGTGACCGTGGAGGAACACAGCGTGATCGGCGGTCTGGGCAGCGCAGTCTGCGACTGCCTGTGCGCAAAGCTCCCCACCCCGGTGAAGAAGATCGGCATGCAGGACGTATTCGGCGAGTCCGGCTCCGCAGCGGCCCTGGTGGCAAAGTACGGCCTGGACGCAGAGGGCGTTTATAAGTCCGTGAAGGAATTTATGTAATACATACCCCTGAAAGCATGCCCGCTGGGCGTGAACCGGGAACATGAAAGGCATACAGGACAGAGTATACGGGAAGGTATATTCTGTCCTTTTTCTATATTAGGAAACATAGTATTTCCTCTTTTCGACTGCAAGTCTGCCGGAAATAACACAGGAAGCGTTCCGGCTTTATCCAAAAAATACTTTGCGCCTGATTTTGCATAAGATTTTTTCGTCAAAATGCCTGCTGGAGACAGAGGGACATTTATTTTTTGTGCAAATAATCGGATTTCCTGAAAAGCCGTTTTTTTAAAATGGTCGTTTTTGCACAGTATTGATAGGCCAGCGCTTAGAATTTGAGTGCAGATTTGCATGATAATAAGGGTACAGTCGAATGGATAATATTTGACCGAATGCAATTGGAGGTGAAAGCAGGTGGAGAAGAAGATGAAGAAAATGAGCCTTGCAGATCGTCAGAAGCTATTTGTGAAAAACTTCCGCCATACCTGGCAGCTGCTGTTGTTAGTGTCAATTCCCCTGATTCTGGTGTTTGTCCTCAATTATGCGGCCTATCCGGGCCTGCGGATGGTATTTATGGATTATAAGCCGGCCAAGGGATATGACGGCAGTGAGTGGGTGGGGTGGCAGACCTTTGCCAAGATCTTTAAGGATGCGGATTTTCACCGTGCCCTGCGCAATTCCATTGTGTTTAATATACTGGGACTGCTGGTGAGTTTCCCGGCTCCCATTATTCTGGCCCTGATTTTAAACGAGCTGCGTTATCCCAGGTTTAAAAAGGTGTCCCAGACTATATTGTATCTGCCGCATTTCCTCTCCTGGCCCATTATCGGCAGTGTGGCTTACACGCTGTTCCGGCCCACCACCGGCCTGGTGAACGTGGTGTTGAGGAACATGGGCCTGATCAATGAGGGAATTCCCTTTTTGACGGAAAAGACTCACTGGGCGGTCACTTATCTGTTCATAGGTGTCTGGGCCGGCATGGGGTGGGGCACTATTATCTATCTGGCGGCCATTACGGGCATCAACGGCGAGCTGTATGAGGCGGCCATGATTGACGGCGCCGGCAGGTGGAAGCGGATGTGGCATATTACCCTGCCGGGCATCAAGGGCACCATTGTCACGCTTCTGATTATGAATATGGGGCGGCTCATGGGCAGCAACTTCGAGGCGTTGAAGGTATTTGACAACAGTCAGGTCAGAGAATATCAGTATCAGCTGGCCATTTACATATACCAGAAGGGCTTGTCCGGCAACCGCTTCAGCATGTCAACGGCGGTGGGCCTGTTCCAGTCCCTGGTAGGGCTGGGGCTGGTGCTGCTGGCGGACTGGATTGCCAAACGGCTGGGCGAAGAAGGATTGTTCTAGGAAGGGGGGGAAGAGAATGAGCAAGAGAGTGAAAGACAGAGAAGAAAGCACTGCCGGCGACGGCAGCAGAGCCATAAACAGATTCCGTCTCAGTGACGGAATCATGATGCTGGTCATTGTGCTGCTGTGCCTGACCTGTATTCTGCCCTTTATCCATGTAACGGCAAAGTCCCTGTCGGCCAATAACTATGTATCTTCCCAGCAGGTCACGCTGTGGCCCAAGGGCTTTAACACAGATGCGTATAAAGCGGTTTTTTCGGACAGCAGTATGACGTATTCCATGGGCTTCAGCGTAGTGGTTACGATCATATTTACCTTTCTGGGACTGGTGGTATGCCTGTTTGCGGCTTATCCCCTTTCCAAGAAAGAGCTGCCCTTCAGGCGGGTAATTACGTTCCTGCTGGTGTTTCCCATGTATTTTGGGGCGGGCCTGATTCCCACCTATCTGCTGTATAACAACCTGAACCTGCTGGACAATATGTGGGTGCTGATTCTACCGGGAATTTATTCCGCCTACAACATGCTGGTGATGAAGACCTACTTCCACTCCAGCATTCCGGACAGCCTGGAGGAATCCGCGTTTCTGGACGGGGCCAGCTATTTCCAGATCATCCGCTATATTATCCTGCCCCTGAGCAAGCCGATTATTGCAACGCTGGGCCTGTTTTACGCAGTGGGCAGATGGAACAGCTACGGGGACAATCTGTATTACATCAGAATGCGGACGGATCTGCGGATGCTCCAGTATAAGCTGTATCTCCTGGTATCCACGGCTCAGGAGGCCCTGTCTACGGCCCAGGAGGAGGGCTCCGCGGTTACCAGCACTCCGGAGGTATTGCAGGCGGCAACCATTATGTTTGCCACGGTGCCGATCATTATCGTCTACCCGTTCCTGCAGAAATATTTCGTAAAGGGAGCCATGATCGGTTCCGTGAAGGGTTAAAGGTAGTTCTCCTGAAAAGGTGACTATAGATTTGCAGTTAATTCACAAATTGTTTTAAGGAGGAACAGAGTATGAAGAAGAAAGTAATTCAGAAGTTCCTGACGCTGGCGCTCAGCACTGCCATGGCATTAGGCGCCCTGGCGGGCTGCGGCAACGAGCCTGCGGGGAACAGCAATGCGTCCGGTTCCACGCCCGGGAGCAGTCAGGGCAGTCAGGATAGCCAGGACAAACAGGAGAGTCAGGACAGCCAGGAAAGCCAGGAATCTACGCCCGACAGCGGTTCCGCTTCCGGGGCAGCAGGTGTGGAAGGCTTCACGGCGTTTGCGGACAATGTAACCCTGAAGATTCCCGTGTACGACAGGGGCCAGGCGGGAATTCCGGACGTTAAGGACAATTACTGGACCAAGTGGGTACAGGAGAATTTCGGTGACAAGTACAATATCACGGTACAGTATATTCCCATCGGCAGAGGAACCGTTATGCAGGATTATGCGCTGTTGTCCTCCAGCAAGAATCTGCCTACCATTCTGATGGAGTACGATTACGACAAGCTGGCAACCTGGTCCGAGGAGGGGTATCTGCAAACTATCGACCTGGATGCTTTCCAGCAGGTGGCGCCTGACTACTATGCCGCCATGGTAAAGAATAACCAGCTGGTTTATACGGAGATGAACGAGCAGTGCTATTTCGTGCTGGCGGAGAGACCTTATTATAATACCACGCCCAACTTTGTGACCTTCTATCGCATGGACTGGCTGCGCCAGGTTGGGTATGACCATATTCCCTTAAATCGTGAGGAATATCTGGATGCCATGCAGAAGATCATGGATGCAGGCATTTGCGAGCATCCCGGCGGAGGCGCAATGTATGACGCCAAGGGCGGCGAGCAGGTATACGGTACCAGAACCTTCCCTCTGAACGAGGAAGAGTGGGCAATGTACGGTGACTTCAACATTCCGTCCATGGGCTGGGAAGCTCATAAGAAGTTTTTGCAGTATGCGAATGAGGACTATAACCTGGGCATTACCAACCCGGAATTCTACACCCTTGACATTGCTACCGCAGAGGCTAATTTCTACGCGGGAAAGACCTATGCTTATGGTGCTTACATGGCTCCTACCATGCCCCTGCTGGACAATTTCTATGCCCAGAATCCCGATGCGGAGCTGGCGGTATACACCTTCGTGGGTGAAGAGCAGAAGACTCAGCCCGACCCCGGAACAGGAGACTATCCTCTGTACCGTGCCGACAATCCTTTCGGTATGACCATCGGTTTTTCTGCCTTTGCAACAGAGGACGAAATCAAGGCTGCCTGGATGTATCTGGAGTGGATGATCCAGCCGGAGAACCTGCATACTATCCAGTGGGGCGTTGAGGGCGAGACCTATAACCTTGATGCAGACGGCTTCGAAGTAGCGGTCAGCGATTACGAGGGCGAGTACAAGATGGGCTTCAACGGCAACAAGGACTACTGGTGCGTGGTAATTGAGGCCAGAAATGCCGGCGATATGTACGACAATATCCGCATGAACTCTCCTAAGGGTTATCCTCAGGATTTCACCGACCAGATCATTGGTATCTATGACCTGAACGTGAAGAAGGCCGAGCTGGGCTACCCCATCAGTGACGCGCTGTTTGCAGTTTCCATCGGAGCGGTGGATGAATACCGCGGCGACCTGCAGATGAAGTACGCGGAGTATAAGGATGCGCTGGTAATGTGCAAGCCGGAGGAATTCGATGCTCTGTATGAGCAGTATACCCAGGAATACCTGAATATGGGCTATCAGGAAATTCTGGATGAGAGAAAGGCTGCTTACGAGGCAGGCAAGACCACGAAGCTGCCGGATAACCAGAAAGCAAACTGAAAATAGTATTTGACACGCAGGACTGTGTATGAAGAAAACGGCCCACCGGTTTTGCCGGTGGGCCTGAATTTTTCAGAGGGCGGAAGGCGTCGGGAAATGCGGGTTTCATATGGCCGAGGTTTTCCTGAAATGCGGTTTTTTGCATGGCGGAAGCTTTCCGGGAACGCGGGATTTCGCAGAAAGGTAATTTTGGAAAATGGTGGTATGCGTTTTCCTCGTTTTGTAGTATGATAAATAAAGCTTAATCAGGCGCAGGCGGCGCGGACGGAGGGGTTATGTTGAAGCTGGAGTATGATAAAAGCGAGATTGAAGAGACAATTGACAGGATTGTGAAAAAGACCATGAATATGGACCTGACCTGGGACTGGCCCTGCGGGGTGGCTTATTATGGCATTGGTGAGGCCTATGAGAAGACCGGAAAGGAAGAATACCTGAAGCTCCTGAAGGACAGGGTGGATGAGCTGATTGAGCTGGGGCTTCCTCCGGTGTGGACGGTGAATGCCTGTGCTATGGGGCATTGTCTGGTGACAATTTATAAGGCAACGGGGGAACAGAAATACTATGACATTCTGATGAGCAAAATTGCGTATCTGAAGAAGGAGGCACTCCGGTTCGGAGACAATGTGCTGCAGCATACGGTTTCTCCGAACAATGATTTCCCGGAGCAGGCATGGGCGGATACTTTGTTTATGGCAGCGCTTCTCATGCTGCGGGTGGGAGTCATGAACGAGGATCAGGAGCTGATTGAGGATGCGCTGAACCAATGGTACTGGCATATCAGGTATCTGCAGAATCCCGGCAGCGGATTTTATTATCACGGCTACGATAATATTGCGGGGGATCACATGTCCGGCATCTACTGGGGCAGGGCCAATGCCTGGGCGGCATATACCATGTCGAAGGTGGGAGGGCTGCTTCCCCAGTGTTATCTGTATCCCAAATACATAGATGTGGCGGGGTCATTGAACGAACAGCTGGCGGCCCTGAAAACGGTGCAGACGGAGAACGGATTGTGGAGAACCGTGCTGGACGATGAGGAATCCTATGAAGAGGTTTCCGCTTCCGCAGGAATAGCTGCGGCCATGCTGGAGAGAGGGAATCCCCTGCATGGTAAATACATCAATAAATCGATAAAGGGCCTGCTGGCAAATATCAGCGAGGACGGCAAGGTCATGAACGTGTCAGGGGGTACTGCGGTGATGCGGGACCGGGAAGGCTACAGGGGCATTCCGAAAGCGTGGATTCAGGGCTGGGGGCAGGGCCTGGCACTGGCCTTTTTCTCTGCTTTGTTTGTCTCCGACGGTATTGCGAAGGACGGCGCCTTATAAAAGATCCCGGGCTTCGGGGATTGCTTGTGCCGGCGCCGCGGCACTGCCGCCGGAGGCGGCATGTCTGAAAGAATGATGACGCGGAAGCGTTTGAAAAAACAGGATTTGGGGGAGGTATTACAATGTCAAAACAAAAAGGGGGATTTACGCTCCCGGGAGAATCCGGATATGAGGAGCTGACCCTGAAAATGGCAGAAAGGTGGGGGGCCGACGTAATCAGGGACAGTGACGGGACGGTTCTTTCCGACGAGATTGTCCATGCCGGCTACGGAATTTATTCGACAATCTGTATCATTCGCGATCATAACGAGTGGGCGAAGAAGCATCCTGATAAGCTGCAGCAGACCTTTCTCTGTACGCCGGCGGCAGTGGCGGTGGAGGGGGAGCTGAAGATCAACCTGCTGGAGAGCTTTTTCGGGGAGCAGTTTGCGATTAACGACAGCCAAAGGGCAATGAAATACTGGGAGGTTTATGACCGCACTGTCAACGGGAAGGTTGACAGCGCCGGCTGGGATTACGATCAGACATCCGGCAGCGTGACCATCCGGGATTGCACTCCCTTCCACAAATATACCGTCAGCTTTCTGGCATACCGTATCTGGGAAGAGATTTCCATGTATAATCATACGACGAATCACTGGAATAAAGAGCATTTGATGCAGATTGACCCCAGGTATCCGGAAACCCGGGAGTATATGCTGGACTGGATGAAGGACTGGTGTGAAGCCCACCCCGATACCACCGTGGTGCGTTTTACCTCCATGTTTTATAATTTCGTGTGGATCTGGGGGAGCAGCGAGAGAAACCGGCATTTGTTTTCCGACTGGGGGTCTTACGACTATACCGTGAGTGACCTGGCGCTGGATGAGTTTGCGAAAGAATACGGCTATTCCATGACGGCAGAAGATTTCATCAACAAGGGGCGGCTTCATGCAACCCATATGCCGGGAAACCGGCGTAAGACGGATTGGATGGCTTTTATCAATGACTTTGTCATTTCCTTTGGCAGGCAGCTGATTGATATTGTGCACGGGTACGGGAAAAAGGCGTATGTTTTCTATGATGACAGCTGGGTAGGGGTGGAGCCGTATAACGGAAGGTTTGGGGAGTTTGGCTTTGACGGCCTGATCAAGTGCGTATTTTCCGGGTATGAAGCCAGGCTTTGCGCGGGAGTGGAGGTGCCTGCCCACGAGCTTCGCCTTCACCCCTATCTGTTTCCCGTAGGACTGGGCGGGGCGCCTACCTTTACGGAGGGCGGCAATCCCGCGCTGGATGCAAAAAAGTACTGGAACAATGTGAGGCGTGCGCTGTTGAGGGAAAAAATAGACCGAATAGGGCTGGGCGGCTATCTGCACCTGGCAGAGCCTTTTCCGGATTTTTGTGATTACATCGAGAAGGTAGCCGACGAATTCAGGCTGATCCGCTCGTTCCATGATGAGGGCAGGCCCTTTACCATCAGAACCAGGGTGGCGGTTCTCCACAGCTGGGGGGCACTGCGCTCCTGGACGCTGTCGGGACATTTCCATGAGACATACATGCACGACCTGATTCATGTAAATGAGGCGCTGTCAGGCCTGCCGATGGACGTGAAATTTATTTCCTTTGAGGATGTGAAACACGGTGCGCTGGAGGATGTGGATGTAGTGATTAATGCCGGCCATGCAGGAAGCGCCTGGAGCGGCGGGGAGAGCTGGAAGGATGAAGGGCTGGTAACGACCCTTACCCAATGGGTATATGAGGGGGGCACCTTTCTGGGGGTCAACGAGCCCTCGGCAGTGGAGGGCTTTGACACGTATTTTCGTATGGCGCATGTGCTGGGGATCGACGAAGATACCGGCGCGAGAGTCTGTCATGGGAAATGGAGCTTTGCGGCGGAGGATCCGGAGAATATCATACCGAAGGGAGCATGGGTAAAGCCCAGGGAAAATCTGTATCTGACAGACGGCAGGGCGCAGGTGCTTCTGGCAGATGCTGACAGGCCTGTCATAACTGTCCATTCCTTTGGCCGGGGGAAGGGTATCTATCTGGCATCCTTCCAGATCGGTCCGGAGAATACCCGCCTGCTGTATCATCTGATAAGATATGCCGGGGGTGAGGGGTTAAGCGGCTTGTATATGACGGATAACCTGTATACGGAATGTGCCTATTATCCCGAGAGCGGGAAGCTGGTGGTGATTAATAACAGCGACAGGGAGCAGACTACATCGGTTCCGACGAAGGCCGGGGAGAGGACGCTGGCAATTGCGCCGTATGAAACGGTTTTTATAGAGCTGTAACAGTATACTAGTATGCCTTGTCTGAGAAAAAGTCATTTGAGAATGACTTTTTCTTGCGTTATAAGTATTCGCGTATTATGATATGGAATATCAAAAGCCGGGGAAACGAGGGGCCGTGGAAAGAGCCGTCATCGGGGAAATGCCGGAATGGAAGGACGGAATGAAAAAAGTTTAAAATATATTCCTGATAGAAACAACTATGATGCAATTTTAGTTTACAGTATAGGACAGAAAGGATAAAAAAGCGCGTTTCGCCATCACGGGCGGGGCGGTGCAAAGAAATACAATGGGGGGAAGGTATGCAGGACAACAGGGCGGCACAGAGATATTATGAACCGGATATGATTGACATCAGGCGCAACCCTTATCCGAAGGAATATGAAGAACGGCGCGGCGTTCGGAGTGCGAGAAGGGATATGCCGGCAGGGTATGGCGAACAGGGTACAGTAAGAATGGGTTCGGGACAGCGCGGCGAGGGGATGAGAAGAGGTGCGTCGGTGCAGCGCGGCGAGGGGATGAGAAGAAGCGCGTCGGTGCAGCGCGGCGGCGAGGGGATGAGAAGAGACGCGTCGGTGCAGCGCGGCGAGGGCATGAGAAGAGACATGCCGGTGCAGCGCGGCGGCGAGGGCATGAGAAGAGACATGCCGGTGCAGCGCAGCAGCCAGGGTGTACGCAGAGTTCCTGCGGGACAGGCATACAGATCCGATGTGGTACAGCCGATTGCCGGATATGCAGGCCGTCCGTCATCGGGGCAGCGTCCGGTACAGGGGACGGGGAGGGAAGTACAGACCATTGGCGGGACATCAGGGCGTCCGGTGTCCAGACAGAGCCGTGAGGCAATGCTGAGAGAGCGTCAGAGGAGACGGGTGCGCAGACAGAGGATGGCGGTAGGACTGTGGGCAGTCTGTATCCTTGCCATCGGCGGGCTGCTCTTGCTGAACCGCAATCATGCGTCGGCGGCGGGACCTGATAATAAGGCGCAGGCGGCGCCAGATCAGAAAGAGAATCAGCCGTCCCGGCCGGAGACTCCGACGGCTATGGTACAGGGGCTTCCGGTGGAAAAATACACGGCTCATCCGGAGTGGAAGGAAGATTTCCTGACACCAAACGAATATTCAAGGCCCGGAGAACCGCTGACAGAGGTAAAGGATGTATTTGTGCACTATACTGCAAATCCCGGAACCAGTGCGGCGCAGAACCGCAGCTATTTCGAGCAGCAGAAGGATGTACATATGGCCAGCGTCAGTTCTCATTTTATCATTGGCTATGAAGGGGAAATCATTCAGTGTGTGCCTCTGGATGAAATTGCATATGCCGTGGCAGGCAGAAACTATGATTCCATATCCATAGAATGCTGTTTCACGGCGCAGGACGGATCGTTTACGCAGGAGACATATGATTCTTTAATCTCCCTGCTGGCATGGTTGACTGATGTTTACGATCTGGACACTGACCATATCCTGCGCCACTATGACTGCGGCGGCAAGAAATGTCCCATTTACTATACGGAGCATGAGGATAAGTGGGAAAAGCTTAAGCGGGACGTGAAGGAATATTAAGAAACAATGAGTCTTTAAAAACGGCATTTTCAGCCGGCCATTTTAAGAGAAGGATGACATTATATCCGGGGCCACTTGTGTTTCAAGTGGCTCTTTTTGGCATTCTGCCAGCATATTATGGGAAAATAAACAATATGCAGCCCGCAGATATACTGTCACGGAAATTGATTTTATGCTATCCTGACAGTAGGCGCATGTTCCGGATGACATTTATGCGGCAAAGAAGCAGGGTCTATTGCGAAACTTAAGTTAATCTGTTAAAATATAGAAAAGAACATGATAGAAAGGCGTGGCCACGGAAATGAATATTTTGGCACCATCGATTTTAGCTGCCGATTTCTGGCAGCTGGGAGAACAGATTCAGGAGGTGGAGAAAGGGGGAGCACAGTATCTGCACATTGATGTGATGGATGGCTCCTTTGTCCCCTCGATTTCCTTTGGAATGCCGGTGATCCAGACACTCCGCAGACATACGGGTCTCTTTTTTGATGTGCATCTGATGATAGAAAGGCCGGAGCGCTATCTGCAGGAATTTGCGGACTGCGGGGCGGATCTTATTAATTTTCACCTGGAGGCATCGGAGAATGTCCGGGGAACGATAGAGCGGATACATAGTCTGGGGAAAAAGGCAGGCATTACCATCAAGCCGGCCACACCTGCAGATGCGGTGAGTCCCTATCTGGAGCTGGTGGATATGGTGCTGGTCATGACGGTGGAGCCGGGCTTTGGCGGCCAGAAGCTGATGCCGGAATGTCTGGATAAGGTGCGGGAGATTCGAAGCCAGGCAGTCAACCGGGGGCTGGAGATTGACATAGAAGTGGACGGCGGCATTACTGCGGACAATGTGGGTCTGGCCCGGGAGGCAGGCGCCAATGTGATTGTAGCAGGATCCGCAGTGTTTAAAGGGAATATTGGCGAAAATATCAGGGCACTGAAGTGTGGAAGAAATGAAGATTTTCTAAGGCTGGAAAGTACCCAGCCTTAGAAAATCTAAGTCATTCCTCGAAGAATCTCAAGGCGAACAAGTTCGCCTTGGGATTCTTCCAAGCGTGACCGTTACGCTTTGGTTTCACGGATTGTTTGTGCCGCCATCAGCGGCACTGCCGCCGTTGGCGGCATGTCTGGAAGTGTGACGAGAAAGAAGGTAAGGTGAAAGGAGGTGTCTATGCACCTGATCGGCGGGGTAGGCAGTGACCATAGCTCGGATAACCATCATGTGACAGGGTGTATGCACGGCCATACCCATATTCACGAGGGAAATGCGAAGACGGGCGGAGGCGAGGGTGGTTCACAGATAACGCAGATGCAGTTGCAGAAACAGCAGCAGGACGCCGAATTTTCCCTGTCATCCTGGCTTCAGAAAATACTTCGCGGCGGTAAAAGCATCCTGAAGGGAATCTGGGGAACCAACGAGACCGGCACCGGGGGAGCTGCCGGAGAAAAAGACGGCGGCGTCGGGACGATTGCACGGGTGAACCAGAGTGCGGCAGCAGATGACCGCAGGACGGATACCGTTCCCGGAGGAGACCACCACAGTACGGAAGCCGCCCGGAGAATGGCCGAACATAGCGCAGCCATGCAGGGAAATCCGTATTTTTCCACGATGGCGGAGAGAAATACTCCGTTGACGCCCCTTCAGAAGATTCGGGCAAGGGTGGTGTCTGCCGCAGAAAAGGTGGCGGGCAGACTGCCGGGGAAAGCGTTTCGCTTTCAGGGCCAAAATTCTTTCCATACCAAATCCCGGCAGCGCCCCCGGGAGGATCTGAGGAAGCGGAGCAAGTATAGAAAGGATGAATTGGAGATAGACTGTATTCTGACGGACGAAAGCTATCTGATGGACTCGTATGACCGCAAGGGAGAGTACAGCCAGCTGACCACGAAAAATCAGTTTTGAAGGGTAAGCTGTTGGAAAAGGCTGACCCCAAACAGAGTATGCCAGGGGGACTTATAGATATATTGAATGGGCATTGAATAGCGAGTTAAAAAGAGAATAACTGTTGACAGAGTATCTTAAGTTGTGATACTCTCATTTCAAAGAGAAAAGGCAGTGACGAAGAGAGTACATCCGCTATCAGTTTTACAGAGAGTGCCCGGCGGCCTATCTGACGATATGGATCCGCAGTGCTGAGAGGGCTGGACGGAACGGATGGAACATGGCTTCCGAGCAGCGCACCGAGCGGGAGGATCATACGTATATACCGGACTTTGGAGCCGGAAGTGCGTGTGCATTCAGTACGCAAGGCTGCGACAGGTTCCGCCTGTTACAGCGGATAGAGTTAGACCGTGATCCGGACTGACAGCAGCATTTTAAGATGAGCTGTTGGGGAAGCAGAAAGGGAGGTGCGGTATTGACTCGAAGAGATCCGGTTTGTGAGAGCCGGGTGAAGAGAAGTGGTACCACGGGCAAAGGCTCGTCTTCTTGCGTATGTATTTTGTGATGCGCGGGCAGACGGGCTTATTTTTTCCTTATGGAAACTGTGCCGTCAGGCGTGTGCATCAGGAGTGTGCACCCGTTTTTTGGCGGGGAAATGACCTGTTTGAGTAAAGAAAGGAGATCAGAAGATGCAGAACAAAGGACCTTATTATTTGACTACGGCGATTGCTTATACTTCCGGCAGGCCTCATATCGGCAATAACTATGAGATTGTGATGGCGGACAGCATTGCGCGTTTCAAGAGGAAGGAAGGATATGATGTCTATTTCCAGACGGGGACGGACGAACACGGACAGAAGATCGAGCTGAAGGCTCAGGAAGCGGGAGTGACTCCGAAGGAATTTGTGGATAATATTGCGGGGATCATCCGGGGAATGTGTGATCTGCTGAATGTTTCCTATGATAAGTTTATCCGCACTACGGACGGGTATCATGAAAAGCAGGTGCAGAAAATGTTTAAGCGCTTCTACGACCAGGGGGATATTTATAAAGGGGCATACGAGGGGATGTACTGTACCCCCTGTGAGTCCTTCTGGACGGAGAGCCAGCTGGTGGACGGGAAATGTCCGGACTGCGGCAGGGAGGTGAAGCCGGCAAAGGAGGAGGCATACTTTTTCCGTATGAGTAAATATGCGGACAGGCTGATCCGGCATATTAACGAGCATCCGGAGTTTATTCAGCCGGTGTCCCGGAAGAATGAGATGATGAACAATTTCCTGCTTCCCGGTCTTCAGGATCTGTGCGTATCCAGGACTTCCTTCAAGTGGGGGATTCCCGTGGACTTTGACGACCGGCATGTGGTTTATGTCTGGCTGGACGCCCTGTCCAACTATATCACCGGCATCGGCTATGATGCGGATGGGAACAGCTCGGAACAGTATAAAAGGCTGTGGCCGGCGGATCTGCACCTGATCGGCAAGGACATTATCCGGTTCCATACCATTTACTGGCCCATCTTCCTTATGGCTCTGGGGGAACCTCTGCCGAAGCAGATTTTCGGACATCCCTGGCTGCTGATGAACGGCGGTAAGATGAGCAAGTCAAAGGGAAACGTCATTTATGTGAATGACCTGGCGGACTTTTTCGGGGTGGACGCGGTTCGTTATTATATGCTGCATGAAATGCCTTATGAGAACGACGGCAATGCCACCTGGGAGCTGATTGCGGAACGTACCAATTCCGATTTGGCCAATACTTTGGGGAATCTGGTGAACCGCACCGTATCCATGAGCAACAAATATTTTGGGGGGGTAGTAGCGGACAAAGGCGCTGCAGATGCCTCGGAGGCCTTAATTGATGAAGACCTGAAAGCCGTAGCCGTCGGTGCCATTGGGGCAGTGCGGGAAAAGATGGACACGCTTCGGGTGGCGGATGCCCTGACGGAGATTTTCGGTATTTTTAAGCGCTGCAACAAATATATTGACGAGACGGAGCCCTGGGTGTTAGCCAAGGATGCGGCAAAGTCAGACCGCCTTGCCACTGTTTTGTATCATCTGGTGGAGGCAATCATCATCGGAGCATCCCTGCTGGAACCCTTTATGCCGGAGACGGCGGCAAAGATTGCCGGACAGCTTAACACCTCCCTGCGGGATTTTGAAGATCTGGATAAGTTCGGATTATATAAAAGCGGCAATAAAGTTACGGACCAGCCGGAAATCCTGTTTGCCCGGCTGGATATGAAGGAGGTGCAGAAAAAGGAGGAGGAGCTGAAAGCTGCCATGACGGAGGCAGCTGGGGACGCAGAGCCTGCCACGGAAAATGACACAAACGTCATAGATATAGAAGGAAAGCCGGAGATCACTTATGATGATTTTGCCAAGCTTCAGTTCCAGGTGGGAGAGATCATAGCCTGTGAGGCGGTGCCTAAGTCCAAAAAGCTGCTTTGCAGCAAGGTCCGGATCGGGAGTCAGGTGAAGCAGATTGTCTCCGGGATCAAGGCATGCTACACGCCGGAAGAGATGGTGGGAAAAAAGGTGATGGTGCTGGTGAACTTAAAGCCTGCCACTTTGGCGGGTGTGGTTTCCGAGGGAATGCTGCTGTGCGCGGAGGACGAGGCGGGAAACTTCTGCCTGATGAAGCCGGAAAAGGATATGCCTGCGGGAGCGGAGATCTGCTGAACTGTTACAAACTGATAAATATTATATTAATTTTCTGCAAAAGGGCTTAATCTTTTGTCGAAAATGAGTTATACTCTTGAAAGAGGTTTTACCCATATCAGAGGTGGACGAATGGTAAAAGAAGAATTTTATTATGATTCCAGAGACGGAAAGAGCAAGCTGCATGCAGTCAGATATGCGCCGGAGGCGGAGGAAGAGATCCGATGTGTGGTGCAGATTGTACACGGCATGTCCGAGTATATTGAAAGATATGAGGAGTTTGCCGGATTTCTTACAGCCAGGGGGTGTGTTGTCACCGGAGAGGATCACATGGGCCATGGCAAGTCCGTAGACAAGGCAGGGAAATACGGCTATTTCTGTGAGCAGGATCCGGCAACGGTTCTTGTCAGGGATGTGCACAGGCTGAAAAAGGCTACCCAGGCGCTTTATCCCGGGGTGCCCTATATTATCATAGGGCACAGTATGGGGTCATTTATTACCAGGAATTACATGTTTCGATATGGAACGGGAATCAGCGCTGCAGTCATTATGGGAACAGGCATGCAGCCTCCGGCGCTGCTGAAGGCTGCCAGGGCAGTAGGGTATCTACAGAAAATATTCTGCGGGCCCAGGCATGTCAGCGGCCTGATCGATAAGCTTGCGTTTGGAAGCTATAATAAACGGATAGAGAATCCGGCGTCTTCCTTCGCATGGCTCAGCAGGGATGCGGAGCGGGTGGAAAAGTACGTTGCGGATCCCCTGTGCGGATTTGTGTTTACCGTCAACGGATTTCTGACCTCATTTGAATTGATTTCCAGGCTGTACCGGAGTGAAAACCTGGAGCGGATACCCAAGGCACTTCCGGTGTATATGGTATCCGGTGACGGGGATCCGGTGGGAGACTATGGCAGGGGTGTGCAGAGGGCTTATGAGAGCCTGCTGGGCGCAGGGCTTGAAAATATTTCACTGAAGATGTACCCGGGCGCAAGGCATGAGCTTCTGAACGAAACAAACCGGGACGAGGTCATGAAGGATATATTCCGGTGGATGGAAGAGACAGTACTGAATGGCAGTAAGCCGGGGCAGCAGGAATAATGGAAACAGGAAAGACACAGGGATCGTATCATGTCAGGTGGGCCAGAGAAAACGAATGGGCGCCTGCCATGCGGATGATATGGAAGACCTTCCTGAAATTCGAGGGCCGGGACTATACGCAGGAGGGTATCAGGAATTTCTTTGAATTTATTACGGACGATGACCTGTATGTGGCATTTTTAAAGGGAACCTACCGGATGATGGTGGCGCTGGACGGCGATAAGGTAATTGGTGCAGGCTCTATTCGGAATAAAAATTTTCTGTCACTTTTGTTTGTGGATGAAAATTATCACCGTCTGGGAATCGGAAGCGCACTTCTCAAGGGTTTGTGCAATTATCTCAGGAATGAGGCGGGGGAGCGCTGTATGCTGCTGAAGGCGGCACCGTACGCGGTAAATTTTTACCGGAAGCTGGGATTCCGGGCGGTGGGGCCGGAGGAGGAATATTCCGGAATCAGAGTGACGGCTATGGAGAAAGTATTAATGTGAAAGGACTGGGGATCCGTAAATGAAATTGTTTAATCTGGACAGCCCGCTGATGCAGGCGCTGAATAAGGTGGCCGATCTGCTGTGGCTCAATGTGCTGACGCTGATCTGCTGCCTGCCTGTTTTGACGGCCGGTGCGTCTTTGACGGCAATGAACTACATGGCGCTGAAGATAGTGCGCAACGAAGAATGCTATATTACGAGAGGATTTTTTAAATCTTTTAAGGAAAATTTCCGACAGGCTACGCTGATCTGGCTGATTATTTTGGTGCTGTTTATCATATTGGGGGCGGATTTCATGGTGATAAATGGCGGCGGCGATACCACCTTCGGGAAGATTATGTGGGGGGCCGTTGCGGGGGCATCCATTTTGGTAATCATGACCACGACCTTTGTGTTTCCGGTGCTTGCCAAATTTGAAAATACCATTTACCGGACAGTGAAAAATGCGTTTATGATAAGCCTGATGCAGTTTCCCAAGACGATTCTCATAGTTGTGGCATATCTGGCCCCGGTGGTATTGTTTTTCTTTTTCCCGCAGGTCATGCCGCTGTGCTTTATGTTTGGACTGTCCCTGCCGGCATGGATTGCAGCAAAGCTGTACAATAAATTCTTCAAAAGGCTGGAGGACCGGGTGATGGCGGAGAATCCTCCCCAGGAGAAGAATGACGGGGGGGAAGACGAGAGAATTTTCAGGGATGAGCTGGATCCTGTGCTGTCGGATAAGGATGTGGCACAGTAGCTGTCAGTTTTGACCAATTGGAGAGCTTCATTTTTGGTAAAATTGACAGGCTGTTGAAAAAACAGGCAGGAATGTAAGCAAATTTTACAATCTGTGAATAAAACTTTGTGAAATAGTGGTATGGCGTTGATTACGGTTTTTAGATATACTGTTTATAAGTTGAGCGGTAATTTGACGTGAAACATATGAAGAGTGACTTTATTATGAAAGGAGTTATTTATGGCAAGCTTATCTTTGACAAATGTTTGTAAGGTGTATCCCAACGGGTTTGAAGCAGTTAAAAACTTTAACCTTCAGATCGCAGATCAGGAGTTCATCATTTTCGTAGGACCTTCCGGATGCGGTAAGTCTACCACGCTTCGTATGATTGCAGGTCTGGAGGATATTTCTTCTGGTGAGCTGAAGATCGGTGACAGAGTTGTGAACGACGTGGAGCCTAAAGACCGTGATATTGCGATGGTATTCCAGAACTACGCTCTGTATCCGCATATGTCCGTGTATGATAACATGGCGTTCGGCCTGAAGCTGAGAAAGGTTCCCAAGGATCAGATAGATAAAATGGTAAAGGAAGCGGCTAAGATTCTGGATCTGACCCCCCTTCTTGACCGTAAGCCCAAGGCTCTGTCCGGTGGTCAGAGACAGCGTGTGGCTATGGGTCGTGCAATTGTCCGTAATCCTAAGGTGTTCCTGATGGATGAGCCTCTGTCCAACCTGGACGCAAAGCTGCGTGTGCAGATGCGTATCGAGATTGCCAAGCTGCATCAGAGACTGGGTACTACCATCATTTACGTTACCCATGACCAGACCGAGGCTATGACGCTGGGTACCAGAATCGTCGTTATGAAGGACGGCGTTATCCAGCAGGTAGATACCCCTCAGAATCTGTATGAGAAGCCCTGCAACCTGTTTGTAGCAGGATTCATGGGATCTCCTCAGATGAACTTCCTGGATGCAACCGTTAAGGTAAACGGCAGTGCTGCAAGCCTGGAGATTGCAGGCCACAGCATTCCGCTGTCCGCAGAAAAGTCCAAGAAGCTGGTTGACGGCGGCTATGACGGCAAGGTGGTTACCTTTGGTATCCGTCCTGAGGATGTGTATGATTCCGAGGCGTTCATCGCAAACTCTCCCAGCGTGTTTGAGTCTACCGTTAAGGTATATGAGCTGCTTGGTGCAGAAGTTTACCTGTACTTTGATCTGGAAGAGTTCCCTATCACTGCGAGAGTTGATTCCCGCACGACCGCAAGGCCTGGCGACAGCATTAAGTTTGCATTTGACCTTGAGAAGATCCATGTATTTGATAAGGAAACCGAGCAGATTATTACCAACTAGTTTAAAGAGATTCGAGGGGGGTGCTGGTAACAGCATCCCCCTTTTATCAGACAGAAAGTGATTCCACGGAGGATTTTATATGATTTCAAACCAGACGATTCAGACCAGCATAAATGAGCTGAAGGCTATCACCAAGGTGGACCTGTGCGTGTATGATCTGTCGGGAACGCCGGTGGCATCTACCATAGAACAGATGGAGATGAGTGCCGAGCTGGTCAGAGGCTTTGCCAACTCTCCGGCAGACAGCCAGGTAATCGGAAGCCACCACCTGCTGAAGATTCTGGACGAAGGAGAGCTGTTGTATATCCTGGTCGCAAGAGGAGTCAGTGAAGATGTATACATGGTGGGAAAGATTGCGGTATGTCAGATTCGCAATCTGGTAATTGCTTATAAGGAGCGGTTTGACAGAAATAATTTTTTCCAGAATCTGTTGCTGGATAATCTGCTTCTTGTAGATATTTACAACAGGGCAAAGAAGCTGCACGTCGAAGTCGCGGTACCCAGGGCAATCTTCCTGGTAGAAACAAAGCTGGAGAAGGACGGGATTGTGACGGAGGTGCTGAAAGGCATGTTCTCAAATCAGGCAGGGGACTATATAACCGCCGTGGACGAGACCAGCGTGATCCTGATTAAGGCACTGGAACAGAACAGCACTCCGGAAGATCTTCTCGGAATCGCGAATACCATTGTGGCAATGATGAATGCTGAGGCCATGATGAATGTGAGGGTGGCTATTGGTACGGTGGTGCCTGAATTAAAGGATGTGTCCAAATCCTATAAGGAAGCAAAGCTTGCGCTGGATGTCGGGAAGATATTTTACGCCGAAAGAAACGTGGTAGCCTACAGTACACTGGGGATCGGGCGTTTGATTTATCAGCTTCCCATCAATCTGTGCAGGATTTTTATCGAGGAGATTTTCGGGGATAACGTACCGGATGACCTGGATGAAGAGACACTGAATACCATTAATAAGTTCTTTGAAAATAATCTCAATGTCTCGGAAACCTCCAGGCAGTTGTTTGTACACAGGAATACTCTGGTATACAGGATAGAAAAGCTGCAAAAGAGCACGGGACTTGACCTGCGAAATTTTGACGATGCGCTGACCTTTAAGATTGCCCTGATGGTGGTAAACTACATGAAGTACCTGGATAACAGTGAGTATTAGAAGAATAGCAGTGAGTACTAGAAAGACAACCCCCTGAATATATTACAATGAAAGGCCGGAGCCTTCATGGGCGAATATATTGGGGGGTATTTTTATGGGTTTTGACAGGAAGATCAAATATCTGGACTATTATGAAAACGGGGAACGAGTCCGGGGAGGCGGATTTATAAAGCTGGAGACGACGGATACTCTGTTCAGGCTGGAGCTTATCGTCAAAGGAGTCCGGGGAACAAAAGACTTTTCTGCGGAGGTGATTCTTTGCGGGAAGGGAAGAGAAGAAACCTGGGGCAGAATACAGCTTGAGGACGGGCAGGGAGGATTGCGACAAGAGTGTCAGGTTGGCGCCGGTGTGGGCGGCACAGATATCAAGTGTGGGGAACTGAGGGGGATCAGGATTCCCCTGGGAGAAGGAAAGGAGATTTCCTGCAGATGGGAGGAAGCGGAGGCCGCCGATAATTCTGTTGGGAAAGAGCCGGAAAAGCCCGCAAAAGCAAAAAGAACCGAGGATCAGGAGAATCGGGGGCTGCGCAAGAAGCGGGAAGAAAAGAAGCTGCAGGAGGTTTCGAGCCTTCAGAACAGTGAGGGACAGCCAGAGGAAGTCGGGAGAAGCCAGCCCCGGGAAGTCAGGAGCCAGTCAGAGGAGGTCGGGAAAAGCCGGTCCCGGGAAGCCGGGAGCCGGTCAGAGGAGGGCGGGGGAAGCCAGCCCCGGGAA
>ERZ777011.458-NODE-458-length-63295-cov-5.804396_pt1 | contig 63295 bp, 52 predicted proteins | sample MGYA00374964_ERZ777011 | MGnify/ENA primary metagenome ERZ777011 (study PRJEB29310, sample SAMD00008975) | mouse gut metagenome | study: EMG produced TPA metagenomics assembly of the Metagenome analysis of fecal microbiota from mouse which was promoted...
AACCGAATTTATTTAATTTTTAACCTCGTCCATTTTTTAGTGGACAGTAGTGGTTCAAGTTTATTCATAAACTTGAAGTCGGACGAAAGTTCCGGCTCAAAGTTTGTGAACAGAGATTTTAATTTATCATCTTCCATCTTGTATTGTCAGATTAATCGGTGGATAACAAGCCGCGCAAATGAATGCGGCCACGCGAGAGATGTTGTTTCACTGCATCCTGAGAGGTTTCCTGTATTTCGGCAATTTCTTTGACCGAGTAACCTTGCATATAGAAAAGAAGGACTGAAGTCCGTTCTTTTGCAGGTATTTTATTCATAGCCTCATAAAGAGGCTGATATGCAAAGGAGGAATCCGATTTTTCATGGGCGGTAATGTCATCAGCGTCTTCATACCCGACAGTGAGCCGTTCTCCGCGCTTGTGGTTGATAAACGTATTGTATCCTATTTTGAAAACCCAGGCGTAGAACTTCTCCGGATTTGAGAATGAGTCGCAGGACAGGTATGCCTTGATATAAGATTCCTGCGCAACATCATCCGCGAGCGCGGTATCGCCGCAACACAGAGCCACCAGAAAGCGTCTGAATGCTTTCTGAGTGGCTTCTACGCATGATATGAATTGCTCGCGAGTCATATCATGTTTACTCGTTGATTTGTTTGCGGGTCACGAAGTAAACCACAAGGTAGCTTAGACCGATTGCGAGCGAAATGCCACCGAATATCAATGGAACGGTAACCGCGTCTGCCGGGAATTCCGTACCCATACTGTAGGCTATAATACCTATAATACAAATCGCAATGCCGACGAGCGAGAAGATACAGCCACGGAGTAAACGGAGATTGAGAATTTCTCGTGCCGTTTTCTTGGGTTTCTGAAGCGCTTCAGCCAATTTGTCAGCATCGATGTCGCAATTGGACTCGATTGCCTTTATGAGTACTTTGGAGCGCTTGTTGTCGCTGTTGATTGAAGCTCCGAATATTATGGCTATGATTGCTACGGGAAGAACCACGCATACGAAAATGGGAACTAATATTTGTGCCATATTCTTTAAGTTTGATAGTTAGATATTCTTTTGAGACGTCTCATATATAAGACACACTTCGAAACAAAAAGGTGACAATGCCCACAAAAAAATTTTTCAGAATAAAAGCCATATATTCAAAGCCAACACCGACCGCTGTAAATATAAGGGTAAATTCCGTAAAGGATTTTACAAACTCCGATCTCAGAAATTTTCCACTTTTTTCATCCCATAGAACAATAGTCTAAATAGCGCGGACGGTTGTATCGCTCTTTCGGAGCATGTCACCTCGCTGTATATTATAAACGAATCAAATAAACGCAATCATAATGGCCTCGATAAAAGTAAAGTTCCGGCCCTCGACTGTCGCTGACCACGAAGGCACAATCTACTACCAGATTATCCATGAAAGGAAGGTGCGACAGCTTCTGACCGACTACAAAGTCTTCATCAGAGTGGGATGAAAGCCGCTCTATGGTAACTACAACCCAGAAAAGTGATTTGCGGGCGATTGCCACCTATATCTTCATTTTGGATTTTCGCCTGACGACAGTCTGGACGTAGCAGAAGTTGGAGAAGAAACAGTTCCGGGTTCTTGATGAGCCCCATGCTCCTCTGACAATCAGCCGATTTGCCTGAATAAGAAAAAAATGGGTAATTTTGCAGTTATGAACAACCCGTTTGATTATGTGCCCGATGCCCGATGCGATGAGGCATTTCGGAGATTGGTCGACAAGCTGGAATTTCTAAAGAGGAGCGATCGGCCGGAGGATTTGAATTTTATTCGTGAGCTTGAGACCGGAAAGATGCTCGGTGTGTTGATTGCGACTGATGGAGAGGGGCATGACCGTACACTTTATGCATTTTCAGGGCAGTTGGGGAACGGCGGGTTTCATTATGATGGATTTGTCGGTCCGGTGTTCGATTATCTTCATCCGGATGGATACTTCAAGAGAAAGGAAGCGGATATCTCCCTCCAAAATGTTGAGATTTCCAAGTACGAAGAAGAGACTGTATCCGTCTTACAAAGAGATTATGGGCACCGGAAAAAGAAAGGGGAAGCAGAAATTTATGAATTTAGGAGTCAGTGCCGTCGGTCGAAAGCGGAAAGGGATGCAAGGCGCAAGGCAGGCGATGCCGATGAAACTGAATTGACTGCCATGATACGGCAGAGCCAGTTTGAGAAGGCGGAGCTGCACCGCATCAAGCGAAGGATAGCCGCGGAACTTGAGCCGCCTGCCGAAAGATTGAAACAGGCTCATTCCTGCCTTGCGGTCCTGAAAGAGAAGCGCCGCTCCGACTCCGAGGCATTGCAGAAATGGTTGTTTGCCAGTTTCAAGCTATTAAACGCCCGTGGGGAAAGCAAAAGTCTCAGCGAGATATTTTCAGGAACATCACTTCGGATACCTCCTTCAGGAGCAGGTGAATGTTGCGCTCCAAAATTGCTTCAGGCGGCTTACTTGCGAGAATGGCATCCCAAAGCGATAGCAGAATATTGGTATGGAAAACCCAAAAGAGGTGAGGTGCGCGTTCACGGCATGCATTATCCCGCATGTCGCGGCAAATGTCTGCCTGTTCTCTGCTGGATGCTCCAGGGTCTTGACGTGGAACCTCCACTCGATACCGAACGGCTTGCCGGCGAAGCAGGAATTCCCAAAATCATATATGAGAACCAATGGTTCTGTGTGGTCGAGAAACCAAGTGGAATGCTTTCCGTTCCCGGCAAAGGAGCTGCCGTCTCTTTGCAGCAATGGCTTGGCGACAAGTATGGAGCCGGGCTATCCGTGAAAATGGCGCATCGTCTGGATCAGGACACATCGGGGGTAATAATTGCCACTTTCGGTGAAGAACCGTTCCGGATAATGCAGGCACTGTTCGCTACGCGGCAGATACGGAAGACCTACATTGCCGACCTTGACGGGGACTACCGGATGCGCGGCATACCCTCCCATGGACGCATCGAACTGCCTCTTGCGCCAGACTGGCTCGACCGTCCCCGCCAAGTCGTGGATATCAAGAGTGGCAAACCGGCACTGACCGAATATGAATTCACCGATGTCAGCGAGGGACGGACACGCGTAAAATTCTGCCCGCATACAGGCAGAACCCATCAGTTAAGGGTTCATGCGGCGTCGGAAATGGGGTTGGACATGCCGATTGCAGGAGACAGACTTTATGGCCGTCGGGCAGTTGGTTCCGGCGAAAGACTGCATCTGCATGCCTGCAGAATAGAATTCACATTTCCTTTGGACGGACTGCATTACATATTCGAATCTCCAGCCCCCTTCTGATAATCCTATATAGTTATAGTGACGGCAACAATTGCCGTCACTTCATCCTCATGAAGAGGAGGATATCCTTAGGGCTGAATTTCTTACCCTTCATCAGAATCGAGGAGGTATAGATCTTACCGGAGAAGGAGATGGCCAGCCATGCGAACGCATAGAGCGCGATACATTCCAGGATAGTAACCCAGACCGGCACAGAACCGGCAAGCGCGTTTGTAACGCAAATGGACGGAGCGGTGAAGGGGATGAAGCTGCATATCATGGTGAATGTGTTGACATGGTCGGTGGCGTACATCGACACATACATAGAGCCGAGAAGCATGAACGTCAGAGCCGACATGTACCCCTGGTTCTCACTGTCCTTGTCTGTCATTGCGCCGCATGCCGCATAAAGTGCGGCATAGAACACATATCCTCCCACAAGGAAGAGAATACACCACATCGTTCCGAGATACAGACGTGGATCCCGCAGATACTCCCAAGGGATGTCAGGCTGCGTCAGAACCATGATGACTATGGCTCCTGCTAAAATCAGCACCATCCAGAAAAATAGTTGTGTGAGCCCGATAAGTGCGACAGAAATCACCTTGGCGAGCATCATCTGCCTACCGGTTACGCACGTGGCGAGCACCTCCATTATTCTGTTGACTTTCTCCTTTCTTACCTTGCTGTATACCTGGGCCCCGAACATCATCAGGAACATGGTGAGAATCATTCCGACAAGCATTCCGGCCACCTGCGGTCCGGTCAGATCCTTGTCGCCTCCAGTAGCCGAGGCTACTTCCTGCATGGCATCGGAATCTGAAGCGAGAAATCCGATCACGGCCCCGAAGGCTATGATCAATACCGGAGCGAGGAATGTACCGATCCAGAATGATTTGGATTTTATATCGGTGAGGTAATCTGTCTTTATGAGTAGTTTGAGCTGGTTTATTTCTCTATTCATTGCAGATTGTTGTTTGTTGTTGTTTGAACGCCGGTTTCTTCACGTGTTAATGACTTGTCTGCAGTCTCAGCGCTTTCCGGCGCCGGGTTTTCATTGACAGTTGTCGGTACAGCGGGGTCCGTTGTTGTCGTGTATAACAGGAATATGTCGTTGAGAGAGGGGAGTGCCTCTTCGAAATGAGTGATGTCGCTCTGGGCCGATATTTCCCGGACAAGCGCCGCGTTGCTTATCTCCGGCATCTTCACCACACGGTATGCGAATCCTTTGCGTCCCTCTCGACAGATATCCTCATTGATTTCCAGAATCAGGCCGCTTCCCTTGATAAAGTCCTTGTCGAGTTCTTTTTCGCAGGTGAAAATCAGGTCATTAGTTTTGTTGGCTTCTTTCACATCCTCAAGCTTTCCATCAACGAGGATATGGCCATGATTCACGAGCGCTATATGGCTGCACATCGTTTCCACCGCGTGCATATTGTGCGACGAAAGGATAATGGTAGTGCCTCTTGCATGCAGACGGTCGATCAATTCCTGAAGCAACATGCCGTTGATAGGATCGAAGCCGCTGAACGGTTCGTCGAGAATCACAAGTTCCGGCTCATGGACAAGTGTCGAGATTATCTGGACTTTCTGCTGATTACCCTTGGAGAGTTCCTTTACCTTACGTTTCTCGTTTCCGGAGAGATTGAAAAGTTCGAGATACTCTGCCATTACCTCTTTCATCCGTGGTTCGGAACCTCCTTTGAGGAGTCCGAAGAACAGTATCTGGTTCTCGATGCTCATGTTGTCGTACAGTCCGCGTTCCTCGGGCATGTAACCTATATGACCCGAAGTAGCGAGCGAGACATCCTTGTCTAGTATGCGGATGCTGCCTGAATCTATGGTAAGAAGACCGTTGATTATTCTCAGCAAAGTTGTCTTCCCGGCGCCGTTCGGGCCCAGAAGACCGAGGATCGAACCTCGCTCGACCTCGAGACTGACATTGTCGAGAGCCACCACTTCCGAGAATCTCTTGGTCAGGTTCTCGATCTTAAGTATGGTTTCCATTTAGAATTTGAATTGGATGCGTGCCTGAAATGTATTGACGTGGCGATCCGCCGATACAGCGCTGTTTCTGACATCGGTGTAATGCCATCCGAGTCTGGCCAGCATATACTTGTTGATATAATAGTTGAGAGTGACACTGTAATCACCGGTGATACCGCCATTGATACCTGCGGAACAAGCGTTGGTGTAGTTGTAACCGAGCGCAATCTCCAGACTTCCCGGACGCGGAAGTTCGAGTCCTGCGTTACCGCCCGAATATGAATATTCCTTATCCCCGAGAAGCAGTCCGCGGAGTATTCCGTATGCCCCTTGTGCATGATAGCGTGGCAGACCTTCGGAGCGCGATACGGTCATATAATAGTATTGGCTTTCGAGAGCCACCGGGCCGTATGAGAGAAGGAGTTCCGGTGTGATTTTGAAAACATCCCCTGCATCTGGAATTTCGGCACCGAGCAGGTCCACACGGGCTACGCGCGTCGGAAAGCTGCATCCGAAGTCGAAATAGCGTAGCCACTGTTCATGTCCGTCAACGATTCTCTTTTCCCTGAACGCGCTCTGATACCATGGACTGACCCCGACTTGCGCGATAGCGCCGGAATGGGCTATGGGGCGCCAGACGAAACGACCTAAAGCACCGACGCTTGTAAATCCTTTTGTCGCGGTGTTCGACCCGCTTAGACCTGTGCCGGTGAAAGCGCTGACTCCCATAAAGAACCCGGGGATGTCCAGATTGTACATAATGCCGAGCTTCCGGTCCATAGATTCAAAAAAATCGTCGGCCGACGGATTCTCTATAGTGGGTTTGCTGGAACTCGACGATGAAGTGTTGAGACCGAACTGGTGTACGAAATATCCTGCACGTATCAGACTGGCGGATCCGTTGAACGTGTACTGTATATATACGTCCTTCATCGAAAACTTGCCATATCCGAATCCAAGATCTATTTTAGCCTCCCAGGGACCGTAGTCAACCTTCCCTCCGAGTCTGATATCGGGAAGAGAGATTCCGTCGGCAAATCCGTCGCCGCCCGGAGTATAGACCGCCCCGTCCATCACGACGAGTCCGGAGGCTGAAAATTTCAGCTTCGGTTTCATTTCTCCCCTGATTTCCGATATGGCATACGAACGTGAAGCTGCATAATCGGAGGAGGAATATGTCGTATCTATTACCGATCTGATGTCAGCGTATGCGCACCCTGAGGCCATCACTGCAACAGCGGTGGAAAGAAGCAACTCTTTCATAATGCGCTACACCCGTATCAGAAATTGTATCCTATGGTGAGGTGGAAATTGTTCTCCTTGTAAGTCACATACTTGGAAGAACTCATATTGAGCATGCCCACATCGCCGCTGAGCGATACCATGAAATTATTATAGTTGGCACCCACACCGAATCTCCACGACAGATTGCAGCGGTTAAGCATAGCATCGCCTTCATCATCCTTTTCATACATCGAGCCGGACTCGTGCAGATATACTCCATTTATCTTGTTGGAGGTGAGATAATATCGGTTTACGATACCAAGATCGAACACAGGTCCGGTGAATACCGCCAGAGATACTTTCGAGAAGTCGAAATGATACCCGAATACTGCGGGAATGCGGAATCCAAATTTTCTGACCGAGTTCTCCTTGAGGTCAATAGGGAAATAATTTTCGTCATCCATTATGTCATCCATTATATTGACATCCAATCCGTATGTGTCATAATAGAGGGAAAATCCAGGTTCGAAATAGAGGTTTTTCCACAACGGCAGGTTATATACGACTCCGGCTTCCACGCCGGCTGACGGCTTAGTTAAGTCTGTGGTCAGATTAAGAGGCCCGTTACCGATCTTCCACTGTCCCGGACATGTCACGTCAAGAGCGAGACGCACTCCTAAATAGGGGCGGTTATCGGGATTGTCGAAAACATTGCTTTGCGCCGAAACTCCGAATGCTGTCAGCGTTATTGCTCCGGTGATTAATGCTTTTTTCATACTTCGATATCGTTGTTATAATTATTAAACGGACTCTAAGATTTGTTATTACTTTTCAATGAAATATCTGCGGCCTTTTCGGTTATTACGGTATCGGTCTTTCCAGAGATCTTGCCGCGCAGGGCATCGAGCCGAGCTGCCATCTTCGCTTCCGAGGGATTGTTGCCCGGTTGCCAGAACGCAACGTGCCCGAGGCCGTCGGGGAGATACTGTTGCTGCGCGAAATTGTCCTCGTAATCATGGGCATATTTATAGCCGGCAGAGTATCCGAGATCCGCCATCAGTTTGGTGGGAGCGTTTCTCAGATGGAGAGGAACCGGCAGGTCGCCATTTTCCCTTACCGCCTTCTGGGCATTGTTTATCGCCATATAGGCAGAGTTGCTCTTCGGGGAGTTGGCGAGATATATCGCACATTCCGACAGAATGATGCGAGATTCCGGCCAACCGATCTTGCTGACAGCGTCAAAGGTGGCATTGGCAAGCAACACCGCATTGGGATTGGCAAGGCCTACATCCTCCGAAGCGAGTATAAGCATCCGGCGTGCTATGAACAGAGGATCCTCACCCCCTTCGACCATCCGCGCAAGCCAATAGACCGCGCCGTCCGGATCGCTTCCGCGCATCGACTTTATAAATGCTGATATTATGTCGTAATGCATCTCCCCGTTGCGGTCGTATGCGGCAGGATTCTCCTGGAGAGAGTCGGTCACTTTCTTGTCATCTATGACTACAGTCTCTCCTTCCGGAACCGATTGCTCGATAAGGTCTATAATATTCAGCAATTTGCGGGCGTCACCACCGGCATATCGGAACAGAGCTGTTTTTGAGCGGATATCGAATTTACGCTTAGACAATATCTCATCCTTTTCGAGAGCTCTTTGCAAAAGCCGGTCGAGAGCCTCGGCGTCGAGAGGCCGGAGCGTATAGACTTGTGCCCGGGAGAGAAGGGGGCGGATTACCTCGAAGGAAGGATTTTCAGTTGTGGCGCCGATCAGTGTAACTATTCCTTTCTCCACGGCTCCGAGCAGAGAATCCTGCTGAGACTTGTTGAAGCGGTGTATTTCATCAATGAAAAGAATCGGTCTGCCTTTGGAGAAAATGCTCTTGACATCAGCCGCGCACCGGTCAATTATCTCACGCACATCCTTCACCCCCGATGTTACTGCGGAAAGAGTGTAGAATGGAACCTCCGTCTTTGCCGCCACTATACGCGCAAGGGTGGTCTTCCCGACTCCGGGGGGACCCCAGAGTATGAAGGAATTTACCCGGCCGGTATCTATCATCTTCCTGATGATACCGTCAGGTCCGACAAGCTGTTCCTGCCCTATGTAGCCTTCGAGATCGCCGGGGCGAAGTCTTTCAGCCAAAGGAATATTGTTATTGCCAATCATCTGGAACGCAGATTCTTTATAAGTTCATCCAGGTTTATTTCCGTCAGGGAGGATACAATCATGTCGGAATATTCTTCAAGACGTTCGGCACAGACTGTTCCGGTCACTCCCGTCACGAAAGCTCCTGCACGACGGCCGGCGGCGACACCCTGCACCGAATCCTCAAACACTGCGCAACGTGCCGGGTTCGCGCCTATAAGATCCGCACCAAGCAGATAGCCTTCCGGATCAGGCTTGGAATGCTTTATACTCTCTGCGCAGACCATGGCTTTGAAGTAACTCTCAAGCTCCGGGAGTTCCTCGCGAAGATGCTTCATTTTCACGCTGTTGCTGCTGGTTACAAGGACAGCGTCGAAATCGGAGTGCGTGATCTGTTCCAGAAATTCCCTGGCTCCGGGAAGCCAGCAGTATCTCATACGCTGTTCAAGCATGTCGAGCATTTCCGTCACTTCCGTCCGGACAGCAGGGTCCGGAAAATTGTCTTCGAGAATATGCGCCAGAGTCTGGCCCTTTATACGGAGAGCCACATCTCGCGCAAGGTCATCGTCCGGAATCTCTCCTTCGGGAGTACGGTAGAATTCCCTTGCGATTGCTGTCCATATCCTTGTGTATTCCGTTTCGCTGTCAATCAGGACTCCGTCGAGATCAAACAGAAAACCTATCTTACCGTCATTTGCCATATAACGCTGTTTTCGAAAGTTAAGGTCTCCGTCGTGCGGACGGAGACCTTCTGGAGATTATGCCGGATTATCTGCCGCTTTCCCTGATCATGCTTGTAAGCATTCCGTTGAAAGAATCCTGTGAAATGAGGTTCTCGACGGTGAGATGCATCCTGTAACGCCAGTAATGGCGCGGATTGGCCGGAATATTGATCTGCTCCTCGGCCGGATTCTGACGGCGGAGATTGCTGTCGGTCGAGAGCCAGTCCTGAAGAGGAAGTATACATAGCATCGACGGACTCTTGAGCTGAAGAGTTATTATCTTGCCGCATATCCAGGGTTCGGCGTATACGGGAGCCTCGCCTGTTTCATGAAGCACATTGTTGAAATATCGCTGCGAAACGCTGCGGTCGTTCTCCCACCACAAGCGGATGCCTCCCATATCGTGGGTCGAAGTGGTACATACAGAATAGTATGGATAGTGCCATGTATCGCCGAATTCTGATTTGGGATCTTTCGGCATTGTCTGGATCTCGAGTGAGAGAATCTCAAGCTGTCGCATAACTGCGGGCACGCAATCGGGAATCATGCCAAGGTCCTCACCACATGCGAGCATCGACGTGGAATCGAGAAGCGGAGGGAGTTTCCACATCGCTTTCCCGTACCAGAAATCGTTGTGACGGTGGTAGAAGAAGTCATTGTAGAGACGGTTGAAGCACCATCTTTCATAATCCGAGAGAACGCGGTACTGATAGGTGTGCTGCGCGGCGATGCGCGGATGATAATGACCTCTGTCATACGGATCCTCTATGAACAGCACATCGTCGATTATGCCGAGCAGCGCATTGCGGATACGGTTGTTCTTCTCCGAGGGCTCCATCTTCTCGAAGTGGGTCTCAACTTTTAGCTGGGTATCGAACTCAGGTTTCAGTGCATATCTGTCACCTGCGACATGATAGAGAAATTCAGTCTTCGCCTCTTCCATGTACTCTCCGAAGAAATCACCGAGCATCCATTCGAGAATGAGCGGACGGCACTGTACGTCGGGATTGACCCAGAAGTCGTAGGAGTTTCTCAACTCATCGGCCGACATCGGAAGCGCCGGATTGAAATATCCGAGCAGACCGTGGACGGCATTGAGCGGAATCTGCCATATACGGAAGAATCCGAGAATATGGTCTATGCGGTAGGCATCGCAATATTCCGACATCTTGCGGAAACGCTCCTTCCACCACTGGAAACCATCTTCTGCCATGACATCCCAGTTGTACGTGGGCAATCCCCAGTTTTGCCCGAGTACCGAGAAATCGTCAGGTGGAGCGCCGGCCTGACAATCCATGTTGAAGAGGCGCGGATTCGTCCATGCGTCGGCACTGAAACGGCTCACGCCGATAGGGATATCTCCTTTAAGCACCACGCCGTAACGGTTGGCATAGTCTCTGGCCTCACGCAGCTGACGGTCGAGGTGATACTGCATGAAGAAGTAGTAATCAACCTTCTCCCGATGCTTATCGGCATACGCTTTCACTTCGTCCTCATTGTAGGAGGAGAGCACGGGCCAGTTGTTGTTGTCCGGAGTATGGTACTCGTCACGGAGCACACTCCAGACCGCCCAGGGAAGCAGCCAGTACTCGTTGGCTGCTATAAATCTCTTATATTCGTCGGTCTGTGCAGTATTTGAGAAATCCTGCGCGAACAACAGACGGAGATACTCATGTTTGGTGTTGTTCACGCGCTCGTAATCAATCTCCGCGAGACCGTTGAGTTCCTTTCTGATTCCGTCGAAATATTCTCTTTTCTCGTCATTTTCGAGTCTGCCGACAGCTTCGGGACGAAGATACATAGGGTGAAGCGCGAAAATGGAATTCGCCTTATAGGGATAAGAGTCCACCCAGGTTCCGGTCATGGTGGTGTCGTTGATGGGAAGAATCTGCAGCACCTTCTGACCGGTCTTCACGCACCAGTCCACCATTTTCTTGATATCAAGGAAATCTCCGACACCGAAATCATCTTCAGTCCTTATTCCGAACACGGGGATAGCCGTGCCGGCACCTTTCCACTGTTCTTTCGGATTGGCAAAGCGGGTGCCGTCGATTACTATCTGCTGGGACTTGACTTCGCGGACCACTCCGAAAACGCGGTTGTTCATCGCCTCCCAACCTTTCACTTTGCCGTCGCGCGACAGAATAAGGAATTTATATTCGAAACGCTGAGGAATCGAGTCGAGAGGGAGGTTCACTTCCCATACCGGGAACCGGGCGTCGTTCATCCTGATGGCCCGGGAGGGATCCCAGTCGCCGAGATATCCTCCTTCGCCAGCTATCGCGAGAATCTCATCCGGCTCAATCATCGGAGCCTCTACCCGGATGTTGAGCGTGGCCGGCAAAGAGGGCAGTGGTGCGTCCTGATGTCCGCTGCGTCTGAGCATTCCATTGGTGAATGCCGAGGAGTAAAAAGGTTTGTCGGCCGGGATGTCGCTCCAGGAGTCGAAAATCGTACAGAGTTCGATTCCCCGACCTGAAGCGTACCGATGGGGTTTGCCCCATTCCAGACGCCACGGACGGTCCGGAGCTTTCACTATGAATGAGTACTCGAAGTCATCGGGTTCCTTGTCAAGCTCAAGCGAAAGCTGCCATTGGCCGGGACTCTGCAGATTCATCTCCACAGCCTTGTGGGGATCACTTCCGCCTAACTCCGGAATACCTCCGCAGATGTGGAGAGATTCCCCCCAGTTTGTATGGTAATTGATGTTGAATGTAATTTTCATATATGGATTTCAAAGTTTAATCATTTTAAGAAGCCGGACCTTGGATTTAGATCTGTATCCGGGACTCAGACCTGTCGCCGGAGCGCTCATCCGCATTTCGAATTGCCGCAGGAGGTGCATATCAGGCAACCTTCCTGATAAATGAGGGTCTCTGCTCCGCAGTGAGGGCATTTCTGACCGGAAGCGGCCGTGCCGTTCGCGAGATATTTCTTCAAAGCCCTCTCCACTCCCATTTTCCACGTATTTATATTGGTGGAGTCGAGTTCGAGTCCTCCGACAAGCTTGAGCACCTGCTCGATGGGCATACCGTATCGGAGCACACCGGAAATCAGCTTTGCGTAGTTCCAGAATTCCGGATTGAACTTCTCGCTCAGGCCCTCGATGGTGGTCTTGTAGCCCCGTTTGTTGATGAACTGGAAGTCGTAGCGCTTGTTTCCGTTCTCATCGACGGTCTTGATAATCTTGCCGTGCGTGACGCTTTTCGGGCAGAATATACCGTCTTCATCGTCGGCCAGACCAGTGAATATCTCGTAAGGCTTGTTGTCGACGAGCCCGACGAAGGCAATCCACTTCTCTTTATTATTCTGAAAGCGCACCACATCGGCTTCAAGTTCAGCGGGACGCTTGAGAATATGTGCCGGATGCGCTATATATGCACCCTGGACGGCGGGGGCTTTCTTAACCGCCTCAAGCACATTGTTGCGCGAACCGTCGCGGTAGACCGTACATCCCTTGCATCCTGCACGCCAAGCCTCCACATAAAGGCTTCCAACAAGTTCCTCGCTCACATCGTTCGGAAGATTGATCGTGACGGATATGGAATGGTCTACCCATTTCTGCACGGCACCCTGCATACGGACTTTCTCCATCCAGTCGACATCGTTGCTCGTAGCCTTATAGTAGGGGGATTTTTCCACAAGACGCTCGATTTCCTCGGCACTCAGATTCCGCTTTACTTCGATTCCGTTAACGCGCATCCACTCAAGGAACTTATGATGATACACGATGTATTCCTCGAATGCATCGCCCACCTCGTCCACGAAGTCTATCTTTACATCCTCGTCGCCGGGATTGACCTTGCGCTTGCGCTTGTAGACAGGGAGGAACACCGGCTCTATGCCGGAAGTGGTCTGCGTCATGAGCGAAGTGGTGCCGGTGGGGGCGATTGTGAGACAGGAGATGTTGCGACGTCCGTGCCTCATCATTTTTTCGTACAGTTCGGGGTCTGCCTTACGGAGGCGGTCAATGAACGGATTGTTCTTCTCGCGCTCTGCGTCGTATACCTCAAACGCACCCCGCTCGATGGCCATATCGACCGATGCCCTGTAGTACGCAAGAGCAAGTTCGCGATGTACCGATACAGAAAATTCTGTAGCTTCCGGAGTGCCGTACCGGAGTCCGAGAGCGGCCAGCATGTCTCCCTCTCCTGTGGTTCCGCATCCGGTGCGTCTTCCCTTCAGTGTCTTGGTCCGGATTTTTTTCCATAGATTGAGTTCCGTGCTCTTTACTTCATCAGTTTCCGGATCCGATTCGATTTTCTCGATAATGATGTCGATTTTTTCCATTTCGAGATCGATGATATCGTCCATCACGCGCTGGGCCATGCCGGCATGGCGCCGGAAAAGTTCAAAGTCGAATTCTGCCTTCGGCGTGAAAGGATTTTTCACATAGCTGTAGAGATTGATAGCCACCAGACGACAGCTGTCGTAGGGGCAGAGCGGAATCTCGCCGCAAGGGTTGGTCGACACGGTCTCGAAGCCGAGGTCGGCGTAACAGTCGGGAACTGACTCGCGCAACACGGTATCCCAGAAAAGGACGCCAGGCTCGGCGCTCTTCCATGCGTTGTGCACAATTTTTGACCACAATGCATGTGCATCAATCTCCTTTTCCACAAGCGGAAAGTCGGATACGACGGGGTATTGTTGTCTATATGGGACTCCATCCACGGCCGCCCGCATGAAATCATCGTCGATTTTTACAGAGACGTTGGCGCCGGTAACTTTTCCCTCCACCATCTTCGCATCGATGAAGTCTTCCGCATCGGGATGTTTGATGCTCACAGTCATCATAAGAGCGCCGCGGCGCCCGTCCTGTGCGACCTCACGTGTCGAATTGCTGTATCGCTCCATAAACGGTACAAGACCGGTAGAAGTGAGAGCCGAATTTTTCACCGGACTCCCTTTCGGGCGGATGTGCGACAAGTCATGCCCCACACCGCCACGACGCTTCATGAGCTGCACCTGTTCTTCGTCTATGCGTATTATGCCTCCGTATGAGTCCGGGTGACCGTCAAGTCCTATGACAAAGCAGTTTGACAGAGAGCCAACCTGGAGATTGTTGCCGATTCCCGCCATGGGACTTCCCTGAGGGACAACATATTTGAACTGATCAAGAAGTTCGAACACATCCTCTTCGCTCATCGGATTGGGGTATTTTCGCTCCATCCTTACTATCTCGCCGGCGATGCGGCGGTGCATGTCGGAAGGATCAAGCTCGAAAAATCTTCCATCCGAATCTTTCAGTGCGTATTTACTTGCCCATACGCGAGCCGCGAGTTCATCGCCCTTGAAATATTTAAGCGATGCGTCGTAAACTTCCTGATAGGAATATGTCTCTTTACCGTCCATCGGGTATTTTGTGTATGTATTAGAATTTAACTTTTTGGAAAATTTCTTTTGGGATTCACCATGCAAAGTTCGCCAAAAAAAATCAATAATCAAAATCTAAATCGCGATAACAATTCCCGATGACGGCAACTATCCGGAAATCATCATTCTCATGGATATAAAATCTTGTCGGCGAGGATACGGCCGGCCTTTACATCGTAACCGAGTTTTTCAAGCACAGGCATGTCGGCGAGGAAAAGACTTTCAAACTCCGCGGGGCTGGCCTTGGCCGCACTGGAATAGTACCCGAAGGCGTTGCGGAAATGTCCCTGTACCATCTCCGCGTGTCCAGCTCCGAGCCAGTCCCTCTCAATACGTTCATTATCAGGAATGCGAAGGTAGTATTCGGAACTTTTGGCAAAATTACCGTTTAATAACTCCGCACGTGCCACGAGTCTCATTATTGACGGTGATTCGGGCTGGACATAGTTGGCATGGTAGAAATTGCGGAGAGCCGAGGACATGTCGCCCTTTGCAAGCAGAGTTGAGCCGAGTCCTGTCAGCAACGATACGGAATCCGGTTCTTTTTCAAGTGCGAGAGTGTAGTATTTCACTGCCTCGTCGTAATTTCCGAGACGTCGGTTGACAAATGCCAGCTTACTTAAAAGCCATTGGCTTGGATTCTGAAGTAATTCAGCCCTCATAAAAGCGTCGCGAGCCTGTCCTGGATTGCCAAGAATCTGATGGCAGTAGCCTATTTTTTCAAGTAGTGACACTTCCTGCGGATTCGATTCCAAAACGGATTCAAGCAGCGGAAGAGCCTCCGAACAGTAGCCACGTTTGAAATAAAATTCGGCTGCGATTCCAAGTACTTCATCATCTTCCATCATTTTCCCCACGACCGGGATGGAAAGGAAGTCGAAAGGCCGTTCAAACGGATCGGGCAATTGTGTCCTGTTACGGTAGAGTTTGAAGAATCGGTACAGGTCCCGGACCACCATCAAGATCTCAGAGTCGAAAACCGGCGTTGAGGATTTGAGCTGCCGCTCCTTTATCTCTTCCGACATCTGGTTGAACTGGGCGGAGAACTGGCCGAGCATCATGTCGCGTTGCGCCGCCGGCATCTGTCCCATCGCAAGCGAGAGTGAATATTTGTCGGAATCGGATATTATACCTCCGAGCGAAAGAAGATTTATCATGGCATTCCGGCTGTCGGCTGCAAGGTTTATTGAGGAATGGTCGGGAGTATATGGAAGGAACCAGTTTGCAGCGGCGTTGAAGAACGGGAATTGCTTGAGATTGGAAAAAGTCACCATCAGCAGATCGGCGCCATCGTTCTGCATTTCTGAAAGTTCCTGCATTTTACGGGTTATCCCGCTTTTTTCGAGACGTTCCTCCCATTCCGGATTGTTTTCGAGCAGCGCGCTCTCTATATCTGCGGGACTGTCGTTGAGATCCTGCATGGTCTTTATTATGTCGGGACGCATCTTCATGAGTTCCGGCATTACCTCTTCTCTCACTTTCGCGGCCACCCTCTCAGTGTCGCGCGTTCCGATGATGACTCTTACGGTTTCTCTGAGTCGCCGGTATGTCATGATGGAATCCTGCCATAATTCAAGGAGCTTCACAAGAGCCTGATTATCCGTCACTCTCCTCGGAGAGGAGTATAAGGCAAATATAATGCCGGCAAGGGTTCTCGCCGCCATCTTTTCGTCGCATACTGAATCGTAATGATTGTAGAGTTCAATGAGTGATTCCAGTTTCGGACCATCGAACAGGACAATGAGGGAAAGTGTCATTGCGCTTACCACCTGCGCGGCCAGCATGCGGTCGGCATTCCCGTCGGAAAGGAACTCGACCAATGACCGGTAATCATCCTTTGCTCCATACGAAACAAGTATTGATGAGAATATGTCCTGCAGGGCGCTTTCGCGACGATGACGGTATCCCGACAGGTCGGATCCTGCAGCCTCTGCAAGACTCATTTCCGAACCGAGTGCGTTGTAGTCCGCAATCAATCCTTTAAGATTGAATTTGTTATGTCTGACAAGCCTAAGCGTGGATGAATAGAGGTCAGGGCTGTCTATGGCCTTGGCCTCGCGCAGGGATGCATCGGCAATGGTGCGGATCTGCTCCGATATGTCGGCGTACAGTGCGTCGCGACCGGCATCAGCCACCCCTTCGATAAGATAATGGACCATATAGCGGTAAGTCTCCCGTATCTGCCTTACATTGTCGCGGTGATGCGGCAGCTTGACGGCAAGCGACATGTTTTCAGCAACGTTCAGCGCACCTCCGACTTTACATGAGTCGAGCATTGAGAAAACCTCACGATGCATCTCCTTTATATTATTGTAATCTGACATTTTTTCTATCAAGTTTAGCAAGTCATGCTTGCATTATGTTTTATGAGACCTTATAACAGTTCTGTCAATAAGTGGCATTTAAAAAGTATAACAAATCTGATTCCAAATATCATTTAAGGCGAGTGCAGTCGAGAATAATATTCTTATCACGCGCACCCATGCGCATTCCGAACAGAAATTTAGTATCGTCTTCCTTTAATCCAATTGATGCTTTCAATGACGATGCCGGCATGTGATAATTCCGGGTCACGACAGACCGTCCTTCTCCTTTGAGGCTTTTTATAAATTTTTTGTCAGCGAGGCGGTCGATTCTGAATATCCTCCCCGGGAAATTTTCATAATAGGATGCACTGAGATAAATATCTGTGTTGGGACCCATCCTTTTGAGTCCGGGCAAATCGTGGCATAGTTTTGAACCGGCTCCAATCTTGTGCATTCCGGCATTCGGATCGTACAGATATGAGCCTGCTGCAATATCCTCGCTGACTGCAATCGGAGCACCGCTGTTGCCAAGTTCGGAAAGAAGACACTCGAACGAGCTTATGAGACAAGGCATGACTCCACATTCGATTTCTTCGCGATCCACATCCTGCGGCAGATCCACTACTTTGACAGTTATATTGCCGGGAGTGCGTGTCGATTCCGTAGTAACACCCGACATGATAATCAATATCTCCTTGCATTCCCCTCTGACGCATACCGAATGGATCTCGCGGGTCTCGGGAAGTTCTCTGATCGCACTTGATATGTCGAGAAAAGGGGATACCTTTACCATAAGGAGATTGGTCTTTTCCAATATCTTATTACGGCATGATATGATATCCGGCAATGAGTCGGAGAGTCTGAATGTCCTTGAATCAGCGTCATCCCTACGGGCCGGATCAATAAAAATCACATCGAAATCCGAAGAAGTCCCGATCCACTCAGTGCAGTCGGCGTGGAGAGTAGTAAGATCGTTCAGACCGATCACGGCCGCGTTATGGCGGATTGCTTCAGCGCGTGCGGAATCATATTCCACTGCCGTAACCTTGTTGGATGCGAGAGCCATCGTAAATGCGTCAATGCCGAGACCTGCCGTTAGGTCAGCCACACGCTTCCAACGCCCGGCAAGCATGGAGTGATACCAGGCCACAGCCTGATGTGTGGACTGTTCGGCCACCTGCCCGCAAGGATAGATAAAACGAGTATATCCGTTAAGCCATGAAAGCTTGGAGGCCGTCTTACGGCGACACCTTATCTGGGTTATCGCAAATTCGACAGGAAACGGATAATCCCGGTCTCTGTCCTTCAAGATCAACCTGTCGCAATCGCTGAAAATATTTTTTTCAACATATTCATAAAATTCTTGCGGCAACGAATCCAAATTTTTCATATCTTTGTAACGAATTTCCACAAGGAATATGTATAAAACGGTGGATTCGATTTTCCGATTCCACAATTTATAGAAATTATTAATTACAACCTCTTGATTAGTATTGCATTGCATGCTGATTATGAGATAATAAACGTTATACCATGCAAAACTATTTAGAAGCTGAAGCACTGAAGTATCATCAGTATCCGCAGCCGGGAAAGACAACAGTACTTCCCACCAAACCTTACGTTACACAGCAGGACCTTTCTCTTGCTTATTCGCCCGGTGTGGCTTTTCCGTGTCTTGAGATAGAAAAGAATCCGTCGGACGCTTACCGCTATACCAATCGTGGCAATCTTGTCGGAGTGGTTTCCAACGGAACGGCAGTTCTCGGTCTGGGTAATATCGGAGCTCTTGCCGGGAAACCGGTGATGGAGGGAAAAGCGTTGCTTTTCAAGATTTTCGCCGGAATCGATGCATTTGACATCGAAATCAATGAAGAGGATCCCGACAAGATGGTCGAGATCGTGAAGGCTCTTGAGCCCACGTTCGGAGGAATCAATCTTGAGGATATCAAGGCCCCCGAGAGTTTCAAGATCGAGACCAGACTCAAGGAGGAATGCGAGATTCCCATAATGCACGATGACCAGCACGGTACAGCCATCATATCGGGTGCGGCACTCATCAACGCTGTCGAAATCCAGGGTAAGAGACTGGAGGATATAAAGCTTGTTGTGAACGGTGCCGGAGCCGCCGCAATCAGTTGCACGCGCCTCTATATACGCCTCGGAGTACGCCGCGAGAATGTGATAATGTGCGATTCGAAAGGCGTGCTCCGCATGGACCGCACCGACATCAATGAGCAGAAGAGGGAGTTTGCCACTTCTGCTGACATCCACACGCTTGAAGAGGCGATTGTCGGAGCCGATGTTTTCGTGGGACTGAGCGTGGCCGATGTACTCACACCGACAATGATGATGACAATGGCTGACCGCCCCGTGATTTTCGCTCTGGCCAATCCGAATCCTGAAATCAATTATGAGCTGGCAATGTCCACCCGCAGCGACATAATCATGGCCACAGGACGCAGCGACTATCCCAACCAGGTTAACAATGTTCTTGGATTCCCATACATCTTCAGAGGCGCGCTCGATGTGCAGTCGACCGCAATCAACGAAGAGATGAAAATCTCTGCCACCTACGCCATCGCACAACTCGCCAAAGAGCCTGTGCCCGAAGAGGTGAAGAAGATATATCCGAAAGAGAATCTTGTTTTCGGGCGTGACTACATCCTGCCCAAGGCATTCGACAGCCGTCTGCTATATACGGTTGCTCCGGCAGTTGCCAAGGCTGCGATGATGACTGGAGTAGCCCGCTCTCCGATCTCGGACTGGGATAAATATCGCGAATACCTCTCCACAGTTATGTCAAGGGTGAAAAAAGCCTGATATCAGGTAGTCTGACTAAATAAAGACAAGGGGTCTGTCTCATCTGACAGCCCCCTTGTGTTGTTCGCCAAAAATGTATTCATACTAACAGGTGAACAGTAATAATAAAGGACAGGATAAAAGACCTGTCCTTTATACTTTTCCGGGATGAGGATTATCCGAGAAGGGGGAGAAGGTGAGACTCCAGATCGGATAGCTTCACGAGACCCACGCTGCGCGACTTGACTTCTCCATCCTTGAAGAAGAGTACGGTGGGAATGTTGCGCACACGGTTTTCGGCTACAATCTCCGAATCCTCATCAATGTTGAGTTTGCCTACTACTACGCCGCGGTCGGCATACTTCTCTGCCAGTTCCTCCACAACGGGACCGAGCTTGATGCAGGGACCACACCATGTGGCCCAGAAATCGATTACCACTACTTTGCCGGAGGCGATTGCCTCTTTAGCTGTCTGGTCATTGAATTGAATTGCCATTTTTCTCTTAATTTAAAGAATTATAGTGAATTTTACAGTGTTTATATTGTAGCCATCTTAAAGCGGATTCCATTGTTTTCAAGCAGATCGACAAGTTCCTTGTTCAACGGAATCTTTTTCCTCGCGTGCACTCTTACATTGCATTTTTTACCGGAATCCACCAGATCTATGTAAAGATCGCCAGGACGCGATTTGTCCTTTATTCCGGTGATTGACTGGAAAAAGTCTTTGTCCTTGTACTGCATGTCAATGAAAAGCATGATCGCGTTGGCAATCTTACCTTTCATATCCTCAAGAGGATGTATTTCATCGAAACTTACATCTATCCGATCGGGATTGAAACGGCTCTCCATATAACTTATCTTGAGATAGACCGGTTCTCCCTCGCGAAATTTTTCCCTGAGAGTCTGATGATTCCTTCCGAAAAGCCGGATTTCTGCCTTGCCGCTGAAATCTTCCAGTTCTATTATCGAGAATTCAGTGCCTTTTCTTGACATCTTGGTCGAGACTTTGGTTACGAGTCCGGCCATTGTCACCTTATTGCCCGCACGCTCGGCATCCTTGAAGTCTTCGCACGTGGTGTTACACCCGTATGTGATCTCCATATAGTACGGATCGAGAGGATGTGCCGAGAGATACATCATCACCATCTCCTTCTCTTTGTCGAGGAGAGCCATACTGCTCCAGGGCACACAGTCGGGGTAGGGCGGCCGAGCCGTCTCGATAGGTTCGAGTTCGCCGAAAAGGCTCATCTGTAGTGAATTCTTGTCGTTCTGTATGTTTTGTCCGTACTTCACAAGGATGTCGGTCCATGTGGAATCGAACACCTCGTGGACAAACATCTCGCGCCGCAGTCCGAAGCAGTCGAAAGCTCCTGCCATGGCAAGGTTTTCGATGGCCCCCCGGTTGCAGGCGCTAAGATTGACCCGCTCCACAAAATCGTAGATATCCTTGAACATTCCGTTGGCGTTTCGCTCCTGGATTATGGCATTGACAGCATTAGCTCCCACACCCTTTATGGCAGCGAGTCCGAAGCGGATGTCCCCCTGTTTGTTCACACCGAATTTTTCCATCGACTCGTTGATGTCCGGACCGAGTACCCGGAGTCCCATCCTGCGGCACTCGTCCATCACCTTTCGGAGCTTGTCGGTGGCCGTTACATTGCGCGACATCACTCCCGCCATATATTCAGAAGGATAATGGGCTTTCAGGTATGCGGTCTGGTAGGCCACCCAACTATAACATGTGGCATGGCTCTTGTTAAAAGCGTATGAGGCAAACTTCTCCCAATCGACCCATATCTTCTCAAGCGTTGCCTCGGCATGACCGTTGGCCTGTCCCTGCTCCATGAATTTCTTCTTCAGCTTCTGCATCTTGTCGATCTGCTTCTTACCCATTGCTTTTCGAAGCATATCGCTCTCGCCTCGGGTGAAGTTGGCAAGCTGACGCGAAAGAAGCATCACCTGCTCCTGATAGACAGTCACTCCGTATGTCTCCTCGAGATATTTCTTCATACAAGGAATGTCATACTCGATCGGCTCTTCCCCATGCTTACGCGCGATAAAGGTCGGTATGTAATCCATAGGACCAGGGCGGTACAGCGCATTCATGGCTATCAGGTCTTCGAATTTGCTCGGTTGCAGACTACGAAGCGAATTCTGCATGCCGGGAGATTCAAACTGGAAAGTCGAAGTAGTGTTGCCCTTGCAGTAAAGGTCGAAGGTGGCCTTGTCATCGAGCGGGATATTCTCGATATCAAGGTCTATTCCATGTCGATGCTTGATGTTGTAGAGGGTTTCCTTGATTATTGACAGCGTCTTCAGGCCGAGGAAGTCCATCTTGATCAGACCTGTGTCCTCGATTATGCTCCCTTCGTATTGAGTGGTGAGCACCTTTTCGCCGTCTGCATCGGTAGCCATCGACACCGGGACCCAGTCGGTAATGTCATCGCGGCAGATAATCACTCCGCAGGCGTGTACGCCGGTGTTACGGACGTTGCCCTCAAGCTGTTCGGCGTATTTCATCGTCTCCCGGATCTTTTCATCCGGATTCTGCTGTTCTGCGGAAAATGCCTTGTCATATTTAAGGCAATTCTTGAAATTTACTTTCGGCGACTTCCCATTGACGTCCGGGAGACGGTCGGGAACAAGTCTCGCAAGCCTGTTTGCCTCAGCCAAAGGCACTTCAAGAACTTTAGCCACATCCTTGATGGCCATTTTTGTGGCCATCGTACCGAAAGTGATGATATGTGCCACTTTTTCGGCTCCATATTTCTCGGTGACGTATTTCAACACCTCATAGCGCCCGTCATCATCGAAGTCGACATCTATATCAGGGAGAGATATTCGGTCGGGATTCAGGAAACGCTCGAAAAGAAGATCATACTTGATTGGGTCTATCTGCGTGATACCGAGGCAATAAGCGGCGGCACTACCTGCAGCGGAACCACGTCCCGGACCGATGCTGACTCCGAGCTTCTTGCGACCGGTGTTTATAAAATCCTGGACAATAAGGAAATATCCCGGAAATCCCATGGTCTTCATGATGTACAGTTCGAATTTGAGCCGCTCTGCCACATCATCGGGCACCGGATCTCCATAGCGTTCCTTAGCACCGTCCATGGTAAGTTTCGCAAGGTAATCAGCCTCGAATTTTATCCGGTATATTTTGTCGTATCCTCCAAGTCGCTCGATTTTTTTCCTGGCTTCCTCTTCCGACAGCACTACATTGCCGTTTTCATCCTGTGTGAATTCGTCAAACAGGTCTTTTTCAGTATATTTTTTCCTATATTCCTCCTCCGTGCCGAATTCTTCGGGGATCTCATAGAAAGGCATGATAGGGGAGTGGTTGAGCGAGAAAAACTCGACCTTGTCAAGAATCTCCTGGGTATTGGATATGGCCTCCGGAATATCCTTGAATATTTCAGCCATCTCACCAGGGGTCTTAAGCCACTCCTGCTTGGTATAGTGCAGTCGGGGCTCATAGAACGACTTCTGCATCGACACGCAGATAAGCCGGTCGTGGGCTTCAGCGTCGTTTTCGTATGTGAAATGAACGTCATTAGTGGCTATCAGCTTTATATTATGCTTCTTAGCCAACCTAATAAGATGTTCGTTCACCTTGGTCTGCTCCACAAATACATCCCGATTGGCATTTTCTTTAAACGTCTGGTGACGCTGAAGTTCTATGTAATAATCATCACCGAACGTCTCCTTGTACCATAAAATGCGCTCTTCGGCTTTCTCCAGCTCATCATGCATGATAAACTGCGGGACCTCTCCTCCGAGGCATGCCGAACTGACAATCAGTCCCTCCCTATGCGCGGCGAGGTCCTCGCGGTCGGTACGGGGCTTGTAGTAATATCCTTCTGTCCATGAATGACTTACAAGTTTGCATAGATTATGATAACCTTTCTCGTTCTTAGCCAGAACAATAAGGTGATAACCATTGTCGGTCTTGTCCTTTTTATCGGTCATCCTGTTGCGCGCCACATACATCTCGCATCCGAAAATAGGCTTGAACTTGGAATCATCCGGCAATTTGCCGTTCACTTTCTCCACGTAATTGAAAAATTCCTTGATCCCGAACATGTTTCCGTGATCGGTAAGCGCGATTCCATGCATTCCGTCGGCAATCGCCTTGTCTACAAGTTCCGGAATAGAAGCCTTGCCGTCAAGCAGACTGTACTGAGAATGTACATGAAGATGTGTGAACTGTGCCTTACTCATGGTTTGAATTTTCAAATTACAAAAATAATAATAGTTGCTGCATTATGCCAAAAAAAATGGATTATTTTATCAACACCACAATACTTTTAAATTTGGAGATTCCTGAAGAGTAAAGGAGAGGATCGAGGAATCTGCCGGATTCCAATCCTATTTAACATAATCCCGATTATGTTCCGATATCCGTTTATTTTGCAAAGGTATGCTTTTAGGCGAGCTACTATCAGCATTCTTTTAAATCCATGCAAATCGCTACAAATACATTCAATCTTCTTCAAAATTGTCATAAGATTTGTTTATTTCGAATTCTATTGTTACTTTTGCGCCGAGTCTAATATTTTAAGACTCGTAAAAAAATTTAGTTTAATTATAAAAACAGTCTATGAAGCATTTTTTTACAACAGTTTCTGCATTGCTGCTCGCCTCAATGTCAAGTTTAGCTGCCGAGGTCGTACCGTATGTACATGACTTCAACGATGCGGATTGTCTTCAGGAATGGTCTGTTCTTGCGCATTCAGACCGCGTCCGTTTCAAGTATGTCGAAGCCCGCCAGGCTCCAGTATATGGATATCGCAACTGCGTATGTTCCAACTCGATATACAGCGGTGGTTCAATCGAAACCAAGGACAGCTGGCTGATAAGTCCCGCTATAAGTCTCGAAGGTGGAAAAGAGTATATCGTTACTTACCATTACGCGCTGACAAATACGGCGCGCGAATATCTGGGGATATTCTATGGTACCGAACCCACTGCGGAAGCCATGACAACCGAGGCCCTGGCGATGTATTTCTATTTCGGAAAAGGTTTTCTCGAAGAAAGTGCCGGGATGATTCTGGAATGCAAAATAAAACCGGAAACCACAGGAACTTATTATATAGGGTTTTATGACAATGCCGACAAATATTCGTCGGCAATCACCGCGGTCTACGACTTCTCGGTTACGGAAGCCGCCTCTGGCCAGATGCCTTCTGTTCCGACAGATTTCACTCTGATCCCCGACCAAACAGGAAAGCTTGAGGTGGAACTTTCTGCCAAAGCTCCCGCCATCGATGCAAATGGAGATCCGATCGCATCACTTTTATCAATGGAATTTATTCGTGGTAAAGAGGTCATCCATACTATCGAGACGCCTGTTCCCGGCAGTACATATACATATATTGACAAGAATCCTGCTAACGGAAACAACACGTACGGTGTCAGAGCCGTCAACGAAAGCGGTACATCCAACCTTGTTCAGGAGATAGTCAAAGTCGGTGTCGGACTACCGGACCCCGTGACTGAACTGGAAGCAGTCCAGATATCTCCGGGACGTGTCAAGGCTTCATGGAAGAAACCGTCCAGAGACATTACAGGATTTGCTCTCGATCCACAGCTTGTAAAATCGAAAGTGGAGGTATGGAAAGGTGAGAATTTAGTAAATACTTATGAGGATATAGAGGATTCAGAGTTTGAGTTCGATATCTGCGCCCCTGATGCTGTTCAGGATTTCTACTCGCTGCATGTATATGCCGTCACCACCGGTGGTGAATCACTTGTTGCTGAATTACATGGTCTGACAGCCGGCGAGTCATATAAAACTCCTTTCGAAGAGACATTTCCGGAAGGCAGCCCCACTCATCCCTTCTATATCAGCTCCGATGAAAAATACAGAGCTACATGGGAGTATATAATCTATGACGAGAATCTCGGCGTTGGATGCGCACGTTTCAAGGGAAGTGCAGTCACGGCACAGGCCTCCTTATATAGTGGTTCAATAGCCATTCCTGAGGATGAAGAAACGAAAATCAGTTTCAAATACAGTACGCTCGGAGATTCCGACAATGAGCTGTCGGTTATAGTGGTCAGCCCGGCCGGGGCAGAAACTATCGGAACTGTCAAAGGCATGACAACTGACCAGAAAGATGCAGAATTCGACCTGTCCCCATACAAAGGACAGGACATCCAGTTCGCACTTTGCGGAAAGTATATTTCCGGCGGATTCTATATAATGGTAACTGATATCAGAGTCGGGAATCAGGTTGGATCGGGCGTTTCAGACTTCGGTAATGACAAGCATAACCGCTCAGTGTACTATGACATCAACGGCTACCCCATTTCAAATCCTGAAAGGGGACGCTTTATGATAAAGGTTGAGAATGGAAAATCAGAAAGGGTAATCATGAAGTGATTATCTCTGATTATAACGAACAAAAAGAGCAGCGGTATAAATTTCCGCTGCTCTTTTTGCTGTAATCGGAGTCTCCCCTATCATTTGCTTTTGAGTTCCTCACGAAGAAACGTTGCTGTCGGAGTGTCTTTCAGGGCAACCTCTTCGGGTGTGCCTTCCGCAATTATTCTGCCTCCTTCCCGACCGCCGCCAGGACCAAGGTCTATGATATGGTCGGCGCATTTGATCACATCGAGATTATGCTCGATCACCACCATTGTGTTTCCTTTGTCCACAAGTTTGTCGATCACTTTCATCAAAACCCGGATATCCTCGAAATGAAGACCGGTAGTCGGTTCGTCAAGAATAAAGAGGGTCCGTCCCGTGTCGCGTTTAGCAAGTTCCGTAGCGAGTTTCACCCGTTGATTCTCTCCGCCGCTAAGCGTGCTTGACGGCTGGCCAAGTTTTATATATCCGAGACCTATATCCTGAAGCACTTTGATCTTACGGAGTATGGAAGGTACATTCTCAAAGAATTCAACGGCTTGACTGACTGTCATTTCAAGAACATCGGCAATGGATTTTCCTTTGTATCTTACTTCAAGGGTCTCGCGGTTGTACCGCTTGCCGTGGCATTCCTCGCAAGGCACGAGCACATCGGGAAGAAAATTCATCTCTATCGTACGGTACCCGTTGCCTCTGCATGCCTCGCAGCGTCCGCCGGAGACATTGAACGAGAAGCGACCAGGTTTATATCCTCTTATTTTGGACTCCGGAAGCTCCACGAAGAGTTTGCGGATGTCGGAGAACACACCCGTATATGTAGCCGGATTCGATCTCGGCGAGCGTCCGAGCGGAGACTGGTCCACGGTAACTACCTTGTCGATATGTTCAATTCCATCCACCTCTTTGTAAGGAAGCGGTTCCTGAAGCGACCGATAGAATTTCTGGCTCAGGAGCGGCTGCAGCGTGCCGTTGACAAGCGATGACTTTCCGCTGCCACTTACTCCGGTGACACATACAAACATTCCGAGAGGGAGGGATAGATCGGTATTCTTGAGATTGTGACCGGTCGCTCCCCTGATTTTCAAAAATCTGCCGTTGCCTTTGCGGCGTTTCTCCGGAATCGCTATCTCCCGGGCACCATTCAGGTACGATGCGGTAAGAGTATCGGTCTCAAGCATTTTTTCGGGCGAGCCCTGATACACCACTTCTCCTCCGTGGTGTCCCGCGCCGGGACCGATGTCTACCACATAGTCGGCCTCCTTCATAATGTCTTTGTCATGTTCGACCACTATTATGGAATTGCCATTGTCGCGCAACTGCTTGAGACTATTGATGAGTCTTACGTTGTCGCGCTGGTGCAGTCCTATGGATGGCTCGTCAAGTATATAGAGCACATTTACAAGCTCCGAACCAATCTGAGTGGCGAGTCTGATACGCTGACTCTCTCCTCCGCTGAGCGATGAACTGCTTCTGTTGAGAGACAGATAGTCGAGCCCCACTTCGAGAAGGAACCTGAGGCGGCTCCGTATTTCCTTAAGTATTTCTTCCGCCACTACCCTCCTGTGCGGATCAAGACGGTTTTCAAGTCCCTGGGTCCACTCATATAGCTCCGCTATATCCATTGAGGCCACATCCGCAATGCTCTTGCCGTCAATAAAGAAATGAAGGGATATCGGGTTGAGACGGTTCCCGTTGCATTCGGGGCATACGGCCTTCGAGAAGAACTGTCCGCTCCATTTATTGGCATCAGCGCCGGCATCCTCGCTCTGCTGCATCTCGATGTACTTCACCACTCCTTCGTATGCCATGTCGTAATGGCTCAGCGACATCGTGTCGTTGTTGATCTCGAGCCTCGCGTCCGTACCGTTCAGAATGTCGTCCAACGCCTCGGCGGGCAATTCCGCTACAGGAGTTTTCAGGGTGCAGCCATGCATCGCGCATATAGCTTCTATCTGCCAGAATATAAACGTATTCTTATACTTGCCGAGTGGAACTATAGCCCCGTCGTGTATTGACTTGGATTTGTCCGGTATAATCTTGTCCTCGTCAATCAGATTCACATATCCGAGACCTTTGCAACGCCGGCATGCTCCCTGCGGGGAATTGAATGAGAAATTATGTGGGGCAGGTTCCGGGTACGACACACCGCTCTCCGGGTCCATCAACATCTGCGAGAAATATTTCATTTCATCTGATTCAGCGTCGATCACCGCCATCATCTTGCCCCCTTGCCTGAGTGCCATCCCAACACTCTCCTTCAGACGCTGCATGTCCTCGGAACGGGCCCGCAATCTGTCCACAACCAACTCGACCGAGTGATTCTGATACCGGTTGAGTTTCATCCCGTAGACGAGTTCCTTTATCTCACCGTCGACACGCACATACAGATACCCTTTTTTGCGGAGATTCTCAAACAAATCCTTATAGTGTCCCCTACGGTTCTTTACAAGTGGGGCGAGTATGTATATCTTGCGGCCATCATATTCGTTGAGAATCATTCCGATGATTTTGTCCTGAGTGTACTTTACCATCGGGTTGCCGTTCACATAACAGCGTGCCTCCCCCATTCTTGCAAAAAGGAGACGAAAGAAATCATATATTTCGGTGGTTGTGCCTATGGTACTCCTCGGATTCTTGTTGACGGTCTTCTGTTCGATGCTTATCACTGGACTCAGCCCAGTGATTTTATCTACATCCGGCCGTTCCAGCGAGCCGAGCATATTGCGTGCATAGGAGGAAAACGTGTCTATGTATCTGCGCTGTCCTTCGGCAAAGATAGTGTCGAAAGCCAACGATGACTTTCCACAACCGCTCAGTCCCGTTATTACACTCAGTTTGTTGTGAGGTATGGAGACGTCCACATTCTTGAGGTTATGGACTCTCGCGCCATAAACTTCCACAGATTCGGAAGCCTGCACTGACTCGAAATCCAAATCCTTCATATTATTCTCGATCATATACGAACTATTAACAATTTTAATGCCAAAATATTTCATGCTGTCAAAATAAGACAGCCCCATAGTACTCTCAGGAATCCACTCTCATGAATCCACGCCCTTTACATTTAGAACTTTTTAGACTTTTTTATGCGTAATTTGTTTAACATTTGTAAAAGTGTTAATTTTGATTCGGATTTATACTACGAACGAATAGGTTATGAAAAGGATTCTGTTAAGTTTGCTGCTTTTTGCCGCATTTTTGCCGCTGCGCGCCCAAATAACTCTTGATGAATGTATTCGTCTTGCCGAAGAGAATTATCCTCTCATCAGGCGTTATGACCTTGTCTCGAAGTTGTCGGAACTCAATATTTCGGAAGTCAACAAAAGCTGGCTACCGCAGATGAATGTCTACGGGCAGACCACCATTCAGAATCTCGTGCCGTCATTTCCTGAAACCCTCACCGGAATCCTTGATAAATTAGGTACAAAAATGGAGGGGTTGAACAGATTCCAGTATAAAGTAGGCGTGGATCTGAGCCAGACCGTATGGGACGGAGGTGCCTCCAAGACCCGACGTGAGATTCTTAAAGCCGAGGCTGAAGTGAACAAAGCGGAGATCGACTCCAGGATGTATGAGGTTCGCAAACAGATAGAAAACCTTTTTTTCGCAGCGTTGCTGAGCGATGCTCAGGTACGCCAGACCGAACTTTCCGCACGGTTGCTTGAAAGCAACTGCAGCCGTCTCAAAGCCATGCTTGCCAACGGAGTGGCCATGCAGAGCGATGTCGATATGGTGGAGGCGCGCCTTCTTGAAGTAAGACAGCATTTGGTGGCAGCACGCGGAACATACAGAAATTATCTTGATCTTCTCGGTCTTTTTATAGGAAAGCATCTGGAAGATAACGTTCTTGTTGTCCCTTCGGCGGTGAGGCCTGATTCGCGGGAGTGTCTTCGTCCCGAATTGAAGGCTATCGATGCGAGAGTCCGTGCCGATCGCTCCGCCCTTAATGGTATAAAGGCTGATCTCATGCCCAAAATCGGCTTTTTCGCTCAGGCATATTATGGATATCCGGGATTCGATTATTTTAAGAGCATGAGCGATTGCGACCCGGGATTCAATGTGATCGGCGGAGTGAAAATATCATGGAATGTAGGGGCACTCTACACCCGTCGCGACCGTATGGACAAATTGCGTCTATCCTCTCTATGCGCTGAAAATGACAGAGATATTTTTCTGTTCAACAATAATATCGAACAACAGATATCAAACTCCAAAATCGAAGAAATTGAAAAGATTATGGCCGATGACAGCCGTATAGTGGAATTGCGCAGAAGTGTCCGTAAGGTGGCCGAGTCCCAACTTGAAAATGGAGTGATCGACGCTACATCCCTTCTCGATAAAATCACAGCCGAATCGCAGGCATCTCTCACTCAGGCTTATCACAGCATCCAACGGATACAATATATATATCAGTTGAAATATACACTCAATCAATGAAATTCTCTGTATGAAATCATCACTTGTTATAAAATTTCTCCCCTTTGCCGCTGCTGTAATTATGGCCGGCTGCTCTGAAAATAATGACTATGACGCCACCGGAATCTTTGAGGCGACGACTGTGACCGTATCGGCCGAGACATCCGGCCGAATACTGTCATTCCCGGTAGAGGAAGGTGACAGCGTATATGCGGGCCAGCAGGTGGCACAGATCGACTCCACCATGCTCATGCTCCAGCTGGCACAGCTCGGAAGCCAGCGGCAGTCTGCCATCAGCAGCAGTCCGGACATTGCGGCCCAGGTTGCGTCAGTCAAGGCTCAGATCGCTCATGCCGAAGAAGAAAAAGCACGCGTGGAACGCTTGTTTGCCGCCGGCGCCGCCACTCAGAAACAATACGATGACGCCGCCGCAAGGCTCAGTACGCTGCAAGGTCAGATTCAGGGCATGACCTCTACCCTCTCTAAAAACCGTTCAGCAGTCTCGGGCAATGCTTCGGCAATCCAGTATCAGCGCGAACAGATAGAGCAACAGATAGAACGATGCCGAATCTTAGCTCCCGAATCGGGCACGATACTTTGCAAATATGCCCAGCGCGGTGAGTTTGCCGCTCCCGGCAAACCGCTTTTCAAAATGGCAGATCTTAACAGGTTTTTTCTGAGGAGTTATTTCACAGCCTCGCAGTTGGCCGACATCCGGATCGGACAGAAAGTTACAGTGACAGCCGATTTCGGCGGTGACAGCCAGTTTGAATATCCGGGTGTGATCACCTGGATATCGCAGGAGAGCGAATTTACTCCGAAATCCATACAGACCAGAGATTCACGCGCCAATCTCGTATATGCCGTCAAGATTGCAGTGAAGAATGACGGACGTCTGAAACTCGGCCAGTATGGAGAAGTGAGTCTCTGACCTCGGCTTTCATCTTGTCCTCATTCCTTCATGCTTCATTCCATTATGGGAAACGCCATAGAAATAAATAACGTCTCGAAAATCTACACCAAGGTAAAGGCTCTTGACAATGTGTCATTTTCCGTACCAGAAGGTGTTCTATACGGGCTTATCGGACCTGACGGAGCAGGTAAGTCCACTCTTTACAATATACTGACGACATTGCAGCATCCTGATTCCGGAAGTGCATTCGTCGCCGGTTATGATGTGGTGAAAGAACGGAAGGAAATTCGAACGGAAGTCGGTTATATGCCAGAGCGATTTTCGCTATATCCGGATCTAACGGTAAAGGAAAACCTCGAGTTTTTCGCATCGTTGTTCGGAGTGCGGGTCAAGGACAATTACGATCTGATCGCTCCCGTAATGGCCCAGTTGGAAAAGTTTCCCAACCGCCGCGCTTCCGCTCTGTCGGGAGGAATGAAGCAGAAACTGGCCCTTGGCTGCGCGTTGATTCACCGTCCGAAGGTGCTTTTGCTTGACGAGCCTACAACGGGTGTCGACGCGATATCACGCAGCGAATTCTGGACGATGCTAAGGTCGTTGCGGGAAAGCGGAATCACGATTCTTGTCTCCACTTCCTACATGGACGAGGCGGCGCTCTGTGAAGCGGTGGCTCTTATCTATAACGGAACGATTGTGGAAAAAGGAACTCCTTCGGAACTGACCGCGCATCTCGGCGAGAACCTCTATAATGCGTCGGCCGACCAGATGTATCCTTTGCTTGAGGCGGTGCGAAAATTGCCGGGAGTGCTGAATTCATATACGTTCGGAGCCACGCTTCATCTTGTGACTGACGCTACTTTCGATGCCGCACTGGCATACAGACTGCTCTCGGAGTCGGGTCTCGAAAATGTCAAGGTGTACCCCGCCAAAGGAAATATTGAGGATCTGTTCATCAGATTCTGTGTCAGCGATAAATAATGCCTATGGATATGAAACCGGTCATAGAGGTGAGAAACCTCACCAAGCGTTTTGGAAATTTCACAGCCGTCAACGATATTTCGTTTGATGTCGCCAAGGGTGAGATTTTCGGATTCCTCGGCGCAAACGGCGCAGGGAAAACCACAGCGATGAGAATGCTCTGCGGATTGAGTTTTCCTTCCTCGGGCAGCGGTACGGTAGCAGGTTTTGACATCAATGCCGAACCGGAACAGATCAAGCGGCATATAGGGTACATGAGCCAGAAATTTTCGCTCTATGAGACGATGACCGTTGATGAGAATCTACGTCTGTTCGCATCTATCTACGGGATTCCGGCCAAGGAAACACAGCGCCGCATGGATAAGCTTTACTGTCAGCTCGGGATGGAGTCCATGCGGCATTCGCTCGTCAAGTCTATTCCCAACGGCTGGAAGCAGAAACTCGCATTCTCTGCGGCTACCATACATAATCCGGCGGTGGTTTTTCTGGATGAACCCACCGGAGGCGTGGACCCGCTGACCCGCAGGAAATTCTGGGAACTGATATATCGCAGCGCGTCGGAAGGCACCACACTGTTCGTCACCACCCACTATCTTGATGAGGCTGAATATTGCAACCGTGTCTCCATCATGGTTGACGGACGGATAGAGGCGCTTGACTCTCCGGCAGCCCTCAAAGCAAGATACGGTGCGTATACCATGGATGAAGTGTTCCGTAAAGTAGCCGTTGCCAAGAATACTGAAAAAAAATAAGAAAACTGTGTCTATATTCCTGTCAATAATAAAGAAAGAGTCGCTTCATCTCGTCCGCGACCCGCGCACGGTGCTGATTGTGTTGTGTATGCCGATTATTCTACTGCTGCTCTTCGGATTTGCTATATCCACAGAAGTGAACAATGTGGATGTCGGCATTGTCACCGACAGTCATTCTCAGGAAGTCCGCGATATTGTCTCCCAGATCGGTTCCAGCCCATATTTCACACTCAGGGGCATGATGTCGCAGCCGGAAATAGAACCGGCTTTGCGGGACGGTGTCGTCGATGCGGTCCTTGTGCTCAGGGAGTCATCGGGAAAAGTCGACCATCAGGTCGTGGCTGATGCTTCCAATCCGAACAATGCCCAGATATATGCATCTTATCTTGAGGGTGTAATGTCACGAAACGTTCCGGATCCGGCCCTCACCACCACTCTCTACAATCCTCAGCTGAAGAGTTCGTATAATTTCGTGCCGGGGATAATGGGTATGATTTTCATACTCATCTGCGCCATGATGACTTCCGTGTCCATCGTCAGGGAGAAGGAGAGCGGAACCATGAATCTTCTTCTTGTCTCGCCGATCAAGCCGCGCACCATCATACTCGGCAAGCTTATCCCCTACTTCGTACTCTCTCTGATGATTCTCGCGCTGATGCTTGCGTTCAGCTATACTCTTCTTGGAATCCCGTTCTCCGTTACGGCTCTCAATACTGTATGGGTGTCGGTGCTGTATATCATAATGTCGCTCGCTATCGGATTATTGATATCGACTGTCGCGAAAACGCAATTCACCGCGCTTGTCATCTCCGGAGTGCTGTGCATCTTTCCTGTGACCATGCTGTCGGGAATGCTTTTCCCGGTGGAAAATATGCCCGTTGCATTGCAATGGTTCAGTTGTACGGTGCCTGCCAGATGGTATATAGATGCCATGCGGACACTCATGATACAACAGCTTGATATAATGTATGTGATCGATGACATCGCGATATTGGCCTCTATCACGGTTCTGGTGATTACAGCCGCAATATTGCAATTCTCAAGGAATAAATAAAGATATTATGGACTGAAGCGTCCGGACTATAAATTTTTCTCAACTGCTTATACAATAATGAGAATACTTAAGGCTCTGTTGATAAAGGAATTCATAATGCTGCGGAGGGATGCTTTCCTTTTGCGTACCATCATTCTGCTGCCGCTTGTGGTGATGCTTGTGTTGCCGCTTGTAGCAAACATGGATGTGAAGAATGCAGGAATCGCGGTGGTTGATAACGATATGTCTCAGCTCTCCCGACGTATTATAGCTGATATGGACGCTTCTGAACATCTCTCGGTGTCGGAGTCTTCATTTACCTATGGCGAGGCGATGGCGGCCATCGAGGATGGTCGCGCCGATGCCATGATCACTATTCCGCAAGGATACGCCCGACAGTTGCAGGAGGGACATCTTCCCAAGCTGGATATACGCGCAAACGGTGTCGACGCCACCAAAGGTATGCTGGCGTCGCGCTATGCGCTGCAGTCGCTTGGCAGCACCCTTTCCCAATGGAAGGCAGAGACCGGCTACTACATCCCGGATACCCGCGCAAGTCTGCTGTATATGTTCAATCCGACTCTAAACTATAGAAATTATATGATTCCGGCTCTTATGGTGGTTCTTCTTGTAGTCATCTGCGGGATTCTGCCTGCCCTTAATCTTGTTACGGAGAAGGAATTCGGCACTATCGAGGCGATGAATGTGACACCGGTCGGCAAGTTGACTTTTGTGCTCTCAAAGCTTATACCGTTCTGGATTACGGGCCTGCTGGTTATAACCCTCGGTATCCTTGTCGGATGGCTTGTATATGGCCTTAAACCTCTTGGAAGTGTTCCTGCCATATATCTGGCATCGTTCATATTCAGCCTACTGATGTCGGGACTTGGGCTCTCTGTCGCTAACAGATCCTCCACAATGCTGCAGACCATCTTCGTGTGTTTCGCTGTTGTGATTGTATTCATGCTGATGGGAGGACTTTTCACTCCGATTGAATCCATGCCGCAATGGGCGCAATACTTCACATACATTGTGCCGCCCCGCTATTTCATTGAAATCATGCGGTCCATCTATCTGAAAGGCGCATCTATGACAGACCTATGGATCGATTATGCAGCCCTCTGCGGTTTTGCCCTGCTCTTCCTGCTCATCTCCGCTCTTACATACAAGAAGCGTAGCTGATACGGGTCGTATAAATTTAAAAGGGAGCAGACAACTGCTCCCTTTGCAATTTTGTTATTTATCCCGCATTTTTAATATTCTGCGTCTGTGGTCTGTTTTTGGGCGATACTAATTATCATTCGGTTATGATTCTTCTCGCTCCGATATACCTGCCTTCGTAGTATCCTTCGCAACTTGAAACCTTTACTCCGCGCAGACTCGCATGGATAAACTTGAAGTCTCCGGTCTCATTGTTCGCTGATGTGACAATTCCCACGTGACCTACATTACGGCCGCTGCGGCGGCTTGTGAAAAATACAAGGTCCCCTTTACGCAACTGCTTTCTGTCTACCTTTTCGCCCTCGGTATATTGGGCGCGCGATGACGGACTGATTGAATATCCGAATTGTTTATAGACATAGCTTGAAAATCCGGAGCAGTCGAATGACTTGGGACCTTTCGAACCATGTCGGTAAGGCTTTCCGAGATGACGGCTGGCCTCTTTAAGCAGGTCTTCGATCATTCTGTTCGACTCAAGGCTCAGACTTGCCACGACTTTGCTTTCGCGTTTTGACACATCCTCCTTTATAAGGCCGTTGATTACGTTGCGGTCCATGCGGGAATTGACATTAGCCAATTGCTCGCGGTGCATCTGCTGATGTGTTCTTAGAGTTTTTTTGTTTGTCTGGGCACCGCCTCCTACGCAGCATGCGGCAACCAATATGCTTGTAAGGATTTTTCTACAAATCATCATTTGTCCGAATTATTATGGATGACCGCTCTGTCATAAGCGGTTTATATGCTGTAGCAGGATTTAATTCATTGCTCCTGCAAACGTTCTGTTCGATTGTTCGATGCGAAATTAACTAAAATTTTCAGTAATTCCAAACCATGGCGACACAAACTCCATTAAATATCAATCTTTTAATAAAATTTAGTATTTGGCACATATTGTCGCTATATGTGCAAAATTTCAAAAAACACATTATTTTCCCGGGCGTGAGATCAACCGAGAATCAGGAGGTAACAGAAGATTGCCGGCATTGCGAGGAGGAAGGAATCGATTCTGTCGAGTATGCCGCCGTGACCCGGAATAATGTTGCCGGAATCTTTTATCTTGAGCGTTCTTTTCAGCAACGATTCCACAAGGTCCCCCCAAGTGCCGAAGACAGTCACCGTTACCGCGAAACCTATAGCGAACCAGCAACTGTCGCTCACCATGCCGAACCCGAAAAAGTCCATACCGAACCGCCAGAACAGCCACGCCGCAATTATATTGAAGAAAAGTCCCCCGAAAAATCCTTCCCAAGATTTCTTTGGCGAAATACGTTCGAACAGGCGGTGCTTGCCCAATGTACTGCCCACAAGGAATGCTCCCGTATCATTGATCCAGATAAAAAAGAACAGAGCAAGCAGAAGATTGGATGTCCACAAGTATGCCACTCCAACCATAAGCCCCATCGGAAGACCTATGTAAATCTGAGACATCATGGAATGTCCGAGATTGCGTAACGGATCCTCCTCCTTCATATATAGTTCCGCTACAAAGCGAAGCACCATTATCCCGGTCCATATCACCAACGGATACAAAAGTACTCCGCAACAGAGCGCCACACACCCGATAATGTCGAGCAAAAGAGCCGGCATGTTTTTTCTGTTGAAATCATGGCATATCTTCGAAAATTCCACGCACGCCAACACCGACAGGAGTGCGCCAAGCATCATCGTCCCCTTTTCTCCCAGAAGAATAGCTCCGACTATAACAAGGCAATATACGATTCCCGAAAGACTTCTTGTAAGTAATTTCTTTAAATCCATGACATGATAGTTAGTGCCTAAAAACAAATGGTATTTTACTGAACCTATATTTATTTATCTTAACCAAAGTTTATTTTACCCTGAACCAATATCCTGCGGCAACAGATATTGACATCGGATTTGACCCTCTGAAATGTTCGGTACGACCGGATCGGAGCATATTCCCGAGCCCGAAATAATACCGGGCTTCCAGATAGAGGGAGTTGCGTCTGTTTATGCGGAACTCACCTCCGATACCGCCCGATATTCCATAATCAAACTTGTTTTCCACCGGCATTCCATACTGATAGATCATTCTGTTGGGGAAACCTTCCACGGAACCAATGTCAGTATAATCGAAATTTGAATTTGTGCTTTCTCCGAGAGCAAGACTGACAGAGGGTCCGGCGTTTATGAAAAACCGACCTCTGCGCCCGAAATATATATGGGCCAGAAAAGGAAACTGGAGGTAATTAACCGTGCGGCTGTAAGAGAACGGACGCTTTTCGAAATCCTCTTTCCACCCCCGCTGCTCAAAATTCAGTTCAACAATAAAGCCGAAATGATTCTCTTCCATATACCGGAAATTGATTCCACCGTTTGCGCCGAGAAGAAGGCCTTGCGTGATACCCGGGGTGAAAGAAACCATTGAAAGATTCGCTCCCCCATGACCCCCGATCTCTATCTTTGACTCATAATGGGTCTGGGCGAGAGCCGGCATCGGTGACATTGCGGACAGACAGACAGCGAGCTTCAGTATATGTTTCATGATTGAACCGCTACACAATGAATTATTCCAATTTTCCTGAAATTCACTCCACAATTATTCTGTCCACAACATCTTCAGGAGAGAATCTCACCACATACACTATCGGGTTGACTATCCCGGTCCAGTTGTCCTGACGCCGCATCTCGAAATCACTCTGCACGCTTTCGTCCGACCTGGTGAAAGTGTTGAAATCTCCCTTGCTGTCGCCAAACGATTTAATGAAGTATTTTGCCGTGTCATATCCGAGCGCGGAGTATACCGGGAAAGACCGGGCCGGCTCGCGGTCGAAAAGAGACTTGTATTCGATGGCAAACCGTTTGGAATCCATGGATTCGGAATTCATATAGAACCGGGACGGAATCAGAGTCTCGACTTCATGCATGGGTCCGGACAGAGATTCATCATAGACAATCCAGTTTGGACGCCCGAGAACTGTTATATCGACCAAAGGGTTTTCATCACGCAACTTTTTAACCGCGGCAAGAAACTTCGATACCTCAGCCTTCTTTACCATCGAACCATATAGCAGCAATCCGTCATTTCCGTCCGAGACGAGCGACTGAAGATCGTCTTCAGTCACAGTTAGCGGTCTGCTCTTCCAGTCCGCGCGTAAAGCGTCTGCAAGCTGGTCATTCTGATCACAGGCACCTGTAAATACAAGCCTGCGTTCTCCGTAATTCTCCCTGAACCAGCGTGCCACTCCTGCATTGAATATGTCGGACGGGGCGATAAGCTGGACCACATACGGATTTTCAAGATAAGTTGTATCTCTCGCATCGAGAGCGTTGACAACCGGAGTCCTGCTTACCTCGCCATATTCGGCAAGAGACTCAGGAAATTTTTTCTCTGAAAGTGAAATCACCATCGAGGGTTTGAATCCGTCAAGTTCCGTGATGACATCTTCTGCCGGACGCATTCCGTCTACAATTTTGAAATGGATTTTATAACCGGAATTTTTCAATGAGTTTATTCCAGTAAGAAATCCTCTTGTGTATTCGAGGTTGCGCATTTCGGCAGGCTCCTCCATCACCAGAGCCACTTTTACCGTATAGTCGTTCAAGTCCGGAGATATCCCGTGAATCTCTTCATATATGTCGCGGACACCTTCCGGACTCTGTTCCCGGGGATCTTTGTTCTCCACAATCCGCTCTACTTCCACAGTCTTAAGCCTCGGTATGGTAAGATACAGTTTGTTCCTTATCTTATCCACTCCAGGATTCGATTTTCTGAGACTTTCCACCGATATGCCGAAACGGCGTGCCACCGACACCCACGTGTCCTCCTTGGTGGCCCGATATACGTCAAATCCCTCAAGCCGGGTCTCGTCTGTCACACTCGAAATCATCTGAACGCCGGTTCCGGCAGCCGGAATCAGAATCGTGGCACCTGCTCTGAAATTATGTTCCGAGACTCCCGGATTAAGTTTCAGGATTGCGGCGACAGTGGTCTTGTTGTCGGATGCGAGTCGATATAATGTATCGCCTTTCTTTATCACATACTTTTCGACCTTGTCGGACTTTTCTCCCGGACTGCATAAGTTTTCATTTACCCTGGCTGCCGGAGAGTCATTTCCCTCCGGCTTAAAATCTACGGGATAATAAATCTTCATATCCCGCCGAAGATCGGCCATTGCTCCGGGATTGAGCCGCTGCAACTCGGAATCGTTCCAATTGAAATCTCTTGAGATTCCGAACAGCGAGTCCCCTTTCTTAACTTCATATACATAATAACGGCGTCCGAGGATCTCCACAACCGGGAGACCGGATGCCGTTTCTGCAAACGCATTCGGTCCAATGGTTCCGGCACACGAAAGGCTTAGAAGTGCAAGTGAATACAGTCTGTATTTTCCCATGTTTACAAAAACAGCGAAATCGGGGAGGCAATCTCCCCGACAAGCTAAATTAGAATTTGAATCCGAGTGATACCACTACCTGAGAATTGTTAAGACTCAGGGATGCCTTCTCCGCCGGCATTTCGGATGCCGGATCAGGAGAGAACGGATAGTAATCAGCACTCAGATGTTTCCATACGTAAGCAGCGTCTATGTAGAATCCCCGGTAACGGTATCCGAGACCGCATGTCACATAATTCGTGGAATTGTCGAGTCTGTAATTTGATATGATTCCTGCTGAAGGCACGGTTGCCACCTCCTTCCTGGCTTCGGCGGTTACCGGCGATGTGGTGTGGCTGTACCCGGCACGCACGCTGAATGATGGTGTCACCCTATATTCGGCTCCGACTCTGATTGTACTGGTCCCTTTGTAGATCTGCTGGATCTTTTGGTTTGTATATTCTTCCGGATTGGAGTCGTAGGTAAGGTCTGCGCGGGTGACGGGTGATGCCGAGAAATCGTAGCCGTAATCCCACCAGGGATAGTCGTAGCCGTAATCGTATTCGGAAGCCGTGGAATAGCGCATGCCGTTATAGCCGATCCATTCATAATCGGCCGAGACAATGAACTTCTGCCCTATCACTCCTGCCACCGAAGCTATTACCTTCCACGGCGATGAAAGGTTCACGTTGTGGGAATTCGACCTGTCGTTATTGGTCACGGCAAAGTCGGAACCGAAGGGATAGCTGTATTCTATTCTCTCCGGGTTGAATGTTTCAGTGAGTTTATAGAATGTCGGCGTATGAAATGCGAGACCGAGTCTGAGTTCCTGTATCGGCTTTACGATCACTCCAAGTTGATAGTTGAAGCCGGTGCCGCTCAGTCGGTAATTGTCTCTCAGCGCCCATCGGGCATCCATCTGGCTCACTTTCCGGGTGTTGGGATTAAACACCCAGGCATCCTGAAGGTTCTCATTCCACATTGATGAAATTCTGTAGTCCATAGCCACGATGTCGAAGTTCATGCCCCAGTAAACCACATTGTTGATATTGCCGCCAAACGCGATGTTGTATTCGTCGACCGATCCGCGTTCCGATACTCCGAATGTGGCATTGCCCGATGTGCCGTTGCCGAACTGACCGTACCAGTCTGTGGCCGCACCGTTGTCTGTGTGGACAATTTCCGGATTGATCAGCATGGCGTCGTACCCCAGAATCGTCATCCAGGGAACATTGGGATTCTTATATGGTTCGTAGTTATCCGTAGCCCTGACATCGGCCTCTGTTATGCCATAAGTGTTGGCGACTCCCGCTATGTAATTGCTCAGAGAAGTATTCAGAGTGGGAATTCTTCCGGAGTATCTGCGGTCAAATGATGCGGCTTTGTTGTAGGTGAATCCGATATTGAAGTTAGGGACTGCCGAACTGTTGAGCCGGATGGTGGCTACGCCTCCGATATTGTTTAGATAGAACTTTGTCTGATTGTCGGTATTGCTTACACCCATGCTTTTCGCGGTGCTCTGCTGGGCATCGAGATTGAGTGTGAAACCGAGTTCATTACTTCGGTAAACACCTATACCGGCAGGGTTCTGCGATAATGTCGAGAGGTCTCCTCCGAGTGCGCCGAACGCTCCGGCCATTGACATGAAACGGGCTGTTCCCTTGAGGTCGTATTGAGACACCTGATATGCATCGGTAGCGCTTTGCGCCGACATGGCCGACGGGACAAATCCCGCCGCGATAATCGCCGATACTGTAAAATATAGTTTCTTCATAGACGTGAAATCCTGTTTGAAAACAACAATTCTATTTTAATTTATAAACTCTCCGTCCTGAAACGGAGAGTCATATAAGTTATCTGCGGTGACCGCCACCACGGCTTCCCCCTCCGCTGTAGCCTCCTCCGCGGTTTCCGGTAGAGAAACTTCCTCGTCTGGAGTTATTCGAACTGCGGTTGTAGTTCGAACGGTTGCTGTTGCTCTGGTTGCGGGTCACGCTCGAACGGTTGGTTGTGTTGCGGTTTGTGGTACGGTTGTACGTACTGCCTGAATTGTTGTTATTTTTGCTTTGCTGGTATGTGCGGTTGCCTGAGGAACTGTTCTTCGTGGTATATCTTCTGGTTCCCGCATTTGTTCCGTTTTTGTTTCCGTTTGTTCCGTTGGACGACTGGTATCGGCCGGAAGTTGCGTTCTGGTTCGATGACGCTTGGTTTCCTACGGTGTAACCACGTCTGTTTCCGACAACATTTCTGTTCGGACGTGAAGTAGAGGAGCCGATGCCGCTGCCTGAGGCGCTGTTGCCTGGACGGCCGTATACCGGTCTGTTTCCTACAGGACGGCTATTGCCCGCTCCGCTGTTATAGCCTGGACGAGTGTTATGCGACCAACCTGGTCTCGGGGTTACAGGACGATGGCTCCCGGGACGGTGGTCGGAGTAGTGAGGACGGTTCCAACCCCAGTTAGGACCACCCCAGCCGGGGCCTCCCCATCCCCATCCGGGACCCCACGTCCACGACGGTCCCCAGCCCCAGTTCCATGAGGGGTTCCATGCCCACGAAGGACCCCAATTCCAAGACCACGACGGTCCCCAGCTCCATGACCATGAGGGTCCCCAGCCCCAGTTCCATGATACTCTGTTCCACCATGGATTCATGTACAGAGGCGCGAAAGAAGGAATTCCAAAGTCATTGATTATGATGTCGACATTGCCGTACGAATTCTCAAGAACATCGGCAAGCATGTCGCTGTTATCAAGGACGATGGTGGGATTGTAATATTTCTGAATCTGCTGGGTGTATACAAAGTCCGGCTCTGCTTCCGCCGACATACCGATTGTGTCGACGGGAGAGTTGTAATAGAAGCCGCGACGGTTATAATCGTCAACATCCATGTCGGAGAAATCCTTGATATAATATGACTGTTTTTTGGACTTCTTGACACTTTGGTTGCTGCCTTTCTTAGGATTGTAATATATATCGTCAAAATCCTCCTGAGCCTGGAGAACAGGAGCTGATATTGCTGCAATGGCTATCGCCATATATAACTTTCTCATAGCTTTGGATATTATAGTTTTATTCTGCACTTAACGTACTTAATTTTAACTATTAGATAGCGGTCTGCGGCAATGGTTTAAGGCTTTCGCCGCATACCTCTTCTGATTAAATAACAAAATTAGCAAAAAAAAGTGAATTTATTAACAATTCTTGGGATATCCGATGTAAAAAGCTTAAATTTGTAGTGTATTCAGTATCGTATGTTTTCTGTATAGTTGACAGTTTATGAAATTCAGAACAGAGTATAATCCGGAAATAGCCAGCGAATTGCTTTATCCGTCTATGCCGGCGGTTCTCATCGGGTCCTGTTTCACAGATTCCATCGGTGCGAGAATGCGTGATTGCCGATGGCCGTCTGTTGCCAATCCATGCGGTGTGCTGTATAATCCCGCCTCCATCGCCAACCTTCTCACAATGTCCGTCAACATAGACAAAGAAAGTGTGCGCAAAGAGATAATGCACTCGATAATAGACAGAGACGGCTTTTTTGTGTCGTGGCTCACTGATTCGAAAATCAACGGAGCTTCAGAGGCAGACGTGGCCGGGACTCTTGTCGACAGACTGTCGGCTATGAGGTCCGCCCTGAGCGGAGCCGGTGTGCTTATCATTACTTTCGGTACGTCATGGATTTATGAGCTGGCTGAATCTTCCGGCTATGTCGTGTCGAACTGTCATAAATTCCCTGCTAAATATTTCGAAAGACGTCGTCTTGAGGTTGACGAAATCGTGTCTATCTGGAAATCTGCGGCAGCGAATCTGAAAACACTAAATCCGAACCTTAGAATTATCTTCACAGTCAGCCCGATCCGGCATCTGAAAGATGGCTTCGAAGGTAACGCGAGATCAAAGGCAATCCTTGTGCTCGCCTGCGAGAAATTATGTTCTGAAATAGAAGGCGTCGATTATTTTCCCTCTTACGAGATAATAACCGACGACCTTCGTGATTACAGGTTTTACGATGATGATCTTCTCCATCCATCGCGTCAGGCAGTGTCCTATGTATGGGAAAAATTCTGCCGGCGATATCTTTCTGAAGAATCAAGACGGATTCTTGCCGAAGGCGAGAAGATTACCAAAGCGATGAATCATCGCCCGAACATTCTCCTTAATGTTCGTCGTGATTCATGAGGAAGCGCTCGGCATCCATGGCGGCCCGGCATCCTGTTCCGGCAGCGCTTATCGCCTGACGGTAGTTCGGGTCGGCGCAATCGCCGGCTGCAAACACTCCTTCGACATTGGTACGCGTTGACGGAGCCTGCACATTGATGTAGCCCTCGGCATCGATGTCGAGCCAGTCGCGGAATATTGCGGTGTTGGGACGGTGACCTATTGCAAGGAAAAATCCATCGATCGGCAGATCGAACTCTTTTTGATCAGCTTCTCCCTTGCGATATACGAAATGTCCTCCCTCAACGCCATCTTCTCCATAAAGTCCCAGCGTGTTACATTCGAAAAGGACCTGAATATTCTCTCTTTCAAACACTTTCTTCTGCATAGCCTTGGAAGCGCGCAGGAATGGTTTCCGCACTATCAGGAACACTTTCTCCGCAAGTGTTGACAAGTAGAGAGCCTCTTCGCATGCGGTGTCACCTCCGCCTACAACCGCTACCCTCTTCTTGCGGTAGAAGAATCCGTCGCATGTAGCGCACGCGCTTACTCCGAGTCCGCGATATTTTTCCTCATCGGGAAGCCCGAGATATTTGGCCGAAGCTCCTGTGCAGATAATCACGGTGTTGGCTATGATTACATCGCCGCGCTCATCTTCGCAGCGGAACGGACGCTTGGAAAAGTCGACTTTCGTGATAATTCTCGGAACTATCCTGGAACCGAAACGCTCGGCCTGATCCCGAAGATCGTTCATCATCTCGGGGCCCTGTACACCCTGGGGGTATCCCGGAAAGTTCTCTATTTCCGTGGTCTGCGTAAGCTGACCGCCAGGTTGCTCTCCTTCGTAGATGACGGGATTGAGGTTTGCTCTCGATGCGTAGATGCCGGCTGTGTATCCTGCCGGGCCAGACCCGATGATTAAAACTTTTGCTTTTGTCTCTTCCATGATATTTTATTGATTTATGTTTTTTTATCTTGATGTATTTCTGTAAGTCGGCACTTGCGAATGGTTTCTTTTTACATACGTGACCGATCCTTGTTCCGGAATTATCTGAGATCTATTACCCGATAGTCTTTATAGGAGGATGCGGGATATGTGAATGTCGAAGAAGGATACGATACATCGAACCTTAATGAACGTATGGTAAGGTATGTCCGCTTGTTGTCCATGGTCCTTACGATGAACTTTTCAGGAAGGAATGTAGTGGCATCGACTGTGATCTCTATGGCTCGTATCTGTCCCCCTTTTTTGCGGGGATTCAGGAGTACTATATGTTTGCCATCTGCCTTCTTTTTGGAGAACGCAGAAAAATAGTCTTTTGAGAAATTTCGCAGATATGCCATCGGATTTACTTCCAGCACTTCTTCCGTATCAGGGATATAAAGAGTTGTCTCATGGGTAGAGGGGTTAAGAACCCACATCCTGCTCCCGTCGTACCAGGTGGTCGACACGGGTGTCTGGAGATGGAACCTCTCGCCCTGCGATTTAAGAGTGCCATCGGTTGAATGCTCCCCGCTTTTTAATGTAAATGAGCATTGAACCCCTCTGGCAGCTTCGATCTTGGCAGCCGCCTTGCGGAGGATGTCGTAAGAACTTTGGGAGAAGCCCCCTTGAGCGGACAAGGCAAATATTCCAATTATAAGCAATATCCTTTTAATATCCAATATTCTATTCATTATTAAGTATTGATTCAAGGGTAATGGAATCCACAAGTACCGGCCGCGGTTTGCCTCCTGTGGAGGGGCCGACGATTCCGGCGCGCTCCATCTGGTCCATGATTTTCCCGGCACGGTTGTATCCTATGGAGTAGTGGCGTTGCAGGGAAGATGTGGACGCGGTGCTCGATTTCACTATCTGTCGCGCTACTTCCTCGAAAAGAGGGTCGCGTTCCTGTATGGATCCTGGTGCTGAAGAGTCTTCCTCCGTTCCGGTTCCCACCGCAGGTTCGGGCAACTGATAGGGTCCCATGGGATACGGCTGTCTGCCCACATAGTCGCAGATGGCCTCCACTTCAGGAGTGTCGATAAATGCGCACTGCACGCGCACCATTTCCGAGTTATTGAAGATGAGCATGTCGCCACGTCCGATGAGCTGCTGAGCTCCAGGGGTGTCGAGAATGGTCTTGGAGTCGACTCCTGAAGCGACCTTGAATGATATGCGGGCCGGGAAGTTCGCCTTGATTATTCCTGTTATCACATTTGTGGACGGACGCTGCGTTGCTATTATCACATGCATTCCCACGGCACGGGCCTTCTGTGCAAGACGGGCGATGGGCATCTCCACATTTTTGCCGGAAACCATTATCAGATCGCCGAACTCATCGACAACCACAACTATATAAGGCAGGAACTTGTGTCCTTCGGCCGGATTGAGTTTCCCCTCACGGATCTTGCTGTTGTATTCTTCAATGTTGCGGGTGTGTGCGCTTTTTAGAAGTGAATAGCGCTGGTCCATCTCCACGCAGAGCGAACTGAGAGTAGCTTCCACCTGATTCATGTCGGTAATGACCGGTTCATCAATCGAATCATCGGGAATCATGGCCATATAGTGGTCCTTCAGCTTGTTGTAGAGGCTGAATTCCACCTGTTTGGGGTCAATAAGCACGAATTTCAGCTGATAAGGCTTCTTGCAATAAAGCAGTGAGGCAATTATTGCGTTCAATCCTACGGATTTACCTTGTCCGGTGGCTCCGGCGACAAGGAGGTGGGGCATCTTTGCCAAGTCAGCTATGTAGACATCGTTTGAGATTGTTGAACCAAGCGCTACTGGAAGCGCATAGCGGGTATCCTGAAACTTCTTGGACTTTATCACTGTACGCATCGACACGGTCTGAGGCTCCTTGTTGGCGACCTCGATTCCAACTGTACCTTTGCCGGGAATGGGCGCTATTATACGCACTCCCACTGCCGAAAGCGAAAGCGCTATGTCATCGACAAGATTACGTATTTTAGAGATTTTAACTCCGTTGTCCGGTACTATCTCATACAATGTCACGGTGGGTCCGATCGTAGCTTTGATACTCTTGATAGGTATTCCGAAGTCGAGCAATGTTCCCCTGATTTTCTCTTCGTTCTCTCGCTGCTCTTCCGCATCCACAGTAGGACGCGTCTCTCCCTGTCTTAAAAGATCGAACGGCGGGAAGTTATATGTATGCGATTCGTATAGATCTATTTCCGACTTAAAATGCCGTCGGCCGGTCTGGTCGATGGTGTTCACATTGACCACCATTTTTTCTTCTTCACAATTCTCTTCGGCCGTCTCAGCCCTGCCATCGGTGTTTTTATCTGAATCATCGTTGCCTGCTGCTTCTTCCAGAAGTTCGCATGAGCCTGATTCATCGGCAAAATTATCACCGATATTATCCATTGCTACCTGATTCTCACCTATTTGTGTCTTAGTTTCCGTCTCAGGTCGCGGCATAAATCCTGAATGGTCTCTCACGTCATATATCGGAGAGGAATCCTTTTCGTTGAAATCCACAGATTCATCCACAGGATTGTCCATAATGTCGTCCCCGATGAAATCTGTTGTTTCTCCCGCTTTTATATCGTCGATACGTTCCTGCTCCTGCATCTTGCGGATCTGGGCCTCGAGTTCGAGCTTTGCCTCTCGTTTGGCTCTTTCCTCGCTGCGACGGCGGTCGCGTTCCTGTTTCTTACGCATTATCCATAGTATGAAGTCGCGAAGGCAGATGGCTACAAAAAGCGCCACCATGAAAAGACAAAGAAGGCCGGCCCCAGTCCATCCGATAAAGTTGATGATGAATTCATTGACATATCGGCCGTGGAATCCCCCCCAGTTTACAGCTGTACGCATCCCTATGGTCGTCAGCCCTACGATAAGGGAGACGGTAATCAGCGCCACAAGACATTTGATGGTGAAATTTACTGTCTTGAATCTCGGCTTGCCCATAAGTATTTTCAAGGCAAGTGCGCCGAGCCATATTATTATCACGAATGATCCGAGTCCGAAGCTTTCGTTGATGAGAAATTCGGCAAGCCGCGCGCCTCCCTCGCCGCCGGCATTACCTACAGCTCCGGAAGTTCCGATTCTGGTCGAGTTTATGACGGACTGATCCTTTATGCAATTGGCGAAATATGAGATAAACGCAACACTGAGATAAACCGTGACGCATCCCAACAATATTCCGAACATAATCCGTGTCGTCGGACTTTTCAGGGCAGCCACAGCATCGTTGAACCAATCCCTGGTTCCCGGCTTCTTTGACTCAGGCTTCTGCGGCTCACGTTTTGGCGTGGCCACAGTTTTTTGGCGGCGACGCTTGCGGGGACTCTTCTCTTTTTCGTCACCGGGTGACGAAAGGTCAGGGTGCACGGGCAATTCGTCGTCGTATGATATTTCAGGTGTGTAATTATCGTATTGTCCCATTTTTATCGGAAACGGAAATGCTTGGTAAAAGAATCGCTGAAATACGCTCTTTCCCGCGTCCGTAATTAATCTACAAATTTACTAATTTTTTTCGATATTTCAGCACCGGGACAACCCGCAGTCGAAAAAAAATTTCTATATATCGATAAACTAAATCATCAATATATGCGTTATAAATATGTTTTACAACATAAAAGCGTGGAGTTTCAGTGGCAGGAGAGTCACTGGAATTCCTAAGAAATTGTCTAAATGCGAACGCTTTATCTTATATGATAATCAATTTGGCAGTTTCTTAGGGGCCGGGGTATCCGGTCCCTCCACCCGGCGAAGTTCCCGACATCTTTCCTAAACGGGACAACCGATCAGCATATATCTTTTTACGCCGGGTCCGGACCTAAACAAACTCTTATGAATAAAGGATTTTTATCATTGGCGGCGCTTCTGATATGCGCCCAGTCTTTTTCCACAAGCATCAACACGGAATCGGCTGTCGTACGGACGCCTCGGACTGAAAATTTCGTACAACTCAGTTCAACATACTCCGATGAAGATTTTGAAAAAGCTGTGGAAATAATCAAAAAGTACGAGACTATCCATCCGGTAAGCCGTTGGCCCTACGTAGGATACGGTCATTTGGTCAAAAAGGGAGAAAAGATTCCCCGCCGACAGATGTCGGAGAAGGAGGCGGATGCCCTCCTCAGAAAGGACCTCAGAGAATACACCGAATTATTTGAAGATTACGGCAAAGACCAGCTGCTTCTCGGAGTACTGGCCTATAGTGTAGGTCCTTACCGTCTGCTCGGTGCGGAAAAAATGAAAAAGAGCCGTCTTCTCGACAAACTCGAATCAGGCAATCGCGACATCAAGAACGAGTATCTTTCATATTCCAGATTCAAAGGACGTCGCCATAATGGCCTGCTCTCCAGAAGGCACGAAGAATACAGCGCTCTCTTCCGCAAATAAATTTCTTTTTCAAATCGTACGAAGACAAAATTAAAGGCACCTCCAGGGAGGTGCCTTCGTGACTCCTGCAGGATTCAAACCTGCAACCTTCTGATCCGTAGTCAGATGCTCTATTCAATTGAGCTAAGGAGCCATTCTGTGATTCGTGCAGGATTCAAACCTGCAACCTTCTGATCCGTAGTCAGATGCTCTATTCAATTGAGCTAACGGACCCTGCAATCGTTCCCGATTTGCGATTGCAAAATTAGTGTTTTTTTTACAACTGACCAAATTTTTTCAGCTATTTTTTTCACTTTTTCTAATCCGGTACGTCAATCCGCATTCACCGGATATGCCGGCAATCGGTGCAGCAAGCTTTGTCACAGTGGTTTGCACCCGTCTGACCGAGTCCCATCGGGAGGCTATGCGGGCAGATATGGTTCGCACCACTGTCTCGAGCAAGAGCCATTCCTCTCCCATCACCGCCTTTATTTCTTCATAAATGTCGGCATAGGAAATTGTGGTATCGAGATTCTCATCCTCGAAATGCGAGGCATCATTATCTACCTCCACATCGACTATGAACTCGTTCCCGATAAGCCGCTCCTGCTCCATGACCCCGATATTTGAATAAAACCGGAGTCCGGACAGAGTGATCCGGAATTCTTCCGTTTCGTTCATTCTTATTTACATTCGGTTTCGCATCCTTGTTCGGGTATCTTGTCGATGCGACGCTGATGACGCCCACCCTCAAACTCTGCCTCAAGGAACGCGTCCACTATGTGGCGGGCAAGATCTTCGTCGATGAACCTCGCCGGCAGCGTCAGGAAATTGGAGTTGTTGTGACGACGGGCAAGTGATGCGATCTCCGGTATCCAGCATAATGCCGCACGGATTTCCTGATGCTTGTTGAGTGTCATCGAGATCCCTTCTCCGGACCCACACATGCCTATTCCGAAATCACATTCCCCGCATTCCACTGCCTTCGCAGCCGGATGAGCGTAGTCGGGATAATCGCAAGACTCTTCGCTGTATGTTCCGAAATCCTTCAATTCATAGCCTTTGGAACGCATGTATTCCATCAGGACCTGTTTCAGCGCGTAACCTGCATGGTCACTGCAAAATGCAATTTTTTTCATGATATTATATTTATTAAGTCTACTTTAAGAATTATGTTCAATTATTGATTTATTACCAATAGACTCAGAAATTGTTTCTTTCTACTACCTATTGCCGAACAGACGGCTCCGGAACGCGTATCGCACAAGGAGGAAGTTGAGCGGTACGCATATTGCCAATGCCGGAAGCAGCGCGTAGGTAGCTCCGGTTATCCCTTTGAAAACAGCCACCAGCCCAGTCTGCATCCCTAAATTAATCAGATGAGACAATGCAAAACCCAAGCCATTCCGCACAGTTGGCCCTGATCTGAATGTGAACAGGCTGGATAAAAAGAAATTGGCAACCAAACTTAACAGGTAGCTTATCACCGTCGATGCCAAAACCGAAATTCCTGCCACACGCACAAACAATACATAAAAGCCATATTGCAGCAATGTACAGAACCCTCCTACAAGAACGAACCGTAACATTTCCCCTCTCTTGCCGGTGCGATTTATTTCCCTGATGATATTCATTTTGCCATCATTCCGCGCCGGATGTTTCATCCCCGCTTTGGCAGCGGTTTTCCATTTCTTTATTTATATTGTAGATGTATCCCAGGATTTCTTCACGCCCCGTCCCTTTTTCGGAAGAAGTAACGAATACCGGAGGCAACTCCTCCCATGTCTTCAACAGTTTCCTGCAATATTCCTCTACATTGCGCTGCGCCGCATTCACCCCCAACTTGTCGGCCTTTGTGAATACAATGGCAAAAGGCACCCCGTTCTCCCCTAACCAGTCGAGGAACTCAAGGTCAATTTTCTGAGGTTCATGTCTTATGTCTATCAGGACAAAAAGAGATGTCAGTTCTTCTCTGTGAAGGATGTAACCGTCGATCAACCGCTTAAGGGCGGCCCTCTGGTCCTTGCCGCGGGCCGCATATCCGTAGCCCGGAAGATCCACAAGATACCATCGGCCGTCATCCATCCTGAAATGATTGATGAGCAAAGTCTTGCCCGGAGTCTGCGAGGTCTTGGCCATCTTCTTGCTCCGGCACAGCATGTTGATAAGCGAAGACTTGCCTACGTTCGACCTCCCGATAAAAGCATACTCCGGAACTCCGGTGACCGGACACTGCCTCACATCGGGACTGCTTACCTCATATCTGGCATTCTTTATATCCATATCATTCATTATCATTAATTCTGACAACTGTCTAACGCAATTGGCTGTCCAGCGGTTCTGAAAAGCAGGCACCATGGACAAGTTCCATCGCCCTGTTCACCTCTCCGCAGTCCACGACAAGTGCAATCGTAGTCTCCGAGGTGCCGTCGGAAACAGCAGTCACCTCGATTCCGTTTCTATGGAGCGTATTGACAAGTCTGGGACCAAGCCCCTTGATCTTTCTGATGGATTCCCGCACCACGGCTATCACCGCCAATCCTGACCGGGCTTCTATTTCCAGCACTTCGCCGCTCTGGAGTTCCGGAGCGAATTCTGTATGTAGCGCCGCCATGGCACTCTCCATTTCGGATTCAGGCATTGTCACCGAAAATGACAAATCGTTATCCGGTTGGGATACGAGGAAAACACTGATTCCTCCACGCGCCATAGCATTGAAAGTGCGGGAATTGATCTGTGCCACATTCGATGTGAGGTCACCGGTCACTGTAACCATCGAAATCTGTCTGAGCGAGGAAACTCCCCTGACACTCCCGTCTATCTCATTCACAGAATCGTCAATCAGCGTGCCCGGTGCGCCATGGTTGTTCGTATTGAGTATCCTTATAGGAATATTTTTGTGAAATACGGGATATATGGTAGGAGGATAGATTACTTTGGCACCGAATGAGCAGAGTTCCATACTCTCGATGAACGACATTCTCGGAATCACCCGGGCGGTCGGAATGACTCGCGGGTCGGACGTCATGAATCCATCCACATCCGTCCAGATCTCAAGAAGATCGGCATCAAGCGCGGCAGCAATCAATGCCGCCGTATAGTCACTGCCTCCCCTACCGAGATTTGTAATCTCATCAGAGTCTCGGTCCCTCGAGATGAAACCGCCGCAGACCATAGTACAATCCAACTTGCAGCCAAAAGTCCGGCGTATCAAATCTTCGGAGAGCGCGCGGTCGGCAATGTTCCTGTTAAACCACTTCTCTGTCTTGATGAAATCAAGCGAATCGCAATGCCCGGCATTATCAATGATATTCGCCACAATCACGGATGACATTCTCTCCCCGAAACTTACAATCACATCAAGCGTCTTCTCAGGAAGGTCCCTGATAAGCGATATTCCTTTATATACATCGCGCATCTCCGCCAGATACTTCCCCACCGACTCCATAACGGCATTGCGACGGTCTTCAGCCACAAGACTCTCTATGATGTCGGCGTGCCGCTTTTCCATAGCGTCGATCTCGGCCGAGAGATTCCTTTCCCCTGAAGCAGCCATCCTCGCAGTGGCAATCAGACGGTCCGTGAGGCCTCCGAGGGCAGAGACAACAACAATCGCAGGCTCCCCTATCGACTCAACAATGCTTTTTACATTCCGGAGACTATCAACAGTGCCAACAGAAGTTCCGCCAAATTTTAAAACCTTCATTATATAAAAGTTAATACTAAACACTTGCTTTTGCTATCATGCTGCAAAAGTCGTAAGTCCGGGGGGCGTTTCGCCGGCGATACGCAACATTACGCGTAGCCGCCCAAACTCCAGACTACAAAAATACAAAAAATAATCCGTACACACAACCATCAACACGCGGTCTGCCAATAGTCCGATGCCCCGACAAATCGCATGAAATTCAATACAATCCTAAATAATACAAATTTTCACTAAATAATATTAGGATATGGTGCTATTATTTTGAAAAGTAAAGTAAGTTTAATTTTGCATTCCTATCGCAAAGCCAAATCCGGAGGGATAAAGCGAAATCGCGCCAATATCGGGTGTGACTGGTACTGACAGCGTGTAGAAGCGGTAAGGATCCGGGAAGTCCTGGCGCGGGTCCGAGATAAAAGGACTAAGGAATGGTTTGGCCGTCGTGAGGCTGCCCATCCATTCTTTTTTCGCTTTCCGCTTTGGGTCGCTGCGCGACCGCTTTATCGTTTTACGCTCACGCGACCTCGCTCAACACTTTATACGCAATGGAAAACTGCGTGGAAAACTGCAATTTCTGGAGGACAATATTTTGTTTGGCAACGAGTGCCTGTACATCAGAATTTTTGTAGTAACTTTGCAAATTATTTATGCCGATAGATGGAAATATAATAAAACGTGATGAAGAACATTCTTTTATATATCTCAGGGATATTTATCCTACTGATTATGTCCATGATATCAGGATGTGGTTCCGATGGTTCGCGTCCTGATATTGCGGACAGCGTCTATAGTGCGGAATATCTCTACAGCATTACTATAGACAATCCAAAACGGGCACTTACCTTACTTGATACAGTTGAACAGAAGAACCTTCTAAGCAAGTTTGACATCGCTCGCCTTCGCTGCCTGGCCTATCATAACGGCCTTTCGGACTATAAAAACGCACTGCGATACGGCCTTGAGGCATACGAGATGCCGGAGTCGCGCCAGGACGCCGAGATTTTTCTCCTTCTACTTGGAGTAATTGCCGATGACTACTATCAGAATGGCAACTATGAAGAGAGCGTGCGCATCTGCACCGAAAGTTTGAAGCTGGCTTCCGACAGCCTTTTAATAGATCAGGAGGCCAATTTTTATGTTTCTCTGGCAACGAATCTATGGGAGCTTGGCCGGAAAGACGAAGCCTATCTCAAACTCGGTGAGGCTGCGGATATTCTTGAAAAGGAGGCTGCCAAATACCGCTCATACATGACCGCCGACGATTATGTCTATTCACTTGGCGTATACATACAGTCGCTATACAGCGACTGCCGTTATCGCGATGCCATAGCGATGCTGCCGCGTTATGAACAGGCCATGGATTGTCTTGAGTCAAAAGATGATATTCCCGACGGGCTTGTGGATATGCGCCGTGCGAGTGCGTATGCTGCGTTTGCATCTATGCTGGCTCTTGAAGGTGACAACCGTAAGGCGGACGAACTTTATCGCAAGCTACTGGAGACAGATTACTCGAAAACGCCTGATGGCGGACAGCTGCTCGTACCTTATCTGTTGGCCCGGAAACGCTATGCCGAGGCCTTGAGCTACCTTAAGGATGAAAAAGAATACTGGCAGGCAAATGCCGACACATTAAGCTATGATTACATAGACTCTCATTTGAAACGGGAGCAGGAGGCATACACCGGTTTAAACAAAACAGCGGAAGCCCTGCGTGTTGCCAATACCATCCAACAGATGAGCGACACTCTTCGTGAGCGCGACCGAAGCGCCAAAGCTCTTGAGCTGGCCGAGATCTATAAGACTCAGGAACAAGCGCTACAACTTGAACAGCAATCGGCATCAATTTTAATCCGCAACATCATAATAGGTTCAGCACTGATTTTCCTCATACTTGCAGTTGTATTCATAATAAGGATATTGCGCTACAATAAGACTATCAGTAGCAAAAACAGAGTGATGGTGAAAACCATTGATGAATTGATAGGCTATAAAGATGAACTGTTTGAGCGACAGGAAGAGGTCTTACAGTTGAGGAAAGAGCTTGATGAGGCGAAAAAGAAGACAGACATAGAAGCCCCGTTAACTGAAACGGTCGAAAATAATGAAGAATCCGCTTCAAGTGAAACTCCTGAAAAAAGTGAATCCCTATTAACTGAAGGCGATAAAATATTATATATTCGCATGAATCACGAAGTTCATGCACGAAGGCTATACCTAAATCCGAATTTCTCTCGTAAAGACTTAATGGCAGAATTCAAAATTTCTGCCAACAAATTCGCCATGTTGTTCAAGGAATTTGCCGGCTGCACCTTCTCACAATATATTCAGAACTGCCGTCTCGATTACGCTGTGAAGCTTATGAGAGAGAATCCGCAATGGAATTTTGATGCCATAGCAAAAGAGGCACAGATGTCCAACGGCGCATTTTACAGCCATTTCAAACGCAGATTTGGCATGAGTCCTTCCGATTTCAGGGCCGGGGAAGCGTCCATTTCATCACAAAAACAAAGCGAGTAAAGGATATAGTAGTTCTTAATAAAGGGGATCTCATCAGATTGACACCAAGAAAACGCGGATGAGCCTCCCAATAATAAATAGCAGAATTATAATAGCTTAAGCGACCGACATAATTTCTATGGAGATGTTTAGTGAATTTGGTGGAGAATAATCGTTCCTAATCGATAGCAAGGAACAGCCGTTCCTGTTAACTTTGCAATTGTCAAAATCACATGACAGTTTCGACAGTAACAAATTCATTATAACGTTGAGCAATAGGAATCATGAAAACAATCTTAAAGAGCCTTGCGGCTTTTTTGATGTGTGCATTTGCGTTCACATCCTGCTCTTCCGATGATGAGCCCAAGAACCCATCACTCGACGAGGTAGTAACTCACATTGAATCTGTAGTCAACAGTCATTTGGGCGAACTGTATGCCAATGAAGCCTTTGACCATTTGATGCTTCCTGTAGGAAACGATGCTAAAGCACATGAAGTAGTAATGGCATTTATCGGTAAAGATTGGAACGGACAAGACTACACCTATCAAGTGCCTGGTGACAACGGACGCATACGTATCAAGAAAGATGTGGAAGAAGGCTCGTATTATGCGATGGTGTTCAGTATCAACGATCACATGCCTTTTACCTTCCAGGTATGCGAACCTGGCTATCCCGACAGTGAAAACCTTGCCCATAGCGTTCAGCACATTCTTGATAGCTGGAGTTTTAGATAAAAGTACCACCCGGTTCGGAGGCATCATTGCTTCGTAATCATCCAAATCTCTTGAAAAGAGAGGCTCCCTACACTGACATCAATATCACAGATATGACACCGACTACTCCACTAACGGCTAACTTTGCATTATTTAAGAATTGACCGCTAAAGTGTTGAAAAATATGAAGCAATACTTCCGATTGCTGTCCTTACTTCTTGTGTTAATGATGACCTCATCGTGCAGTAAGGATGATGACCCGGTGGCAGACTCGGCACAGCCTCAGATTATCTTTCTGTTCTCACCGGGAGGTCTCGGCGATATGAGCTATAACGATTGTATCCTCGAAGGAGTGCAGCGATTCAAATTGGAACAACCTGAAACTGACATATACATCTATTCTCCTGAGTCACTGGATGAGGCAGAGAAAATATTTTCCGACTGGCTTGTGCGGCCGGAAAGCAACATCCCTGTTCTTTTCGTGCTTGCAACAAGTGACTATGAACCTATATCAGAGAAATATCTCAAAGAGCACAGTCTTACCGCCAATAAAAGCATACTGTTGTTTGAGAGTCGTAAACGATACGACGATCCGAATATCCATACTTTTCAGATTTCAATGTATGGTGCCTCATATCTTGCCGGAGCAACCGCCGCTCTGTGTTGCGGTGATAAAAAAGCTCTGGCATTGCTTGCCAATGACTCCGACAGCCCGATAGGGATTGCCAGAGACGGTTTTATTGCCGGATTTCAAAGAGAATGTGATGTGAAATATCTTGCAGAAGACTGGACCGGATACATTCAGTCTTATTTCACATATCAGAAAATGAGCGACTGGTCAAAGGAATACGGCTATATATTTCCTGTTGCCGGAGGCTCTAACGCCGGTATATACCGTTATTCGCGCGAATACGAAGATTCACCGTTCCTTGCAGGTATGGACATAGACCAAAGCGGTCTTTCCAATAAAATCACAGGCTCTGTAATCAAAAAAATCGACCGTCTGATTTTTAAATATCTGATGGAATGGTCCACTACAGGCACAATGCCGGAATCACAGCTTTACGGTTTGGAAAGCGGTTATGCCGACTGGAAACTTTCTCCTATATATAAGGCTGAGTATAAGGATATCATGGAACAAATTCGTCAGCAGGCGATAACGAAAGAAATAGAATATTATGAGGGCAATTGAGATGAAAATTATAGCATTCATTTGTCTGCTGTGCTTTTGTGGGTGTTCTGACAAGGATGAGCCACGACCTAATGATAACAAAGAGCGGACAGAACATACCGTAGCCGTTGTTCTACCTATGGAAAACGGCCTTGATGCCCATTGGAAAAGGACGCTCGGCATGTTTGCGACCAACTTTGAACGTGCTTTCAAGAATCAGGACAAGGCTATAAAATTGAATTTCGAGTATTATGACGAATCAACAACCGACATACCTAAACTCGCCAAAGATCTTGCCTTCCGCGATGATATATATGCCGTGATTGGAGGTCTTTACTCATCCAATGCAGAGGAACTGGCAGCCGGTCTTACACCTGCCGGAAAAACTTACTTCACCTTGGCTACAGCAGAACAGCTTGTGCGTGCCTATGCCTCGACCGGTTATCTCTGGGCAATGACAGAAACCGACATAACCCAATGCGAGGTGCTTCTTTCAAAGGTTATAAATTATGGCGGTAAAAGTGTGGCTCTTCTTGCCAAGGATAACGATGCCTACGGGCAGACATTTCTGGATTGGTTTGCGTTCCAGTCCAAGGAGCTGGGGCTGGAAAACAAGGGAGTGTTTGCCTACGACAATACAACACTTGCCGACATGGCGCGGCAGGCTATGCAATCGGGTGCTGAATATGTTGTCTGTGTCCCTTCGGAAATCGAGGAAATCGGCCCGATGCTCCAGATCAGTGAGATTCAGCCGCGCGACGGCACATCCCGCCCCAGGTTGTTGTTCTCCGACACAGCATACGGTATAGATGTGCTTACCGTATATGGCGACATCGCGGAAGGAATAGAAGGAGTGGCCTTCGGAGCCGATCCGGAATCCGGCTTCGATGTGTCGTACAAGACATTCTTCGATGACGCATCCACAGTTGGCGAGGCTCAGCTCTACGATGCCGCCATGCTCATCGGATATGCGGCATGGTTAAGATTGCTGGAGCCGGAAGTACCGTTGCAAAAGGCACTACGCAGAATAGTATCGGGCGAGGATTTGAATATGGGTAGCTGGACAGGTGAGGATATGGGATTGGTAGTAGATGCCCTTTCTCGTGGAGCATCTCCATACGTAAAGGGCGCTTCGGGTCATTTAAGGTTTGATTCAAAGGTGTTTACGAATGTGCTTGCTACTACTTACCACAACTTTAAGGTTTACAACGGGATATATATTATCCTCGATTACAATACAAGCGACGGCGGAAACCGTACCGAGGCCACACTTGCCGGTTGGAACTGGAAAGCTTCTCAGATGCAGGATTTCAATGATTCAGGTGATATAACTTATCCTGAACACAAAAGTAACTGGGCACTCCTTATGGCTTCTTCAAGCGGATGGTCCAATTACCGACATCAGGCAGATGTGCTTGCAATTTACCAGCAACTCAAAGAGTCCGGATATACCGATGACCACATAGTCCTCATTGTGGAGGACGATATTGCGCGCAATCCTTCCAATCCCAATAATGGTGTGATCAGGGTCACTCCGAATGGGGACAATGTTTATGAGGGCGCCAAGATTGACTATCGAACATCGAGCCTGAGACTTAAAGATATTGCAGACATACTGACCGGTGAAAAGAGCGATTATCTTCCGGAAGTGATAGAGGCATCTGAGAACGACAACATATTTATCTTCTGGAGCGGACACGGAATGCCCGGAGCAATGTGCTGGAATGAAGACTATTATGCCGTGACTGGCGATGTGCTGGCACCCGTGTTCATGAAGATGCACCAAAATAAATGCTACCGTAAATTGCTTATGATGGTGGAGGCCTGTTACTCTGGCGGTGTGCTTGAAAAATGCGAAGGCGTGCCGGGTATGCTCTTTATCACGGCAGCAAGCGGCAACGAAACTTCAAAGGCCGATGTGTTCAACAGCGACATGAAAATATGGATGAGTAACCGCTTCACAAATACATTCATAGAGCAGATAGGCGCCAATCAGTCTATTGGTATGCGCGACTTGTATTACAGACTGTTTATCAATACAGTAGGTAGCCACGTTATGGTCTATAACGCCCAAAACTATGGCAATCTCTATACATCTAATATGTCTGAATTTATAAATTTCAAGAAATGATATGAACAAGATAAGAAAATCAGTCCGATTCATGTCGTTGATGCTTACGACGATGACTCTGGCGTGTGTGGTTATGAACATAGACAAGTGGTATGAGCTTTTCAATGTCAAACGAGAGAATACTCTTTATCTCCCCCAAGAAAAACGTTGTTATCTTTGGTAAGGAATAGGAATCGATCAATCAGTCTGCTAATATTACGCTTTGATTACAAGTAATTTATGCTTAAAAGGATGAGTTTGGTGGAGAATCACAATGAATTTGGTGGAGAACCACCGTTCTAAAGCTGCAAGCTAAAATCAGGTTTGAAGTTAACTTTGCATCGTCAATCAAGACAGCATTGGTTAATTCCAATATCTTATCTTGCTAAACATAAACCGTCATACTATATTTATCACATGAACGCAACCATCATCAAACTGGCAGCTATAGCATCAATGGTGTTTACACCGGTGTTGGCAATGGCGCAATGGAAAGCAGGTGTTGAAGGCGGTGTCGTCCTCAATACAATGCTTGTAAGCAAGTGTTACGATTACGACCGTCACTACACAGGTGGAACCAACGGAATCATCGGCATTCCTGTAAGGTATGATTTCCGTGACTGGTTCGGACTTCAGGCTGAAGTCTCGTATCTCACAAAAGACTACTCCATGTATCGAAGCGATATATATAAGGGCAACTACTACAGTTATACCAACAGCTATATCAACATTCCTATTTATGCCCGATTCAGTTTCGGCGGTCCGAAAGTACGCGGGTATCTACTCGCCGGCGGATTTTTAGGCGCATGGCTCGATAGCTATGTGGAAGGCTATCAGATGCGGTATTTCCTGACGGAAGATTTTTCATATAGCGCATACCATTTTGACGAAAAGGTACCTTTTGATTCGCGCCGTGACAATCGGTTTGATGCTGGTGTATCGGGAGCGATAGGTGTGGAATATCAGTTTGCCAAGCGCTTCAGTGCGTTTGTGGAAGGGCGATATCTCTATTCACTGACCGATATGCAGAAGGAGTATATGTTGAAACAGCCGACCAAACACAACAGCACGTTTGCCTTTCAGGTTGGATTTATGTACACAATAACAACTAAGTAAGAAGATCATAATGAATACGAAGATAAAAACTATACTTATCTTGATCGTCACTATCTGCGGAGCTTGCATAACGTCCTGTCAGGAAGACAATCTTGATGTCCTCAACCCAAATGATCAGAAGGTCTTCATTAATTGGAGACACGTGTTTGAATCATATTGGGACGGCATGAACTATAGCTATGCGTTCTGGGACATAGACCCGACGGACTGGGATGAAGTATATCGGGAATATGCACAGCAATTCGACGGTCTGGAGTTTGGGGTAAGAGAAGATTCTATAGCCGCTGCCAATCTCTTTGAGGATATATGCTCACATCTGGTTGATCATCACTATACGTTTATTCTAAAAGACGGTAACGACGATTATTGGAAGATTTTTCGTCCGGGAGAACAGGAGCTTAAAACTCGAGACTATTATCATGAGAAATATAGTTTTGAAGATATAAGAAAGACTATCGATCGGAACAAGGAACTTGGGCGTATTTCACATCAGTCAGGTGTGGTGTTCAATGACGGTTTTGCCATCTGGTCATATCTGCTTGACGGAGATATCGTATGTCTGGGCCTGACTTCATTCAATATTACCACACATGCGAATGATGAACTTGTTCAACAGACATTGGAAAATTATTATGCTCTCATCAATGAAACGGAAAATCTGAAAGGAATAATCATAGACACCCGCAACAACACGGGGGGCGCAACCAACGACCTGTTCTTAATCCTCAGACCTCTCCTTTCCGACCCGATACATTTCGGATATACACGGTCAAAAAATGGTCTTGGACGACTGGATTACACCCCCTGGTCTCCGTTGATCCTTAACCCGTATGACCCTGACGATAATCCCGTGGAGCGAAATTTGGTGGATGTGACTGTTGTGGCTCTCGCTGACATCAACTCCATCAGTATGGCTGAAATCACACCTATGGCAATAATGGCTATGCCCAACGGTTTCTTTATCGGAGAACGCACCACCGGCGGTCACGGACCATTGAACGGCAATATAAATGATTATTATTCCGGAGAACTTGAAAACAAGGCTTTCCGTATTTACACATCTACATCAGTGACCAAGCGTGTTGATGGTGTTTGTTACGAGGCCTATGGTGTCGTTCCTGACATCGAATCACTGTTCGATGCAGAGGAATTCTATAAAGGCAATGACCCCCAGCTCTATAGAACCGCTGAATTTATTCATACCGGGAAATAACAACTGATAGACGTAGAATATGTGTATATTTATAAAGTTGAATGAATTAAGAAAACATAATGAAAGCATTAAAGATACTAATTGTCGCATTGGCTCTCTTTTCGTTTCTGTCAGCGACAGCACAAAAGGAACGGAATAGTGGTCAGACCACAAAGCAGCAGCCTCAATACGCCGAGGCTGTGAAGGCAAGTCTTATGAACGGACTTAGTAAAGTGATACTCCTCCGTCCTTCGGATGGCATTGTCTCACTGACCGACTTGACGGGCGGTATACCATCATTTTTCATTGATGGAACCATTGCCAACATAAGCATTGTTTCCAAAAGTGAAACCACCAAAGACAGTAAAGGAAAGAATTATGGTTGTCAGCAGATAAGCTGATGAAAAATAACAAATAAACCAAACAATCAAAACAATGACAAAGAAGAAAATCTTTTCAAAACTGGCATTGGCTATGATGATGGCCACTGCCTGCACAGGTTTCACTTCCTGTGGCGATGACAACGACGAACCGGAGGCTCCCGCTACTTGGGGAAGCTCTTACGTAGTGACGTTTGAACTTAACGACGATGTAATAAACACTGCCGACATCACAGCCCATATCGCCAATCCCGACGGCACATTCCGTGAAGAGAAGGTTACGAAAACCAAAATGTCGTGGACCCTGACTGGTAACAAGCTCCCTGACAAGGCCGGCGTCCTCCTTACATTCGTTCCGAAGAAGAACATTGATCCGGACAAAGTCTATGACATTGGCATCAAAGGCAACATAGCCGTCACCAGCCTCAGTAACGACAAAGTCGTCAACTACAATAGTTACGGCGAAGACTCCAACATGACAATCAAAGGCGACATGCTGACGCAGTATTATGTCGGCCGCGGCGTAGGATTTGCCCATGGCATAAACGCCAACGGCGAATTGGTCAGTGTTGACGTAGATTCATTTGACTTTGGACTCAACAGCTTATGGGAATGGGTTGCCGGGTGGTTCGTTGAAGATAAATAACAAATGATTTCAAAAATCGAAAGATTGAGAGCAATGATTCTTCTTATGACGGCAGTGTGGTTCACATTGCCGTCATGGGGAGTTTTGTCTGAATACGACCTTGACCAAACGCTGATTTCTTTATCTGCGGATATGGCGGCGCTCCAACAGAATGTCAGGAAAGACATCCGCCGTTTTGAGAATCGCCAGAAAGAATTTCGCAATGAAATCGCACATCTTGATGAGATGTGTGATGAAACAGCAGTAATGCTCTATTCCCAGGATGAGCGATACCTTTATGGTACACTGCAGGCCACTCAGGGGATGAAAAATGTAATCAGACGCATACGTTCCCAAAAGGAAAAGCTCCTACAATGAACTGCACCCCAAAAGTTAGACACAAAACTTTTGGGGTGCATTATGTA
>ERZ777011.463-NODE-463-length-62740-cov-3.395453_pt1 | contig 62740 bp, 50 predicted proteins | sample MGYA00374964_ERZ777011 | MGnify/ENA primary metagenome ERZ777011 (study PRJEB29310, sample SAMD00008975) | mouse gut metagenome | study: EMG produced TPA metagenomics assembly of the Metagenome analysis of fecal microbiota from mouse which was promoted...
GATTACCTCAATACTCTCAATGATTTTATAAGACATATCCTGCAATTCAGCCTGAACATCTTCGGAAATAGTAAGCATAGGAGCAGAACAGAATGAATCACCCGTATGAACTCCGATAGGGTCAATATTTTCAATAAAGCAGACTGTTATCTTATTGTTTGCAGAGTCACGGACAACCTCAAGTTCAAGTTCTTCCCAGCCGAATATACATTCCTCAACAAGAACCTGTCCAACGAGTGAAGCCTGAAGACCTCTTGCACATACTATTTTGAGTTCATCAACATTATAGACCATTCCTCCGCCTGCTCCGCCCATTGTATAGGCAGGACGCAGAACAACAGGGTACTTGAGCTGTTCGGCAATTTTTACTGCTTCGTCAACAGAGTAAGCAACCTGACTTTTTGGCATTCCGATTCCAAGTTCGTTCATAGCGTTTTTAAATTCGATTCTGTCTTCACCACGTTCGATGGCATCAACCTGAACACCTATTACTTTTACATTATATTTTTCAAGAACCCCTGCCTTATCAAGTTCAGAGCAGAGATTAAGTCCGGATTGTCCGCCGAGATTCGGAAGAAGTGCATCCGGACGTTCTTTTTCAATAATCTGAGTGAGTCTTTCAAGGTTAAGAGGTTCGATGTAGGTAATATCAGCGACATCCGGATCGGTCATAATAGTAGCCGGATTTGAGTTTACAAGTACTATTTCATATCCTAAATTTTTCAAAGCCTTACAAGCCTGTGTTCCCGAATAGTCAAACTCGCAGGCCTGACCGATAATAATCGGACCTGAGCCGATAATCATAATCTTATTAATATCCTGTTTTTTTGGCATTTTTTTCTCCTGACCCGTGCATTGGCACGATAAATTTCAGAAGCATACATTTCAAGCTCCTGATACTCTAACTTATATCATACCACAAATTTCACAAAAATGCAAGGGGAAAGTTATGATTCTGACAAAAAAATTGAATTTAACCCAATCAATACAAATTATAATTGGTTTAAAAAATTGTAACAGTAAAATCAAGTATTCTGTTTTAATATTCAATATCATTTTAGCTGAATTTTTCATGTTAAAAATATGAAATTTCATGAATTTTTTAAGAAATACTTGACAAATTTAAAAAAATATAATATAATGATTAAGTAATTTTATTGAATAATATAATTTCAACAAGGGCAAGCGTACTTTATACAACTCAAAGATAACATCCTTTTAATTCATGAAGATGCAATGAAAAATTGTTGTATAAAGTTGTCAGTTATCAGATAGCTTGCCCTTGTTTTTTTATTTTAATTTTATTCGGAGGTTTTTTACTTATGTATGATTCAATCAAAAAAGGCATAAGCTTTGACGAACTCATGTTCACGGAATTAAGAATGATAAGTTTCAGTGAAGAAACTTCAGAACTGAATGAAAAATCACTTGTTATAGCTATGACTGTAAATGATGAACTGATTAATATAGGCTACACACTATCTCCGAAAGATATAATAAAACTAAGCAAAAGCAAAAGTCTTTACAACTTTTTCAAACATATAAAAAACCTCATAGGCGATGTTAAAGCTCCACCCATGTATCCGGATTTTCCAAAGCAGGTTATGAAACTGTCAACAGCTCAGTTTCGTTTTCATCAGATGCTTCATTATATGTCAACTTACGGCATGGAAGAAATGATGTGTACGCCGGTTGAAAAAGGCTGGCTTCCGAATCCCGATAAAAAAGAAAAACCAAAGAAAAACCTTCGTATGCTGGAATCAAAAGTTATAGGACTTGTCCCAGAAGACGAAAAATACATATATTCGCTTTCAAAAGTTCTCAGAAAAGCTGAAAGACTTACAGATAAAGAGCTTCTTTTAGTAAAATCCGCATCAGAAAACTGTACCACTGAACAGCTTGCATCTCTTCATATTCCTTTCAAGCAGAATCTTTTCGTTCTTTTTTATACTATTTTCAATAATGAAAATCTTGATAATATGAACAAACTTTCAGCTTTAAAATCCATATGCCAGCATTCCGGAGATGTCTGGAAATGCCTTGACTATGTAATTACAAGATATCATTATCATCTCCGTACATCACAAAAAAAATTACTTGTAAAGCTTCTTGAATCATATCCTGTAAATGATTTCAGGGCGAACCTTATACTTTCTGACAAAAAGGCTGAAAGAATAAAAGTTCTTCTTCCGTTTATCAGTTTCAACAATCTTTCACGAAGTCCGGAACATAAAAAGGCTGTTTCAGCTTTATGCAACAACGAAATGCATTCATGGACAAGCGGTGCAATTAAGCTGATTGAAACTGATACAGAAAAAGCCCTTAATTATCTCTCAAAAAAACCCGGAGAACTTCTCCGACGCATAAATTATCTTCTTAAAAGAGGATGTCCAAAAGAAAAGTTAACTGAAACTATTGTAAGTGTAAGTGATAATCTGAGTATCCAGACGCTTGTAACCATTATCAATAATTTTAGTTATAAAATTACTGAATACCATGAAGAAATCGCTTGCATTGACAATGAAATATCAAAAATCAATAATCCGGAAGGACATTCGGAAAATCTTAAGAAAAAAGCAGAATCATTCAAAAAAATCTCAAATGCCGAAAATGTATATAACTGCTGTACTGTCGCACTTGCACAAAGACTGAAAAGTGTTGCACCGGAACTTGAAAATAAAAAAATATATCTTGACTTGAATAGATATAACCTTGATTTTTCAGTAATTAACTGTAATGAAAAATCTAAGGAGGGCGGATATATCAGAAGCGGTCTTGCATACAGACTTCCGGAAAACATAGACAGATTAAGATTTTTTGTTTACTGGAATGATAAAAAACGTGTTGACGTCGACCTTCACGCATCTGCAACGGATATCAATAATGAAAATATAAATATCGGCTGGAACAGCAATTTTAAAACTAATAACTTTTCAATTATATTCAGCGGAGATATTACCCACAGCGATGCTGCTGAATATATCGACTTTGATGTCAACAGCGATATCAAGGAAATTTCTGCAAACATCAATATATATTCAGGTAAAAATACTTTCAGGGAAATTGAAGAAGTCTATGTAGGTATCATGGCAGTTGACAGTATCGGAGAAAAAGTTGAACTTTATTCCAGTGCAAACTGCTTCTTTTCCCACTATTTGACAAGTAAATGCCGTACTCTGAATTATGGATATATTGATGTACAGAACAGATGCCTCATATTTGAAGGAAAAGAAATTTTACCTTATCAATGGAATTATAAAAAAGCAAAACATGATAAACCCATGTTTTCCCTTAAAAACTATCTTGATATTCTTATAAAATCAAAGAATATTACTTTGGTTGACAATCGTGAACAGGCAGACACAGTTATTATCATGGAAAAAGCTTCAAAAGACAATGAAATAAGTCTCATTGATTCAAATTTCTTTATGTAAAAATAAACAGTAAATTTACATATAACATAAATGTTAATATTGGAGATTCGGTTATCTCCATAAATATCTTTTCATAATCCAATAAAATCTTATGCTCAGAATAATAATTTAACAAACTATACCTCTGAAGATACAGATATACCCTGTTTTTATGATTCCAATCAATATGAAATCTTTTCTATTCAGAGTGCTTTACCCAGTAAAGTTAATAATTTTGATGCAGAATATTTTCCTCCGATATGAAATAAGAGCAGAATTGACTCTTGTGCAGATTGAATTATAACTTATTATCAATATACATATGGAGTTAATAAACTGCGAAATGTCACAACAGACAGCTCAAACATATATTCTCTGGTTTGAACTTATACAGCAGAAACAACAGTACAATACATCTGAATGATGCCTATAATATTTTAAAAAATCAGTGTGCAATGAAATTAATTGATTTTTTTGAATCATACAGCAGAATCTGAATGTTCTTCCAATTGGTTAACAGATGTTCAGAAAATGACTTCCGCATTACATTACTGTGTATATCCGTATTATTTATACTATCCTTCATTTTTAAGAATGTTTCCTTCTCTAATATCCCTATGAATAACATCATAAACTGCTAATATATATGCTAATATCCTCAACAGAATGAAATGCATTATTACTGATGCTGTTGAAATGAACATTATTGATAAAAACAAAGATGATTAATTTCACAAAGCTGATATGTATAAAAACAGCAGTTATATAATTTTTTATGAATTATTCTGAATGTTCACGAAAGTAAAGGTCAGCTAAGATAACTGCTGATTCCTCAATATCATCTTTTCCTTTCCATGCACATATAAATCTTATTACAGCATCATATGGTATATATCCTGTTGAAATATATTTTTTTACCTCTTTATTTTTACTTGTCGAAAATTGCAGTACAGGGGATAATCCGCCATTAACTTTCGCATAAAGTCTGTTGCCTTTTACAATTAGATGGTCTCCGCTCTGAAGACGAAGTATATCCTGTTTTTTATCCTTAAAGAAATCAAGAAACACATCTCTGTGTGATAACTGTAATATTATTTCAGTCGGCTTCGAATAAAAATTATGGTCTGTTTCGCTATCGGAGGCATACTTTATAAACTTGTCAAATGAATCCCCTGAATAATGAATATGCAACAGATTTCTGGCTCTCGTCATTCCTACATATAGTTTTCTGATTTCTTCGTCATTCTCCATAACTGAATTATTAAGGAGTATATAAACGTTATCAAATTCCCTCCCCTTTGATTTGTGCATTGTAGAGACTATTATTACACCCTGTTCATTCAAGTAAAAGTCCTCCAATTTTGATTCGTGCAGAAACATATCAAGGTCAGTGTGATATTTCTTTTCATTTAATAATGCAAATGTATTCAATATATTAATGATTACAGGCAGACAAGAACTGTTGTGATACTTTTGCTGTAACTGCTCAAGTGCATTATTCCACCGAGAGTCACTGATGACAGGAGATACCTTGCTGTTATTTGGTTGCAATTTTTTCAAGAAATAACGGATTTCTGCAATATTATATAAATCAAATCCGTCAATAGACTGTATCATTTTTGCAGGAATATTTCTTTTTTTCAGAATACTCAAAATCCGCAATGCTTCCTCATTTGTACTGGTCAGTATACAGTTATCTCCACTTACATCTGCGGAAAGCATATCGTCAATCAATGCGTTTTCCATATTGACTGAAATGTGCTTTATAAGCTTTACTTCTCCTTTAATATCTGTAAACGCTATAATATCTTCCGATTTCATTCTAAAAGGTAATTCTTTAACAAAATGGTTTGTAAATGAAACAATACTTTTACAGCTCCTGTAATTTTCTGTCAGTGAATACTGCTTTGCTCTGTAATAAGTTATCAGATTTTTCAGATATTTTGAATCAGAACCTCGAAATTTATAAATATTCTGGTCATCATCACCTACTGCGATTACTCTCATCTCTTCATTATGTTTCATAAGAGACACGACCAGACCATACTCATAACAGTCCATATCCTGAGCTTCATCTATAACAAGTACAGTCTTTGTTATTTTGCCCAAATCCACATCACCGTTACGGATAAGTTCACCTGCATCTTTTACAATATTGTCGGAATCTTCAACGTTGCCTATCTTCCCCAGAAGGTCAAAGCAATAAGAATGAAATGTCTTGATTTCAATGAAATTTACTGCATTTCCGATTAGATTACGAAGCCTCTGCTTGAATTCTATAGCAGCAGCCCGTGAAAATGTAAGCACCAGAAGCTGTTCATGTTTTACATCTTCAAGAAGAAGCAGTGAATCAAGCTTATGCACAAGAACCCTTGTCTTACCGCTTCCGGGTCCTGCGGAAACAACGATATACTTGGACTCATCATCACGAATAATTTCAAGCTGTTTCGGTGACAGTGTATCGAATAACTGACGGTATTTTGCAGGTGTAATGTTACGTTGAATCTGCAAAGCACGTTCACCAGAAAAATAATGTGAAATAAATTTCTTATAATCCATCTGGAAATAATCATTGACGAATTTCAGAGCGTCATTATAATTCCGCACCATCATATTTGCATATTCACCAACAATATGTATCTGTTGTATTTTCTGCTGATAAAATTCATTGAATTGATTATAATCTTCAATCTTGTATCTGATTTTATTATCAAGAATCAGTTTCTTTATACACATTCCGCTGTAAAGCAAAAGAAAACCGCCCTCAAGTCTGAGCGAACCTATCTTGGAGAGAAATAGCAGTGCTTCTTCTATATCTTTTTCTGTAACTTCAATACTGTACTGATTTTGATATTCTTTCATTAACTCCAATACAGAAAATTCTACTAATACCTCATCTTTTGCTCCTGTACTTACACAGCTGTTTCGGAACAGGTAATTTATTATAAATTCCGCAATCTGATAGCTGTTCAGACGATTTTCCTTTATCATTTCAATGCTTAGTTCAGGCACTATTGTAACTCTGTTTGTAGCTTGGTTCTGTTCTTTCTGAATATAACTCCGTATCGTCCAATAATAAAACAAAGTCTTTATCGCATTGACCGAACTTGACTTTATATCATTTGCAAGAGCTGTTTCATTCAGCTCTTTATAGTTCATGCAGAGCTTGTCCTCATTGATGTGATTCAGAAGAAATGTCTCAAGTGCCTTGAACTTACGCAGTACCAGCATTGACTTATTAACTGTATCGTTTTTTAGGATATAGGCTGTAAGGTCTTTTGTATCAGCAAGAATCCCATCTTCACGCATTTGCTGAACAGAGTGAATAATATCTGATTTTTGGATGCCAAGTCGGTCAGCAAGATAATCGACCCTTGATTCTGCATCAGCATTATCTGCATCGAAAATACTTTTACTGGAAATAAGGGACTTGATAATTCTTTTTGCAGTCATTCTTTCCTCATCATTCTGAAATCTGAATGAATTGTCGATTTTTCTTGAAGCTTCCTTCATATTCTTTACAAGAATACTGGTGGCATATACTCTCGGAACGTTTTTGCCACGTTTAATATATCCTGCGTTTTCAAGAGCTTGTATTGCTGTTTTTACCCTTGTTTCAATATCAGAAACACTGTCGTCCCAGCCTGCCTGCCGTGCAATTTCCAATGGCGAACAACATACCTCGGGTCGAATTTTAGTAAGATATTTGACTGCTTTCCATACCTGCTGTATTTCGCTGATACTGAGTTTTGTCTGATTAAGCAGTATGAAATGCTTGTCCAAATCGTCGTCATTGAACAGAACATAGCACTCCGCCTGTAAAGACTGCTCTCTGCCTGCACGTCCTGCCTCCTGAACGTAATTTTCAAGTGAATCAGATATATCATAATGAATAACAAGTTTTACATTGGATTTATCTACACCCATACCAAATGCAGATGTTGCAACAATGACCTGAATCTCGTCATTTATGAATGCTTCTTGATTTTCCTGCTTCTCACTGCTGTCCATTTTCCCGTTGAATGCTCTTGCATTAAATCCGTCATTTGTCAGCTTTTCGGCAATCTGTTTTGTACGTTTTGTTCTTGATACGTAAACAATAGTAGGGCAATTTTTCTGTTCTATCAGTATACGGAGCATTTCGTACTTTTCTTCATCAGTCTCTTTGTACAAAACTTCATATCGCAGATTGGTTCGGGTAGCATTTGTAGCAAACAATTCAAGTTCAATACCCAGCTTACTCCTGAAATATTCTTGAATATCACTGATAACCTTTTGCTTTGCCGTTGCCGTAAAGCAGGATACGGGAATTTTACAGTCATATCCTTTCTTTTCCTGAAGTTCTCTGATAAAATCACCGATATACAGATAATCCACACGGAAATCCTGTCCCCATGCAGAAAAACAATGAGCTTCGTCTATTACAAAACGGTCAATATTACGTGACAAAAATAGCTTTTCTATTGTTACAGAACGTAATGATTCAGGAGAGATATAAAGTATTGAAGCAATACCAGACTCCACTCTTTCAATTGCTTCTGCTCTTTCAACAGGACTTAATAATCCATTTATAGTAACAGCTTCTGCAATACCTCTCTTTTCAAGATTGTCCACCTGGTCTTTCATCAGTGACTGTAAAGGAGAGATTACAATTGTCAATGCTCTTTCAGTCTCTCCCGAAATGAGTGCAGGTATCTGAAATGTAAGCGATTTTCCACCACCCGTAGGAAAGACAGCAAGCAGTGATTTATGTTCAACAGCAGTATTGACAGCATTCTCCTGTAACGGTTCATCATTATATGTACGGAATTCTGAATATCCAAAATACTTATTGAGATATTTTTTCGGGTTCAACCTTGATTTACAGTATCTACATTTGTTGCAAGGAGTATTCCTCAAAATCCTCAATATAAAATTTACTTTGGGATAATTTATCAGTACCCACCTTGGAATCAGTGAGTACTTTTCCTCTGCGGAAATAAAAGCAAGGCAATATGCAAGTTCAACAGGCGATTCTGAGATTATACTTGCAATTGATGCATTGCTACAAAACAATCCCGAAAATCTGATAAAAATAGCTGTCTCAAGATTACCTTGTGCCGAAAAATCAAGATAATCAAAAAATCCTGAAAAATATGGACTATTTTTCAAAAGCATATAATATATCAGTTGGAGTTCATCATCAAGTTCCCTGAAAGTGTTCACTTCATCATAAAACAGATTCATTGCTTTTTGTGCATCGTTCAAAGGATTATTCAGTTCATCTGTTTGTAGTTTATCGTCCTTTAACAATGAATGATAAGGCTTATTCGGAAACAGAAGAGGAGACAAATACAAGGTGTCAATATACTTTATTTTTTCAGGAACTTCAATATACTTTGAATCATGATTTATAATATTGTGACCGCAAAGATACTCAGAACTGTTAATAAAAGTATAAAATTCATGTGACGAACCAGTATGTATTTTTTCATTATTTTCGTTTACTGCACCAAAATCATATGCTTTTTTATCAGATTCGCTGACCTCGGTATCTATAAAGCTGACATGTTTCATTAATATCCCCCTATAAATAATTTTCTGTATATTAATAAAATTCTCCCTGCATAAACAGGGAGATACATATGGTTTTTATCAGTTAACCAGCAGTTGACTAAACAGACAACGCAAGTCTTGAAAGAACCGAAAACTCGTTGATTTTCGGAGTATAAATTATCTCTTTGAGAACTGCGGAGCACGACGTGCAGCCTTGAGGCCATACTTCTTTCTTTCCTTCATTCTTGGGTCACGAGTAAGGAATCCAGCCTTTTTGAGTACAGGACGAAGTTCAGCATCAAATTCAAGAAGTGCACGTGAAATACCATGTCTGATAGCACCAGCCTGACCTGTAACACCACCGCCTGTAACAGTACATACAACATCGAATTTATCAAGATTGTCGGTGAGAGCAAGTGGCTGACGAGCTATAAGCTTAAGGGTTTCAAGACCGAAATAATCATCAATACCTCTGTCATTGATAGTAACGTTTCCGGAACCCGGATATATTCTTACTCTTGCAACGGAGTGCTTTTTTCTGCCTGTTCCGTAGTAATATTTAACTTTTGATTCGTACATTTCAAAGCTCCTCCTTAATTAAAGTTCGTATGCAACGGGCTTCTGAGCAGCATTCTTATGCTCTGCACCCTTATAAGTTCTGAGTCTCTTGAGCTGAGCTCTGCCGAGAGTATTGCTTGGAAGCATACCATTTACAGCGATATACATAGCCTTGTCTGATTCATTAGCCATCATGTCCTTATATGACTTTGATTTAAGACCGCCAATCCAGCCTGTATGCCAGTAATATTTTTTCTGTTCAAGTTTCTTTCCTGTAAGAACAGCCTTATCACAGTTTATGATGATAACGTGGTCTCCGCAGTCTACATTGGGAGTATAAGTCGGCTTATGCTTACCTCTAAGAATATGAGCAGCCTTAGCAGCAACACGACCAAGGGACTGACCCTCTGCATCGAGGATATACCATGTACGGCTTACTTCAGCCGGTTTTGCCATAGTAGTTGACATAGAAAATTCCTCCATATTAAATTAATTTTTACAACAAAAGTAATTATACAATGATTTCCGAAAAAAGTCAATAGTTTTTCTGGATTTTTTTCAATCTATAACTTAATTTCTTTTTGATTCTCTTTGTTTTTCTCGTTTTCTCTTGCATTCTCGTATTTGATTCACAGAATCACACAACAAAATTTTAACATTATTTCTTCAACATTATGTTTATACTGCACAAAACATTATATTGAAATTTTTACAATAGAAAATCCTAAAAGCAGTATAGTGCTTATAATTCCAATAACCATAAACATCTGATTTGCAGTTTTTGCCGCATAACACAATTTAAAACATATACCTTTTTTTACAGGAAAAAAAACTCTTACAGGCTTCTTGTTAAGGCAGTCGAGCAAAATATGTGAAGCAAATCCGATAGCAAATGGCAGGGCAACCGGATAACACATTGCTCCGATTGCAGTGCTATAAAGAAGAAGAGCAAAAATTGAGTGAGTAAATCCCCTGTGGTCAGCTGCCGCTCCTATAAAATACAATGCAATAAACGCAATAAGTCCCCCAAGCATAACCATATGATTTGAATTTTTCATATATTCAATAATTCCGCATTTGAATATGAAGTCAATAAGAAGGCAAATTGCTGAAATAAAACCCGCAATTGATTTTGTATACATAGTTTCCTTTATATTCTTGAGTGAATCAAGGTCGGTATCACTTATCATGCCTCCCAAAGCACCTCCCATAATAGCAGTAAGACATTTCATGGGACTGTCTGGAAGCGTCAGTGCAAGTGCGGAAGCAGTTCCTATGAAAATATGAGTTTTTCCCATCATAATTATGTAATTCCTTTCTTAATATGTAATTTGTTTTATTATAACACATAAATCTTCAAAATGCAACTTTTTAATTAATAACCTACATTATTGTCCATGAATGACGTACAAGCGTATTCAACAAAAACACACAAAAATTCCCAATTATTTCTCTATATCTGTCAATTGATTTTTAACTGAAACAGGAATATAATAAATATTGATACAAAAATAACAATTATAAGGCAGGTAATAAATACTATGGGAAATAAAGTTGTAAAATTCGGCGGAAGCTCACTTGCTGATGCTAATCAGTTCAGAAAAGTTTCCGACATAATCAAATCAGATGAAAAACGTAAATATGTTGTTCCTTCTGCGCCGGGCAAACGTTTTTCTGATGATATAAAAATCACTGATATGCTGTATAAATGCTGTGAACTTGCCGGAAGCGGAGTTGATTTCAGTGATGATTTTCAGCTTATAAAAGACAGATACAACGGAATTATATCGGATTTGGAATTGAATATGAATCTCGATTCTGAATTTGATATAATAGTAAAAGAACTCAAAGCACGTCCGGCAAGAGACTATGCAGCAAGCCGCGGAGAATTTCTTAACGGAAAAATTCTTGCAGAATACCTCGGCTACAACTTCATTGACGCAGCTGATGTTATTGTTTTTGATACAAAGGGCAGATTTTTGCTTGATGAAACTGTAAAACTGACACGCCAGAAACTCAGGGGACTTGAAAATGCTGTTATTCCCGGATTTTATGGCAAAACCACAGAAGGTATAATCAAAACATTCTCAAGAGGCGGTTCAGATGTTACAGGTTCTATAATTGCAAACGCTGTAAATGCTGAAATTTACGAAAACTGGACAGATGTTTCAGGTTTCCTTATTGCAGACCCAAGAATTGTTGACAGTCCTGATGCCATTGAAACCATTACCTACCGTGAACTGCGTGAGCTTGCATATATGGGAGCATCCGTTCTTCACGAGGACGCTATTTTTCCGGTGCGTTCCGCAGGTATACCAATAAATATACGAAATACAATCAAGCCGGAAGATGCAGGCACTATGATTGTTTCAAATGACTATGACTTCAGCAGGGAAAGCCTGGGTCATACTATCACAGGCATTGCAGGAAAAAAAGGATTCAGTACTATCAACATAGAAAAGGCAATGATGAACAATGAAATCGGCTTCGGAATGAAAGTTCTGAATGTACTTTACAACAATGGAATTTCATTTGAACATATGCCGTCTGGCATTGATACAATGAGCATCACTGTTGACAGTTCAAAACTTGAACCTGTCCGTGAAAAAGTTCTTGCCGAGATAAGACGTGAAGTTAATCCCGACCATATTGAAATAGAAGACGGCATTGCAATACTTGCTATTGTCGGCAGACGCATGAAAAATACAAGAGGTACTGTTGCAAGAGTTTTCGCAGCTATGGCACACGCAAGAATAAATGTCAAATTAATTGACCAGGGCTCAAGTGAACTTAATGTAATAATCGGCGTAAGCGAAAATGACTTGTCAGAAGCTATAAGACGTATCTATGATATGTTTATAAATTCAGAAAAATAAACCTGCAAAGCATTATGAAAAAAATAAAAAAATTATCTTCATTCCAAACAATTATAATCGGATTCGCTCTCGTTATTCTGACAGGTGCATTACTTCTTATGCTTCCCTTTGCATCAAAGGAAAACGGTTCGGCAAGTTTTATTGATGCACTTTTCACATCAACATCTGCAACGTGCGTAACTGGTCTGATTACTCAGGATACAGCAACATACTGGACGCTTTTCGGACAGATAGTAATATTACTGTTGATTCAAATCGGAGGTCTGGGGGTTGTTACAATAGCAACCGCATTTACAATGCTTTCCGGAGCAAAAATAGGACTTCTTCACCGAAGTACAATGCAGGGTTCAATATCCGCTCCTCAGGTCGGAGGAATAGTCCGCCTCACCCTTTTTGCAGTAAAAATAACGCTTACAATTGAACTTATTGGTGCATTGTTTTTAATGCCTTCATTTTGTAATGAATTTGGTATAAAAGGTATATGGTATTCAATATTTCATTCCGTTTCAGCATTCTGCAATGCCGGATTTGACTTAATGGGAACAAAAGAAAAATTTTCATCACTTACTTCTTTTTCTGACAATATATCTGTAAATATCGTAATAATGCTCCTCATTATTGTAGGAGGAATCGGATTTCTTACCTGGGATGATATAAAAACCCATAAATTCAGATTAAAAAAATACCGCATGCAAAGTAAAGTTGTACTTGTTACATCGGGACTTCTTATTTTATTTCCTGCCCTATACTACTTCATTGAATTTGCAGACTGGGATATGAATCTTAAAGAACGCATTATAGCTTCACTTTTTCAAACTGTAACTCCACGAACTGCCGGATTCAATACAGTAGATTTAAGCCTGCTTAAAGGCGGAGGAATGATAATAATGATATTTCTTATGCTTACAGGCGGTTCTCCCGGTTCTACAGCCGGCGGTATGAAAACCACTACAATAGCCGTTTTATCCGCATCAGCTATATCAGTATTCCGCAGAAAAAAGGAAACAAGCTTTTTCGGAAGACGTATTTCAGATGATACAGTAAAAAATGCTGCTGCTGTTTTCCTGATGTATATTTTTATTTTTTTAGGCGGAGCAATAGTAATAAGCAATATAGAAAATCAACCTATAAGAGAATGTTTGTTTGAAACAGCATCTGCAATAGGTACTGTCGGACTTTCTCTTGGTCTGACTCCATCACTTGGGACAGTTTCACATATAATTTTAATTATAATGATGTTTCTCGGACGTGTAGGCGGTCTGACTATAATATATGCGACAGTTTCCGGCAACAATTCAAATGTTTCAAAACTTCCGCTTGAAAAGATAACCGTAGGCTGAAAAATAAGTTTTCCCTGTCATTCCAGGGAAAATATTAATATTATAAAAAACTGATTCAGGAGAAATAAAAATGAAATCTATATTATTAATCGGACTCGGACGATTCGGAAAACGTGTTGCCGAAAAACTGAACGAACTTGGCCATGAGGTTCTCGCAGTGGACAAATCAGAGGAACGTGTACAGGATATTCTTGGTTATGTTACCGATGCACAGATTGGAGACGCAACAAACTACAATTTTTTAAGCACCCTGGGAGTAAATAATTTTGATGTATGTATCGTTGCAATTGGCGATGATTTTCAAAACTCTCTTGAAACAACATCACTTTTAAGCGAACTCGGTGCAGTAAAAGTAGTTTCAAGAGCCTCATCTGATGTACATGAAAAATTCCTGCTCCGTAATGGTGCAGATGAAGTAATTTATCCTGAAAAACAACTTGCTGAATGGACAGCAATACGCTACAGTGCAAACCACATATTTGACTATATTGAACTTGAGGGTGAATACTCTATATTTGAAGTTGAAATTCCTGAAAAATGGATAAACAAAACAGTCGGAACACTTGACATACGCAAGAAATATGGTATAAACATACTTGCCATAAAAATGAACGGTATTCTTAATCCCAATATTACTCCGGATACACTCCTATGGAGTGATAGCCGTCTGTTTGTACTTGGTACAAATTCATCAATACAGAAATGCTTTAAAATTTGACAAAAAGGCCTGCTCCGATTATGGGCAGGCTGAATTTTATCAATAATCTTTCTTATCTCCACAATGTTTACATATTCCAAATATAGAAAATGCCCCACCGTAATGCAAACACAACCCTTTTACTTTCCCACACTTATATTCACGCTCATATCCTGTTGGAAAACAATTATAAACAAATTCATTTAAGTACTTAAAATCTATATAAATTAAATTTTGACAAGAATAATTATCCATATGTTCTATATTATCTGAAATTGTCAAATATGTTAAATTGGAAAAGAAAAAGCATTATCACCTATTTCCACAACAATAACACCCATTTTTTATCTGTATACTTTTCAGGCACACAATCTTTAATAATAAAATCCCACTTAAAATAATTTATTTATTTTTCTTTCATTTTCTCCCTTATTTATAAATTCGGCAATGGTATACCTCGGACGCTGTTTGACTTCTGCATAAATCTTTCCGACATACTCTCCTATTATTCCGAGTGCAAGAAGCTGTAATCCACCGATAAACCATATTGAACATACAGTACTTGACCAACCGAGTTCAGACATTCCGGCAAATTTCACAGTAACAGTCCATATCATTGCAATGATGCTGATTACTGACATTATAAAGCCCATTGCGGTTATAAGTTTCAGAGGCTTTGTACTGAATGAAGTTATTCCATTTATCGCAAATGACAGCATCTTTTTAAGCGGATACTTGCTTTCACCTGCAAAACGTTCAGCACGTTCATAGTAAATTTCACAGCTCTGAAAACCAATCAGAGGAACAAGTCCACGCAGAAATAGATTTACTTCTCTATACTCTGAAAGCTCCTGCAAAACACGCCGGCTCATAAGACGAAAGTCTGCATGATTATATACAACATCTGCACCCATTATCTTCATGAATTTATAAAATCCCTCGGCAGTAAATCTTTTAAAGAAAGTATCAGTTCTTCTTGCACTTCTTACACCATATACAACTTGATTGCCTTCATGATATTTTTCCACCATGGCATCAATAGCATTGATATCGTCCTGTAAATCAGCGTCCATAGTAATAGCCATATCACATATATCCTTTACAGTCATAAGACCTGCAAGAACTGCATTCTGATGACCGCTGTTGCGAGCAAGATTTATTCCGGAAAAAAAATTGGGTTCTTTTTCATGAAGCTCACGTATAATCTGCCATGTTTTATCTTTTGAACCATCGTTGACAAAAACAATACGACTTTGCTGGTCAATCAAGCCCCTGCTTATAAGGGAGATATATTTTTCTTTCAGTCTCTTTGCTGTTTCATGCAGAACTTCTTCTTCATTGTAACACGGAACAACCATATATAAAATTTTGTCTTCTGTCATATTTATGCTCCTTTAGAATCAAGTTTTATTAAAATATTATAGCATATTTATTTCTTTTAGTCAAGGAGCAGAAAGGAGTTATTTTTATGCATATCAATCATATTGAAAATACTGTAACAAAAAATTTCAAAAAACAAATCTGGACTAAATTCCGCCGTGGAATACGTGACTATAAGCTTATCCAGTCAGGAGATAAAATACTTGTCTGCATATCTGGAGGAAAAGATTCAATGCTTCTTGCACAGTGTATCAGCAGGTTTCATCGAAACAAGGAAATATTATTTGATGCTGAATATATAGTAATGAACCCCGGATATAATACTGAAAGCCTGAATAAAATAAAGGAAAATCTAAAACTGCTGGACATTGATGCAAAGTTTTATGAAACAAGGATATTTGAATCAGTTGAAAAGGAGAAAAAGAATCCGTGTTTTCTTTGTGCAAGGCTCAGGCGTGGCTGGCTGTACAAAAAAGCTGAAGAACTGGACTGTAATAAAATAGCACTCGGTCATCACTTTGATGACGTTACAGAAACTATTTTAATGGGTATTCTTTATGGTTCACAGATGCAGACTATTCTTCCGAGAATCAAAGCTGAAAACTATAATGTCGAAGTTATAAGACCGCTTTATCTTGTACATGAAAGTGATATAATAAACTGGGCAGATTTCAATAATCTCAAATTTATAAACTGTGCCTGTCATGTTACAAAACATGATGGAAATTCAAAACGTGCCGAAATAAAAGAGTTGATTAATCAGCTAAGAAAGACAAATCCTGCTGTTGACATGAATATTTTCAGAAGTGCAGAAAATGTAAATTTAAAAAAACTTATATCATATCATAACGGTGATGAATATCACTGTTTCCTTGATGAATTTAAGTAATTTTTTTAATTTTATAAATAGTTTGCAAATTGATTTAATTTGTGATATAATATATTTCATAATAAATTAAGGGGGATTTTTATGTCAGAGATATTGCTTAAATACAATAAGCCTGCTGAAAATTTCAATGAAGCTCTTCCAATAGGAAACGGACGCATGGGCGGTATGGTTTTCGGCAAACCTGCTGAGGAAATCATAAAGCTTAATGAAGACTCCGTATGGTCAGGAGGTCCTCGTCACAGAATAAATCCTGATGCACAGGAAGGGCTTTCAGAAGTCCGTGAACTGCTTAAGGCTGGAGATATTCCTGCTGCTGAAAAAACAGCATTTGAAAAACTGCAAGGTGTAACTCCTGATATGCGTCGTTATATGCCTCTGGGAAATTTATACATTAACAATAAATTCAACGGCAAAGCAAAGGAATATTCAAGAACACTTGATATTTCAACAGCCATATCAAGTGTAAGATTTACCGCTAACGGAAAACAGTTCACAAGAAATATTTTCTGTTCTGCTCCTGATGAAGTAATGGTCATTGATATTCACGGAGATACGCCGGCAAGCATAACCATGGAATGCTTTCTTGATGGCAGAGACGGTTATTATGACGATAATCGCCCATGCGGAGAAAATATGCTGATGTACACAGGCGGAAGCGGAAGCAAGAATGGTATATTTTTTGCTGTCTGTCTCGGTGCAAAGGCAGAAGGCGGAGAAATACGTACCATAGGCGGAAAAATTTCAATTAAAAATGCTGATTCTGTTATACTCATACTTTCGGCAAGAACAAGCTTCTATACTAAAAATTATATCGAATCAGCAGAAATTGATGCCGAAATGGCTTTGCAGTGCAGTTATGATGAACTTTATTTCCGCCATGTAAGCGACTATAAATCACTTTTTGAAAGAGTTGAATTTTCACTTAATGACAACGGAAACAGCAACGGCGAAAATCCTGCTGAAATGAATACAGATGAAAGAATAGCACGCCTTAAAGGCGATGAAATGGACAGCAAAGACTGTGAACGTCTTATCCTTGATAATAAACTCATGGAACTTTATTTCAATTTCGGTCGTTATCTCATGATTTCAGCAAGTCGTCCGGGAACTCAGCCAATGAATTTACAGGGTATCTGGAACGAAGATATGATAGCACCATGGGGAAGTAAGTACACTATAAATATAAATACAGAAATGAATTACTGGTGTGCTGAAAGCTGTAATCTTTCTGAATGTCATCTGCCTTTATTTGAACTCCTTGAAAGAGTATGCGAAAATGGAAAAATCACTGCCAGAGAAATGTATGGTATAAACAAGGGATATGTATGTCATCATAATACTGATATATGGGGAGATACTGCACCGCAGGATTTATATATGCCTGCTACCATATGGGTCACGGGCAGTGCATGGCTTGCACTTCACGTATTTGAACATTATGAATACACTCTTGACAAAAATTTTCTTGCTGAAAAATATCATCTTCTAAAAGAATCTGCTGAATTTTTTCTCAACTATTTAATAGAAGACAACGAAGGCAGACTTGTTACCTGTCCGTCAGTGTCTCCTGAAAATACTTATCTGACTGATAAAGGAGTAAAAGGCTGTCTTTGCATGGGTCCTTCAATGGATTCACAGATTATAACAGTATTATTCAACGATGTAATCAAAGCTGCCCAAATTCTTAAAAAAGACAAAACTTTTGTCAAAAAAATTGAAGACGCTCTTAAAAAGCTTCCTAAACCCGAAATTGGCAAATACGGTCAGATAAAAGAATGGGCTGTTGATTATGATGAAGCCGAAGCAGGTCACAGGCACGTCTCACAGCTTTTTGCACTTCATCCTGCCGACCTTATAACTCCGTCAAAAACTCCTAAACTCGCTGATGCTGCACGTGCAACACTTGTCCGCAGGTTAATTCACGGCGGAGGTCATACAGGTTGGAGCTGTGCATGGATTGCAAATATGTGGGCAAGACTTTACGATGGAAGAATGGTTTATGAAAACCTCAAGAAACTTCTTACTTATTCAACAAATCCAAACATGACCTGCAATCATCCGCCTTTCCAGATTGCCGGAAATTTCGGCGGTGTTTCTGCAATAGTCGAATCACTTTTACAATGTACGGCAGGGGAAATAATAATCCTTCCTGCATTGCCTGATGAGTGGAAGGACGGATATATAAAAGGACTTCGTGCAAAGGGCGGATTCGACATAGATATTGAATGGTCAAACTGCAAACTAAAATCAGCATCCATAACACCTGATTCAGACAGTGAATGCCGTTTAAGACTCAATTGTATTGCAAGTATAGTATGTGACGAGGAAACAGTCGGCTCACGTACTGAAAACGGTGCAATTATATTCAATACCATTTCCGGCAAAAAATATACAGTAAGGACTTGACATTATGAAATTCAACAGAATTATTTCCCTTGTATTATCATGTACTATAGTTTCAATTTCTATGACTTCATGCCGTAATAAAGACATAAAGAAATTACCTGAAAGTGAAAGCCATATATCTGAAAATAAAACTGAATTTTCACAAACAGAACCTTCTTTTTCTGCTGAAACTGTTACATCAATAACTTCAATTCCGGAAACATTCCCAGACTTTCCCATTTCCTATCCCGAAATTGAGAAAAAGGATACTGGCGATTTATATGAAGCTGAATCGGCAATGCTCAATGAGGGGCTTGTTATCGAGGGAGTTGAAAATAAAGACGGAATATCTGAACCATCATATGAAAACAATGAAAATAACGCACCATTCAGTGGCGAAGGATATGTTACAGGATTTAAACCGGATGGAAGTACAAGTGTTATATTCAACGTTGACGCACCAAGCAACCAACATTACGACCTGTCATTTAGTATAGCATCGGAACATATTGTCAATTGCCGCATATCACTTAACGGCAACGAAATAAGCACTTTTAAAACCATGAATGACGGTAAATTTACTCTTATAACACTATATGGAGTATTTCTTGTAAAGGGAAATTCAGAAATAGAAATCTGTCCAACTGACGGTAATATAAAACTCGATTATCTGAAACTTTCAAACAATACTTCTCTGAGTGAAATAAAGTATAATGCACAAAGTCAGCCTGTAAACACAAATGCAGGTGAATCAGCCAAAAGACTTATGAACTTTCTTACTGAAAATTACGGAAAATATACAATAACGGGACAATATGCATCAAGCCCTGAAAATAAAGAGCTGGAGCTTATTTATCAGACTACGGGAAAATATCCTGCAATAAGATTTTCCGCACTTCATACCTCTGGAAATTCATTTGACAGTATGTTTAGGGAACTTGATGCTTGCACAGACTGGTATAAAAAAGGCGGAATAGTAAGTCTTATGTGGTACTGGGAAGCACCATCTTCAAAACCGTCAGTCTATGCAGAAGAAACTGATTTCAGACTTTCAGATGCTGTAACTGATATTGATATAACTTCACTTACACAGGAAGAAATAAGAGGTCTTTACGGAGAAGGAAAAATATCTGAGCAATGTTATGGTCTTATTCTTGACATAGACAATATGGCAGGACAACTTATATCCCTTAAAAACAAAGGTATACCAGTACTATGGAGACCGCTTCATGAAGCATCGGGAAACTGGTTCTGGTGGGGAGCAAGCGGAGTTGATTCTTATAAATGGCTCTGGAATCTTATGTACAAACGATTTACGGACTACTTTGAACTTGACAACCTGATATGGATATGGAACGGACAAAGCGAAAGTACTCTTGTTGATAAAAACACTTTTGATATAGCTTCACTTGATATATATATGGGTTCTGATAAAAAGTATGGAAGCCGTTATGAACAGTTTCTTGCACTTCAGAAAATTGTAGGAGAAGAAAAGCTTATTGCATTGAGTGAATGCAGTGCTATTCCCGATATGGATGATTCTTTCCGTGATAATTCTGTATGGTCATTTTTCGGCTTATGGTATGGCAAATACCTGAATGATGAAAAAGGTGAGTTTTCTGAAGAATATATGAGCAGAGATGCATTTATAAGAGTATATAACTCTGATGGTGCATTATCGCTTGATGAATATATTACACTTTATGGTGGTCAGGAACTTACTCCGCAGTATGATGCTGAAACAACTACAGATACAGTTTCAACAGAAATTTCAACATCTACAGAAACGACTTTCGATTATTAAAGTTTTCCACAGACAGAAGGTGAAAAGTTGAAAGGTAATTTTGAAATACAGATTCCTGTTTCAAAAGAACAGAAACAGCTTATGCAAAAAATGCTTACAGAGATAAGAAAAACTGAAATCAAGGCAGTAAGCTTTAAATTATCAGGTACTCTTATAAATCTGCCCTTTTCGGAACAGGAAGATTTATTTCTTCTTATGGAACAGGATTTTAAAAAATTTTATTCCGGCAAAAAAAATTTTTCCGAACTGAGAATAAATGCCGAACAGAAATATGACAGTCTGAACAAGATTTATGACCTAATCATGAAACAGACAAAAATTTCAGCCAAAAGCCGTGACCTGCTTATGAATCTTGAATGCCGTTTATTTATTGATTTCGTTTTCCCACGCAATTTCGGCAAGAATCTATTTAATACAGCAAAATCGGAAAAGAAAAAAATCATTATAGTCGCTGATACTGTATACCCCAGAAATGTTATCATAAATGTTCTTAACAGATGCGGATACAAATACAATGAACTGATTATTACAAACGAATCTGATAACTGCAATATATATGATACCATAATTGAAAAGGCTTCCGTATCCAATGACCAACTGCTTCATATAGGCGGAAATATCGAGAATGATGTGGAAATTCCGATTATGAACGGTTCAAAGTCCCTTCTTCTTGCTGATACGGTTCCGCTTATGGTTAAATCCGGAAAGCTCAGGGGATTCATTCAGGCAAAATATCTTTATAACTATGATTCTATTGACCTTTTTGCACTCCATTGTGCTTTTGGTCTTTATTCCGCATATCTGTTTGATATTCCTCAAAATAAAATATATCAAAGTGATTTCTGTGGTAATCCATATATGCTTGGTTTTATAGTATTTGGTACATTAAAACTTGCAAAAAACTATAAACCGACAGAAATTCAGAAAAACCTTATTTCCGCTGCTGAAAAAAATGCTGAAATAAGTCGGGGAGCAAATGATTTTATAATACTTTTTTCAAGACATTTCGGTAAAATTCCCCAGAATTTCGGATACACAGGCTTTACCATACCAATTGAGTTCTTAGAAAAACACAGTGCTTCTCTTGATAAATTACTTTTTAAAAAACAGCTTGACTCAGAAACCTTTGATAAATGGGAAAATATCTCAGAAGAACCGGAAACTGCACCTGTTTACAGCGAAAAAACGAAACAGAATGCTGTTTCAAAACTTGCTGATAAAATGTTTCCTCCAGGAACAAGAGTAAGAAATATAGCTGACGGCATTCTTGTTAAATTAAAAGAAAAAGCCCGATTATGACAAAAAATCATAATGAATGACAGCAGTTTTCCTGCTCCGTATAAAATACAATTTCCCGATAAAAAATTTTTATAAAAAACAAAATATACCGTTGCGGATATATAGTTTTTTGTGATAAGATAAAATCATGGAAAAAATAATAAATCCGGAGGTTAAAAAAATGAACAACAAAATAAAAGTACTTATTGGTGACGATTCAGCAGGAATAGGTGTAAGTGCAGCAAACAAGCTGCGTGAGAGAGGTATGTATGCCTATACAAGAAAAAAGGATTCGAATATTATAGTTGAATCTATAAAAAACGATCCGCCGGATGCAGCTGTACTTGATATTACAGCACAAAATGGTGATGCTGTTACTATAATGAAAAAAGTAAGGGAACTGGGAGTCAAATTCCCTGCCTTTATAATAACTTCTGCTTACGACAATGAATTTATTGAACGTCAGGTTATGGAAAACGGAGCAGCAAAATTCCTTCTTAAACCATATGACGCAGACGATTTATTCAATGCAATAAGTTCGGCTCTCGGAGACAGAGTAAACAGTCTGAGCGATGATATGGAAATCGTTGTTACTGATATTATTCATCAGCTTGGTGTACCTGCACACATCAAAGGCTATCATTATCTAAGAACAGCAATTCTTTATTCCATTGAAGATAAAAATCTGCTCGACAGCGTAACAAAACTTCTTTATCCAACCGTCGCAAATATCTACGATACAACATCATCAAGAGTTGAACGCGCTATCCGTCATGCTATTGAAATAGCTTGGGACAGAGGCAACGTTGATACTCTCAATTCATTTTTCGGCTATACAGTCGATACAAGCAAGGGCAAGCCGACAAATTCGGAGTTTATTGCTCTGATTACTGATAAACTCCGACTTCGTTATAAATCGGCATTAAGATTAAAATAACTGACATCAGTCAGTTAAAAGGAGAAATTATTATGTTCAAAAAAATTGATATTTCAGAACTCAGATTCAATCCATTTACTAAAATAGGCAAAGAGTGGATGCTTCTTACCGGCGGAAACATGGAGAGTTTCAATACCATGACAGCTTCATGGGGACAGCTTGGAGTACTCTGGAATAAAAATGTGCTTACCTGCTATATCCGTCCCAATCGATATACATATGAATTTGTAGAAAACGGCGAATTTTTTACAGTTTCCTTTTTAGGTGAAGAATACAGAAAAGCACTTGCTTTCTGCGGTTCACATTCAGGAAGAGACTGTAACAAAATAACCGAAACAGGTTTGACTCCTGTTGAACTTGATAGCTGTGTAGGCTTTGAACAGGCTGATATGATACTTGTATGCCGTAAGCTTTACAGCTATGATATGCAGGAAAACAACTTCCTTACTGATGACGGCATACCCGCTCAGTTTTTCGGAAATGACCCTTACCACAGAGCATATATTGCTGAAATTACTGCTGTATATGTAAAAGAATAAAAAATAAAGCAAGACTGCCGTATTGTTTTAATATAATACAGCAGTCTTATTTTTTATTGATTTTTTGTTTTATAAATAAGCCACAGAAACTCAATGAATCCGATACCAATAAAAATAAACATAGTTTTCATATTCGGCTTTTTCACTTTAAATCTTGTTATGAATGCAATGGCTATAACAATCATTGTCAAACCGTATACCTGCGGAAAATAACCGCCTATATCCTTATGGAAACTGTAAAGAAGCGGAAATATAAGTGCAACACTTGTTACAGGAAGTCCTTCATATACTTTTCGTACATCATCAGTCTTTTTCTGTCTTGATTCCTCTGCGACATTGAAATATGCAAGCCTGATTACCGCACAAAGCGGAAATAATATAAGTACCGGCAAATCTATGAAACTGTCAAGTCCCACGGAATAGCCTATAACAGAAGGAAGCACACCAAAACATATGGCATCACAAAGAGAATCAATCTGTATTCCGAATTTTTTCTCATCATCAGTACGGTTCTTTTTTGTTCTTGCAACTTTGCCGTCAAACATATCACAGAGCCCCGAAACCATAAGACATACAACAGCATATGTTGGATTTGCTTTTCCACCGCACATACCACAGGCAAAAAAGATTCCGGCAACTGATGAAACAAGACTCATATATGTAAGAACAACAGTATAATTATAGAAACCAATCATTATAATCCCCTATATAATATCAAGTATTTTTTCTGCTTCTTTTATTTGAAGATTTCCTTTTAGTTCCCTTTATGGCACGGACTTCCTTCATTCTTTCCTGTCTTACAGCTTTTTCCTCAATAAGACGATAAGCTTCCTGATAGAAATATTCCTGAGAATTGATTTCCATTTCTCCGTCTTTTGGTTCAGCATGAGCATATGTACCGTCATTCATCATAATTCTTGCTTTTGTATTATCACTCATAAGAACATTAAACATATCACGTATACGTTTTTTAAGACGTTCATCTTCAACAGGTGTGGCAACTTCAACACGGCGAATTGTATTTCTGCTCATATAATCAGCAGAACCGATATATATCTTCTGATTTTTATTTTCAGAACCGAATATAAAAATACGGCTGTGTTCCAGAAATCTTCCTACAATGCTGCGGACTACAATATTTTCCGTATAACCAGCAACACCGGCAACAATACAGCATATTCCCCTTACTACAAGCTCAATTTTTACTCCTGCCTGTGAAGCCTCAACAAGTTTGCTGATAATTGCATTGTCATTCAGGGAGTTAATCTTTGCGGCAATATAACCCGTTCCGCCGCTTCTGGATATTCCAATCTGTTCATCCATCATAGCAAGAATCTGTGGTCTGAGAGCATGAGGAGATACAAGAAGCTTATTTGTTTTCTCAACAAATGTACCGTTTCTGAGTGCGGTAAATACTGCTTCTGCATCGGAAGCAATTTCTTTGTCAGCAGTAAGAAGCATCAAATCCGTATACAGTGCAGAAGTTTTTTCATTGTAATTTCCTGTACCAATTTGGGTTAAATAATCAAAATTATTGCCTGTACCCTTTCTGGTGATGAGAAGAAGTTTTGAATGTGCCTTAAATTCCTTAGGACCATAAATTACAGTTACTCCTGATTTTTGTAAAATCTTTGACCATTCTATATTATTTGCTTCATCAAATCTTGCACGTAGTTCAATCATAACAAGAACGTCTTTTCCATTTTCAGCAGCAGTACATAATGCACTTATAACCTTGCTGTTCCTTGCAAGACGGTAAAGGGTTATTTTAATTGATGTAACTTTCGGGTCAGCAGCCGATTCCTCAAGAAGTCTTATAAATGAAGATGTCATGGATTCAAACGGATAACTTAAAAGAATATCCTTTGCCCTGACCTGTGAAAAAACTGAACGTTTATCAGAAAGTGAAACAGACTTGCGTGGAGTAAGTGCTATATAATGCAGTTCCGGTGATTCATCAAGTTCCTGCAAATGAAAGAGATAGGACAAATCAAGAGGAATATGTGAATTGAATACACGTACATTTTTTATTTTAAGCTTCTTGCATATATAGTCAAGTGCCTCACGACTGAATTCGTTCGTTATTTCAAGTCTAACAGCCGCAAGCTTATTACGCTTAACAACAAGTTCCTCCATACGCTCACGAAAATCTGCACCTTTATTGTTCACCATAATATCAGCATTTCTTGTAACACGCATAACAGCTCTGTCAAGGATTTTACAGCCCTTGAACATAAGATGAACAAAATTCAGAACAACTTCTTCTTCAAGTATAAAACGTTTGCCGTCACTGCTTAAAGGAATTACACGCTCACTGTGTTCATGGCCAATCGGAACAATTCCTACTGTTATACCTTTTTTGGTGCTTATATTGACAGCTGCATAAAGTTCTTTGTTTTTGAGAAAAGGAAACGGTAGATTATCATTTACAATCAAGCCGGAAATAAAAGGTTTAATCTCACGCTTGAAATAAAGTTCAAGAAATTTCTGTTCCTCAGGAGAAGCATCATCAAAGGTCACATGATGAAAACCGTAAGAAGACAATTCTTCCATGTTTCTTCTGTAAGCTTCTTCAGCAACGGGCTGAAGTCTGCGGACCTCCGTAAAAACAGCGTCAAGCTGTCTTGAAGGAGTCATTCCTGTCTTGCTGTCTTTCTTCTTATTGTTTTCTTTTTCGCCATCGGTAAGAGAACCGACACGAACCATAAAAAACTCATCAAGATTACTTTGATATATAGCTGAAAAAGAAAGTCTTTCAAGAAGAGGCGTATTATTATCAAAAGCTTCTTCAATAACACGTTTATTGAATTTAAGCCATGAAAGCTCTCTATTTTCAAGATATTCCATAAAAACATTCTCCAATCTGCACTGAGGCGATTTTTGTCGTGCCAATCAATTTATACATTTATTATATAACTTTTTAACATGATTGTCAAGAAAAATAAAAAATTGATTTATGATAAAAAAAGAATCTGAAAAGAATTCAGATTCACATAAAATCAGATATAGTTAAAAGTTCTGAGTATAAAAAGCCATGCTGTAAGGGTAAATGCACTGCCCAAAGTAGTAAGCATAACAGCAAAGGCTGTAACAGTACCCTTATGACTGAAATTCTTGGCCATAACAAAACAGCTTCCCGTAGTTGCACTTCCGAGCATAATAAGTATAGCAATAAGTTTTTCTTCCTTGAACCCAAAATGAATTGCAAATGGCAAAAATACCGCACAGAAAAATATAAGTTTCATGAAAGTTATCCCCAAAGCAAGTGGAAGTTTTCCCTTTGCATCACTTGTTTTGAATGAAGCACCAAGTGCTATGAGAGAAAGAGGAGTAGCCATATTGGCAAGATAACCAACTGATTTGGAAAGTATTACAGGCTGGGGAATTTTCAGAAACGACCATGCCATGCCTACTGCTATTCCTATTATAATTGGATTCGTGACAATACTTTTTAATGTATTAAGAAGTAATTTTTTCCCACTGCTTTTTTTCTCAGGTGAAGTAACCAACAAGGCAACCACGGCAATTATATTATAAATCGGAACAGTGCCGGCAATCATAAGAGCTGCCATAGACGTTTCACCGTAAATATTCTTGACAAACGCTATCCCCAAAACAGCCGCACTGCTTCTGTAACAGGCTTGAATAATCTCCCCACGCTCATGCCTGTCTTTGTGCAGAAACGAAAAAACAATTGCAATCCCAACGCTGAGAAAAGTAGCTGTAATGCAGAAAAATATAAATTTCCAATCCCATACAGAACCAAAATCAGCATTTGACAAATCCATGAATAAAAGTGCAGGGAGAGTTGTTTTAAAAGTGAATTTATTTAATTTAGCTGTTGTGTGGTCATCAAGCAGACCTGTTTTCTGACAGAACCACCCGAACATCATCATAAGGAATACAGGAACTGTAGCATTAAGGCTGAATTGCAGATTTTCTACAAACATTAAATCATATCCTTTGAAAACAAATATTAATTCTTATTCTGGTTAACAGAAAAAATATCCGCAACTTCATTGAGAGTTATGTAAGCCAAAGGGTCAATTTTCTGTACAATATCTTTCATTTTCATAACCTGAAACCGGTTGACAACAAAATATACAACTTTTCTGTCAGCACCTGAATATCCGCCTTTTGCATCAATTACAGTCATACCACACCTGAATTCTTCCTGTAGAGCATGACATATCTTATCAGACTGAGCAGTAACAATAAAAGCAGCTTTTGAACGTTCAAGACCGTCAACAATAAAATCCACTGTTTTAAGTGCGGCATAATATGTAACTATCGAATAAAGAGGCAGAATCCAGCTGTTTATGACAAATCCGCATACAATATAAAGAACTATGTTATATATCATAACGAATGAGCCTACGGAAAGACCTAACTTCTTTGCAAAAATAACTGCCATAACTTCTATGCCGTCCATAGCACCGCCAAAACGTATTGCAAGACCGCTTCCGCTTCCCGATATAACTCCGCCGAAAAGTGCACACAAAAGCAAGTCCGTTCCAGCAAGAGGCGACGCTATACTGACATCAACAGGCAGAATATCAGTAATCAACCATGCAGTTACTGAATAAATTATAACAGTATAGATTGCACATACTGTAAATCCTCTGCCCTGCTTTTTAAGACCATAAAGAAACATCGGTATATTAAGTACTATGAGAAATACTGATAATGAAAGCCAGTCGGGTGTAATCTGTGAAAGAAGCATAGCAGTACCCGATATTCCACTGTCGTAGAGCTTTACTGGAGAAAGAAAAATAGTTATTCCAAAAGCATTGATTATTCCGGCAACAGTAAGCATAAAAATATTTATAAGCGGTATGGATTTTATTGTCTGCCGGAGAGAATTGAAAAATTTAATCATTTATTCTTGAATTTATCAAAAAGTCCGCCCAGTTTACCGCTTATATCATCAAGACTGACTTTTGCTTTAATACCATCAACAATTTTATTAATCTGTTCATCAGGCAAATCCATACCAATTACTCCTTCGACAGCCTTTACAGGATTTTCTTTAAATTTCTTTCCGAAATCCTTATCATTCTTCACCTTTGAAACAAGTTCATCGATTTTCGATTTAATATCCATAATAAAAACTCCTTTATAAAATATTACAGTTAATATTATAGCATATTATGTAAATATAATCAATAGCATAAAAAAATTTTTCTGCTATTGACATATTGATATACTCTGTGTTATAATTTATAATATAAATCATAATTTATTAAAATTTGGGGAGAAATCTGAAATGTTCAAAAGGGTCTGGCATACGCTTATCATAAATCTAATACGCTCACCACGCAAAAGAGTAAACTGGCTGAAAAAACATAATGTTTTTAAATCAATCGGCAATGATGTTTCTTTGCAAATTAGAAAAATTCCCTTATATCCTGAATGTATTGCTTTTCATAATAACATTGTTGTTGCTTCAAATGTTCTCTTTATAACTCATGATGCTATTCATAATGTAATGAACAGATATATCAAGGAAAAAAAGCTTAATGAAAATATCGGATGTATAGAAATCATGGACAACTGTTTTATCGGTGCTAATACCACAATAATGCCAAATGTGAGAATAGGTCCAAATGCGATTGTCGGAGCCGGAAGCGTTGTAAATAAAAACATACCTGAAGGTGAAATATGGGCAGGAGTTCCAGCAAGACGTATAGGAACCTTTGATGACTTACTGAAAAAACGTCTTGAAAATGCAGAAAAAAACTCACTTAAACAGCCTTCAAACCAATCAATAAGTACTGAAATGGTAGATGTAATCTGGCAAAAATTTATGGAAAGTCACTAAAAAAATAATTGTACCACATGATTTTTATTATGCGGTACTTTTTTGTACACATTTACCACTTTATTTTTTCATGAAAATATAGTATAATTATTATATATTTTTAAAAAAGAGGTTATATCATGGCAAATAAATACTCTCTTGGAATTGATGTCGGTTCAACTACAGTAAAAACTGTAATAACCGATGCTGAAAAAAATATTATATATTCAAAATATCAGCGTCATTTTTCAAAAGTAAAAGAAACTGTTACAGAACAACTTATGCTTATAAAAGCTCAATATCCTGAAGAAAAATTTACCGTTTCAATTACAGGTTCGGCAGGTCTCGGACTTGCAAACTCTGCTGAAATATCATTTGTTCAGGAAGTACACTGTGCCTTTTTGTCCGTCAGGGAAAAATATCCTGATGCTGACGCTGTTATTGAGCTCGGAGGTGAAGATGCTAAAATAATATTCCTTACAGGCGGAGTTGAACAGCGTATGAATGGTTCATGTGCAGGAGGCACAGGTGCATTCATAGACCAGATGGCTACTCTTTTGGGTATTTCCGCCGACCAGCTTGATGAACTTTCCCTTAAATCAAAGAAAATTTATCCTATTGCTTCACGCTGCGGAGTTTTTGCAAAATCTGATGTTCAACCACTGCTTAATCAGGGTGCATTACGTGAAGATGTTGCCGCAAGTATATTTCAGGCTGTAGTCGACCAAACCGTTTCAGGTCTCGCTCAGGGTCGAACTATTGAGGGAAAAGTATTGTTTTTGGGTGGTCCTCTTTACTTCCTCAAAGGATTAAAAAAAGCATTTGTCAGAACCCTTGGTCTCGATGATGAACATGCTGTATTTCCGAACAATGGTCCTGTATTCGTGGCTTATGGCTGTTCACTCTATGCATCAGAATCTTCTGATTTGTATAAAATCAATGAACTGATAAATAAAATAAAAAATGCAGAAGCATGCGACAATATTATAACAAGTGAACCATTATTCTGTTCAAAAGCTGAATATGATGAATTTATAAATCGTCATAAAAAATATGATTTGGGATACGCCGATATACGTACGTACAAAGGCAATGCATACCTTGGAATTGATGCGGGTTCAACAACCACGAAACTTGTGCTTATCACCGATGACGGAAAAATTTTATATAACCATTATTCTTCAAATCAGGGACAGCCTCTTGATAAAATTGCCGACCAGACCAAAAAAATCTATGAGTCAATAAATTCAGATATTATTATAAAAGGTTCTGCTGTTACCGGTTACGGCGAAGATTTGATTAAATCAGGACTGTCCGTAGATTTCGGAATCGTTGAAACAGTCGCACATTTCAAGGCAGCATCCTATTTCTGTCCTGAAGTTGATTTTATAATTGACATAGGCGGACAGGATATAAAATGTTTCAAGATAAAAAATCAGAGTATTGACAGTATAATGCTCAATGAAGCTTGTTCGTCAGGATGCGGAAGCTTTATTCAGACTTTTGCTATGGCTATGGGATATGATATTGCTGAATTTTCCCAGCTCGGACTTTTTGCTGAACATCCCGTTGACCTGGGTTCACGCTGTACTGTTTTCATGAACAGTTCAGTAAAACAGGCTCAGAAAGACGGTGCAACCGTTGAAGATATTTCCGCAGGTCTTTCATCATCAATAATCAAGAATGCTATTTACAAGGTAATCCGAGCAAATTCGCCTGATGAACTGGGAAAAAATATAGTAGTTCAGGGTGGTACATTTCTTAATGATGCGGTTCTGCGTTCCTTTGAAAAAGAACTCGGAAGAAATGTAATACGACCCGCAATTTCCGGACTTATGGGAGCATTTGGCTGTGCATTGTACGCAAAGGAACGTATGAACGGAACCGAAAATATATCTTCACTTATATCAAAACAAGAAATTGAAAATTTCTCATATACATCAAAATCAGCACAGTGCGGAGGCTGTACAGCCAAATGTCAGCTTAATATAATAAACTTCGGAAAAGGCAGGAATTTTATTTCTGGCAATCGCTGTGAAAAAGGAAACGGAAAGGCAAATAAAAATAATATTCCGAATCTTTATGAATACAAATATAACAGTATTCTCTCAATGAATAAGCTTAATCAGCCGGAAAATCCAATCGGAAAAGTCGGGCTTCCGCTTGCTCTGAGTTTCTATGAACAGATACCCTTCTGGCATACGTTTTTTACCTCACTCGGATTTGAAACAGTTTTCAGTGATGAAAGTTCAAGGGATATATACTATCTCGGACAGCACACTATTCCGTCTGACACAGTATGTTATCCTGCAAAACTCACTCATGGTCATATAGAAAATATTCTTGATAAAAATACCGATTTTATATTCTATCCCTGTATGAGCTATAACCTTGATGAAGGAAATTCCGATAATCATTTCAACTGTCCTGTAGTAGCTTATTATCCTGAACTTCTTACAGCAAATAATCCGCGTCTTAACGAAAAGAACTTTATTCATCCCTATATGGATTTGAACAACAGGAAAAATATTATAAAAGTAATGAAACAGTCTTTGAAGAATTATAATATCAGCGGAAAAATTTCTGATGCTGTAGAAAAGGCTTATAACGCATACTATAAACATCAGTCTGATATTTCCAGCAAAGCTCAGGAAATAATAAATCAGGCAAGAGCTGAAAAACGTAATATTATTGTACTCGCCGGTCGTCCTTATCATATAGACCGTGAAATCAATCATGGAATACACAAGCTTATAACAGGTCTGGGCATGGCTGTTGTCACAGAAGACAGCATAGCTCATCTTGCACATACTCCGAAACTCAGTGTACTGAATCAATGGACTTATCATTCAAGACTTTATCGTGCTGCACAGTATGTTACAACCCAATCAGATATGCAACTGATTCAACTGGTATCATTCGGATGCGGAATTGATGCGGTAACAGGCGACGAAGTCCGTAATATACTTGAAAGCAGCGGGAAATTATATACTCAGCTTAAAATTGATGAAATAAATAATTTAGGGGCTGCCAGAATAAGGCTGAGAAGTCTTGTTGCCGCAATGGAGAAAAAATAAATACAGATTAAAAACGGAGGTGCAGAATGAGCGAATATACCAAATTTACTGAAGATATGATTAAAACCCATACCATCCTTGTGCCGAATATGCTTCCTGTACATTTCAGGCTTATAATGGCTGTTTTTGAAAACAAGGGATATAAAATGGAACTTCTTGAAACAGATTCAAGGAATGTTGTTGATGAGGGACTTAAAAACGTTCATAATGATGCCTGTTATCCCGCTCTGCTTGTTATAGGTCAATTTATGGATGCTCTTAAAAGCGGAAAATATGACCCTGATAAAACAGCCCTGCTTATTACTCAGACGGGCGGCGGATGCCGTGCATCAAATTATATTTATCTGCTCCGTAAAGCAGTTGAAAGAAATTTTCCGCAGGTTCCTGTAGTATCACTTAATTTCAGCGGACTTGAAAAAGACAGTGCATTCAGAATTAGTTTCAATATGTTCATCAGAATGCTTTATGCTGTTCTTTATGGCGATTTGCTTATGATATGCTATAACAAATGCCGTTCATATGAAACAAATAAAGGTGATGCAAAGAAAACACTTAATAAATGGCAAAAACAGCTCGGTGAAATTTTCCGTACCGGCAGCAGCAGATATACTCATACTAAAAAATTCTATAAGGAAATTCTAAACGATTTCTCAGCAATAAAAATTTCTGATGATAAAAAAATAAAAGTCGGAATCGTCGGCGAAATCTATGTCAAATATTCTCCCCTTGCAAACAATCATCTTGAAGATTTCCTTATTTCCGAAGGCTGTGAACCGATTGTGCCATCGCTTCTGGAGTTTATCATGTACTGTGCTGCTGGCACTTTTAATGATGCAGAAATATATAATACAAAAAATTCACAGTCATATATTTACAAATTGGGATATAAGCTTATTTACTCCAAACAGAAAGAACTTATCAGAATCATGAAAGAAAATGGAAAATTTGAAGCCCCCCACGATTTTGAGCATCTTCGTTCACTGGCTGACAAATATATTAATCAGGGTGTTGTTATGGGTGAGGGCTGGCTCATACCCGCCGAAATGGCGGCACTTGCAAAATCAGGAGTCGAAAATATAATATGTGCCCAGCCATTCGGATGCCTGCCCAATCATATAGTTGCAAAAGGTATGTCACGTGCAATAAAACAAGACAATCCCGATGCCAATATAGTTTCTATCGACTATGACCCCGGAGCAACAAGAGTCAATCAGGAAAACAGAATCAAACTTATGCTCGCAAATGCTAAAAGGTGATTTCATGATAAAGGACAGAAACGGAAACATAATTGAATCAAACCATAAACAGAATAATATACTCTGCTTTTTATACAATAATGCTTTCGGCAGAATTTTACTGAAACCGCTTACTTCTCCGGCTGTATCAAAAATAATTGGTATATTTATGGATTCAGCATTTTCAATCCCCATTATAAAGCCGTTTGTAAAAAATAACAACATTAATCTTTCTGAATACAAGCCAAAAAAGTTTACTTCTTACAATGATTTTTTCACAAGAAAAATCAAGCCTGAAAAGCGTCCTGTTGACTATAGAAAATCAAGTCTTATAAGTCCGTGCGATTCAAAGCTTACTGTTTATAAAATAAATAAAAACAGTATTTTCAGAATAAAGGATTCCTATTATAAAACTTCGGATTTGATACAAAACAAACTTATTGCAGAACGTTACAGAAATGGTTATTGTCTGATATTTCGGCTTTGTGTTGATGATTATCACAGATATTGCTATATAGACAACGGCATCAAAACTGAAAATGTATTCATAAATGGTGAACTTCATACAGTCAACCCCATAGCACTTGATAAATATAATATATATAAACGGAACTGTCGTGAATTCACAATGTTGCACACTGAAAATTTTGGCGATGTTATACAAACAGAAGTCGGTGCAATGCTTGTCGGCAGAATAAAAAATTACCACAAACATATATACTGTTTTTCAAAGGGTAAAGAAAAAGGACTATTTGAATTCGGCGGTTCAACTATAGTACTTCTTTTTGAAAACGGCATGATTGATATTGACAGAGATATACTGAAAAATTCTGTACAGGGAATTGAAACCGCTGTAAAATATGGAGAAACAATAGGTAAAAAAAGGCTGTGAGTTGAATCTCACAGCTTTTGATTTTCATATAGCTTTCTTTATTTCAGAATTTTTTGCATCAGCCTTATCAGGAACACTCACTTTTTCAATATCTGCACCCAATGCACGAAGTTTTCCCTCCATACAGTCATATCCACGTTCAATATGATAAATATCTTCAATTTCAGTGATTCCGCTTGCTGCAAGACCTGCAATAATAAGGGCAGCTCCTGCACGCAGGTCACATGCTTTGACAGGTGCACCCATAAGATTCCCCGTACCCTCAATAAGTGCAACTTTTCCATTTACTGTTATATCCGCACCCATACGGCGAAGTTCATCAACATATCTGAAACGCTGTTCCCATATATTTTCAGTGATAATACTGGTACCTTCTGCAAGTGTAAGCAAAGTGGCAATCTGTGACTGCATATCAGTAGGGAATCCGGGATGAGGTGCAGTTTTTATATTCGCCTTTACAAGAGGTCCGTCAACCCATACTCTTATACTGTCATCATACTGTTCAATATTAACTCCGATTTTTTCCATCTTTTTTGTTATAGATTCAAGATGCTTGGGAATGACGTTTTTGATGATAACATCACCTTTTGTTGCAGCAACGGCAGCCATAAAAGTACCTGCTTCAATCTGGTCAGGAATAACTGCATATGTTGCACCGTGAAGATGTTCAACACCTCTTATTTTTATAACATCCGTACCTGCTCCCATAATATTTGCACCCATTGAGTTCAGAAAGTTGGCTAAATCAACTATGTGCGGTTCTTTGGCAGCATTTTCAATAATGGTAAGACCTTCAGCCCTTACCGCTGCAAGCATTGCATTCATAGTTGCTCCGACTGTTACAACGTCAAAGAAAATCTGACAGCCATGAAGCTTATTTGCTTTAAGGTCAATCATGCCCTGACTGAGTGTATACTCCGCCCCCATAGCGGCAAATGCTTTAAGGTGCTGGTCAATAGGCCTGTCGCCAAGAGGACACCCGCCAGGCATGGAAACCCTCGCTTTGTTGAATTTTCCAAGGAGTGCACCAAGAAAATAATATGAAGCACGCATTTTCCTTGCCATTTCATAGGGAACACAAAAATTGCAGATTTTAGTGGGGTCAATCCTGTAAGTGTTTTTGTCCATCATTGTAACCTCTGCACCCATTTCTGTAAGAATACAAATGCAGATATTAACATCGCTTATCAATGGTACATTTTCAATAATGCACGGCTCATCTGATAGAATCACAGCAGGAAGAATAGCAACGGCAGCATTTTTTGCTCCACTTATTGTAACCTCTCCAGTAAGCTTTCTTCCACCCTTAATAACAAACTTATCCAAATATATTCTCTCCTTAAATTCCGGAATACTTTATATTTTTATTTCCGGATTCATTTCTCTTGCCGGATATTTATTCAGCATCAGTTTCTGTTTTAGCATCGCTGCTCTCATCATCTGACGAAGTTTCCGTTCCTGTATCTGAACCCGTATTATTATTACCGGATACATACCAATTGATTTCACTGCCGTCATATTCTTCAACAGTCATTGATTCAATAATAACATCTTCAACCGGCTTATCACTGTCATCAGTCTCAACATTCTGAATTTCAAAAATTATATCAAGTCCGTCGATAACCTGACCGAAAACCGTATAATTTCCGTCAAGATAAGGATAACCGCCAACGGTTTTATATACTTCCTTCGCACTGTCGGTAAGAGTCTGACCGCTTGCTTCAAATTGTTCAAGGGTTTCATCATTGCAAACTTCACCAGTAACTATAAAAAACTGGCTTCCATTTGTAGCAGTTGAGCCTGAATTTGCATATGCTACAGCTCCGGCAGCATGGATGAGATTAAAATACTTACCACCGTCAAATTTGTCTCCCCATACCGACGCACCGCCTGTACCGTTGCCGTTAGGGTCGCCTCCCTGAATCATGAAATCATTTATAACTCTGTGGAAAGTAAGACCGTCATAATAGCCCTGCTTTGCAAGTTCAATAAAGTTTTCAGAAGCATCTGAAAGATATTCGGGGAAAACCCTGATTTTAACCTCTCCATAATCTTTTATATTCATGTTTATAATCTCATCACCAACTTCAGGAGAAGTAAAGTTGGCAACTTCATGAGTTGTAGGGTCATCATAATCATAATCGCTCAGATGCCATTTAAGCTCTTCACCATTATATTCAACAGCCCTTACGGAATCAATTATAACATCATCGAACGGTTTATCACTTGCATTTGTTGCAGTATACTGAATCTGATAAATTATATCAAGACCTTCAAAAACCTGACCGAAAACTGTATAGCCTCCGTCAAGAAGCGGAGTACCACCATTCTGTTTATACGCTTCCTTTGCATTTTCAGAGAAATAATATCCATAATTCTCATAGTAAGAAAAAGCATCATCAGTAAGCCCCTGTTCACCTGTTACTATATAGAACTGACTTCCGTTCGATGCAGTTGAACCGCTGTTTGCATATGCAACAGCACCAGCAACATGAATAAGATGCGGGTCCGTACCGCCGTCAAACGAGCTTCCCCACAATGATTTGCCTCCTTGACCTGTTCCGAGAGGGTCACCGCCTTGAATCATGAAGTCACTTATAACTCTGTGAAAAGTAAGACCATCATAATACCCGTCATTAGCAAGACCTATAAAATTTTCTGCTCCTTTGTCTGCATATTCAGGGAAAAGCCTGAATTTTACGGTACCATAATCCTTTATTTCCATTTCAATAATGGTATCACCCTTTTCAGGTGCGGTATAGTTCATAATTTCAACATTTTCAGGAGCTGTAACATTTTCCTTCTCCGATGATGAACCGGATTCGGAAGAAGACATCTGTGTATCAGCATCACTGCTTTCTGAAAATTTAAGTTCCTTTCCGCAGCCCGTCATAAGAGCGGCGGCAGTAATTCCACAAAGAATAACTGAAAGTAATTTCATTTTAAACATAAATCAAACCTCTGTTTTCAAAAAATTCACATTTCAATATTATCAATTATACTACATAATATTGCATTTGTAAATAGTTTTGCGATATTTTTGGTTATTATCGGGAAAAGCTTCATTAAAAATCATGAAATAATTATATCAATTGACAGATTATCAGTCTGAATATTCAGAAATCTCAATTGATTCAATCATTATATCATCTTTCGGGATTTTATAATGTCCGCTGTTTTCGGTTTCAAGATTGGCAAGTGCATCAACAACGTCAAGTCCCTCATAGACCTGACCAATGACAGTCATCTGCTGAGAAAAATTAGGTATACCACCTTTATCTATAAATGCCTGTCCCAGCTCTTTGTTTTCCGAGTTATCAAGAAGAGTCTGTTTTTCCTCATCATTTTCCATACCATATGAATTTATAATCATAAAACGGCTGCCGTTAAAGTAAGTTCCGCCGCCTAAAATTTTTTCCTTAAACGAACGGTCAACAGTTGTATTCATACTGCACACTGCACCCCTGAAAGTCCACAAATCCTGATGAAGTTCACGCTCGACAAGCTCACGGGATTTATCATATTCCTCCGGCATTTCTCCGCTTTTGAGTTTACTTCCCGCTGCTGAATATGCACCGCTTTCTGAATTGAAAACATAAGTATTATTATAATACCCGCTTTCAGCCAGTTCAATAAAATTCTTTACAGCATTGGGTGAATATTCAGGATAAAGAACAAAACGCAGCTCGCCTAAAGTTGTATTTACAATTGCAATAGTATCGCCGTCTTTCGGGGATTCAAGCTGGATAAGATTCATTGTTTCGGGATTTATATTGATATAGGTGTTATTTGCCTCCTGCTTTGCCGATATGAAAAGCAGAAGAGCAGTAAGTCCACCCATAACAACAGTCAGTATAAGAACCAGTTTCAAAAGTCCTTTACTTTTCATCTGTTCACCTCAAATCAAGCAAACAGACGTTCCGAATAAACGTCTGCTTACACAGTATGTTATATTTTTCTTTCAAACAAAAACGTACAGACAGAAAATATTTTTTATCAAAGCTTTTTTCTTTCGTCTTCAATCATTTGGAGCAAATCATCAACAGACATATCAGAAGGGTTTTTCTTTCTGTGCGGACTGCTTGTCTTGCTAATAATATCAGAAATATCCGGAGTATTGCTTTTCTGCGGAGATACAGATTTCTGAATAACAGGTTTTGCAGGATTGGAAACAGATGCAGAAACATTACGGTTTACAGTCACATCCCCTCTTGAAAGCTGTGCAACCTGCGATTTTGAAAGAATACCTGTATTGTCCGTAACAGTTTCAGAAGCTTTATGTGCATTACCTGTAATATTATATATTCCTGTACGTTCCGCTTCGGCTGTTTTACGGAGCATTTCCTCACGCCTTGAATAATCCGCAGCAACAGACAACTGCTGGGAATCAGAATATTTCGGATTTGAAAATGTTGCTGTATTATTTGGAATATTCCCCCGCTGTGCCTTAAATTGCATTGTACGTTCCTTTTCTTTCTGGTACGGTGAATTAGGATTTACATGCTTCTGACTAAAATTTTCAGCAATTGACATCTTCTTAAGTTCAAGTTCAGGATTCTGAAGTGCTTCGGAATCCGGTTCAAAAAGAGGGTCATTCTTTTTGGACTTGGAAGATTTTTTCCCTTTGCCTTTTTTGTTCTCCTCATATTCATAGAAATTCACTTCATCTTCTTCATCAGAACCAGAATGTGCATTTACAATGGCTGAGATAATGAATATAACGAGAATTACACTTGTTGCAACAAGAAGAAGCAATATACCCTTTATATCCTTGGCAAAAGTAATGAACTGTCCGAGTTCGGGACTTTCAGGATAACCTGTACAGACAGCAATAATCTTATCTTTAGGAATTGCATCGGTATCATCTTTATGGAAAGAATCTCTTGTAAAATATCTTTCTGTACCGTCCTCTGCCTGAATGATATAATTAACGCTTCTCAAACATATTGTTTCAGGATTATCAGCAGGATAACAGAGTATAATATCTCCTGTTGCAATACTGATTCCTTCTGCTTCCATTGCAATAAGAGCAGAACCTGTTGTTATATCGCCTTCCATAGGGTTATTTTCGTCAACGACATAAATAACTCTGCCAAATAAACTGGGAACATTTTTCCCCGAGAATAGAATATTGATACCAGCAGATAATATAATTGAAACGATGCATAAAATTATTACCAGAAGCTTAAGTATTGAAAATCTTTTCTTTCTTTCCATTGTTTTTGTTTCCTTTCACTCATGAAATTTAATTTGTTGTTTCTACACTATAAAGACAATCTGAATAAATTTCCTCAATGGGAAATAAGTAAAAAAATGGTTCAGATAGTCTGTAAGATTATTATACCACATAATTATCAGGATTTCAAATGTTTTTTGAATTTTTTACAAGTTTTATTTTTTAATTATATCACAGCACATTTTCCGTCCTGATTTATTGTATCAATATACAAAATAAAATTTATATAAACTTCTGATTAGTTATCATTTACAATAATTTATTGCCTTTTTAAATAAGAAAGACAATTTTCTTAAAGTTTTTTCAGTAATATGTAAATTACGTTGATAAATATTTGTACAAATGTACAGTTGAAAAAAAAGTAAAAATATGATAAAATATAATATATGCTGTTTGTAGGAATATATAGCAGTTTAATAACTGCTCCATCAGTAGATACAAACATAAAATAAATATGCAGACAGTAAAAATAACCGCATTATCTGCGGAAGATAGGAGATTTTATATGGCTAATACAAAAACGAACCCCATTATGGATAAAATCAAAGCTGATTTTCCCAAAAAGCTTCAGGCTCTTTACAGCGTAACTCCGGAAGAAGCTTCTGACAAACAGGTTTATCAGGTGCTTTCTTCAATTATTGTTGAAATTCTGGGTGCAAAAAGACAAAGCTTCGTCAACCACACCCATTCAGTAGGCGGAAAACAAATTTACTACCTTTCAATGGAATTTCTTATGGGACGCTCCCTCAAGACAAGTCTCTATAACCTTGAAATTGCTAATGAAGTACGTGATATGCTCAAGAAGCATACTATCAATCTTGAAAAAGTTTTTGAACATGAACCCGACGCAGGTCTCGGAAATGGTGGTCTTGGAAGACTTGCCGCTTGTTATCTTGACGGACTCGCTACAACAGGTTTCCCTGCAATGGGCTATTCCCTCTGTTATGAATATGGTATTTTCCAGCAAAAGCTGGAAGACGGTTGGCAGACTGAAATTCCTGACAATTGGCTTCCCGGCGGAAGTGTATGGCTTGTTCCTAAGCCTGAACTTTCAATCGATATTCACTTTGAAGGCGACCTTCAGGAATACTGGGACAACCAATATCACTATATTTCTCATGTAAACTACAACACTGTTATTGCAACTCCTTATGATATGTATGTTGCAGGTTATGGCGGCGAAGGCGTTTCTGTACTGCGTCTGTGGTCTGCAAAAGCTCCCAATTTCAATATGAGCAAATTCAATGAAGGCGATTATGCAAATGCACTTGCACAGAATGCAACTGCAAATGCTATCTCTAAGATTCTTTATCCTAATGACAATCATGCAGAGGGAAAAAGTCTCCGTCTGAGACAGCAGTACTTCCTTTGTGCAGCTTCAATCGGTGATATTGTAAACAGTCACATGATGGTTTATGGTACTCTTGAAAATCTTGCTGACAAGGTTGCTATCCATATTAATGATACCCATCCGACTCTTGCAATTCCGGAGCTTATGCGTGTTCTTCTTGATGACTGCGGATATGGCTGGGAACAGGCATGGAATATCGTTACAAGAACCTTTGCTTACACTAATCATACTGTTATGGCTGAAGCCCTTGAAAAATGGGATGTTAACCTTGTAAGAACAGTTATCCCGAGAATCTTCTCCATCATTGTCGAAATAAACAACAGATACTGTCAGTCACTTATGGAAAGCAACGGTCATGACAGTGCAAAGACAACACGTATGTCCATAATCAAAGATAATATGATTCATATGGCTACACTCTGCGTTGTTGGTTCACACAGTGTAAACGGTGTATCAAAGCTCCATTCTGAAATTATCAAAGAATCTGTATTCAATGATGAATATAACAACACTCCTGAAAAATTCAAGAATGTTACCAATGGTATCGCTTACAGACGCTGGCTCTATCAGTCAAATGAAGGACTTACAAATCTTCTCTCTGAAACAATCGGCACTAAGTTCATCAAGGACGCATCAGAACTTGAAAAATTCAGAGCATTTGAAAATGATTCAAAGGTTCTTGAAAAGCTTATGGAAGTAAAGAATGAAAATAAGAAAAAGTTTGCAAAGTATGTAAAATCACATTCCGGCATCATTCTTGACACTGAAAGAATATTCGATGTTCAGGTAAAGCGTCTCCACGAATACAAGAGACAGCATCTCAATGTTATGAATATCCTTGCTGATTATGCTTATCTGCTTGCTAACCCCGATGCTCCTTTCACTCCTAAAACTTATATCTTTGCTGCAAAGGCTGCTTCCGGTTACTATCTTGCTAAACAGATTATCAAAATGATTTGGGCTATTTCTGAAGAAATAAGAAAAAATCCGAAAATCAGCCAGAAACTTCAGGTTGTATTCCTTGAAAACTACTGTGTAACCCTTTCGGAACATCTCATGCCTGCTTCTGATATTTCAGAACAGATTTCTCTTGCCGGTACAGAAGCATCTGGTACAGGCAACATGAAGTTCATGCTTAACGGTGCTGTTACTCTTGGTACTCTTGACGGTGCAAATATCGAAATCAAGGAAGCTGCTGGTGATGAAAATATTGTTATATTCGGTATGACAACTCCTGAAGTAAATGCACTCAAGGCAAGAGGCTACAACCCTGTTGACTACTTCAATTCCGACGGAAGAATCCATGAGGCTATTGAGCGTATGTATCATGGTATCAACGGCTGTACTTTCAATGACGTTGCAAACTCACTCAAGGACCGTGACCCTTATATGGTTCTTGCTGATTTCGACAGCTACCGCAAGGCACAGGCCTATATAACAGAATGTTACAACGACAGAATGAAGTGGGCTAAAATGTCACTCAATAACATTGCAGGTGCAGGAATCTTCTCAGCCGATCGTGCTGTTACTGAATATGCCAACAACATCTGGCATTTAAGATAATCATTCAATAATAATCCGAATTGGGAACGAATGTTTTAGTCCGTTCCCTTTTTGTGATGTTTGAAAAACTTACAAAAATATATTTAATTATGGAGAAAAATTATGAAACCTATTTATGATACATGGAATCTGGGATATAAATCCATATTCGGTGCAATAAGACAGTCTGAGACATGCCGTTTCTCTATCAGGCTTCCAAAGGATATACGTCCTGATTTTCCGCCTGTTATGGTTCTTTTCCGTACAGGTTTCAAAGAACGTTTCCTGCCTATGAACGTAACAGCAGAGGAAAAAGACTGCTTTGTTTATTCATGCGATTTTACAGCACGCTATAGTGATGTACACTACTACTATTTTTCATATACAAGCGGAGGTATAAGAAACTACATCAAAAAAATAAACTGTCACGAAGGTGCGGTACAGGAAGGCGGATTATTTCAGCTTACGGTCTATGCTCAGGACTATAATACACCAGATTTCTTAAAGGGCGGAGTTATGTATCAGATTTTCCCTGACAGATTCTGTAAAAGCGGTGAAACTCATGAAAACATTCCTGATGGACGTGTCATGCGTGATGACTGGGACGGAACACCATGGTATAAGCCTGACCATAACGGTCATGTATGGAATAACGATTATTTCGGCGGAGACTTTGCTGGCATACAGTCAAAACTAAAATATTTAAGTGATTTGGGAGTAACCTGTATCTACCTGAATCCGATTTTTGAATCGCATGAAAACCACCGTTATAACACTGCCGATTATATGAATGCTGACCCTCTTCTTGGTACTAACGACGAATTTGAAGAACTCTGTAAAGAAGCTGCAAAGTATGGTATTTCTGTAATTCTTGACGGCGTTTTCTCACACACGGGTGCAGACAGCCGTTATTTCAATAAATTCGGACGTTATAAGGATGAAGCCGGTGCTTATCAGTCACAGGAAAGCAAATATTATGAATGGTACAGTTTTATCAATTATCCTGACACCTATGAAGCATGGTGGGGAATAGATACCCTTCCGAATGTATGGGAAAACAATGAAGCTTATACCGAATTTATATGCGGGGATGAGGGCGTTCTCCATTACTGGCTCAGTAAGGGTGCAGCAGGATTCCGGCTTGATGTTGCGGATGAACTTCCTGATTTGTTCCTGAATAATTTAAGAAAATCAGTAAAAAAATTCAGCGAAGATAAAATTGTTATTGGTGAAGTCTGGGAAGATGCATCAAACAAAGAAAGCTATGGTATAAAGCGTCGTTATCTTCTTGGTGAACAGCTCGATTCCGTAATGAATTATCCTTTTAGAGAAGCAATTATAGACTTTGTAAAAGGCGGAACCCCACGTGACTTTATTTATTCAATAATGACAATTCTGGAAAATTATCCACAGCCTTCAATTGATGTATTGATGAACTTTGTTTCAACTCATGACATCGAACGTGCTATAAACCGTCTCGGCGGTGAATACTGCGACGACAAGGACAAAGACTGGATGGCTGAACGACGTCTCACTACTGAACAGTACCAGAAAGGTAAAAATTTACTCAAATCAGCCATGGCTCTCATGTTTTTCTTGCCTGGTGTTCCAAGTATCTATTATGGTGATGAAGCAGGGCTTGAAGGATATAAAGACCCATTCAACCGCCGTTGCTATCCTTGGGGAAGTGAAGACCATGAACTTATCAACTATGTTTCAGAACTCAGCCGTGTAAGAAAATCAATTCCCAATATGAAAAACGGACGCACTTACTTTGTCATAAACGATGAACAGACTGTTGATGAACGTGTTATTGCTTTTACAAGGCAGGGCGATACCGACTATATTATATTTGTAAACAGAACAGACGATACTGTAAAAATTGATAATATCTCCGGAATACTTGACCGTTTTAAAGATTTTGAAAAATTCAACGGAGATTTTGAAAATGACTGTATTACAATAACTCCTTACGGATATGCAATTATAAAGGCAAAATTTGTTGAGTAATTTAAGATTATTTCAAGGTTACAGAGATATAATACAGGTGGATTAATGAAATCCCCCAATTCCCCTTCTATAATGATTTTTTATTTTCAGACTGTATTTTAAAAATACAGTCTTATTTTTTATTGTAATTTATTTTCGTATGTGATATAATATATAAGTAATAAATCTTTTCAGGAAAGTGAATTATTATGTACAGAATATTAATTACAGAAGATGACCCGACTATTGCATCTTTTATGAAAAAACATCTTGAAAACTGGGGATACTCCGTAAAATGCACTGAAAATTTTAATAATGTGCTTAATGAATTTACAGCATTTGACCCACATATAGTTCTTATGGATATAATGCTTCCATTCTATAATGGCTATCACTGGTGCAGCGAGATACGCAGAATATCAGAAATTCCTATAATATTCATATCATCTGCGTCAGATAACATGAATATAGTAATGGCAATAAATATGGGCGGAGATGACTTCATATCTAAACCTCTTGATTTGAATGTAATGACTGCAAAAATTCAGGCAATGCTCCGCCGGACTTATAATATGGGAAGTAAAATACCAATTCTGGAACATAAAGGTGCAGTACTTAATCTAAATGATACAACACTTATGTATCAGAACAAAATACTTGAACTTACCAAAAATGATTTCAGAATTATGCAGACATTAATGGAAAACAGGGGTAAAATTGTCAGCCGTGATACCCTTATGACTAAATTATGGCAAATTGACTGCTATGTTGAGGAAAATACTTTGACTGTAAATGTAACAAGACTCAGAAAAAAGCTTGAATCAATCGGACTGAACGATTTTATAAAAACAAAAATCGGAGAGGGATATATAATAGAATGAGACTATTTTTCAAATACATTTATCAATATAGGAATATTGCTCTTATACTCCTGATTTTTTTAGGAATATTTGCAGGAATATTCACTCTCTATGATATAGGCACAGAAATTATACTGTATGCATTCCTTTTATGTACTACAATCGGTTCTGCAATAATATCAATAAATTTTATAAGATTCAGAAAACGTTATCTTTTATTAAAAAATATTTATGAAAATCTGCCGTTGAAAACTGATATGATACCTGCTCCCGATAATCCGATTGATGAAGTTCTCAATGAAATTATTGATAAATTAAGTAAAATAAGCATCGACAACATTACAAATCTTAAAAGCAATCAGCAGGACAGCATAAACTATTTTACCGTATGGGTTCATCAGATAAAAACTCCAATTTCAGCAATGCAGATGATTTTACAGTCGGAAGATACTGAAAATAACCGTATACTTCTTTCAGAGCTTTTCAGAATTGAACAATACGCAGAAATGGCATTATATTATCTGCGACTGGGAAGTGATTCAACTGATTTTGTTATAGGAAAATTTTCTCTTGATAAGATAGTAAAACAGGCAATAAGAAGATATGCTCCGCAGTTCATCGCCAAAAAAATAAAACTTATTTATTCTCCTGTCAATGCAGAAGTATTGACTGATGAAAAATGGCTTTTATTCATAATAGAGCAATTGCTTTCAAATGCAATAAAATATACAATCAAAGGCTCTGTTACTATAAAATATGCAAACAGTATCTTAACTGTAGCCGATACCGGAACGGGCATACCTCTGGAAGACCTGCCAAGGATTTTTGAAAAAGGATATACAGGTTTCGGGGGACGGCTTGACAGAAAATCCACAGGTCTGGGACTTTATCTCTGCAAAAGAACTGCTGATAATTTGGGCCATCACCTTTCAGTCAGTTCTGAAGTCGGCAAAGGTTCAGCATTCCGTATAGATTTATCCTATAAAAAATTTGATATTGAATAATGTGACAAAAATGTCACATAAATAAGCCGGAATGTCACATAATTCGATGTTACACTTCCGGCTTTTCTGATATAATAAATCCATACTGAAACAGGAGGTCATAAAAATGTCAGTTTTAGAGGTCAGAAGCCTTGAAAAAATCTATACAACACGCTTCGGCGGAAATCAGGTAAAAGCTTTATCAAACGTAAATTTTTCTGTTGAGGAGGGTGAATACGTTGCAATTATGGGTGAATCTGGTTCGGGAAAAACAACACTTCTTAATATACTCGCAGCTCTTGATAAACCGACAGGCGGAGACGTATTCCTTGAAGGAAAAAGTATGTCGAAAATCAGGGACAGAGAATTGTCAGCGTTCAGACGTGACAATCTCGGGTTTGTTTTTCAGGATTTCAATCTTCTTGATACTTTTAGTCTCAGGGACAATATTTTTCTTCCGCTGGTGCTTTCGGGCAAAAAATATGCTGAAATGGATTACCGGCTGAAACCCATTGCACAGATGCTGGGTATTCAGAATTTACTGAATAAATTTCCGTATGAAGTATCAGGCGGACAGAAACAAAGATGTGCCGTTGCAAGAGCAATTATAACCAAGCCAAAGTTAATACTTGCAGACGAACCTACAGGTGCACTCGATTCAAAATCAACGGACAGCCTGCTTAATATATTTGAAGACATAAACAAATCAGGACAGACTATTTTAATGGTAACTCACTCATCAAGGGCAGCAAGCCGTGCAGGACGTGTAATGTTCATAAAAGACGGAGAAGTATTCCATCAGATTTACAGGGGAAACTGTACCAATGAAAAAATGTATCAGAAAATTTCAGATACTCTCACTCTGATTGCTTCAGGCGGTGATGTGAAATGAACAGCAGATTTTATCCTAAGCTTGCAGCAAGCAACATCAGAAAAAATGCAAGAACATATATTCCGTATATAATCACCTGTATTATTACAGTCGCCATGTATTATATAATGAAATCACTTTCGCTCAATGAAGGTCTTGAAAAAGTAAAGGGCGGTGAATCAGTTAAATCAATATTGTCCCTTGGCAGTGGCGTTATAGCAATATTTTCATGCATTTTTCTGTTTTATACAAACAGTTTCCTTACCAAAAACAGAAAAAAGGAATTTGGTCTTTTCAATATTCTGGGCATGGAAAAAAGACATATTTCCAAAGTAATCGGCTATGAAAGCATATATGTAACAATTATAAGCCTTGCCGGCGGTTTTCTTGTGGGAATACTGCTCGACAAGCTGATGTATATGATTATACTTAAAATCCTGAAAGCTGAAATCCCGCTCGGATTCTATATATCCAAAGAAGCAATTATAAGTACTCTTATACTTTTCAGCATTCTGTTCTTCCTGATATTTCTGAACTCCCTCAGAATGATTCATCTTTCAAAGCCTATTGAATTACTAAAAGGCGGAAATACTGGAGAAAAAGAACCAAAAGCAAAATGGTTTCTCGCTTTGCTGGGAGTTATCTGTCTCGGAACAGGTTATTATATTGCTTTAACGGTAAAAAATCCCGTAAAGGCACTGACTCTGTTTTTTGTTGCTGTTCTCCTTGTAATATTCGGCACATATATGATTTTTACGGCAGGAAGTATAGCTCTGCTTAAAATATTAAAAAAGAACAAAAGATATTATTATAAAACAAATCACTTTATAAATGTTTCCGGCATGATGTACAGAATGAAACAGAATGCTGTCGGACTTGCAAACATATGCATACTTGCAACCATGGTACTGACTACCGTTTCACCTACTGTATCAATGGTAACAGGTGTTGAGGACATTATTTTGCAGCGTTATCCGTATCAGCTTGAATTTAATGCCTACAGCACAGATAAGAAAAAATTTGATGGTATAGTTGATATTGTAAATAAAACGGCAGATGAAGAAAATATAAAAATAAAAGAACGGGTTGTTTATTCAAGTTTACAGTTCAGTGCCTTGTATACTGGCGGTGATGAATTCTTTTTCGGCGATACCAATGATATAAGTATGCTTGATAATATTTATAATCTTAATTTCATCACTGCTGAGGATTATTCCAACTATATTGATGAAAAAATAACTTTGAATGATAATGAGGTAATATTCTATTCAGACAGTGTAAAATATGATAATGATAGCTTTAAGCTTTTTGACAAAACATATAATATAATCAAACACACTGACAAATATTTAAACGTTGGTCTTATGTCAGCAGACATCTGCCCCACTTTTGGCATTGTGGTAAAAGATATGGCAACAATAGAATATCTTCAAGAGGAACAGAAAAAAATCTATGAAGAACACGGATATCCAAGCAATATAGTTTCACACTATCAGATTAATACCAATGGAAATACAGATGAACAAATCAGACTGCATGATAAAATATGGGAAAAGATGAGTCCCTATGTTCAAGACAATGATATTGCATATCATATAGAATGCCGTGAAGCTGAACGTGATTTTGCTTATGGACTATACGGCGGATTGTTTTTCCTCGGAATGTTCCTTAGCGTACTATTTACGATTGCAGCCGTGCTTATCATCTACTATAAACAGATTTCAGAAGGATATGACGACAAAAAGCGTTTTGAAATAATGCAGAAGGTCGGAATGACGGAACAGGAAGTAAAAAAATCAATTCATTCGCAGGTTTTAACAGTGTTTTTCCTCCCGCTGATTACAGCCGGAATCCATACAGCTTTTGCTTTCCCGTTAATCAAAAAGATTCTTGCAATGATGATGCTTACTGATACAAGACTTTATATCCTCTGTACTGTTACAAGTTTTCTGGTTTTTGCAGTAGTTTATGGCATAATCTATATGCTTACCGCCAAAGTTTACTATAAAATAGTCAGAAAATAGACAAATAGTCCCCTGCAAGAGCAGCAGGGGACTATTTTGTTAAATAAAGTAAATATTATTCTGCTATTGACAAATCAAAAAATATAGTGTATAATGTGTAAAGTGATTTTGCATTACAGGAGTTCAGTTATGGCTAAGGAGCTTAAATTTGTACTGCTTCTTGACTGCTATGGCGATTTGCTTACCGACCATCAGCGTAACATCATGGAGCTTTATTACTGTGAAGATTTGTCGCTCGCAGAAATCGGCTGTCCGATGGGTATAACAAGACAGGCTGTCAGAAGTCTTATAAAACGAACTGAAGATATTCTGCTCAAATATGAAGAAAAACTCAGGTTTGCCGAACGCCTTGAAAAAATGCGGAACTGCTTTGACAGGATAAATAAAACTGCTGAAAAAATCGAAGATAAAGAACTCAGGAAAATTATTTCTGATGAAATAAACAAAGGTCTCGACTTACTTTAAACGGAGGAAAAAGCATGGCATTTGAAGGTCTTTCTGAAAAATTGAATAACGTCTTTAAAAAGTTGAAATCACGTGGAAAACTTACTGAAAAAGATGTAAAAGAGGCTATGCGTGAAGTTAAACTCGCACTCCTCGAGGCTGATGTAAGCTATAAAGTCGTTAAAGACTTTGTTAAAAAAGTTTCTGAACGTGCTGTCGGTGAAGATGTTCTTGCAAGCCTTACTCCCGCACAACAGGTTGTTAAAATAGTCAATGAAGAACTTTGTGCTCTTATGGGTAACAGTAATTCAAGAATAAACTTCGCAAAAAATCCGCCGACTGTAATAATGATGTGCGGACTACAGGGTTCAGGAAAAACAACTCATGCCGCAAAACTTGCTAAAATGCTTAAAAAAGAAGGTCACAGACCATTGCTTGCCGCCTGCGATATATACCGTCCTGCTGCAATAAATCAGCTTCAGGTTGTTGGTAAAAAAGCGGATGTAAAAGTATTTGAAATGGGACAGATTGACCCTGTAATAATTGCCAAGCAAGCTCTTGCTTATGCTAAAGACTATGGTCATGATATTCTTATTATTGATACCGCCGGTCGTCTCCATATTGATGAGACACTCATGGACGAGCTGAAAAATATTAAGGAACTCACAAATCCTCATGAAATAATGCTTGTTGTTGATGCAATGACCGGTCAGGACGCCGTAAACGTTGCAGAAGCCTTTGATAAAGCTGTAGGTATTACAAGTGTACTCATGTCAAAACTTGATTCAGATACAAGAGGCGGTGCGGCACTATCTGTATTGTCAGTTACAGGAAAGCCTATAAAATATGTAGGCATGGGAGAAAAGCTCGACGATTTCGAACAGTTCCACCCCGAAAGAATGGCATCCCGTATTTTAGGCATGGGCGATGTTCTTACGCTTATCGAAAAAGCTGAAAATGTAATGACCCAGCAGGAAGCTGAAAAACTTACTAAAAAATTCAAAGAAAATACCTTCAGTATGGATGACCTGCTTAATCAAATGAAACAGATTCGTAAAATGGGAAGTATGAAGTCCATTATAGGAATGCTTCCCGGTCTGAGTGATAAAATTAAAGATGTTGATATTGATGACAGTCAACTCAACAGAATTGAAGCTATAATTACTTCAATGACAAAATCTGAACGTGCTAAACCTTCAATTATAAATCCGTCAAGAAAAAGACGTATTGCAGCAGGTTCAGGTACTAAAGTTGAGGAAGTAAACAGACTTCTGAAACAGTTCGACCAAATGCAGAAAATGATGAAGCAATTTACAGGTAAAAACAGTAAGATGAACTTACGTAAAGCACGTAAACAGCTCGCAGGCATGAATTTTGACAAGATTGCAGGTAAAGGCGGAGGAAATCTTCCTCCAATATAAGAAATTATCATTATGAATATTATGATAAGTGAACCCGTTCAGTTTCTTTTATATATAAGACACAGAAGTAGGCATTATCATCATAGTTCAGGCAGAAATATGTCCCTTTCCGGACTTCTTATATTTCTTGCAGGTGCAATATTGATTTATATCACTTTAAAAACAACTCTCATTGAAAAAATTATTTCAAATGAGCTTATCCGAACTATATTGAAAATCATTATTACCCTTATTGGTATTTCATTTATTATCAGCTCATTTGTTTTTGATACACATTCAAATTAAATTTCATACAGATTATTCTGTTTGAATATACAAAAATACTATTTCCGGAGGTGAAATTAAAATGGCAGTAAAAATCAGATTGAGAAGAATGGGTGCTAAAAAAGCTCCTTTTTACCGTGTTGTTGTTGCTGATTCAAGATACCCCAGAGATGGAAGATTCGTTGAAGAAATCGGCTACTATGACCCAACAAAAGAACCATCTGTAATCAAGATTGATGCTGATAAGGCTAAGGCTTGGATTGCTAAGGGTGCACAGCCTACAGATACAGTGAAGAGTCTTCTTAAAATTGAAGGTATTCTTTAATTACTCGAAGCTAAGGAGAAAGAGGAGAGACTTAATGTCTCTGCCTCTGTTCCGTAAGCTTACTTACTCTATGGAGGAAATATGAAAAATTTACTTTATGCAGTTACAGCAGGTCTTGTTGAGGACAAATCTGCTATAAAAATTACTGAAGATGCTCCGGATGAGGAAGGTGTTATAAATTTTCATCTTTCTGTTGCTCCTGATGATATGGGACGTGTTATCGGTAAGCAGGGCAGAATTGCCAAAGCCCTCAGAACAATAATGAGAGCAGGTGCAGCTAAAAGAGACCTTAAGGTTACTGTTACTATTGAATAATAAAAAAGCGAACCTGGTGAACAGATTCGCTTTTTTATTATTATAAAAAACAAAAGCAGAAAACCTTTGGAGGACAGCTTCCCGCTTTTATAATTTCTGCTATAAAAAGCAGAACAAAAATAAAACATATACACTAAAAATTGGTTGCAGCATTTCACCCCCGCCAGCCCGACGGGGACGCAGCCGCAAATTTGATAAAGGATGAATTTTGAAAAAAACATTTTAGAAAGTGCTGATAACAGCATAATGCTATTTCTGCAACCCCTTCCACAATCTCATTATAACATACAAAAACAAAATATTCAAATATATATTTTTTATCACTATATATAAATAAAACATAAACTTTGCATATTTTATATAAAATCAAAATGTATTTATTTGTTCAGATTGCTTCCTTTATGGCTGATTTTGCTTTTGTTACAATAGTTTTATCGTTTTCATATGACAATATGTTTGAAGCATGAGCTATATCAACCCAGCGTATTTCTGCAATTTCATCTTCTTGAGCATGAAAAAATACATTTCTTGCTTTGGCAAGAAAATATACAACAACTTTCAAAGTATCTTTCTTAGGAGAATACGTTACAGTTTCCCTGAAAGACGGGTCGATAATTACATCTATATCTGTTTCCTCCTTAATTTCACGTCTGGCGGTTTCAATTTCCGTTTCACCTTTTTCAACATGTCCTTTAGGAAATGACCAATGACCGCTGTTGATATGTTTAATCAAAAGAATTTCTGTATTGCCGTGATATTTGCGATAAACTATAGCTCCGCATGATTTTTCATGAAGCATAAACGCTCCTTTCTGCCCTTCGGCATGATTCAATTTTTGTTATTATTCAAAATAATTATATCACCTTTTTTTTAATTTGTCTATAGCAAATTCAAGAATTATATCCCGAATTCTGAAAACAAATTGTCTTTATAAAAAGGCAAAATACATTAAAAAACATCTTAAATAAAAAGTCAGAATGGAATTTAAAATTTGTTTGAAAATACTTGCAAAAATATAAAAAATGTAGTATAATATAAAAGATAATATAATCGGGGAATATGTCTGTTTTATAAGATTTGTCCCCCGTGAACAAAAAGGAGGAACATCATTTGTCAAAAGCAAAAGCCGTCAGCAGTAAGCCGGAACTGGCACTCCCGACAAAACCGCTGGAAAAAGTCAAGCTCATGCCGATGTATTATGTGGCTGCATTTCTTATTCCCGCACTGCTGACATTAATCGCCTATGCAATCTTCGGGGTATATCCTTTCGGAGAGCGTTCGGTACTGACTCTCGACTTGAATGGTCAGTATGTCTATTATTTTGAGAATATCCGTGAAACATTCTGGAGCGGAGAAAGTCCGCTTTACAGCTGGTCAAGAAATCTTTCCGGTGGTTATCAAGGTGTAATCGGTTATTACCTCGCAAGCCCCTTCACTTTTATAGTAATCCTGCTCCCCAGAAGCATGATTATTGAAAGTCTCATGATTATGCAGTTATGTAAAATCGGTGCGTGCGGAGCAACTTTCTTTGCCTATGCATATCACGCTAAAAACGTCAAGCCCTTACAGTCAGTTATCTTTGCAGTAATGTATGCCCAGATGTCATATGTTGCAATCCAACTTATTGACCCTATGTGGATTGACGGTCCTATCTTCCTGCCACTTGTAATCCTCGGACTTGAATATCTCATTGAGGATGGCAGAAAAATCAATTATATCATTCCGCTTGCAATCATGTTCATCGCAAACTTCTATATCGGATTCATGATTGCAATATTCGTTGCTTTATATTTTGTTTACTATCTGTTCTTCGGTGCAAAAAGAAAATTCAACGGCATATCTGATTATGCCAAAACCATCGGAAGAATGGTTCTTTCAACAGGAGTTGTACTGATGTGCAGTTATATCATGATAATGCCGGTATATAATGCACTCGCTTTGGGTAAGTTCGATTTCTCTGTACCTGATTACACTATGAAAACTATGTTCAATCCGATTGAACTTCTTCCTACTCTCATGCCGAACCAGTATTATTCAGTAAACGTTGATGAAGGTACGAGAATGTATGGAAGACCTGAAATTTATTGTGGTGTTCTTACTCTTGTCCTTGTTCCACTTTACTATTCAATCAAGGATATAAAAACTAATCGAAAAATCGGCTATTCATTTATTTTACTGGTAATGTTCATAAGTATGTGGATAAAACCTGTAAATATGATGTGGCACGGTGGACAAGACCCTAACTGGCTTCCTTACAGATATTCTTTCCTTGTATCATTTGTACTTGTTTCAATGGCTGCGGAGGCATTTTCTCATATTGAAAAATCAAAACTGACGATAAAACAACCTGCTGTCGTCTTTGCGATAATTGCAGTACTTTGTTTTGTATATGATGCAATTCAGCCCAATTTCAACTATAATGAGGACAGATATAAATATGCAGCAATAATGCCATATTCTGAAAACGTAACCATAAACGGTGAATCAACAGAGCATCTGTTTTTAGGTACTATTGTGTTCGGTACAGCACTTTCGGCAATATATCTTGTATTCCTCTGGCTGATAAGCAACTCCAAAAACAAAAAGGGTAAAACTGTACTTTCTGTTGTTATGGCGGCATTTGTACTGTTTGAGGCAGGATACAATGCTTTTGACACTATTTTCAAAATAGACAAGGAAGTTTATTATTCATCCAGAGCCTCATACAATACAATACAAAATGCACCGAATATCACTGCACAGCTTGAGGAATATGATAATGGATTCTACCGTGCAGAAAAAACATTCTTCAGAAATGTAAACGACAATCAGGCTTATGATTTAAAGGGTATTTCACATTCAAGTTCAGTCATGAATGCAAGAATTATTCGTTTTATTGAAACTCTTGGATATACTACCAAAACTTATGAAACACGCTATGACGGCAATACCCCCATCGCTGATTCACTTCTTGGTATAAAGTATGTCCTTGATGACCCTTCTATCAGAAACGGATGCGAATCATTACTCAGCCCATACTACAACAAAGTTTTCTCTACAACATATCCTACCGAAAATGAAGAGAAAACTATCGATGTCTATGAAAACCCCGATGCACTCCCGATTGGTTTTATGGCTGATGATGATATACTCCGCCTCAGCTATCTCGGCAATGACAATCCATTCAACAGCATGAACAACTTCCTCAGCTCTCTTACAGGAAGCACTCCCGACTATACCAATCTCGTTCCAAAGAATTATTTCAAGAGAATTTCAGGTTCAGAAAATCCGGAAGTCGCATTGAATGAATGCTGGGAATCAAATTACAATGGTCAGCACTGTTATAATGCAAATGCAGGTGCAGGAGACCCAACTGTGGGAATCCATATAACCGCCGAAACTGATGAACCGATTTATATGTATCTCAAATCAGACAATCCTAAAAAGTGCAACCTGTGGGTATCTTCTACAAAAGACCCCGAAACAGGTGAATTTCCGATTGACTCTTTCGACGGCTACGGAAGCTATTACGATGGATACGACTATTCAATAGTCAATATCGGTTCATATCCGGCTGGCACTGAATTGGAAGTACGTCTCACTATTATTCAGCAGGATAAAACAGGAAACAATGAATATATCATGATAAAGGACTTCCAGTTCTATCACTTTGACTATGACGCTTTTCATGAAGATATTGAAAAGCTCAAAGCTAATCCATGGAATCTTGATTTAAGCAAAACAAAAGACAATTATCTCATTGGTGAAGTTGACGCACAGGCTGGTCAGATTTTCTATACCTCTATTCCTTATGAACCCGGCTGGACTGTTAAGGTTGACGGTAAAAAGGTAAGTGAACAGTTTGAGGAAACTTTCACTGAAGATGGAACAAGCATAATGCGCAACTATACAGATGGTGGAGACGGACAAATTGTAATCCTCAATGCACTTATGGGTATACGTCTGTCTGAAGGTCATCACACTATTGAAATGAAATACACTCCTCCAGGATTCAATCTTGGCATAATTCTTCTTATTCTTGGTATCGGTGCGGTTGTTATGTTCTTTATATGGGACAGAAAAAACAATCAGGTCCTTATTCTCAGAAAGCAGGGACTTGTCATTGACGACAATCCTCCAAAGGCAGAGAAAACACCTGTCAAGAATATCATCAAATCAAAAGGTGCGGTTTCACAGACAAAACTCAACGAACCGAAACAAGAACCGGAACTGGAATTTGAATATGAACTGGAATCCGAAACCAAATCAGAACCTGACGCAGGAGCAGTAGGTGCTGACTTCAGTAAAAAATCAGATTAACAAAATAAAAACCTGTCCAAAATGGACAGGTTTTTTACTTAAATAAAGAACCTACTGAAAACGTATATACCCGATTTCAATAAACAGTTTATGGAGCTAATGACCCGATTCGAACGGGCGACCTGCTCATTACGAGTGAGCTGCTCTACCTGCTGAGCCACATTAGCATCATCATTAGTATTATACCATAAAATATCAATGTTGTCAACATTTTCTAAAAATTAATTTTTTTAACCAAATTTCCAAATCTTTTCAAATGGATTTACTAAATCCATCTGAAAACGCTTATGGATAAAAATCTGAAAACTGCAAACACTAAGAAAGTATTGTAAGATAAAAATATCTTCAATAACATCAAGCAAAGGATTTGATTTTATGAAAAAATTTTTAACAATAAGCTTTGCACTTCTGCTTACTTCTGCTGCAATGACTGGATGCGGAGCAGATAAGAATAACGATTCTGATGCAGGTTCTTATTATGAAGACCATGACTACGGATATGGAAACTCAGACAGACGTGATGACGACCGGTATAATGATAATAACAACGGGAGCGACAGAAATTCCAGTGATACCGTTAAGGATGATGTACACGATGCAATAGACGGTGTTGAAAATGCCGGAAAAGATATAGTAAGTGGTGTAGGCGGTGCCGGAGAAGATATTATAGACGGTGTCGGAGATGCTGCAAATGATATTGTTGATGGCTTCGACGGTGATGAAAATCATACAGAAACAACTTCATCCAAAACCACAAAAACAAACCGATAAATCAATAAGCCCTGTTTTTCCTGATTCGGAGACAGGGCTTAATTCATCCGCAGATTTCTATAACAGCCTCTGCCATTATTTCAGCATTTTTCAATAAACTTTCCTCTGTTATAAATTCATCCGGACCATGCATATTACTGTCTTCATCCGGAAATTCTGCACCGAAAGCAACACCGCCCTCAATGTCATGAACGTAAGTTCCCCCGCCTATCGTGATACATCTTCCTTTATCGCCGGTAACACGCTCGTAAACACGCAGAAGCGACTGCACAAATTCACTTTTTTCATCAGTATAATGAGGTTCAGTACCCTCACACGAATCAATTTCAAATCCAATTGATTCAAGTCTATCACAAATAATTTTACTGATTTCAGCTTTAGTCCTGTCAAGAGGGAATCTTATATCAATGCCACCATTAAGACGGTTTTCAGAAGTATTCAGTAACGAAATAACACAGGTAATTCCTGAAATATCACCAAAAATTGATTTTCCGTTAAATTCATTATGAGGAAAAAATTTTGCAAGACCACACAGAAGTTTATTGTTGAATTGTCTGCTGTAATCTGCAAGAAATTTTGTTATGGCATTCTCACCCTTTTCAGGAGTTGAAGCATGTGCAGATTTTCCATGATAAAAAAAAGCTTCAAAGTCGATTCCCTCAACACATAATTCAGGAACGGCATTTATAACTCCACCTGCTTTTATTTCAATATCCTCATCAAATTCAGCTGAAAAATAAACCCTGAGCATTCCTTTTTCGCCATTGATTACAGGATACTCACCATCAGGAGTAAAAACCATAGGCGGAAGACTTCTTTTAGTTCTGTAATAAACCATATCAGCAGAACCATTTTCCTCATTTGTGCCAAAAATCAAACGTACACCTTTTTTAAGAGGGATAGCAAGCTCTCTGATGGCTTTCAATGCAAATAGAGATGCTACAGCAGGTCCTTTGTCATCACACGTTCCACGGCCGATTAAACGCCCGTCTGAACGCTTCAAAATATATGGATTGCTGCTCCAGCCTGTGCCCTCCGGAACTATATCGAGGTGAGTTAAAATTGCAAGCTCTGGTTCAAGATTATTGAAATCAGCAGAACCTGCATACCAGTCAACATTTTCAGTAACAAAACCATACTCAGAACATTTATTCAACATTTTTTCGAGAGCTTTTGCAGTTTTTTTCCCAAAAGGATATTCCCCATTCAGTTCATTCTGAACACTTCTTACTGCAACAAGCTCCGCAAGAAAATTAATCATTTCTTCTTTCTGGGATTCAAGATACTCTCTTATCTTACTCATAATCAAAAATACCCCTGTATAATAAAAGACAAAGGCAGACTATCTGATAACTAACAATTCTATACTGAAATATTAATTTCCGCCCTCTAAAGAGGATACGGAATCCCTAATAATTTACAAAAGGATGTTATCATTAATCAGTAAAGAACACGTCTGCCCTTGTCATATTAAATTTTATTCAAAACCTAATCAGTTAACGATGGTTTTTTCTGTTTCCTTATCAAAAAGATGAATTCTGTTAGGGTCAATAGCAATTTTAATCCTATCACCAATTCTTGCAGTTGAACGGTTACTTACTCTTGCAGTAAGATTGTTGCCCTGACAAGTAAGGTAAAGATATATTTCTGCACCCATCATTTCAGTAAGTTCAACATCTGCTTCAATAATACCTGTTGTAGCATTTGAAAGATACATTTCTTCATCATGAATATTTTCAGGACGGATGCCAAGAACGATTTCCTTATTTACATAGTGTGAAAGTTCATTTGTAGACTTTGATTCAGGAACAATAATCTGATATGGAGCGTTTCCTCTTCCTTCACCGCCGAATTCAACGATATACTGACCATATTCTTCTCTGAGGACAGCGTCAATAAAGTTCATCTGAGGTGAACCAAGGAATCCTGCAACAAATTTATTAACTGGTTCTTCATAAAGTTTCTGTGGAGTATCAACCTGCTGAATCCAACCGTCTTTCATACAAACGATTCTGTCACCCATTGTCATAGCTTCAGTCTGGTCATGAGTAACATAGATGAAAGTAGTACCAAGTTTCTTATGGATTTTGGAAATTTCGGTTCTCATCTGAGCACGAAGTTTTGCATCAAGGTTTGAAAGAGGCTCGTCAAGAAGGAATACTTTAGGTGAACGAACTATACAACGACCCAAAGCAACACGCTGACACTGACCACCTGACATAGCACGTGGTTTTCTGTCGAGAAGATGAGCAAGGTCAAGAATCTTAGCAGCTTCATTAACCTTTCTTTCAATTTCGTCCTTTGGAACCTTACGGAGCTTAAGACCGAAAGCCATATTTTCAAAAACAGTCATATGCGGATAAAGAGCATAGTTCTGGAAAACCATTGCAATATCTCTGTCTTTCGGAGCAATATCATTTACAAGTCTATCGCCGATATAAAGCTCACCCTCTGAAATTTCCTCGAGACCCGCAATCATACGGAGAGTTGTTGATTTACCGCATCCTGATGGTCCTACCAAAACTATAAATTCCTTATCTCTGATTTCTAAGTTAACATCATGAACAGCATGAAAGCCGCCAGGATATTTTTTCTGAATATTTTTAAGTTGTAAGCCTGCCATTTATTCTTGTCCTCCAGTTCAAAATTTCTTGCTGATAAAATTACAAAGTATCAGCTATAATAATATAATAACATTTTTCAATAAATATTTCAAGATGCTAAATTGCCAAAGTTACAATTATTTGTTTATTAGAAATGCCGAAAAAATACCAAAAAAATCATTGCAGAAAGTGTCAAAATCGAGGGGTGAAAATAAGTTTTCAACATCTTTGTGCAATAATTCCATACACTTGCCAAATCCCAGTTTTTCGGGAAGAATCAATCCTCCGACAGAAACCCGCATTAATTTTTCAACATGGTTTCCAACAGCTGCAAACATACGTTTAACCTGATGATATTTACCTTCATTGAGTTGAATAAAAGCCAAATTATCGTTATTTTCAGCACATTTGACTCTTGCCGGAAGGCAGTGCGTACCATCGGACAGTATAATACCACCATCAAATAAATTAACATATTTACTTTGAAATGGTCTGGCAAGTTTCACAATATAAATTTTTGGAATATGCTTTTCGGGTGAAAGAATACGGTGTGCAAGTCTGCCGTCGTCAGTAATAAGCAAAGCACCAAGAGAATCCTTATCGAGTCTTCCGGCAGGAAACATATTTTTGGTTCTCATTTCGGAAGGAATAAGATTCATGACGCTTATACCATCATTTTCTTCTGTAGAACAGATATAACCGGACGGTTTATTCATAAGAATATACCTAAAACGCCCCGCCTTTATTTCATTTCCGAGAACATTTATACAATCGGTTTCAGGATTTATTTTAAAGTCCGATTTTCTTGAGATAATGCCGTTTACTGTAATTTTACCCTTTGAAGCAAGTATCTTAATCTGACTGCGTGTATACTCAGTTCTTTCAGAAATAAATCTGTCAAGTCTAATTTCAGACATAATTTATCCTTTCCCTCCGGCATAATTTTCACTGAGTGATGAATAATATTAATAGAAAATAATTTCCGGAGATGATGATATGTCAAAAAAATTTGTTACTGCCGCTATTGTTATTGCTGTAATCCTCGGGGCGATAGTCATAATCTTTCCTGACAATAAAAATCAGCAGACGACAATTCCTGAAAGTTCACCCGTAGATGCATCATGCACAGACAGCAGAATCAGTTATTTTGCTTCTCATGGCTGGGAGGCTGAGGAAATTTCCTGCAAAAATATCAAAATACCAGAGAAGTTTTCAACATCTTATGAACAATATGTTGAAATTCAGGACAAACAAGGTATGCCTCTGCGTGAATATGCAGGAAGAGATGCCGAAATATATATTTATGAGGTAAAAAACTACAGTCCCGATAATAAGAAACTTCATGCTGAACTGCTTGTATGTGACAATACTGCAATAGCATCTGTCATCTACAATGAAAAAGATGATTCTCTGCTTCTGGCAGTAAAATGAAGTTCAGTGATGTTTTTCAATATCGCTTATAAGAGCAACAAAACTTTTTATATCAGTGAAATCCTCATAGACCGATGCAAATCTTATATAGGCTATCGAATCTATTTCCTTGAGCTGTTCAAGAACAAGTTCACCTATTTCTTTTGATTTTGCAACGTTTCTGAGTTCATTTGCAAAATGATTTTCAATGCTGTCTGCTATAGCTTCAACCTGCTTCATACTTACAGGACGTTTTTTTATAGCATTGAAAATACCTGTAATCAACTTGCTGCGGTTGAATTCCTCATAGCTTCCGCTTCGTTTTTCGACCATAAGTATAGGTTTTTCAACAATTTCAAAAGTAGTAAACCTTGCACCGCATTTTATACATTCACGTCTGCGCTTGATTTTATCGTCTTTCGGACGTGAATCTATAACTTTTGAATCAGGACGGTCACAATAAGGACATTTCAATATAATCCCTCCTTACTGTATATCCCCAACATTTTTACAAGGATATTGTAACTTGAAATCAAATCGCTTATCCCATTAAATCCGTTTCTGTAAAGCTCAAGAATTACATTTGCATCAGGATTATATCTGTTCAATCTTTCAAAAAACTGATTGAACCGAAAATTTCCTTTGCCGATAAGCAGACAGTCACCAAGTTCGCCTGAATCGCTGATATGTACATGAACAGTGCGTTTCCCTGCAGCATCAAGAAATGCAAACGGAGTTTCTCCGGCTCGTACAGCCTGCTTTGTATCAAGTACAAACGCAAACTCATCTCCGAGCATTCTTGCAATATCACGTATAAAGGCTGATGATGAACTTTGACAGCGTGAAACATTTTCAACAGCAACAGTTATACCAAATTCTTTTCCGAGTCTATAAAGCCTTGAATAGCGTTCACAGTAATTTTCTCTGCCCCTGTCCGCTTTATCACCGTGGAAAACAAAAACACCTGCACCGACCGTATTCATGAAATTGAAGTAAAGTTTATAGTATTCAAGCATATCATCTGTACGGCGTTCATAATCGGAAAAAAACATAATAGATTCAATTTCACTGGTAAAAGGATGAACAGATGCACAGCACATATCAAATCTTTTAAACATATTCGCTATATTGTTTGCATAGCTTTTTTTTAGTTCTGAATTGGTATTTATAAAAATTTCCGTACACGAAACGCCATTGACAGCAAAATCATATATAGCTTCCTCAAGCGGTCTGGGGTAAAGACAAGCGGTTGATACTCCTGCCTGCAAATTTATTCACCTGCCTCAAAATAATTTATAATATATTATTATATAATAATATTATAACATTTTTTCAGAAAAAGTCAATAAAATAATCTAAAATAATTTCACCGTCTGCGGTATGATTTCATATTATAC